>PVBE012813259.1_pt1 | contig 31654 bp, 29 predicted proteins | sample 1631181 | NCBI WGS metagenome assembly PVBE01 (sample SAMN08397723, study PRJNA350692) | Marine metagenome, whole genome shotgun sequencing project. | isolation source: water | place: Pacific Ocean | collected 2012-04
ACTGGATCGCTCGCCGGTTTGCTTGGTATCGGGGGCGGACTCGCACAAGTGCCGCTGTTGCATCTCCTCTGCCGGCTTCCTCTCAAGGTCGCCATTGGCTCCTCCTCGGCCATCATGCTCTTTACCGCCATCCTGGGCGCAACTGTCAAGGATGCATCGCTGTCCAACGCGGTGGGTGAGCAGGGAGAATCGCTTTCGGCCATGGATGCGATCATCGGATCACTCTGGTTGATCCCCGGAGCGATTGTGGGTGGCTGGTTGGGCGCAAGACTCACTGCCATTGCCTCGGTAACGGTCATCCGCATTGTCTTCTCGTTGTTGGTCGCGGTCGCAGCCGTGCGGTTGCTCTGGTCAGCCTTTGCCTGATCGTGCCGTGATCCGCGCCCGGCACCGCCCTCGAAGTTCCCCGATGCGATCGCGGAGAACCGCAACACCCCGCTCCGCTCCCATGTCAAGAAGCGACTGCCCCGCAATGGACTCGCCGACCTCGAGTTCAATCCACCCTCGATATCGCATCGGCCCGTTGATCGGCCAAACATCGAAGGCGCCGTCGATCGCCGCGGGCAACACATCGGCGCCGGTTCGCTCCAAGATCACCCACCATCCGCGTTTGAATTCCTTGAGTTCTCCATCCTCCGATCGCCTGCCTTCAGGGAAGATCGCAACGCACCTCCCCTGTTCAAGTTCCTCAATGGCAGTCCGGATAGCGACCATGTCCATCTGGCCGCGGCGAATTGGGATCACCCGGAATCGCCGAAGGAGATAACCGAGAATCAACGACTTGAGAAGTGAAGCACGCGCGAGGCCACGGAAGGGTCGGTCGCGCATCGCGATTCCAAGAAGCATTGGATCGAAATTCGACTGGTGATTGGCCACAACCAGCACTGGGCCAGTCCGTGGCAAGTTGTGTCTTCCATGCAGCCGAAGTCGGTACAACAGGATGCCGACCCCCTGCAGCAAAACGGGGACCGCAGTCCACCAGAACAGGGTGTTCCACCATGAAATGCCACGAGCCCTTCGTTTCACTTGGAGAAACCGGAACATGTTCATGCCTGTTGCAAAGCGTCCAGTCGATCGCGCACCACCCGCTCCATTCGGTCGACTACTTCGTCAATGGAGAGGTTCGAAGAGTCAATCGTGACACACCCTTCCGGTCGCACGAGCGGGCTGTCCTCCCTGGTCGAGTCGATGCGGTCCCGTTCTTCGATGTTCCGGCGAATCGACGCTGGATCCGCGGGCTTGCCAGCCTGTTCGAGTTGCAGAATCCGCCGCCTTGCTCGCTCGTCAACAGTGGCATCCAGATAAAACTTCGCGGTTGCATTCGGAAAGACAACTGACCCCTGATCCCTTCCCTCGGTCACGAGGCATGGATGATCTTTCCCAATGCGCCGCTGCTGCTGCACCAGTGATCTTCGGACCTCACTCTGCTCCGCAACAATCGAGACAATGCTGCTGACATCGTGATCGCGGATACGACCATCCACCTGCCGCCCGCCAAGCAGAATCGGCGCAGGCGTTTTTTTCCAGTCGAATCCAATGCCCGTCTCTGCAACTGCAGCAGCAATCGCCGGACCATCATCCGGGGCAATCCCCAATTCCACCGAAAGCAGGGACGCTGCACGGTACATCGCACCGGTATCGAGACAATCGGCTCCGAGCCGGGCAGCCAGTTGGCTTGAAACCGTCGACTTACCGGTTCCAGCAGGGCCGTCGATGGTCACAATCATGGGCAAGGGCATAGAGATTACTCCGACTCGATGACGGCGATCATCTCGTCACGAACCTTGGCAACCTCGCGGATCGGATCACCCTTGCCGACATAATCGATCGAAATGGTGTGGGCGTATCCGACCTCGACGACCGCACGAAGGCCATCACCCGCCTTGACCGCCTTCTTGCCACGGCCAGTTGGATAGTCCGCAACGACGCCGCCGGCATAGGGCGCAAGTTTCCTCAGCACCGCACTGCCATCCCCAGTCTCGCCAGCGCGTCCAAAGGTCGGAAGCGCGCCTATGCGAAAACCACCGATCTGCTTGATGAGTTCGATGTGCTGATCCGGATCCGAAGTGATGCCTTCAGATGGTTCCAGCAACAGGTTCAATTCCAACCTGTCAATCCGGTGCATGGATCGTTGCAATGTTCCCACAGCGGCCTGAACTGACTGGTCGCCCGGCTCTATCACCGGCGAAATGGTGATCGAACTGCAGCCAAGCCGACCCGCGGCTGCCGCGAGTCGATCAATGCGCTCCTCGGCTGCGCCGCCATCGCCAACAAGATCCATTGGCGTCGTATCGCGAACCAACAGACATGGGCAGTTGGATTTGTCGCCTCGATCGCGGAATTGGTCGTACTGCTTCATCTCCCATCCCGACAAATGAGCAGCGTCAATCATGAGGCCCCGCAGCCCAAGTTGCTCGCTGGCGATGGCCGGTACATCCATGAGATCGACCTTGCCGCTTTCGAGCAATGAGTCGAGCGAATGCACGGCGAGCGTGAGCAGCACTGTCATGGATGCGATCTCCCCCCGACAAAGTGGGGTGAGAGGGGTACTATACCGCCCTGCCTCTACATTGGGAGTATGAGATGTCCAGCCCGAACACCTGCCTGTTTACCGAGTCGCACGAGTGGTACCGCGTCGACGGCGATGTAGCCACTGTCGGCATCAGCCAATTTGCCACAAACGAGTTGACCGATGTGACCTATGTCGAGATGCAGCCTGTGGGAACCAAGGTATCCGCCGGCGATTCCCTTGGCGAAGTCGAATCAGTAAAGACGACCAGCGATGTCTTCGCTGCGGCAGCCGGCGAGATTGTTGAGGTCAACCCGCTCGTGTCGGATGACCCGTCGCTGCTGAACAGCGACCCTTACGGCGATGGATGGCTGGTTCGTGTTCGCCTGACTGACGGCATTGACGCATCGACAATGCAGGACTTCGCCGCGTACGATCAGAAGTTCAGTTCCTGACGCTCGCACATACCCTGGGGGAGACGCTGTTGCATGCCCGGCCCTTTCACCATCACCAGTGACTACGACCCTACGGGCGATCAGCCTCAAGCCATTTCGGATCTTGTCGAGGGTGTGCGGAGCGGCCAACCACGACAGACGTTGCTGGGTGCCACCGGCACGGGCAAGACCTTTACCATGGCGAATGTCATTGCAGAGACGGGCAAACCGTCCCTCATCATCAGCCACAATAAAACACTTGCCGCGCAACTCTATGAAGAGATGCGAGAACTCTTCCCGAAGAATGTGGTGAGCTACTTCGTCAGTTACTACGACTACTTCCAGCCGGAAGCGTACATTCCGCAGCGGGACATCTACATCGAAAAGGACGCATCGAGAAATGACGACCTCGACCGCCTTCGCCTGAAGGCAACGAGCAGCCTGCTCGCTCGCGATGATGTCATCGTCATTGCATCGGTCAGTTGCATCTACGGCCTTGGGTCACCGGACTCATGGGTCAACCGGATGATCTCGATCAGCCGAGGGCAGGAGATCAATCGCCGGAAGATGCTGCTGTCACTTGCGGACATGCAATATCGCCGCAACGATCTCGAACTCAATCGCGGGTGTTTCCGCGTGCGCGGTGATGTCGTCGAAGTGCACCCGGCCTACGAGCAACACGCCATCCGCATCGAGTTCTTCGGCGATACCGTCGAACGGTTGGAGCTCATTCATCCCGTATCGGGTGAGACGCTTGCGGAGGAAACGGACGCATTCATCTTTCCTGCGGTGCACTATGTGCTGCCGGAGGATCGAATGTCGGCGGCCTGCGCGGGGATCCGTGAGGAACTCGCTGAACAACTGACGATGTTTCAGGAGAGCGGCAAACTGTTGGAGGGGCAGAGGTTGGCCGCTCGCACCCGATACGACCTGGAGATGATGCAGGAGGTGGGATTCTGCCCGGGGATCGAAAACTACGCACGCCATCTGGAAGACCGCCCGCCCGGATCGCGGCCATTTTGCCTGCTCGACTACTTCAACCATGTTCCGGGAAGAGATCCTGATGATTGGCTCGTGTTCATCGACGAATCACATGTGACTGTGCCGCAGATCAGGGCCATGCACAATGGCGATCGCGCGCGAAAGCAGGTGCTGGTCAACCATGGATTTCGCCTCCCGAGCGCACTGGACAACCGTCCCCTCACCTTCGACGAGTTCGACAACATCGCAAAGCAGGTCGTCTATGTCTCGGCCACACCCAGTGACTGGGAACTGGAACAGTGTGGGGGCGAAGTCGTCGAGCAGGTCATTCGACCGACCGGACTGCTGGATCCAATCATCGAGGTTCGATCGGCAACCGGACAAGTTCCTGACCTCGTGGAAGCAATTCGGCAGCGAGCCGCCCGCGGCGAGCGCGTGCTCGCCACCGTCCTGACCAAACGACTCGCGGAAGATCTGGCTGCGTATCTGGCGGACACTGAACTTCGCTGCCGCTACCTGCACAGCGACATCGACACGCTGGATCGACTGGAAATCCTCCGCGATCTCCGCCTCGGAGAGTTCGATGTCCTTGTTGGCGTCAACCTGCTTCGGGAAGGTCTTGACCTGCCGGAAGTGTCGCTCGTCTGCATTCTCGATGCCGACAAGACCGGCTTTCTTCGCAGCAGGACCAGCCTCATTCAAACCATCGGCCGGGCGGCTCGGCATGTCGATGCGCGGGTCATTCTGTATGCGGACACGATCACTCCGCAGATGCAGCAGGCCATGGACGAAACAACCCGACGCCGGGAACTGCAGGTGGCACACAACGAAACACATGGCATCAAGGCGGTCTCGGTGCAGAAGGCCATTCGTCGCGGCATCGAAACGGAACTCCGCGCCCGCCACACCGCCAGAGCCGCATTTCACGCCGGCGCAAGCGACGAGGCATTGGATGTCGATGAGCAGATCGAGATTCTCGAGCAGGAGATGGTGGAACACGCGGATCAGTTGGACTTTGAAAAGGCCGCCACGCTCCGCGACCGCATTGCCGCCTTGCGACGAGGCGAGACGCCGTCACCGGCGAAGAAAACGCCCGCCGGCGCGCCCGGAACGCGACCTCGACTCAAACGTCGCCGGTCTTGACCAGAACTCGATCGCCGATGTCACTTCGCCAGAAGGCACCATCGAAGTCGATGCGACCACACGCCTCGTTAGCACGATCGCGTGCGGCACCAAGATCGGGGCCACATGCAGTCACCCCCAACACCCGCCCACCACTCGTGACAAGCCTGTCACCTTCCTTCTTCGTACCCGCCTGAAAGACTACAACATCACCCAGCGCCTCCGCGTCCTCGATGCCACTGATGATCTTCCCCTTCTCATACCCCCCCGGATAGCCCTCGGAGCACATGACAACGCACACCGCGGTGTCACCATCAAAGTCGATCGCGGCACCACTCAGATTTCCCGTAGCGGTCCGCCAAAGTACATCGACCAAATCTCCGTCAAACCGCGCCATCAGAGGCTGGCACTCCGGGTCACCGAAACGACAGTTGAACTCCAGCACCTTCGGCCCCGCCGCGGTCAACATCAAGCCCGCGTAGAGCACACCGCGGTACTCGATGCCCTCCCTTCGAAGTGCATCAACGGTGGGAACCAATACCTCCTGCTCAATTCGCCCCAGCGTATCGGCATCAATGACGGGGGTCGGACAGTATGCACCCATGCCCCCCGTGTTTGCGCCGGTGTCGCCCTCGCCAACCTGTTTGTGGTCCTGACAAGGATCAAGGATCCAGATAGTCGATCCATCTACGAGGGCGAGCAGACTGACCTCCTGCCCATCGAGGAATTCCTCGATGAGAATTCTTCCGCCAGCGTCGCCGAAGGCGCGGTCCTCCATGAGGTGGTCGACTGCGTTCATTGCCTCGGCAGTCGTTCTGCAGACGATGACCCCCTTGCCTGCCGCGAGTCCACAAGCCTTGACGACGCATGGGTCCAGCCGTTTCTGAAGGAACATGCGTAGATCCTCGGACGGCATGAACTTGTCTTCCCTCACCGCTCCCGTTTCTGACAGAAATGAGTCGACTTCCTCCGCCACAGCAACTCCCCCATCTTTTCGCAATTCCTCATCAAGGCCGCGAAGGAGGTATCGGCGGGCCGCGTTGGCCTCGTCGAACGACCGCGACTCCGCGGTCGGAATAGAGGCTTGTTTCATGAGGGATTTGGCGAAACTCTTGTCGGCTTCGAGTTGCGCCCCCGCTCTTGTCGGGCCAAACACGTGCCTCCCATCGCCAGCAAGTTCATCCGCTATTCCCTCTGCCAGCGGAACTTCAGGACCGACGACAACCAAATGAATTTCGTGTTGTTCGCACCACCGCCGTAGAAAAAACGCCCGTGAAGGAGCCCATGGCTCATCGCAGTGTTGTGCGAGGTCCGCAATGCCCGGATTCTGCGTGTCGGTCGCATACAGCGTGCCGAGCGACGGAGACTTCGACATCCGCCACGCCAACGCGTGCTCACGCCCACCACCCCCAATAAGCAATACATTGCACGATTCCGGCGTGGCTTGAAGGTCCATCATGAGCCGATTGTATCTTCCCGGTCAAGCGGAATATCCATCGTGCAGGTCAAGCCACCGTCGGCACTCACATCGATGTCGCCGCGCATTTCGTGCTGGACCAGACCACGAAGCAAGGAAATGCCGGTCCCTGGTTCGATAGTGGCTGGCGGGGTCCCACCCTGCTCACCCCAAGTAAATTTCATGCAAGTGTCCCCCCGAAGAAGCTCCGTTGTCAGCGTGATTATTCCCCGCCGTGTTGAGAGAGCACCGTGCTTGACCGCGTTGGCCGCGAGTTCGTGAATCGCCATGCACATGGGGCGGGCAAGGGCGCCAGCGAGTTCCACATCCGGACCCTCGAATCGGATCCGGCCATCGTTTCCCTGCATGAACGGTTGCAGCGTCAGCTGCAGAATGTCCCGCATCCACGCGCCGCCCCATTGGGTTCGAGCAAGCGCCGCATGCGCCACGGCCATGGCCTGGAGCCGGCCGCTGATGGTTGCAGCAAACTCGTCCATCGACTGATCACCGCTGCGAGAGAGTTCGATGAGCGAGAGAATGGAAGCGATGTTGTTCTTCACGCGATGATCCAACTCCCGCATCATGAATTTCTGCTGTTGTTCAAGCTCATGTCGCCGCGTCACATCGACAGCCACGCCGGACAAGCCCGAGACGACATTGTCGGCACCGCGAACCGGCGTCATCCAGACTTCAAAGGTGGAATCGCCCACCGGAACAGTTCCCTGCATCTCCTGACCCGTCATCGCCTCATTGATCAGACGAAGCATGTCTGGATGATTGCGGTACACCTCGTAAGCGCTGTGCCCAACGACATCGCCGGCCTTGGTGGCCAGTGCGCCCAGTCCCCGACCCTCGCTCAGAGTGAACATCCCAGCCGCATCAATGCCGAACAATACCACCGGCGAGTGATGGGTGACGAATCTGTATCGAGCCTCACTGCGGCGAAGTTCCAATTCAGCCGCCTGTTGCCGCCGGTCTTCAACGCGAAACTCGATGCGTCGCCCCAGCCCCGAAAGAACAAACGCTACCGCTTCCTGCTCCTCCGGTGTCCATCGCCGAATCGGTGTAGATGCCTGAAAACAAGCGAACGCCTCCAACTTCCCGTTGACGAGAGAACCCGCTACGAGCGCAGCACCGTCGCTGTCATCTCCGAAAATCGCCTTCGCCTCGGCCGGAATGTCAGGAGCATTGATATTCTCGATAAGGAGCACATGGCTCCGACGCAGACGATCCAGCCACCAGTCTGTTACTTCGGATGGAATCTCAATCGGCATGTCATCGAACTTGTCACCGGACACCCGGGTCCAAGAGTGCGTGACGAACGCCTGGCCCGAACGCCGCAGTCGTACCAGCATGCCGCGCCGAACCGCCATCGCCACCCCCAACCGATCCAGCAACTTGTTGATCACTTCGGACAGGTCATCAACAGTCAGAAGCATTGACAGCCCATCACGGCTTGCTTCATGAAGACGAGTGCGATACGCCATCACTCTTGACTGGGTTGCATCACTCAACACACCCACTACCGCATCCGGCTGTGACTGGAGGAACTTGAATCCAATCCACCGGTAGTGCTCGCGCGCATCGCGAAACCGATAGGTAACCGAGTGCTCACGCCGTGACTCGGCCGACCGCAATGCAGCAGACACGGCGTCAAGATCATCCGGATGAATTCGGCCTGCCCAGAGAGATGGATCCTCCATCAACTGATCTGCGGGCACACCCAGGACAGTCGCCGCATTCGGTGTTATGTCACTCGTCTGCCAATTCCCACAATCCTGCAGACTGTGAAAAGCAGTGGAGAGGTGAGTGTTGGCGAAGGTCTGGGGATTCATCGTCTGGTCCTCCCCCGCACGACTTCACGATAGCCCCATCACGCCGCCAGTGCTACAGACCGCCACTATCCAAACTTGAGCGAATCAGCGACTTGCAGACCTCCGGGGTTTGCCAAAGTTGAAGAATCGCGCAAGGAATGGTCAACGCCCCGGGCCCCTGAAGCGACACACCATGCTTGAGCAAGAGGTCGCAAATCTTCCGGTTGGCGCTCGCGGGGTTGTCGAACTCCGCAATCCTCTCGCTCACCGGCAAAAGCGGCGAAGAGGTTGGATCCAACCCAAGAAGCGTCAACCTGTACCCAGGATGCCCCCCTCCCAACTCCATCACATCCAACCGCGCCACAAGCGTAATGCCGTCGAAGATGGCAGTCACAATCACACCACCATCCGATGTCACAACGATGGAACCAGACACCTCCCCCACCGGCCCAGGCGCCTCCCGCCCCATACCACTCACAATGAAACGGGCGGCACCCGTGGCCGCAAAAACGGCCGCAACCAGAAAGGGATCCAACATCGCCAAACCACCCCCGGAATGCAGTCCAACGAACAAACTGTGAAAGACACCCACCGCGCAACCTCCAAAGCCTCAATCCAGCACAATGCTGCAGGCAAACACGTCATTCATGAAGACGTCGGCCACCTCCCCATCAATCGAGACGAACCACGGAACACCATCCTGTGTACCGGATGCCTCAACCAGACCACCGTCCACCATGTAGCCCAGAACATCAGCCGCAACACCATGCAACACCATCGTGACCGGATCAGGCGTCCCGGCCGTCCCATCGGGATCAACAAAGAGCTCGCGATGAAGCGTCGGATACTGCTGATCATCCAACAGCGGAATCTGCCATGAACCCGTCCAAGACACAGAGACGCTTGCCGACGACGAAGCCGGGTCGATCATGTCAAGGTGAAGATCAAGCAACTTCCCTTCCGCGGTGACAGGGTCGCCACTCGCCTGTGCCCGGTAATGACGCCGCGGTGCCGACCGCATGGGGCGACGGACACCAGGATCGTCAACAACCCGATAGAACCGGCGTGAAGCGGGATGAAAGAGAATCCCGCGGTCCGGGTAAAAAATCGCGTTCTCCCCATCATGACGAACCTGCTCGCCACGCCACGCGTCGATGTCCATGATCTCCGCAGATGTCAGTTGCACCGGCTCCAGCACCATTCGAAACAAGGGCGTTTCTATGAGCAACCGCCCGCAAGCCACCAAAGCGGGCAGTGTCAGTGCCGCTGTTCCCCAACGCATCCATGCATTCATGTCGAAATCCTTTCTGCACAGCTGTGCAATGATTCATGCAACACCGGTTGGCGCAGTGATTTGCGCAGTGCCCATCAGGGCGTTCCTCCGTTGCTGCAAGGAGAGGTGTACCCGAGGCGAGGAACCTCGCCGCAAAGAACTGCGACTTTTCCAACCGCGACCGTTTCGCTTTCTCGTTGCAGAAAAAAACACGCACGAAAAAGGGCAGTGTTTTCATTGACCTTCCAATGTGCAGGGGTACGGTGCGGCCAACCTCAGCTGGTGGTGGGAAACGCATGCGTGCGACAGCCGTCGTCGACGGCAACCCGCTGAGACGGACAATGTGGTGCGGGAGAGATCAAGGAGGGTAGACATGACCGATTGCGCGACGGCAAACCCGAAGGAGAGACTTGAGCGATTGCTCAACCTCGCACAGGCGTACCGCGGCTGGACCCGCCGCGAACTGGCTCGATCGCTGGGCCGGGATCCGACGAAATTGCTGCCATCGAGCGGCAATCCGAAACTGGACCTCGTTGTCAATCTCGCCGATGCGCTCGATTGGCCGGTAGAGGAGGTTTCTGGGTGGTTGTCGAATGGTCGCAGTGGAAAGAAGGCATCGCGGGAAGGAAAGTCATTCGAGGCCCTCGACGAACTGGCGCTTGAGGCGCACCGTCTGGGCGACTATCGAAAGATGATCACTCTGGCCCATCGAGCACTGGATGTCGCCAGCACAACAGAAGAACGGGCCCGCGCATACAACCGGGCTGCAGGCGGATGGGATGGAATCGGGCGGTTTCAGAAAGTACTCCTTGCCGCCCAAGCTGGCCTTCGCGAACATCCAATCGCAGGTGATCTGAAACTCCTTTTGCAGACGACGGCTGCGAATGCGTACTACACACTCTGGCAATTGGACGAGGCGGAAGCAATGGCTCGCCGTGTGATTGCAGAGTTCGATGCAAGACCACCTGCAACCGATCGAGGTCGGGTGGCCGATGCACATGCCTGGTATGTCCTCGGTCACACGCTTCGGCGACTACTGGATGTAGAACCCGATCGGGCAGCGACGCATGCGGCGGCCGCGTGCGAGGCGCTGGAGCAATCCGCTACGCGATACGAAGCGATCGCGGACGACATTCACGAGTCCTACGGTGGAATTGCACATACCTGCCGAGGTGGGATCCTCGAAGCCAAGGTGTCACTCGGCCTGTTGGATCCGCGAGCCGGCATTGCACGCATTGTCGACTCCTTCGCCGCCGTGGTCGACACGGCCGCTTCGCTCACCGGCGATTGGCTGGAGAGCCATGGGTGGTGGTCCATCTTCGGATGCAACATCACACTGCGGCACATCACCGACGAGCGTGACCTGCAGCGATTCATGGCCCTGTTTACGAACAAGGCGGACGAGATCGCCGATCACCTGGATCACTGGGCACTAAGAGAACGCGTGTTCGCCATGCAGTTCGAGGGACACCAGCGGCTTATTGGCTGGACCGGTCAGGAGGTGCCGGTCGTCATCGACAACGACGATGTTCGGCTCATCACCGGGACCATGGGCCGGTTTCCTCGATTCCGTGAGACGGGCTGGTCAATCCTGAATGCGGCAAACATCATCAGCGAGGCGTGAGGAGGCACACCATGACGACCAGAAAGTTCATGAAGGCCACAATCACTGCCGCCATCACTCTTTCGAGCGCGGCGCTGGCCGACATCGCAGGGCCTGAGCAACTCTCAGGCAAGCCAAAGATCAGCATCATTGGGCACACAGGGCAGGATCCCGCACCGAAGAAGCGATTCGCATGGATTCCGCCATGGGATCTCGATCGGCTTCCCAGTTTGCTGGAACCACCGTTCGAGTCTCCTCGGAGCCCAGTCATCACTGTCAAACCCGGAAGTGACATGGTCTTACGACCACTGCCACCCTTCCCGGAACAACCACGGCCGTGGGTCGCTGGCACGCCAACGATGCCGAACACATCGAACGTACCCGCACCGTCTGCCGTACTGCTCCTTACGGCGCTGGCCTTGCCACGCCGCCGGCGGTAACACAACTTCCTCTCTCGCCGGACAGGGTGGGTGCCCCTTCGGAGGCACTCGCCCGCGAGAGGGTAGGCTAGCGATGTGAAGTACACGCGGGTTCATCGGCTGCTGCGAATCATTTCGCTCGTGCAATCCCAGCGTGGACTCGGGGCCGCGGCGCTCGCCGAGTCCTGCGAAACGACCGAGCGGACGATCTACCGGGATCTCGACCAGATCAAGGAAGCGGGCATCCCGATCCACCATGACCCCGGGACGGAGGGATACCGGATCGACGGCACATTCTTCATGCCACCGGTACGCCTGACATTTGAGGAAGCGCTCGCGGTATCTGCGCTATGTGAGGCGATGGCGGAAAGTGGCGCAATCCCGTTCGTGCGGCCCGCTGCGATGGCGATGCACAAGATCCAGGCGCAACTCCCGCGGGAGGTTCGCGATGAGTTGGCAGATCGGCTGCGAACCATGCAACTCCGCACAGCCGCAACCATGGATGAAGAGGGATACGGCGATGTCTATGACACCGTCCAGCATGCTCTTCTGGAACATCGAATGCTCAGATGCCGCTACGAGAGCGCCTCCGGTGGAAGTAGCGATGAGGAATTCCTTCTGCATCCCTATGCGCTCTTCTTCGGCACGCGGGCGTGGTATGTGGTCGGCTTCCATGAAGGACGGGATGACCTTCGGACTCTCAAACTGAGCCGGTTCATCAAGATCGAAGCGACGACACTGCCGTATGAGGTCCCCGCGGGATTTTGTCTGGACAATCACCTTGGCAATGCCTGGATCATGATCCCGGGCGATCGAGACTGGGACATCGAGATTCGGTTTGATGCGCCGTTTTCGCAGACGGTCAGCGATACTCGGTGGCACCACACGCAGGAGATCGAGTGGCACAACGACGATTCCTGCACATTCAGGTGCAGAGTCTCCGGACTCGATGAAATCGTCTGGTGGGTACTCTCGATGGGACCCGACTGCCAAGTCATCAAACCGCAGGAACTAGCCGATCGAGTGCGTGATCTGGCCGCTGCAACTGCGGATCGATACTTGCGGCCCGAGCCCTCCTCACCTACCTGCGACGGATCCTCGCAATAAAGAAACCGCGGGTCGTGTCGTCCGGCATGATCCGCACTGCGCCGCGGAGGTCCTGCTCGAAGGACACCGACTCCCATGCCTGCAGTGGATCCCGCGCTGATGGTGGGCGGATTGCGCCAGGCAAGGGCTCGATGCACGCATCGATTGAGTCGCGGCGAAGAACGCGATCAAGCACGCCTTCGTTTTCCTCCGGCGCGAATGTACATGTGGCGTACACGACCAGCCCGCCGGGCTTTACGCACCGCAACGCGGCGATCAGCAGTCGCTCCTGTTGACGGGCGAGCGAGCGAATCTCCCGCTCGCTCCACCGAGAAATTCGCGATGGCTTGTCCAGACGAAATCGCCCCTCTCCGCTGCACGGAGCATCGACCAGTACGCGGTCAAAGCAATCCGCATGGCTCCTGCCGAGCCGCTCGCCATCACCGCAAAGAACCTCGACGCAGGTTGCGCCCTGCCGCTGAAGAATGTCACGCAGTTTGTAGAGTCGCTTGCGGCTGCGATCGTTGGCAACCAACACGCCGAGATTCTGCATGGCTGCAGCGATCTGCGAGGTCTTGCTTCCCGGCGCAGCACACATGTCCAGTACGGCATCACCCGGTCCTGCCTCAAGTGCGTGAGCAGCCAACATGCTGGACGCAGCCTGTATGTACAACGCCCCGGACTCGTAGGACCCAATCGCCTGCAACGACCTGATCGTGCCGCTTGTCAGTCGATAGCCGAGCGGACACCAGTCAATTGGCTCGGCGGTCATCCCCGCATCGTGGAGCTCCGCAAGCGTCGCCGCGGGCTCCCCGCGAAGCGTGTTGACGCGAAATGTGCATGGCCCGCGCCCGGATGGTGTGAGTGAATCGGCAATCTCCGCGTACCCCTCCTCGCCAAACATCGCAATGAATCGCTCCACGGCTCTCGCTGACAGGGTTGGTGTCGCCTGGCTCCTAGGTTCACTCGACATCAAGCGGCAAGTGTAGAGCCATGGTTGGCTCCTACCGGCCACACTCCAGAATGGCGATGTCCAATTCCAGATTGCCGCTGAGCAGCGGTGTATCCAGCGAGATGCCCTCGATCACAGTGGCCCCTGGAGGGCCGGGGGCAGGCCGGCAGTGAGGCCGGCGATGCCCGCGATCGCGGCGGGGTGGCTGCGGGGTGTGTTGGAACCTCCGCGGCCGCGGGCGAGCAGGCTGCCGCAACGGTGATTGCACGGGTCTGATAGGCGAAAAATCGAGCATGACCATGACTGGGACTCCTATCCGTATGTCAGTGACTTCCTATGGCGCCTCTCGGCCACAGGGAGTATCGAACATCCCACTGACACCCCTATGTCACCGGGTTGATAGGTTTTTGTTCGGTATTCCGACCCCGCCAAATGCCCTGCCCAGGACTCGAACCTGGAACCGGCTGATTAAGAGTCAGCTGCTCTGCCAAATTGAGCTAGCAGGGCCTGTCTGGCGAACGCGGCAGTGTAGCCCCCCCGGGGTATGCGTCAAGCGGAATGGAGGGTGCTCCGCACGCCTCGCAGGTGGGCTACCGCCTCGGCAATGATCGGGATTGCCTCCGAGAGCACCTCTGGGGATGTCTCGCGGTCGAAGCTGAACCGAACCCGGCCCCACAACCCCAATCCGGGCCGCCCCATCGCATCCATGGCGGATGATTCCTTCAGCGCCCCACTCGTGCAGGCCGCGCCACCCGATGCAAAGACACCTCGCTCGGAAAGCATCAGCAGGATCAACTCAGATTCCAAATCCGCAAACGACACAGCCGAGGTTGTCCATGCCCGCGGTGAGGAAGCAGAGTGCACAAACACGCCCTCGATGCGATCAAGAAGTTCTTGTTCGAAGTCGTCGCGAATCCGCACTCGCTCGGCGATGTGCTCGTCGGTCAGCCACTCCTTGGCCAACCCTGCTGCAACGCCGAAGCCGAGGATGCCCGGAACGTTCTCGGTTCCCCCCCGCCGCCGCCTCTCCTGAGGTCCGCCGATGACCGCGGGCGTCGGGGCAAATCCGGGACGGGAGTACAGCGCACCAACACCCTTCGGCCCGTGAAACTTGTGCGATGCAAATGAAAGCAGGTCCACCGGGACCTCCGTCACGCTCATCGGCATCTTTCCGACCCACTGCGTGCCGTCGCTGTGCAGCGGTATGCCATGCTCATGGCAGATTGCTGCAAGTTCTTCGATCGGCTCAATGACGCCGGTCTCGTTGTTGCACCACATGATGGAGACAAGGGCAACTTCGTCACCACGCTCCTCCAGCATTCGACGCAAGTGATCGGCGGACACGACGCCATCCTCGTCGTTCTCGACTTTGACGGGCTCAATGTCTGCTCGTGACCGAAGTGTCTCCAGCAATTCCCCGACCGCTGGATGCTCCACGGCACTGGTTACAACCAGACGCCGAGGTGCCCGCGCTCGCAGCGCAGCGAGAATCGCCAGATTGGCCGCTTCAGTGCCACCGGAAGTGAAGGTGATATCCGAGGTCTTGGCGCCAACGAGTGCTGCCACCGACTCTCGTGCGCGGTCGATCCGTTGCCGCGCTTCTTGACCTGCGCGGTGAATGCTCGAAGGATTAGCCCAACAGAGTTCCAATCCTTGCTGCACCGCATCGACCACTTCTGGTAGCGGGCGCGTCGTGGCGTTGTTATCGAGGTAGATTCGGTTCATGGTTGCGGCGTGGAATCGCGGATTCTACCTGTCCCGCGGGAGTATGTAGCAGGTGGCATACGCAACGGCTGCGATAACGCCGCAGATCACGAAGATCCCCCGCGGCTGATCGCCGAATCCAGGACGCACCAGCCAATAGCCCAGTGAGCCAAGGGCCATGAACCCGAAGGAGATCGCCCCGGAGGTCGCCAATACCCTCCCTCGAATGGACGACGGCGGGAGGACTTGGATGTACGACTGAAGCGGCACGGCGTACAGGCCAGCCGCGAGTCCGATCGCGCAGAACACGGCCAGTGTCCATCCGTAGTTCATGTGCAGGACGCCGGCAAGAATGAAGGTGACTGTGAGGAGCACGGCACCCCATCGCGAGATGTCCAGTCGAACACTTCCACGGGAGAGGAATCCGGAGAGAAGCGAGCCGAATCCCACTGAAACGCCAATGGCGGCGAGCAGAATCGAGATAGCCGTATCGCTGACCCCAAGCGGGTCTCCAAGTTCTGTCACGATGAGCAGTGACAAGGTCGCAAGCAGATAGAACAACCCCCACGCGATGGCCGCGGGCAGAAATGGAGTAGATCGCATGGCGCGGAGCGTCGCGATGTATGAAGCAAATGGATTGATGGGTACGCGGGCGGTTGGTTCCTGGGGGCGAAGCTTGGGCAGGAAGACCACTGCAACGACACCTGCCATGGCAACACCACTCAATACCATGCCCGGCAACAACGGTTGCTGCACCTCCAAAGGGACAACCATGGGAGGTGCGAAGTGATCGCTCACGAAGCCTGCAGCAAGCATGCCGACGATGACAGCGAGGTTTGTTGCAAGATTCAGAATACCGTTGGCCCGGCTCACCGCCGCCGAAGGCACCAGTTCGGGAATCATGCCGTATTTGGCGGGGCTGAAGAAGGTCGATTGCGTTGCAAGCAGCACCATGCTTGCCAGCGTCAGCCAGAGGTTGCCGATGAGAAACCCGATGCCTGCAAGGGCCGCAAGCGGCACCTCGATGATCTTCATGACCGCCGCGATCGATCTCTTCGACTGCTGGTCAGCCAGTGGGCCAGCCCAGCCGGAGAAGAGAATGAAAGGGACGAAGAGACAGAGGGCGATCAGACCTTGACCACCATCGCCGAGGCGCCCCGCCCAGATGCCGCGGATCACACTGAAACTGAGAAGGCCCTTGAGGATGTTGTCGTTGGCAGCTCCCATGAACTGCACTGTCAACAGGACGCTGAGTCCCCCTCGACCGCCGCCGATCTCGCCGCCACCAGTTGGGGCAGGTGAATCCGGCCAAGTCTCTGTCACCCTCATAGGACGGCACGATAGCAGTCAAACGTCCGATCAGCCTTTGCGCGGCCCTTGCTCGGCCCTTTGTGTCGCCGCCGAGGCGAGGAGATGGGTCAGACCCTGACCCAGTAATGCGGCTGAGAGGATTCGAACCTCCACGGGATGTTACTCCCACCAGAACCTGAGTCTGGCGCGTCTGCCAGTTCCGCCACAGCCGCTCAAGAACCCGCAAGAGAGGGGCATGGTACCGTAGCGAAACCGCAGTGCAAGATAAGGGCGAAGATCACTCCTCGGAGGGTGGGGCATCTGTCTCCGTGGCGGTCGCTTCCTCCGGACCCACGCCGCGCGCCACGAGTACCTTTGCCTTGATCTCCTCAAACACCTCCGGATTGTCGCTGAGGAACTGCTTGGAATTCTCTCGGCCCTGGCCGAGACGGACTTCGCCATAACTGAACCACGATCCGCTCTTGTCCACAATGTCGTCCGCGACCGCCAGATCGATGAGGTCGCCCGTGGCGCTGATGCCCTCGTTAAACATGATGTCGAACTCGGCAGTTCGGAAAGGTGGAGCCACTTTATTCTTGACAACACGCGCTCGGACGCGGTTGCCGATGGGTGAATCGCCATCCTTGATTGAACCGATCCGTCGAATGTCGATGCGAATCGACGAGTAGAACTTCAATGCGCGGCCACCCGGCGTTGTTTCCGGACTACCGAACATCACGCCGATCTTCTCCCGCAACTGATTGATGAATACCAGCGTGCAGTCGCTCTTGGCAAGAGCACCGGTCAACTTTCGCATGGCCTGACTCATGAGCCGCGCCTGCAAACCAACATGAGCGTCGCCCATGTCGCCCTCGATCTCCGCTCGCGGAATCAGCGCGGCCACGGAGTCCACCACGATGATGTCAACCGCGTTGGAGCGAACGAGCATTTCACAGATTTCAAGCGCCTGTTCACCGGTATCCGGCTGGGACACCAGCAGGGCATCGACATCGACACCCAGCCGCTTCGCCCATGACGGATCAAGTGCGTGCTCCGCATCGATAAACGCCGCGACCCCGCCCTTCTGTGCCTGCGCGACGACATTCAACGCAAGGGTCGTCTTGCCCGAAGACTCCGGGCCGAAGATCTCAGCAACGCGGCCTCGCGGCAAACCGCAGGTGCCGAGCGCAAGGTCAAGACTCAGCGTCCCTGTGGAAATCGCTGGGATTGACGAACTGCCGGAGCCGTCAAGACGCATGATCGCGCCCTTGCCGAACATCTTGTCGATCTGCGAGATGGCCCGCTCAAGTGCCTGTACCCGGCCCTTGTCTTCGACCACCCTGTCAGTTTTTGCGTCTGTCTTCTGCATCGCAGCCTTCCTTGCCTTCGATTCGCTCCCCTTCATCCCCACCTTCATTCTTGCGGGCGTGAGGGTCGTCTTCGTTCCCTCTCCACACACCTTATCGCCCTGCGGGGCCACTGCGTCCGCCTTTGCCTTCTTTCGGGTGTTGTTCCTGGTTGCCATCGTCATCGCGTTGCGCTCCTTCGCGGGTTGTTCGGTTTTCGTAAGGATGACAACATCATCGGCCACGTCAAGGCCTGTTCGGGAGATATTCGGTATAAAACCGCTTTCTTGGCCCCACAGGGTGACTATACGGTGTCAGTCAGGGCACCCCTGCCAGTTCGGGGTCGGCGGTCGCCACGCCGCCATGTCGATCGAGCGGAACCACCTCACGGTCTGCTCGAGGCCCTCCCGCAACTGGACCGAAGGCTCCCAACCAAGCAGTTCCCTGGCGAGCGTGATGTCGGGTTGTCGCTGCGCGGGGTCGTCCTCGGGGAGCGGCATTGTGACGATCTCGGAGGGGGACTCCGTCATGTCCAGCACCGCCCTGGCCAACTCGATGATCGAGAACTCCTCTGGATTGCCGAGGTTGATCGGACCCGTAGCGGAGTCTGCCGCCATCATCGCCATGAACGCATCGATCATGTCATCAACGAAGCAGAAGGATCTCGTCTGCAGTCCATCGCCGAAGATGGTGATCGGCTCTCCTCGAAGTGCCTGACAAATGAAGTTGCTTACCACCCGCCCATCAAACGGATGCATGTGGGGGCCGTAGGTATTGAAAATCCTCGCGACCCGAATGTCCACCCGGTGGATGCGATGGTAGTCAAACATCAGCGTCTCGGCAGCTCGCTTTCCCTCGTCATAGCACGCCCGCGGACCAATGGGATTGACATTGCCCCTGTACGACTCCGGTTGTGGATGCACATCGGGGTCGCCGTACACCTCGCTGGTTGAGGCGTGAAAGATCCTCGCGCCGCATGCCTTCGCCATGCCGAGCGTGTGGATTGCCCCGAGCACACTCGTCTTCATGGTCTTGATCGGGTTGAACTGATAGTGCCCCGGAGCCGCCGGACAGGCCAGATTGAAAATAGCATCAACCTCGAGACGGATGGGCTCCGTGACATCATGCCTGATGAACTCGAAGTTGGGATGGTCGAGCAGGTGCGCAATCGTCTCCTTCTGGCTCGTAAAGAGATTGTCGAGACAGACGACATCCTGGCCCGCCTCCACCAACCTCTGGCAAAGGTGCGAGCCCAGGAATCCAGCGCCCCCTGTGACCAGTACGCGATCGCTCATGACCCGGGGCAGGATACGCCAAGCGGGACAGTAGAGTGCAGCAATGCGGCTTGCAGTAGGCACCATGACCGGGACCAGCATGGACGCTGTCGATGCGGCGGCGGTGGAGATCACGGGGCAGGGCCTTGAGATGTCCGCCACGCTTCAGTGCATGGCCTCTGAACCACTTGGCTCCCTCAAGCCGGATCTTCAGGCACTGACCCTGCAGGACCCCTTGCCAGAACCTGACGCGTCGGTTGCCGCAGGCATGCTGGGAGAACTCACCGCAAAGGCCATCGCACAACTCCACCTCCAGCACATCGACCTCATCGCATTGCACGGACAAACAGTCCTGCACCGACCGCCGCGGAGCATTCAGTTGATCGAAGCGCAACCGATCGTCGACATGTTCGACTGCACCGTCCTGACAGAACCCCGCCAAGGCGACCTCACGCTCGGTGGTCAAGGTGCCCCCATCACGCCGCTGGCAGACTGGGTGATGTTTCGCAGCAACACCGACGACACCGTCGTAGTCAACCTCGGCGGTTTCTGCAATGTCACGGTTCTCCCTGCAAAGTCCCGCCCCGAGGACCTTCGCGGCTTCGATGTCTGCTGCTGCAACCTCATCCTCGATGCCCTGGCGAGAGCGAGAATCGGCGAAGCATTTGATCGCGAGGGCGACGTCGCTCTGCATGGCGATGTCGACAGGGAGTGCGCCCAATCACTGACAAACCGCCTGCGGCAACAACATGATGAGGGTCGTTCGCTTGGAAGCGACGATGACCTCGGTGCATGGGCCGTCGATCTCACTGCACACCTTGATCCTCCCCACGCTCTGGCAACCGCGGCAGACGCCATCGGCGACTCCATTGCCACGGCGATCGGCGACATCCCCCGTGTGTTGCTGGCCGGCGGCGGCGCGCGAAACCGCCGCCTCCGATCTACCCTCGATGCAGCACTCGGCCGAGTCGCTCAAGAGACGGATACATTCGGCGTTCCGCTGCAGGCACGCGAAGCGATGGCGATGGCGATTCTCGGCGCACTGCACCTCGACGGAATCCCGACAACACTGCCGCAGATCACCGGACGACGCGGCGACGCACCCTTGCAGAGCTGGGTTCAGGCCAGCCCGTAGAGCGGCTTGAGTTTTCCCTCAAGGTGCCGCATGAGTGGCTCGGCTGAAAGCGACTTGCCCGTGACGTGTTCGCACAGATCGGCGGCGCGGTATCGCTTGCCGTGGGCGTGAATATTCTCGTTCAGCCAGACCTTCAATGCACCGAACTCGCCCTGCTCAAACTGCTCGTACAGATCCGGCATGTCCTCCATGGCCTTCTCGAAGAACTGCGCGCAATAGAGATTCCCAAGCGTGTAGGTTGGGAAGTACCCCATCGAAACCATGGACCAATGGATGTCCTGCAGACACCCGCGAGCGTTGTCGGGGACATCAATGCCGAGGTATTCCCTGTACCGGGCGTTCCACGCCTCGGGAATGTCCGCGACCTCCAGATCGCCGCGGAGCAACATCCGCTCCAATTCGAATCGCACCATGATGTGCATGTTGTAGGTCGCCTCATCGGCCTCAACACGAATGAAGTCGGGACGCACGATGTTGACCCCACCGTAGACATCGTCGAACGACAGCGATGACACTGCTTCGCCAAATTGCTCCCTGAGCATCGGATGACACCACTTCCAGAAGGCCTCACTGCGACCGACCTGGTTCTCCCACATGCGGCTCTGGGACTCATGAATGCCCAGCGACACGGAGTTGCCCATCGGCGTACCGACATGTTCTCGCAGCAGGCCCTGCTCGTAGATGCCATGTCCGGCCTCGTGCATGGTCGACCCCAACGCATCGTTGACATTGTTCTCATGGAACCGGGTCGTCAGCCGCACATCGCCACAATGTGTACCGCTGCAGAACGGGTGCGTGGAGACATCGAGCCGCCCCCCGTCGAAGTCGAATCCAATCTGCGAAGCAACCGAACGCACAAACTCCACCTGCTGATCGACTGGAAGATGAATCTCGTTGAACGCGTTGCTCGGTCCCGTTGAACTCCCCATGATCTCGCTGATGAGGCCCTGCAACCTCGTGCGCATAGGCGTAAAGACCGTCTCGACCCACGCCGCAGTGCACCCCGGCTCGTAATCCTCCGCCAGCGCATCCCAAGGCTCACCGCCGTCGGCCCAGCCGTAACACACCGCTTTCCGCCGCAGCAAATCGACGATCTTTTCAAGCCAAGGCTCAAAGGCGGCAAAGTCATTGTTCTTTCTTGCATCCTTCCATGCGTGCTGCCCACGGCTCGAGAGTGTCGCCTCCTCCTCCACGAGATCCGCCGGTAGACGAGTGGCGCGGTCGTAGGAACGCCGCAACTCCCGAATGTTGACCGCTGAGGGACTGATTGGGTCACCCGTCAGATCGTCATCCGACTCGCACTCGGCCAGCCAGCCGCCAAGGCGCTCATCCGTTGAGAGCTCGTGATGAAGTCCGGCCAGTTGAGCGATCTGCTCGCTGCGGTATTCGATGCCATGAGGCGGCATCATGACTTCCTGATCCCAGTGCAGGAACGACAGGCTTCCGCCGAGCCGCTGCGCCGATCTGGATTGATCAATCAACTCGTCGTAACTGGTCGAAACGGTGGTTGCTGGCATGGTGCGTCTCCTTCTGAGCCGCGCCATGGTAGCCGAACCAGCGTCAGTTCTTCTTCGACACTTCGATCAGGTATGCCGAAATGGCCATGCCCTCATCGTCGGTACGACCCCTGGCCAGATCGACCGGGGACAGACCGTTGTCATCTTCCAATAGCACATCGCCGCCAGCGGCGACCAGTAGTTTCACCTTTTCAAGAGAGACATTCTGGTGGTCGGCGCCAATATGAAGAGCGGCTCGACCCTCGTTGTCAAGCGCGTTGACCTTCGCGCCGGCGTTGAGCAGCGCCGATACGGCTGCTACCTTCTTCGCTGTTCGAACAGCATGCATGAGCGGCGTCCGACCTTCGGCCACATCGTGAACCTCGAGGTCGGCCCCCGCGTCCAACAGAATCGTGATCGACGCAACATCGCCAAAGCCAGAGGCCCAGACCAAAGGTGTATACCCAAGGACGCCATCCACAACATTCGTGTCCGCGCCGGCGTCAATCAGGATCTGCACGCTCTCGGGAACGCCAAAACCGGAGGCCCAGGCAAGCGGACCGTTACCCAGCTGATCCCGCGACTCGATGTCAGCCCCGGCATCAAGCAGAACCTCGATGACCTCGGGGTTGGACGACCGAGCACCGTGCATGAGAGGCGATCGCTGTACGCGATCAACTGCGTCATACGGCGCCCCTAATTCAAGAAGCGCACGCACCGTTGCGGCATCGCCAGCCTCTGCAGCAACACTGATCAACGGCACGCTGGCCCGGTCAACTGCCGTCGCCTCGCCCTTGCCATCCTTGATGTACTGGATGACCTGTGCGCCGCGCCCCTGCTTGAGGTACCGCGCGAGCTGGTCGCCGGTCAGCGGTCTCGACGGATCCTTTGTCGGAAGATCATCGCCTTCGCGGCGAGCCCGAATGATGTCATTCAAACGCTTGCGCTGTTCAGCCGTAAGCCGAACGGTGCTGGTAACCTCACTGCACTGGGGGTGATCAAATCGAACCGTGACCTTCGTCGTCCGAACGACATCCCAGAACTTGTTCCAGTCAACGGTCAACTCCTGAATAGGAGCGGCGGCGGTGGGGATCTCCTCGGCAATGGCCGGGAGAATCGAAATGATCTTGAACGGCTTGCCATCTCGCGATGTGAATGTCAGCACGGAGGTACCGCCGCCCTCGTCGACAACAATTGGATCAGGAGTCATCTCGACGAAACTGATGGTCTCGCCCTTGACCGTCAGACGCAGCGGCGGGCGACCATCGATGTTGAACGTCACTGTCTTCTCGAGTTTTCTCGCGCGGCCCTTTCCGTCCATCGTCACGCTGATATCGGTGGACTTGCCAGGCGCGAGTTCCGTATTCGGCTTGAAATCGGATGTGGTGCAACCGCAACTTGCCCGTGCCGTCAGGAGCGTCACCGGCTCGCTGCCGGTATTCGTCAGGGTCACTGTTCCCTTCCTCTTCTCGGACGTCGAAAAAGTCCCGAGCTCCAGCACCTTCGGCGATGCCTCCACAACCTGCGGCAACGGCTCGGTCGGCTGGTCACCAGTCGGATGATCGTCACCCGGATGGTCGCCCCCCGGGTGGTCCGCATTGGGATGGTCCCCGGTTGGTTTTCCAGACGAAAGCGAGGCCGGTGGTTTTGTCCGGCCTCGGTCAAGCGTGGACTTGGCCTTCGGCGCAGGCGCGGACGCCTTCGACTTCGCCGCCGGTGTTGACTGCTTGGCCGCCGTGGTTTCCTCTGCGTCCGGAGCAGGCTTCTTGCAGCCTGTTGCGATCGCCAAGGCCAGAATCATCGAAAGGTAAAGGAGGTGCCTCATCATCTTCATATGCTTCCATTCCGGTATTCGGGTGGGACTGGATCCCCGCAATTCACGAGAAACAGGGATTGAATCCACCATTCTAGACTGATATCTGAGAACCTCAAACCCAGAGATTCTGCCTGTCCCAAACGCCTTCCACCGACCCCATATTGCCCAGACAGCGGGCGGCGGTATCCTTTGACGGCTGAATCCCTCCCCGTCCGCCAATCTCGGAGCACACAATGCCTTTCTCGGACCTTCCCGACCACCTCTCGGCCCCCGCAATCCGCAACATTCACCCCGTTCCTGTCAAACAGGGCGAGACCAAGATGCTCGCGCTGACCGATCCCTATCGACTCGCCGCGGAAACCGTTGTGGTGCCGCCACAGGTGTTTCAGATCGTCCGCCTCTTCGATGGAGAACAGTCGCTGGAAGCGATCACTTCATCAACGGGCGCCCCGCCTGACAAGATTCTTTCGCTTGTGGAGAAACTCGATCAGGTTGGATTGATCTGGGGACCAACCGCCGATCGGTTGGAGGCAGAGACATTGGCGCGATTCCACGACACCGGCGCCTTCCCGGTGCGTTCGAGCGGGAGCCTCGGAGAAGACTCGGATGCCTGCAAAGCTCAAATCGATTCGTGGTTCGATGAGACGGAAGACCCTGAACTCGACCACGAAGCGACGGCCATCGTTGCCCCGCACCTTGACTACGACCGCGGCTGGCCCAACTACGCCTCAGCCTACTTCCCGTGGCGGGGCGCCGAGGCGCCAGACCGCATCGTCATTCTTGGAACCAATCACTTTGGCCATGGCGACGGCGTCGTCATGACCGACATCGCCACCGAATCGCCACTCGGGCGATGTGAGATTGATCGGCAGGTGGTGGAGGCGGTCGCGGGAGATCTTGGACGCGCCGCACTGGTGGATCAGATCGACCATGTGCCAGAGCACTCCATCGAACTGCATCTTCCATGGATCCAGCATTGTTTCGGCAATGTGCCGATTGTCGCCGCGCTCATTCCCAGCCCGCTTGTGGAGATGCTCAAGGACGATGGTGCAAGAGCCAGTACCGGCGACTTCGTGGCATCGCTCGGTAATGCCCTCGCAGCCGCAGGCGGCACGACTCGGTTTGTTGCATCAGCCGACTTAAGCCACGTCGGGAAACAATTCGGCGAGCCGCGGCCGGTGGACGACCAGCGGCGATTCGATGTCGAACGGCATGATCGGGAGATGATGTCGAAGTACATCGCCGGCGATGCGGAGGAGTTTGTACAGGCCATGCAATGGAACAACAACCCCACACAGTGGTGCAGCATCGGCAACATGGCGGCGACCCTTCAGCTCTGCCAGCCCGAAACCATCGAACTGATCGACTACCGGCAGGCATGCGACGATCAAGGGCTGGTCATGGTCTCAAGCTGCGCAATGGCGATGTGGTGAGGTGCCTGGCACCCTCCAAAAAGAGAGCCCGCAGTTGACTCCAACTGGACGGGCTCCTGTGGGGGGGGGCTGGGGTGACATCTGGGCCAAACACGCATGATCAACCGAGATGTCCCCCCGGGGGAAGAGAGCGAAGTAGGTCGTGGGCGGAATCGCCCACTGGCCGAGTATTCGGCAGCGGTGGCCGGTGGTTCCCAAAAAACGGGAGACTGTGTACATGATTGCTCTGGTTCAACGAGTCTCTTCGGCATCGGTGACCGTCGCAGAACCCTCCCATGACGCTCGGATCGATGACGGTCTGTGTGTTCTGCTGGGTATCGTCAACGGCGACTCTGCCGCGGAAGGCGAGGCGATGGCAAGAAAATTGGCCCAACTTCGCGTGTTCCGGGATGAACAGGGGAAAATGAACCGGTCACTGCTGGACACAGGCGGCTCGATTCTCCTTGTCAGCCAGTTCACCCTCGCCGGTGACTGCAGCAAGGGAAACCGCCCGAGCTTTGTCGCAGCTGCACCTCCGGAGGAGGCCGAGAAACTGGTTCGGCAGGTCGGAAGCCATCTTCGCGAAGACCACGGCATTGTCGTGCAGGAAGGTGTATTCGGCGCAATGATGGAAGTAACCATCGTCAACGACGGCCCCGTAACGCTGATTCTCGAACGCCCGTAGACTCTAAGGCCGTGGAGCAGCGACGCGCGAAAATGCACATGGATACCGGCCGCCTGATGGGCGTGAGTTTTCTCCCTGTTTCTGCTGCGGCAGCCCTCGAAGCACCCGACAAGGCGACGCTGCTTGCCGAGTTGCGGGCGCGACACGACGCAACCTGCGCCCACTGCACCACGGCTGTCGGTTACACCCAGACCGTGTTCGGCGATGGAAACGCCGATGCAACGCTCATGTTCATCGGCGAAGCACCTGGCGCCGAAGAGGACCGCACCGGCATGCCGTTTGTCGGCGCGGCTGGCAAGAAACTGGACGAAATCATCACCGCCATGAATTTGCAGCGGGGCGATGTCTACATCGCAAACATCCTCAAGAGCAGACCTCCCAACAACCGCACCCCGCTTCAGCCTGAAATCGATGCATGCGGTCCGTTCCTGGAAGAACAGATCAGGATTGTCAATCCACTCGTCATCGTTACGCTCGGCAGCCCAGCCACCAAGCACCTGCTCGGCACAACCGCTGGCATCACGCGTACCCGCGGTCAGTGGAAGACATGGCAGGGCTACCGCGTCATGCCGACCTACCACCCCGCCTACCTCCTGCGGAACTACACCCCTGAGACGCGCAGGGAAATTTGGTCTGACATGCAACAGGTCATGACCGCGCTGCAACCATAGTTCGGACAAAGGGTTGGAACCGTAATTACTGGTCGTGGCTATTCTTTGCGCAAAATGACTGTTTTCGGTCTTGCTCCGCCGAAGAAACACGGGAGAATACTGACTGTCATATCCCGCCCTGTGAGGGGGCATGTTCGGCTTCCGTTAGGATTATCATGACCATTTCATCGAATCTCGCTCATATTCAGACCTATAGCATGGCCATCTTCCGCTCGGCCGTACATCCCGAGTTCTTCGATGTGGAGAAGCGGCTGCATGTTGGGCACAACGAGTATGACTTTGAGGGCTGGCTGTTTCGCGGCGGGCATGTACTGCGCTTCGAGCACGAAGGGGCCTGCATTGTCGAGGTCATCACGCCCCATCCGGAGAAATTGCCGGAACGCGGGCATGTGACCACGATGCCTTGTGCTGGAGAGCGGGACCACGAGCAGGAATTTGGCGACCGGCTTCTCCTCCTGACATCCATGCAGACGGAATTGCTGACGCCCCACCTCTACGCCGAGAGCCTTGAAGAAATGAAGTCATTTGCCGACGAGTCGGAGTCGTGCTCCATTGAATGGAACGACAGTGGCGGGCAGGACAATCTGAGCCGCATCGATGTCCAACGATACCGAGATCAACTGCACACGCAGGGATACCACCTGCTCGGCGATTGCGGCCTCGTCCTGCGCACGCAAACAATCTTCGAAATCAAGGGTGTCTGACACCGTTTCCCACGGGTCTGACCCTAAGGGAGAGCGAACACAGTTCGCGACGGCGGGGTCTGACCCCCTGCCCGGAAACGATGGCAGTTGAGCGACCGCGTCAGCCACCGTCGTCTTCCGGCACAAGCGTGCCGGGAATCAGTCCGGGCCACCAGATCTCACGCGTGTCCTGCCCATCGCACGCTCGCCGCATGAGCAGATAGATCATTGCTGAGACGCTGAAGAACCCGCTGAAGAACCAACCAATCATCGTGTCGCGGAGCAGTGTCTCCCACAGACCGACGAACCAGCCGGCGGACGCCTCATACCACGCAAGCCCCGGCGGTGGCGCGGCGGCTCCTGTCGATGCACCTGCATCTCGAAGTACGTCGCCAAATGTCCATGTGCCCACGAGATCCGCTGTGAGATCGAGCGTCGTTGTCGCGACAACCCGCACGACAAGAAACCCAAGCACCAACCCGACCACCGCCACCGCCGCGTAGCCGAGCAGGTGCAGTGGACGGGATACGAGATAGGCATACGACCGCTGCACAGCCTCGCCACCGTCGCAGTGCTCCACGACAACGGCAGGAACGAGCAGCGGCCAGCAGACCGAATACCCGACCGCCAACACGGCGATCAAGAGGCCAACTACAAGTGCGACACCGTAGAGAATGCCGCCCAGCATGCTGATGACAGGGATATTCAGCAGCACCAGGCCATAGATCATCAGCACAATAGCCAGCACCACGATCACCATCGCGGGGGCAATGACCGCAAGCACGACTTCCCGCCAATGCCGCCAAGCGGCAACCAAAGCATCCCCGGCCGACATCCTTGTTCCCCTGGCATGCTGCGCAGCCTGCATTCGGGCAATCGCACCGCCACCGATACCGAGCACGAACAGCATCACAAACCCGTAGATACTGATGAACCAGTGGAAACCATTGTTGAACAGCGCCCGCGGAAGTTCCCACGCGATGGCGACCACGCCCCGCCCCATCCCGGCCGGGTCGAATCGAACTGCCGACGCGACGATGCCGAGGAAGGCATCGTTGAGCCAGGTGGCGGCGGCTTCAAACACCCCCAAAGGTCGAATCTCTTCAAGCGATGCGTACAGCGTGTGGTAGATCTCCTTGTCTCCAGCGGTCGCATCGCCGGAGCGGACGACCTTGCTCCAACGCCGCACCAGATGTCGCTGGGCCTCCGCGGCAGTCCAAGTGTCTTGCGCCTGATCATCAGTGCCCCCGAAGGCCGAGGCGGCCTTCGAGATCACCAGCCGCTGATTCTGTTCCATCCCGGCATACCGCCCTCCAGACAGGCCCTCTGGCGAGACGGTCGGGCCAGCGATTGTGTCCCAGATGTTGCCCCCGATGAGCAGCACCACCACCATGAGCAGACCTATGATCAGTCTGCTCGGCTGCATGGAACTCGCCACGGCGCCAAAAATCGATGGGAATCGGAAGACACTTCCAAAATCCACGCCGTCAACAATTGTGCGATGCTCATCCTGCTGCATGCAATGGAGTTTCCTCAGGTCACCGCATGGTACCAATCCTGCAAGATACCTATCATGGTGGGCTTCTCAAAAGACCCCTCTGAAAGCCAAAAGGAGACTCTGCCATGACATTCACACTCCCCGATCTCCCCTACTCGTTCGATGCGCTCGAACCATACATTGACGCCAAAACCATGGAGATTCACCACGACAAGCACCATGCCGGGTATGTCGCCAAACTCAATGCCGCTGTCGAAGGCACGCCCTACGCGGACATGTCGCTGGACACGCTTGTTCGCTCGCTTGACGAAGTTCCCGAGGACATTCGAACGGCCGTCAGGAACAATGCGGGTGGCCATTGGAATCACTCGATGTTCTGGAAGATCCTTGCAACGGGAGCCAGTACGCCGGAAGGCGAGCTCTCCGCCGCGATCGACTCGACATTCGGTTCTTTCGACGAGTTCAAGTCGGCCTTCGCCGCCGCAGCCGCAACGCGATTCGGCTCCGGATGGGCGTGGCTCGGCGTTGCCACTGACGGCACCTTGAAGGTTTCATCGACTGCCAATCAGGACAATCCACTGATGCCCGATCAATGTGGTTGCACGCCCATCCTCGGGCTCGACGTCTGGGAGCATGCCTACTACCTGCACTACCAGAATCGCCGCCCGGACTACATCGAAGCGTGGTGGAACATCGTCAACTGGAGCGCGGTCGGCGAACTCTACGCCAGCGCGAAATCGGGGAACAGTACATGCTGTTGTTGCTGCGGAAGTTGATACCCCTGTTCGCGGTTGCGGCCGCGGGCTGCGGTGGCATGCGGACGATCCAGGTCGACCAGTATGGTGGCATGCGTGAGGCGTTGATGCTTGGCCAGACGCAGGGGCGGGTTACGCTCCTCGATGTGACGGCCAAGCCCGGTGCCTATGGTGTCGGCGCGCTGGCGGGTCTCGAAGGTGAGGTGACGATTCTCGACGGAGTTGTGACAATGAGCACACCGGACGGAGACGGTCTTCACACCGCCCATGACCTTGGTAGTGCGACCGCAACCTTGCTGACTGTCGGATATGTAGGGGATTGGGACGCGAGAGTGCTCGAAGAATCAATCGGCGGCATCGCTCTGGAAAACGCCATCCGCGAGGCGGCGGCCGACCTTGGGCTCGCTCCGCTCCAACCCTTCCCGTTCGTGATGCTCGGCGACACGGCCGCGTATGAGGCCCACGTCATCAATGGTGCGTGTCCCGCGGCCCAGCCGGATCTTGCCGACACGTTCCAGCCGTGGCGCATTCAGAGTGATGGCCAGCCCCAGGAAATCGCTGTTGTCGGCATCTACGCCGAAAACCAACAAGGCATCATGACCCATCATGACTCCAACGTCCACATGCATGTGCTTGCCGGAGGAGGGACGGCACCGGCATGGACCGCCCATCTTGACAGCCTGCAGATCGACGCCGGAGCAATGCTTCTGCTGCCTTCACAGTAGAAAGAGAGTCGTTCTCAGAGTACTGTGGGGCAAGGGATATGGAGGACACACAAGACTCAGCCCGCTCGTTCTGGTCCGCCCCTTGCGGCCCCGGAGGCAAGGTCGCACTGCTGGCCCTGCTGTTGCTGTGCTTTGCCATCCAGACGACGCTGGTCTACACGGATCCCTCACCGAGCCCACACCTGAGTGAACAGGCAGCGGCGGGTAGGCGCATCTGGCACGACAACAACTGCCAGGCCTGTCACCAACTCTTCGGATTCGGTGGATTTCTCGGCCCCGATCTGACCAACTCCACGGCGAGGCTCGGCCCGGAACGATTCGAACAGGTTCTGACGCAAGGCTCCGTCCAAATGCCGGCATTCGCCTTCAGCGGTGAGGAGATTGCGGCGATCACGGCCTATCTCTCGGTGATGGATGAAACCGGCAAGGGACAAGCGTTCGCTCCGGCAGAAACTGCGGGCATGCAGCGGGTGCTGGCCAGCGCGGTCGCCAATGCCGGCGATCCAGCTGCCTCCGCCGGTTGGAATCGCTTCGTAAACAGCGGGTGTCTTGCTTGTCACTTCTCGCCACTGCAGAGCACGCTCGGGGCGGCGGATCTTCTGGATGTCTGCGGACGCCTCGACGAAGCGGCGATCATGCAGGTACTCATCGAAGGCAAACCGCCAAAGATGCCGCCGCTGGCGCTGACCGCGGAGCAGCGAACCGAGATTCACACTTTTCTTGTGTGGCTCTACGCGAATCGGGAATCCATCCGGCAGGACTCGGGAAGTGAACCGATTCGCTTCCGTGTTGAAAAATGTCGGAGTGGAGAAGGGTGACAGGATAGCCATTTACCTCCCTATGATCCCAGAACTCCCAATATTCATGCTGGCCTGTGACAGGATCGGAGCCATCTACACCGTCGTCTTTTCCGGTTTAAGTGCCCAGGCCCTGGCCGACCGAATGCGCGATCTAGAAGCCAAGTTGCTGGTCACAGCAGACGGAGGCTTCCGTAGGGGAAAAGTGGTGAGACTCAAGCATACGGCCGACGAAGCAGTAGCCATGGCCCCCTCAGTAGAATCGATCATCGTGGTCAACAGGACCAATAGTCCCGTAGACATGAAGCCGTCCAGGGATTACTCATTGGAGGCCCTGCTAAACCAGGCGGATACCTTCGTAGAACCGATGCCCCTAGAATCGACCCACCCCTTGTACATACTCTATACCTCAGGAACTACAGGCAAGCCCAAGGGCATAGTCCACAGCACCGGCGGCTATCTAGTCTACAACTACGCTGCATACAAGTGGGTCTTCGACACCAAGGAGGAATCGGTCTACTGGTGCACTGCCGATGTGGGATGGATCACCGGGCATAGTTTCGTGGTCTATGCCCCTCTTGCTCACGGCGCCTCTATGGTCATGTACGAAGGGGCCCCCGATTACCCGGAGATAGATCGATGGTGGAATATAATCGAGAAATACGGCGTTACCATATTCTACACTTCCCCTACGGCCATCAGGATGTTCATGCGTCAT
>PVBE011450748.1_pt1 | contig 31645 bp, 39 predicted proteins | sample 1631181 | NCBI WGS metagenome assembly PVBE01 (sample SAMN08397723, study PRJNA350692) | Marine metagenome, whole genome shotgun sequencing project. | isolation source: water | place: Pacific Ocean | collected 2012-04
CAGTTGACCTTCGACGGTACGCACGCGGAGGCGTACTGGTCTCCGGACGGAAAGAAACTCGTTCTCCAGGCGGTTCGTCCCGGGGACAAGGCGGACCAGGTTTACGTGATGGATCCGGAGACCGGGGCCCTGGAGCGGGTCAGCAGCGGGGAAGGGAAGTGCACGTGCGCCTATTTCCTTTCCGACGGCAGGCTGGTCTGGTCCACGACGAAGTTTTCGGGTTCCGAACCGCCTCCTCCTCCCGACCGGTCGAAGGGGTATCGCTGGCCGCTCTACCGTGATTTCGAAATCGTCGTCAATGAGAACGGGAAAATGACCCGGTTGACGGAGAACGACGGCTACGACGCCGAGTCGACCCTCTCCCCCGACGGGAAGCGGATCGTCTTCATGTCCCACCGGGGCGGGGGATTCGGTATCTACACGATGAACGTCGACGGGACTGACGTTCGGAAAGTGACCCGGCGACGGTGTTACACGGGCGGTCCGTTTTTCTCTCCCGACGGGAATTCGCTCGTCTACCGGGCGATGTACCCGGCGAACGACCGGGACGAGAAGATGCTCGACAGGATGATCCGGGAACGGGCGCTTATTCCGTACAAGGGAATGGTGATCGAAATCTACGTGGCGAGGACGGACGGATCGGAGGAACGGGCGATCACCGACCTGGGGCGGATCAGTTTCGCGCCACACTACCATCCCGGCGGCGACCGGGTGATTTTCACGTCGGACGCGAGGGCGCAAGGACGCGGCGTCTATCACCTGTACATCGTGAAGACCGACGGAAGCGGTTTGGAGCAGATCACTTCCCGGGAAGGATTCGACGGGTTTCCCCACTTTTCTCCGGACGGAAAGCGCCTCGTCTGGATTTCCGATCGCAACGCCACGATGCGAAACGAACTGAACGTATTCATCGCGGAGTGGCGCGATTGAGATGACGACGCTCTTGACGATCACCGTCGCGTTCTTATGCCAGGGGGGGCCTCCCCCCACCCAACCGGAAGTGGACGCGGCGATCGATCGCGGGGCGGCATGGCTGATGTCGTACGTCAAGCGGGGGCTTCCCGGCGAAGTATCGGTCAACTCGGGCAAGGGGCTTCGGTACGATTCGCTCGTGCTCTACACCCTGGTCCATGCGGGCGTGGATCGCGAGGATCGCTCTTTCCAGGACCTGGTCCGCAGTGTGGCCAACAGGAAAATTACCCGCACCTATACCGCGGCGTGCGTTGCGGTGGCGCTGAACGCGTTGAGTTCCTCGAAGTATCGGTCAAAGATTTACCAGTGCGCCCAGTTCCTGGTCGACAACCAGTGTCAGAACGGGCAATGGGATTACGGGCGGCCGTTCGACATTCCGACGATCCCGGTGGAGAAGGGGGGCGTTACCCGGAGCAAGATCCGGGTGGGAACGACTTCGAAACTCAAGCCGACACTGCACGGGGACAATTCCAATTCCCAGTACGCCGCGCTCGGGTTGTACGCCTGCTGGCAGGCGGGATTCGAGTTCGACAGGAAGTTCCTGACGCGGGCGATCAACTGGTGGGAGGGGTCGCAGAGGGGAGACGGGTCCTGGAATTATTGCGAGAACGGACGCAACGAGGCGAGCATCGCCGGATTCGGCGCGATGACGGCGGGAGGCGGGGCGAGCCTGATCATGCTGCGGAAGGTGCGCGGCGGAAGTGGGCGAAGTTCCACGGCGAAGAAGGCGATCGCATGGCTGGGCGCGAAGTTCTCCGTGTCGGATCATCCGGCGGCGCCGCCGGATCGACAGCGGTTCCATTTCTATTACCTGTATGCCCTCGAGCGCATCGGGGATCTTTCCAAGACGAAGAAGATGGGGCGGCACAAGTGGTACGACGAGGGCGCCCGGTGGCTGCTCGCGAACCAGCATCAAAGCGGGATGTGGCAGGGAACGCAGAGGGGACGGGAGATTTCCGCCACCTGCTTCGCGATTCTCTTCCTGGAACGCGCCATGAAGGTCGCCACCGGCGGCCGGAAAAGGTGAAAAAGGGTGTCGGACACCTTTTTTAATGGAGAAAGGGTTCCCAGGAGGAGTTGATTTCCAGCGCCTGCTCCAGTTTCTCCAGGTAGGCGTTGTGGGGAAGGGTGATTCCGCCGAACGGCCTGGTCGCCTGCGTCACCTCCTGGATATCCAGGAGGGAAAAGCCCCGGGCCCGGAGATGTTCCGCCAGGGCGACCACGCAGATTTTTCCCGCGTCGGTGACCCGGTGAAACATCGATTCGGCCATGAACGCTCCGTGGATATGAACGCCGTAGAGTCCTCCGACCAGTTCCCCCTCCCGCCAGGCTTCGACCGAGTGGACGAATTTCCGTCGGTGCAGTTCGATGTACACCTCCTGGATCTCGTTGGAAATCCAGGTGTCGTCCCTCCGGGCGCAGGCCTCGATGACGCCCGGGAGATCCCGGTCGGAAACGATCTCGAACGGACGGGACCGGATCAACTGGGCGAGGGATTTCGGGACGTGGATTTCGTCCAAGGGAAGGATTCCCCGTTCCTGCGGGCGGTACCATCCGACGGTTCCGGTCCGCGAATCGGCCATGGGGAAGATGCCCTGCCGGTAGGCGGCGATGACGAGTTCCGGGCTGATTTCCATTCGTGGTTTTCAGTATACCCGCTTTCCCTTTTCCCCGTCCCGCACGGATCTTATGCTGGGGTATGAAATATCGGGGCAAGGGTTCATGAAGCGGACGGCGGTTTACGCGGGCAGTTTCGACCCGGTTACGAACGGGCACATGTACATGATCCGGGAAGGGCGCAGGCTCTTCGACCGCTTGATCGTGGCGGTGGGGAGCAACCCGGAGAAGAGCGGGACGTTCACCGTGGAAGAACGGGTCCGGTTGCTTAAATCGGAGACCGCCCGGTTTTCCAACGTGACGGTGGACGTTTTTGCCGACCAGTTCCTCATCAAGTACGCCGCTTCGGTCAAGGCGCAGTACATCCTGCGGGGGATCCGTAACACCAACGACTTCCTCTTCGAGACAGCGATGCGGAACATCAACGCCGACCTCGACGCCCGGATCACCACGGTCTTCCTGACGCCTCCGCGATCGATGGCGGAAGTGACGTCGAGCTTCGTTCGCGGTCTCGTCGGAACGAGGGGATGGGAGAAGGTGGTGGCGAAGTACGTTCCGGGTTCCGTCTACCGGGCCTTCCTGAAAAAGGCGAAGGGCTCTTAGCTCCTTTTCTTTCTCCGGAAGAGGTTGATCCACCACGCCAGGTGGATTTTGCGGAGCTTCAGGCGGCCGTACAGCAGGTGCCACCAGAAGGCGATCGTGGTAATCCCCGCGAGAACGAAGAGACCCAGGATCGGCCAGATCGGAACGCCCCTGATTTCGACGGGGTAATTCGCCAGGATCACGAAGAGCCCGACGGTGAATCCGCCCGCCAGCATCCCGAGGAAGATCTTGCTCCCGAGATCGTTGAGGCTTTTGGACAACTTGTCCAGTTCGCGGTTCTGGACGTTCATCGTCAGGCGGCCGGTCTCGAGGTCGGTCACGATCTGCTGGAACTGGAGCGGCATGTCGTTGAGGGATCCGAGGAGTCCGACCGCCTGCTTCAGCGCCGATTTCGGATTGAAGCGGTCGAAGACAAGTTTCCGGGTGTAGGGAGCGACGGTCGCCACGATGTCCAGATCGGGATTCAGGGAGCGGACGACTCCCTCGACCGTGATGGCGGTCTTGGCGAGCAGGGCGAAGTTCGGTTGCAGGCGGATGCGGTGGCGGAGGGCGAGATCGAGCAGTTCCGTCACGAGACTTCCCGCGTTGAATTCTCCCAGCTGCCCCCCCAGGTAACGGCCCAGCAGGTCCTGGATTTCGTCGCGGAACCCGGTCAGGTTGATCCGGCCGACCGGGTTGCCGAGCCGGCACACGATCCGCGCGAGGCTGTCGGCGTCCTGGGTGGTGATGGCGAGCGAGAACTGGACCAGGTGTTCCTGCAGACCCCGGGGAAGGCGTCCCACGAGGCCGCAATCGAGCAGGGCGACTTTGCCCTCCCCGTCCACGAGAATGTTTCCGGGATGGGGATCGCCATGAAAGAGCCCGTCCTGGTACACCATCTGGAAGTAGCCGTCCAGGATGGCGCGGGCGGTGGTTTCCCGGTGCCCGGTCTCCTCCGGAAGATCGGACGCTTTTGTCCCTTCCAGGAATTCCATGCAGAGCACGGTCCGGCTGGAGAGTTCGGGGAAGACGTTCGCGAACCGGAGGTTTCCGTTCTCCCTGAAATTATGTCCCAGTTCGCGGGTGTTCCTCGCTTCGTTCAGGAAATCGAGTTCCTGGAAGATCGCCTGTTCGAATTCCTGGATGATCTCGACGGGGCGATAAAGGCTTCCCTCCTCGATGGTGGCTTCGAGCAGGCGCGCGACCAGGTAGAGCAGGTGGAGGTCGGACCGGATCGTCTTTTCGATGCCCGGCCGCTGGACCTTCAGGACGACCGACGCTCCCCCCTTGAGCGTCGCGCGATGAACCTGCGCGATCGAGGCGCTGGCGAGCGGCGTTTCCTCCACGCGCTGGAAGGCGTCCTCGAGGGGTTGATGAAGGGACTCCTCCAGGGCTTTCGCGATGACGTCGAATTCCAGCGGCGCTACGTCGCTCTGGAGAGTTTTCAGTTCGTTGATGTACCCGGAGGGCAGGAGGTCGGGGCGGGTCGAAAGGATCTGTCCCAGCTTGACGAAGGTGGGACCGAGATCCTGCAGGAGGTTTTTGAAGCGGCGGGGAGCCGTGGCGAGATCCCGGACCGCTTCGGCGTCGAGATCCCCCTTGCCCCCGGTCAGTTTCTCGGCGACCTGGTCGAACCCGTGTTTCGCGAGAACAACGGAAATGTCCTTCAGGCGTCCCAGGTCGTTTATGGCCGTTTGCAACACGCTGGGTCCTTTCTATCGCCGTTTTTTCGGCGATTCAAGACAAAACCGGAACCTTCTCCCTGTCGCCCGCGTTCAACCGGGCGAGATAACAAGGAGATGATGAAATGTTCTGGATGAAACTGGAGCCCCTCTTCGTGGGAATCTTCCTCGTCGGGGTTTCCGCGGCGGCCCATTCCGGGGAGTCCACGGTCGATATGCACCCCTACAAGCACGACAGAAAAGCCGCGCCCTTGAAGGACGAGAGGCCGGCCCGGGAGGAAGACGAAAAGAATCCGTCGGACCGGGGAGGCCAGGTGGATCCGGGTTCGAAGGAGAACATTCCCACCCCCATTATACTTCCGGTTGAAGATCCTTCTCCGGCGAACGTGGTGCGATACTGGGTTTATACCGATCGCGGAGCGTACATGTTTTACGATCTCGAAACGGCGAAGGCCTTCGCCAGGCCGGGCGAGATGATCATGTCGGACAAGGGAAGCAATATCCAGGATGGGAATTGCTTCATCCTCCCGGAAGGCCTTTACATCGATAACGACAACCCGATCAACCTGGAAGTTACAAGTTGCCGGAAGGTTTCGGGGTAAGCGCCGATTCCTAATCGGATATTTTCCCGGCAAGCTTCTTCCACCGGTCGAAGAGGCGCTTCGCGAGCGCGTATTCTTCCGCGCTTTTCAGGAACTCGGGGGAGTGTTTCCACAGCTCGTTGGCATCCCCGTCCGCCTCGCGGTAGAGATCGGCGATCCGCTCCGCGATGGCGGCCGCAGGCCCGTTCCCCGGTTCCCCGTCACCGGAAAGCCGTTCGAGCTCACGCCAGATATCGTCGGCGTCGGGCGGCGGCGTGGGCGCTCCCGCCGGGAAATCGTACTCGCAGTCGGGGCACCATTTCGCCTCGTCGTAATACTCCGCGGCGCAAAGGGGGCAGTTCTTCATTGGCGGGATGATATCAGGAAAGTATCCTCTTGAGTACCTTCATGAAACAGGAACCGATCGACCTTCTCGTCACCAACGCCTCGGAAGTTCTGACCCTGGCCGGTCCCGCGCGGCCAAGAGCCGGGGAGGAGATGTCCGAGCTCGGAATCGTCGCCACCGGGGCCGTGGCCGTCCGGAAGGGAAAGATCCTCGAAGTGGGCCCCTCCGCAAAACTCTCCCGGAAGTACCGCGCGAAGAAAAAGATCTCCGCGAAGGGGAGGGTCGTTTCCCCGGGACTGGTCGACCCGCACACCCACCTGACCTTCGCCGCCATGCGCGAGAACGAGTTCGAGATGCGTCTGCGCGGGACCCCATACATGGAGATCGCGCGGGCAGGCGGCGGAATCCTCTCGTCGGTCGATCACGTGCGGAAGGCCTCCCGGAAACAGATCGTGGACTTCTCCCGGGGGTGGGCGCGCCGCATGCTCGCGCACGGGACCACCACGGTGGAGGCGAAGAGCGGGTACGGACTGACCGTCCGGGACGAGCTGAAGCAACTCCGGGCGGTCCGGGACCTGGACCGGAAAGAGGCGATCGACTTCGTGCCCACGTTCCTGGGCGCGCACTCCGTTCCGCGTGAATACAAGGGCCGGAAAAAGGAGTTCGTGGAACTGGTCTGCAAGGAGATGATCCCGGCGGCGAAGGGTCTCGCCCGGTTCTGCGATGTCTTCTGCGAAGTCGGCGTTTTTACGCGCGAAGAGTCCCGGAAAGTCCTGGAAGCGGGAAAGGAGCACGGGCTGGTCCCGAAACTCCACGCCGAGGAATTCAAGTCGATCGGCGGGGCGGAGATGGGCGCCGAACTGGGCGCGGTCTCGGCGGATCACCTCGTCGCCGTCTCGATACGCGGAATGCACGCGATGAAGCGAAGCGGCACGATCGCGGTGGTCCTTCCGGGGACGACCTTCTTCCTGGGCGGGGAGCGGTACGCGCCCGCGCGCAGGATGGTCGAGATCGGCGTTCCGGTCGCGCTCGCGACCGATTTCAACCCGGGCTCGTCGATGACGTTGAACCTGCCGCTGGTGATGTCGATCGCCTGCACGCAGATGAAGCTGCTTCCCGCGGAGGTCTTCTGCGCGGCGACGATCAACGCCGCTTATGCCTGCGGCGTGGGTGACAGGGCGGGTTCGCTGGAACCGGGCAAGAAGGCGGACATGGTGATCTGGGACGTAGACTCCTACCGGAAGGTTCCCTACATCTACGGGGTCAACCTGGTGCAGGCTGTGATCAAGGACGGCAGGGTGGTGGTCTGACCTATTCCGGGCCGGAATTTCCCGGCGATTTCCCCGTCTGGTTCCGGACCCGGTCCTTCAGTCTTCGCATCGATTCGAGATGGAAGAGCAGCCGGGAAGTGCTGGTCAGGATCATTCCGAGAAACGCGGCGCCGATTCCCACGATGGAGAAGATGTGGCCGGGCGCGGAGGAATCCTGCAGGGCTTCGAAGCTTCCCATGAAGAGGAAAAGCCCCAGCCCGGCCAGGAAAAGCGTCCAGCCCAATATGCGGGTTTTCGATGCCATGGTTACGATAAACGGTGAAAAGGTCGAAAGGTTCAGGCCTTGTGTTTTTCGGCGACCTTGAGCCGGGCTTCCGCCCGCTCCAGGGATTCCCGGGCCCGGATCCGGTCGATTCCCTCCTCCGATCCATCCAGTCTTTTCCTCGCGCGGTCGCGGGCCTTCTTCGCCCGATCCAGGTCGATCTTTTTCGCCTCTTCCGAACTTTCCACGAGGAGGGTGGTTTTTTCGGGAAGGACTTCCATGAATCCCCCGGTCGTGACGAAGAAGTGTTCCCATCCCTCCATCTTCGCCTTGATCTCTCCCGGTCTGAGCGAGGAGAGGAAGGGGGCATGGTTCGCGAGAATGCCGATCATTCCCTCCGCCGCGGGGGCGACGAGCGATTCCACCTCCTGCGAGAAGAGGAGTTTTTCCGGGCTGACGATTTCCAGCAGGAAGGTTTTCATCTTACCGGTTCATGCCTTTCGCCTTGTCGAGGACCTGGTCGATGCTTCCGACCATGTAGAAGGCCTGCTCCGGCACGTCATCATGTTTTCCCTCGATGATCTCCCGGAAGGAGCGGATCGTGTCCTTGAGCGAGCAGAACTGGCCGGCCGTTCCGGTGAACTGTTCCGCGACGAAGAAGGGCTGGGAGAGCATACGCTGGATTCGCCGCGCACGGGCCACGACCTGCTTGTCCTCGTCGGAAAGCTCTTCCATGCCGAGAATCGCGATGATGTCCTGCAGGTCCTGGTACCGCTGGAGGATCTGCTGGCACTCCCGGGCGATATCGTAATGTTCCTGCCCGACGACCTGTGGCTCGAGGAGCCTCGAAGTCGACCGGAGCGGATCAACCGCCGGGTAGATGCCGAGTTCGGTCAGGCGCCTTTCGAGCACGATGGTCGCATCGAGGTGGGCGAAGGTGGTCGCCGGCGCCGGATCGGTGATGTCGTCCGCGGGGACGTAGACCGCCTGCACGGAGGTGATCGACCCGCGCTTCGTCGAGGAGATCCGTTCCTGGAGGGCGGCCATCTCCGACGCCAGGGTGGGCTGGTAACCGACCGCGCTCGGCATGCGACCGAGAAGCGCGCTCACTTCCGAGCCGGCCTGCACGAAGCGGAAAATGTTGTCGATGAAGAGGAGCACGTCCTGCCCTTCCACGTCGCGGAAATATTCCGCGAAGGTGACGCCCGAGAGGGCGACGCGGAGACGCGAACCGGAGGGCTCGTTCATCTGGCCGAAGACCATGCAGGTCTTGTCGAGCACGCTCATCTCTTTTCCGGAGGCGTCTTTGAATTTTGATTCCTGCATTTCGAGCCAGAGGTCGTTTCCTTCGCGGGTCCGTTCCCCGACGCCCGCGAAGACCGACACGCCGCCCGCCTCGACAGCGATGTTCCGGATCAGTTCCTGCACGAGAACGGTTTTCCCGACGCCCGCGCCGCCGAAGAGGCCGATCTTCCCGCCCTTCGGGAAGGGACAGAGCAGGTCGACGACCTTCAGGCCGGTCTCGAAGACGTGCGGTTCGGCCACCTGTTCGGACAGCGGAGGGGCCGCGCGGTGAATGGGGAAGTAGTCTGTTCCCTTGATTTCGCCGCCGGCGTCGACGGGGTTGCCGAGCAGGTCCATGACGCGTCCCAGTGTGGGGGGGCCGACCGGGATCTTGATCGGGCCTCCGGTATCCTCCACCGCCATGCCGCGGACCAGGCCCTCTGTCGGGCCCAGGGCGATGGAGCGGACCATGTTGTTCCCGAGGTGTTGGGCGACCTCACAGACCAGGGTCCCTTCCCTCCGCGGATCATTGATCTTCAGGGCGGAGTAGATCGGGGGAATCTCGCCGTCGAACGAGGCGTCCACGACCGGGCCGATGATCTGGGAGATTTTTCCGGTGTTCTGCGTCATGGCTTTTGTTGTCCTTCCAACGCTTTCAAAATTCTTCCTATCCCTTGAGAGCCTCGGCGCCGCCGACGATATCGAGCAGTTCCCGGGTGATGCCCGACTGGCGCGCCTTGTTGTAGGTGAGCGTCAGGTCGTCGATCAGTTCCGTGGCGTTGTCCGTCGCGTTTCTCATCGCGTTCATCCGCGCGGCATGTTCGCTGGCGAAACTCTCCAGCAGGAGGCGATGGAACGTCACCTCGATGTAGCGCGGAATCAGTTTTTCAAGGATGCCGGCCGGGTCGGGTTCGAATTCGTAATGGTGGGCCAGTCCGCTGACATCCGACTCCGTTTCCTCCTCGTCTGCCTCGATGGGGAGGAACTGCACGTGGCCGGGTGTGAAGGTAAGGGCGTTCACGTACCGGGTGAAGAGGAGGTGGACCTGGTCGACCTCCTCCTTCAGGAACCAGTCCGTCACCGTCCGGGTGATCGACTTGATCGTGGAGTAGGGGACCTCCGTCGGGAGTCCCGAGTATCCCTCGACCGACTCGATGTCATCCCGTTTCCGGAAATATTCCACGGCCTTCTTTCCGATCGGAAGAACCCTCGGAGGGGCGTCATGATTCTTCCGGAACTTTTCGAGGTGACGCTCCATGTTCGTGTTGTAACTGCCGCAGAGTCCCTTGTCAGCCATCATGACGACGAGGCCGATTCCGCGAACCTGCGGGCGGGATTGGAAAAGGGGGTAATTCAGGTCGGCGACCTGGGAGGAGAGCCCCTGCTGGAACGCGCGGATCTTGTCGGCATAGGGGCGGAGCATGACGAGGCGCTCCTGCACCTTTTTCAGCTTGGCGGCGGAGACCATCTGCATCGCCCGGGTGATCTTCTTGATGTTCCCGACCGACTTGATCTTCCGCTTGATCTCGCGAACGGAGAGGATGGCTCCCACTTATTTCTCTCCTCCCCCGAAGCCCGCCTTGAATTCCGTGACGGCCTTTTCGAGGCGGGTGGCGGTCTCCGGCTCGAATTTCTTCGACTGGCGGATCGCTTCTCCGACCGCCGGGTGGCGCTCCTTCATGAAGGCCTGGAAGGCGGTTTCGAATTCCTTGAGCCGGTCGGTGGCGACGTCATCGAGTTGCCCGGTCGTTCCGGCGTAGATGAGCATGACCTGCGCCTCGAAGGGCATCGGGCTGAACTGCGGTTGTTTCAGGATCTCGACGAGCTTTTCGCCGCGGGTCAACTGGTCCCGGGTGGCCTGGTCGAGATCGCTGGCGAACTGCGCGAAGGCGGCCAGTTCCCGGAACTGGGCGAGTTCGAGTTTCAGTTTCCCGGCGACTTTTTTCATCGCCTTCGTCTGGGCGGCGCCGCCGACGCGGGAGACGCTGATCCCGACGTTGATCGCCGGTCGGACGCCCGCGTTGAAAAGGTCGGGCTCGAGGTAAATCTGTCCGTCGGTGATGGAGATCACGTTGGTCGGGATGTAGGCCGAGACGTCGCCCAACTGGGTTTCGATGATCGGCAGGGAGGTGATCGACCCTCCGCCGAGATCGTCGTTGACCTTCGAGGATCGTTCCAGGAGACGGCTGTGCAGGTTGAAGACGTCGCCCGGGTAGGCTTCGCGGCCCGGGGGTCGGCGGAGCAGGAGCGAGATCTGCCGGTAGGCCCATGCGTGCTTGGTGAGATCGTCGTAGATCACCAGGGCGTGGCCGCCCTTGTCCCGGAAGTATTCGGCCATCGCCGTTCCGGAGAAGGGGGCGAGGTATTGCAGGGCGGCCGGATCGTCGGCCGTGGCGCTGACCACTGTCGTGTATTCCAGGGCGCCGTGTTTTTCGAGGATGGCGGCCACGTTGGCGATGGTGGAGGCCTTCTGGCCGATCGCGACGTAGACGCATTGGACGTTCTTGCCCTTCTGGTTGATGATGGCGTCGATGCAGAGGGCGGTCTTCCCGGTCTGCCGGTCGCCCAGGATCAACTCGCGCTGTCCCCGGCCGATGGGGATCATCGCGTCGATCGCCTTCCAGCCGGTTTCCATCGGCTCGAAGACGGGCTGTCTTTCGACCACGTTCATCGCCCGGTCTTCGACGGGGCGGGCGGTCTTCGACGGGATCGGGCCTTTTCCGTCGACCGGTTGGCCGAGCGCGTTGACGATGCGGCCGAGCAGTTCGGGTCCGGCGGGCACCTCGGTGATCCTCCCGGTGCACTTGGCAACGTCGCCTTCCTTGATTCCCCGGTCTTCGCCGAGAATGACGCACCCGACGGAATCCTCTTCCAGGTTGAGCGCCATGCCGAAGATGCCGCCCGGGAACTCGACGAGTTCGCCGGCCATCACCTTGTCGAGGCCGAAGACGCGCGCGATGCCGTCGCCGACCTGCAGGACGACGCCGACGCTTTCCATCTTGAGATCGGCTTCGTAGGACTGGATTTCCTTCTGGATGATGGCGCTGATTTCTTCGGGTCGGATTGCCGTCATATTGTTTTCTCCCGTTGGATCATCTTCTCTGCAGTCGATTCAATCGTTCTTCCAGCCCTTTTAACCGGTTCGCCACCGTTCCGTCGACGACCGAGTCGCCGATGCGGATGGAGACGCCGCCGAGCAGGGAGGAATCGGTTTCCGTATCCATGATCACCGTCTTGCCGGTGATGACGCCGAGTTTCGCCTGGAGGGCGCTCTTTTCCTCCTCCGAGAGAGGAAGGAAGGACTTGACCCGGACGTGGCCGATTCCGCGGGCGTCGTCGGCCAGGTCGTTGAACGCCCCGGAGATGTCCGGAAGGATGTCGATCCGGTTTTTCTCCACGAGCAGGTCCAGGAATGCGAGGAAAGATTTCGCGGCCTTCTTCTCGAAGGGCTTGCGGAGGAGCGCCTTTCTTTTCGCCCGGGAAAGCTTCGGCTGGTGAAAGGTGTTCCGCAACAGCGGGTCCTGCCCGTAGGCGGTCCCGAGCGCCCGGAGCATGCCGCCGGTCTTGTCGAGGCTGTCCTCTTTTTGAGAAACCGCGAGCAGCGCCGCCGCGTATCTTCTCGCGAGCGTTTTTTCGATCATCGGCGCACCCCTTCCAGTTCCGCGAGGTATTTCTTCACCAGGCGGGCGTGCACTTCGGGGGTGACCAGCTTGGAGACCACTTCACGGGAGGCGCGCAGGGTGAGGCGGGTGATCTCGTTGCGCAGTTGGAGGATCGCCTTGTCCCGCTCGATGTCCACGTCGCGGACCGCCCGGTCGAGGATCGCCTTTGAATTCTTTCTCGCTTCCTTGAGCGCGGTTTCCTTTGCCCGGGCGCCTTCCTCGAGCGCCTTCATGATGCGCCGTTCCCCCTGGGCTTCCTTCCGGTCGAGATCGGCGTTCACCTCGGCGAGACGGTCGGCGCTTTCCTTCTCTTCCCGGTCGAGACGCTCGAAGGTGTCGTGGAAGTCCTTCCGGCGGATGCCGAGGATTTTTCCGACGAAGGGGAAAACCCACCTGTAGAGGATCCCGAAGAGGACGAGGAAGCCGAACGCCTGGACGAGGGTCGTCTGCCACCAGGGAACGGAGGCGAGGAGAGCGGTCATGTCAACTCTCCTCCTTCAGCGCGTTCCGGATGGCGGGTTCGACCTGGGCGGCTTCCAGGGGCATGTCGAGGATGCGGCTGCACGCTTCGGCGGTCATTTCCACGACGCGCGTGCGAAGTTCCTTCCCGGCGTCCGTTCGTTCCTTCTGGATGGCGTCCCGCGCCTTTTCGAGCTGGTCGTGCGCTTCCTTCTGCGCCCGGGCGATCATCTCGTGGCTGGCGTCGAGCCCTTCCTTCAGGATCGCCTGCATGCGGTGATACGCCTCCTTTTCGACCCCCGCGATGTGCTTCTCGTACTCCTTCGCGAGGCGTTCGATCTCCGCCCGATCCTCCCGGAGTTTCGCTTCCCGGTCCCCGATGTCCTTTTCCCGGCGCACGAGGTGGGAAACGACCCGTCCGAAGAGGACGCGACTGAGAATGAGGAAGGTCGCCAGGAAGATCAGGACCTGCACACCCCAGACCTTGAGATTGATCCCGAGGTCGTCGAGAATGCCGGCGGCGAGCCAAGTCGTCATCATGATCCTTTTCCGGCTCTCCCCCGGTCGGGGGAGAGGAGCGGTGTTTCAGGGTTACGAGATCTGGTCGAGCTTTGGGCCCCACATGAAGCAGATCAGCAGCATGTAGATGACGAGCGTTTCGATCAGGGCGAGACCGATGATCATCAGGCCCTGGATCTTGCTGGCGGCTTCCGGTTGACGCGAAACCGCTTCCGTGGCGCCCGCGACGGCGCGACTCTGTCCGAGGGCGCCGCCCAGCGCGGCGAGTCCGAGTCCGATCGCCAGTCCGAAGCCGAGGTATTCGCGCGCCCCGGTCTGCTGAACCGTTTCGGCCGCCGCTTCGGCGAGAGGCAGAAGAGCCAAGAGTTCCGTGAACATGAAAAACCCTCCTTGTTGAAATTAATGTCCGTGAGATTCTTCGCCGTGCCCTTCCTCGTGTGCAACTTTCTGTCCGATGTACAGCGAGGCGAGGCAAGTGAAGATAAACGCCTGTAGAAAACTGCCGAAGATTGCGAAGGCCATCATGGGAATCTGGAGAGGGAGGTAGAAGCCCTGCCCCATGTGGAGCAGTTTCTCGATGACCATGTCCTCCCCGAAGATATTCCCGAAGAGTCGCAGGGAGAGCGAGACGGGACGCGCGAACTCCCCGACGATTTCGACGACGATCATGAGCGGGGCGAGCCAGAGGATGTCGCCCATGAAATGTTTCAGGTAGGTCACGAGGCCGGTCGCCCGGACCGCGTAGAACTGGACCATGATAAAGGTGACCACCCCCAGCGCGGCGGTGGTGGAAAGGGTCATCGTGGGAGATCGGAACAGGGGGACGAGGCCCATGACGTTCATGATGAAGGTGAAGAGGAAGATGGTGCCCAGGTAGGGAAGGTACTTGTCGCCGCTTTCCCCGATAAAGCTGCGTACGAGGCCCCGGAGGAGGCCGACGGCCCATTCGAGGAGGTTCTGTACGCCGCGGGGGACGCGCTGGTATTTCCGCGTGGCGACGGCCGAGAGGAGGACCAGGAAGAGGGCGGCGCAGAAGCAGAAGCAGATCGCCTCGAACCAGAACTGGCCCAGGTTGTTCTTCATTTCGTCGAATTCGAACCACTGGCCCAGGGAGGTCTCCTTGACGATCTCCCAGAGGGGGGTGAAGATCGTTCTCGGGGGGGCTTCCCCTCCGGAGGCGAGGAGGAGTCCGTTCATCGGGCATCCTCCCGCGGAGAGGAGAGCGCGTTGAAAACCCCGGTGGCGTACACGGCGCTGATCCCGGTGATCCCGAGAAAGACGGCGACGGGATGCACCAGGGAGGTGGTGACGAAGAGGTAGAAGAGGCCTCCGTAGAGGCCCAGCTTGACGACCAGGAGGAGCGTCGCGAAGGGCTTGCTCTTCCGGGCGTTCGAGAACCAGATCCAGGAGAGGAAGGTGATTCCGCCGACGAGTCCGCCGAGCAGGATTCCACCGCCGAAGGAAGGAGAGACCAGGATCGACGCGGAGGCGGAGGCCACAAGCAAAAGGACTCCGGCCAGGAGGGAGAGCCTTTTGACCAGGGTTTGATCAATCATTTCAAGGTGCGTTGTACCGTCCGGATCAGCCCGACGAAACCGGATGTCGCTCCGAGGATCACTCCGATGAGGATTCCCCACGGAGTCGTGCCGAAGGAGCGGTCGATCCAGGATCCGAGAAAATATCCAAGAACAATGGCCCCGACCAGGGTGAAACCGACGAAAAGAAGTCCGAGAAGGGGACGCTCACTTCCGCCGTTCGTCGCCATGGCGGGTCCTCTTTCTATCGAGGAATCAGAATCGACCCTCAATTCGCGGGTATTCTAGCGAAGGGAGTCTTCCTGTCAAGGAATTGGAGAGGCCCGCTTGCCCGGTTTCTGAAAATCGTGTTATACTTTCCGCCGTCGTTCGTCTCACGGAGGAAACAACCGGATGGATCCACGCGCTGATACGGTTCTCATAGGGAAATGTCTCTCCGGAGACGTGGACGTCTACCGGGAATTGGTCGACCGGTACAGCGCCCGGATCGTGAACGTGGCCTACATGATGATCGGGGACCGGCATGACGCGGAAGATGTCGCGCAGGACGCCTTCATCCGCGCGTACAAGGCGTTGCCGAACTTTCGGCACAAGGCGAAATTCTCGAGCTGGCTTTACCAGATCGCCCTGAACCTCTGCAAGGACTACCTGAAGTCGAAGGCGCGCACCATCAGGAAGATGGACGACGAGAAGCTCCAGGCGTTGGACAAGCGGATGGAGGGGGCGGTCACGCAGGTGCTTCTCGAGGCGGAACTCTCCGAGGCGATGCGGGACGTGATCTACAGTCTTCCTGAGCTCTACCGGGAGGTGTTCGTCCTGAGACACCTGCAGGGAGTCGAGTACGACGAGATCGCGGAGATCACGAGGGTTCCCGCCGACACGGTCCGCGTCCGGGCGTACCGGGCCCGGGAACTCCTCCGGTCGTCGCTCGCCCCGATCGTGGACACCTACTGGAAAGAGATGGCGACCCGGGAAAAGAAGGTCGTCAAGGGTTGATGGAACAGGAGTTGGACCGATGACGAAGAAGGATGACCGGAACAGGATGAACCGGGCGCTCGACGGCGAAATGAACGCCACCGAGACGAGGAGGTTCAAAAAGAGACTGGAAAAGAACCCGGAGATGAGTCACGAGTTCCGGCAACTCCGGACGATCGACGAAGAGTCGATCAAGGCGATCAAGCCGGTGGATGTCTCCGACGACTTCTCCACCCGGATCCTCGGGAAGATCAGGAAAGAGAAAAAAAAGGGGTAGGGGTCGCTCCCAACATACTTGGCCCCAGTCGGTTAAAATCTCACGAAGCAGCGTCGGAATCCTGAAACAAACGGGGGGCGGGCGCGTCTAAGTAGTGTGATGAGTGAGAAACAAGCAATATTCCCATAACCCCCAGTTCTCCCCAGACAGATGCCCGGAAGGTCGCACGACTGACCGGGCATCCTTTATTTTTGCCCGGGAAGCCTCGCGAACAGGATTTCCCTGCGCAGGGTGCGGTCCGGAATGTACAGCCAGCCCATCTTCCTCAGCCACATCACCGTTTCCATGATCCCCTTCCGGACGTCGGCGTACCGGTAGAGGAAGCCGGTCTGGAGACTTTTCCGGTTGGAGAACCAGTAACTCGATCCGAGGTATTCGGCGGACTGGGGTTCGAACATGCGGAGGCGGCGGAGCCCGAATCTTCGTTCCAGGGCCATCCATCCCTTCACGAGGAGCAGGAACCCGACCTTCAGGAGGCTGCAGGGAACCAGGGGAACGTCCCGCATTCGCCGCCCGGTGACCAGGGCGAGGAGATGCATGAACTCGTGCTGGGATAGGATGCTTCCGTCGGTGACGTTGTAGTCTTCGCCGATCGATTCGGGTCGGTCCGAGACGTGGACCGCGAACCGGGCGAGGTCTTCCACCTGCACGGAGGCGTTCAGGTAATTTTTCCCGTCCGTGACGATGAAGGGGACCAGCCCGTGGGAAATGAGGAGGATGATTCCGCATTGTCCGTAGACGCTTCCCGGGCCGTAGATGGGGGCGGGGCGGATGACCGTCAGGGGCAGTCCCTCTTCACGGTGGGCCCTCCAGAGCATCTGTTCCTGTTCCCACTTCGAGACGGAATAGGCGTTGACCATGCGCGTGCCGGCCGGTGCGGTGGCGCCGAAGGGTGTGTTTTTCGGGGAAGGGGATTCCTCGTCGAAAGGCGTGTTCACTTTCGCGCCACTGCGCGTGGTATACGGTTTTCCGAATACGCCGCAGGTGCTCCAGTGTACGAATTGTTTCAAGTCCGCCATCTTCGCGTGATCGAGGAGGTTTTTCGTTCCCTCCACGTTGATCGTTCTCAGGCGGTCGAGCGGGGCGCTGTAGTCGTAGAGGGAGGCGGTGTGGAAGACGTGGGTCACCTTTTTCCGGAAGAGCGGTTCGAGGGAAGCCGGTTCGAGCAGGTTCGCCCCGATCCGTTCGAGGTTCGGGTGATTCATGTCGAGTCCGATCTTCGCGAGGACGGGGATGCGACGGGGGTCTTCCAGCGCGGAGGGGAGGTCGGTCGCGATCACCTTCTCGCCGCGCGAGAGGAGTTCGCGGATCACGTGGGAAGCGGAAAACCCGGTTGCTCCCGTGACGAGATTCAGGCGGCCCATCTTTTCTCAATCTCCCGCGATGATCGATCGGTAGGTCTCGTAGGCCGGTTTCTTCGTTCCGTCCGGTTTCACCATGCCGAAGTATCCTTCGACGCTTTCGATGAGGGTGAAGGGGAAGTTGACGCCGGTGTTTCCCGGTTGCTCCGCGCTCTCGAGACTGTACCAGTAGAATCCGTCCGCCCCGGCGGAGAGTGCGCCCGAAACGGCTTCCTCCAGGTACTCCGCCTGCCGTTTCTCGCTGAATCCCTGCCAGGTGGGGCGCGAGGGATAGCCCGTTTCGAGGATGATCACCCTCTTTCCCGGCGCGACGAGCCTGGCGAGTTCGACCATGAGGCCCACCGCCTCTCCCAGCACGGGCCAGCCAAGAAGGTAATTCGGGTAGACGTCCAGTCCGACGACGTCGATCAACCCGTTCCACTCGATCAGGTCGAGCGGCCAATCGGGGAGAATCGTGTGGAAGTTCACCGTGACCAGCGCGGTCGGATCGTTTTTCTTTACCGCGTCTCGGAGGGTCATGAGGACCTGGGTGCGGAAGCCTGGGTTCTTCCACGCCTCTCCGGATCGCCATCCCCACGTGACCGTCATGCCCGCCGCGTTGAGTTCGTTTTCGAGTTGCCAGTAATCGACGAGAGGCCCGTAGCGGAGCGCGGCGGCCTGAGCGAAGAGGGAGAGATGGGCGAGGTATCTTTCTTTTCCGAAGTCGGGTGTAAAAACAGCGCCGCTGGGGAGGAGGGGAAGCTTTCCGGTGAATCCACACGCGAGCACGACGAAGGGCTTCAAGCCGCGATCGACGCACGCCTGCATTCTCTGGTCGGTTCCGCTCCAGTTCTTGGTCGGATCGTCGAAGGCGTACTTCGCGACCATCCCGGGGGTGATCTCTTCCAGTCGGAGCCCGGGGGTATCCAGGATCTTCTCCACCCGGACCCAGGGGATGGGGAAGCGGACGTAGTTGCACCCCAGGTCGGACGCCATCTCCGTGGTGGAGGGATTCGGGTTCATCATCACCCCCCACTGGAAAGAGGTGTCGACGATCGATTCGGTCGTCCCTTCCACGAGGGAAGAAGCGGATTCCCCCTCCTCCCGGCATCCGGCCAGGAGAGGGGCGATGACGAGGGTCAGGAGGCAGATTCGTGCGGCGCGGTGCATCGTTCCGGGTTCAACGGGGGAAAATCTTCTTGTTGTTGATCTTCATGACGTCCGCGAAGTTGCCCTTGATCTTCATGTCGCCGGAGAAGAAGGCGGCCTGCGGATCGACTTTTCCGTCGGCCATTCCGAGCCAGGTTTCGTCGCTCGTGAGAACGGTCGCGGTGGCGTGTTCCGCCGTTCCTTCGGACATCGTGCAGGAAGCGTCCTCGATCTGGACGTAGTAGTTGCCCCCCTTGTCGCCGGAGAATTCGAACTGGACGGTCGCTTCCCAGTCCCCCGCTTCCTCCGCCTTGAATCGGCCACAGAGGGATTCGATCAGGTCTTTGCAGGTCACGTTTTCATCGCTCATTCCGGGTTCTCCTTTCTAGTAGCTGCGCGGCAGTCCGAGGACGTGCTCCGCGATGTAGTTCAGGATCATTTCCTTGGTGATGGGCGCTGTTCGGAGAAGGCGGGCCGCCTCCCAGAAATAGATGACGCCGTATTCTTCCGAGAAGCCGTATCCGCCGAGGGTTTCAATCGCCTGGTCGCACGCCTTGATGGCGACTTCCGCGGCGAGGTATTTCGCCATGTTCGCCTGCGATCCGATGACGCCCGGATGCTCGTCCTGGTCGAAGAGCCAGGCGGCCTTGTAGGTCATCAGGCGGGCGGCCTCGATCTGGGCCTTGATGTCGGCGAGGGGATGCGAGATTCCCTGGTAGGAGCCGATGGGGCGGTCCTTGAAGACCTTCCGCTCCTTGGCGTAATCGACCGCCTTCTTGACGAGGAAATCGGCCATGCCGAGACCCGTCGCGGCCGCGAGGATGCGCTCGGGGTTGAGCGAGTTGAAGAGCGACATCGAGCCCTGGTCGACCTCCCCGATCAGGTTTTCGGCGGGGATGTGCACGTCGTCGAAAAAGATGGTGTACTGGTTCAACCCCTCGATGCCGCGGGTGGGAATCTCCTGCATGGCGATTCCCTTCGACTTGGTATCCACGACGAAAAGAGTGAGACCGTAGGCTTTCGGCATGCCGTCCTTCTGGACCTGGTCGTACGAGGTGGTCCGGGTTACGAGGAGCATGTGGTCCGCCACGTCGGCGCCGGTGATGAAGACCTTCTGGCCGTTCAGCTTGTATCCAGATCCGTTTTTCGACGCCATCGTGTTGATGCGGAAGGTGTTCGATCCCGCGTCCGGTTCCGTCAACGCGAAGGCGAACTTGGATTTCCCCGAGGCGATGTTGGGGAGCCAGCGCTTTTTCGCCTCCTCCGTTCCGTTCCGGAGAATGCAGGCGGCGTCCATGTTGGTGACGACGATGAGGGCGTTGCCGAGTCCCTGCCGCCCCAGTTCCTCCACCGCCATGGTGAGGGCTATGAGGCCCATCCCGTTCCCGCCGTACTCTTCGGGGACCAGGCATCCCATGATGCCGATGTCGGAAAGGGAGTCCCAGAGCTCGTGCGGGAATTTCTTTTCCTTCAGGATCTCCCGGTGCATCTCCGCGAGACGGGGCGTGAATTTTTTCATCATGTCCTGGACGCTGGACTTGAGGAGTTTCTGTTCCTCGGAAAAGGAGAATCCCATGCTCATCGCGCACCTCGCTGGTTGAAAAATGACCGGGGGTCATTATGAGGGGGGCGGGGGAGAAGTCAACCGAAACTTGTAAGTAAGTGCTTACATTGTTATGGTTGTCTTTGCAGATGGGAAACCGTGAAAAGACGATGGATCAGTTGCGAAAGACGGCTCTCGACCTCTTCTCCCGGAAGGGGTTCCACGGGGTCGCCACGAGCGACGTGGCCCGGAAGGCGCGTCGGAACGAATCCCTGCTCTTCCGCTATTTCGGGGACAAGCGGGGCCTGCTCCAGGACGTGGTGGACCATTACCAGCTCCCCCGCGACGAGCCTCCCTTCGACGATCCCGACAGCTACTCCGTCGGGGATTTCTTCCGTGTTCTTGCGGACGGCTGGTTCCGGACCTACGTGGCGCGGCCGGAATATTTCCGGGTGGTCCGGTACTGTCTTCTCGAAGATCCGAAACTGCTCAAGGGGTACCTGAAGGATTACCGGGAGAACCGGATCATTCCCGTTCTGACCTATATTTCCCAGCGGCAACTGTCGGGCGAGATTCGGGATGACGTCTCTCCCCTCACGCTCGTGATCGGGTTCGCCGGGGGGCTCACCTCGTGGGTGGAGTTGAAGATCTGGCTTCCGATCGCCGGGAACGACGGGTGGGACCGGTTCCAGGAAGAGTGGTTGAAGGTCTTTCTCGATTCCATTCGCGTGCCGGCGGGCTCTCCCCGCGGAGCGTGATCAACGCTCGTTTTTTCGGAACCGGAGCAGAAGGTACTTCCGGTACTCCCGGAAGGTTTTCAGGTCCTGGTGGCGGTATTTCTTCCGGACGAATTTCAGCTTCGCGCCCCAGATCCAGCCCAGGATCCGGGTGGTGAAGGGGTAGCCACGGCCGAGCGCTTCCACCACCGCTTCCGCGATCGGGATCACCTTTCCCTGGAGGAAGTCGTCGTAGAGATCGAGGGTGGGGCCCACGTGGTCGGTGATGTCGACCCGTTCCTCAACGGTGAACCCGTTCTCCTTCGCGCTGTTGAGGAAGCGATCGATATTGTGGCCAGCCTTGCTGATGTACGGTTTTTCCCGGGGCCAGGGGAGGTGGCGGAATACGTCCGCGGCGAGAAGCGTCCCTCCGGGCTTCAGGAACTTCGCCGCCTGGGCGAGCCCCGGACCGCTCTTGATGTACTGGCAGCTTTCCGACATCAGGACGAGATCGTATCGATGGTCGGTTTCGAAATCCTCGAACCGGCTGATATGGACCGGGGTCTGGTCTCCCAGCCGTTCCCGCGCCTTTTCGATCAGCTTCGGGTCGGGCGCGAGGCATTCCAACTGGTACCCCTTCTCCCGCAGGTAGAGGGCCACGTTCCCGATGCCGCACCCGACGTCCAGGATGGTTTGGACCCCTTCGGGGATGTGGGAGGCGATTTTCTCGATGTACTGCTTTTGCGCGGCGGGAATGTTTTTATGGATGACCTCCAGGCCGTCCCACCATCCGAAGTGCAGGTCGTCCATGCCCCACAGGTCGAGCGCGAGCCGGAGGCCGATGTCGCTGAAATTGATCTTGTCCTTTTTTCCCATGCTGTCGCGCCGTGAGCTTCCCCCATTCCCCCTTCCCTGTCAAGCCCACCCATTAATTGACGTTTATTACCAGAAGCCGAGGAAGAGGCAGCCCAGGAGGAGCAGGAGGGTCGTGAGAACCGCGACGCCGGTGACCATGGCGGGGGGGACGGACGCTTCCTTTTCGCCGCCCCTGATTCCGAAAAATTCGCGTGGGATCCACTCCTTGCACATCTCCTGGAGCCGGGTGACCTGGTCGAGGATCGGAAGGTAGACCCCGTTCCAGAAGAGCGGTCCCAGTTTCCGGTAAACCCAGTCGAAATCGAGATTCGTTCCGGGAATCTCGTGCGGCTCGATGTTCCTCAATTTCAGGACAACGAAGGCGAGAATCGCGAAGAAGAGAAGTTGAAGCTGGGTGATCACGTGGGAGGCTCCGTACGGATGGTAGTCCACCTCGAAGGGGAGCAGCCCGTACAACACGGAGGGGAACGATCCGATCCCGATGCAGAGCGCCGCGCCGATCGCCATCGCGAAGAGCATGTTGACCGGCGCCTCCTTGCAGCGCAGTCCCCGGTCCGGCCCGAAGAAACCGTAGAACGGAATCTTGATCCCCGCGTGGTGCAGCACCCCGGCGGAGGCGAACATCAGGATCATCCAGAGCCCCGGGTAGTTTCCATCGGCCGCGGCGGTGATCACCATCGACTTCGTGATGAAGGCGGAAAAGAGCGGGAAGGCGGAGATGCTCGCCGCGCCGACGAGGCAGAAGAAAGTGGTGAAGGGCATCGACTTGTAGAGGGCGCCGAGATCGGAAGCCTTCGCGGTGCCCGTCCGGTAGAGAATCGCCCCCATCGTCATCAGGAGCAGTCCCTTGAAGATGATATCGGCGAAGGCGTGGGAGACCGCCCCGTTGACCGCCAGTTCCGTCCCGATCCCGATCCCCACGACCATGAAGCCGATCTGGTTGATCATGCTGTAGGCGAGTACCCGGCGCAGGTCGTTTTCGATTACCGCGTAGAAGATGGGGAAGAGGGTCATGACCGCGCCGATCCAGATCAGGGCCTCGGTTCCGGCGAAACTCCGGGCCAGTGCGTACACGCCCAGCTTGGTCGTGAAGGAACTGAGAAAGACCATCCCGGTGACGGTCCCTTCCGGGTAGGCGTCGGTCAGCCAGGTGTGCAGGAGAGGAAAGGCGCACTTGATGCCGAAGCCGAGGAGGATCAGGCATGTTCCGAGACTCCCCAGTTCCATCTTCCCGAAGGTCAGCGACCCCGTATCCCGGAAATGGAGGAGAATCCCCGCGAGGAGAATGACCCCCGACGCGACCTGCACGACCAGGTAGCGCATCCCGGCGTGGTAGCTTTTCAGCGACCGTCGCGCCCAGACCAGGAAGACGGAGGAGATCGCGGTGCCTTCCCAGTAGACGAAAAGAGTAATGAGGTCTCCCGCGAAGACCGCTCCAAGGGCGCTCCCGGCATAGATCAGGACCGCGACGTTCTGCACCGTGTCGCGAAGGTGGAACGAGTAGAGAACGCCGATGAAGGCGGCGATGCAGAAGATGTAGCCGAAGAGGAGGCTCAGTTTGTCGACGCGGACCCAGGTGAGCGTGTAATCGAAGAAGGTGACCGTCATGGAATAGTCGGCGGGAATCCGGAGGAGCTGGTAGAAGGCGAGGCAGGGCAGGACCAGCATCCAGGACGCCTGCACCTTTCCGCGAAGGAAGGGAACCAGCAACGCTCCCAGGACCAGGATCAATCCGGGAGGGAGACTATCGATCATAGTAGTCTTCCTTCCGCATCACGAGTTTCCGGAGTCCGTGCGCCGCGATCACGATGAAGGTGTAGGCGAGGAATCCGTAGATCGCGTAAAATCCGTACCAGCCTTCCCACGAGATATTTTCCGATCCGTGCCGGTGGAAGAAGAAATCGACGCCGAAGAGGCCGATGCAGATCATCACGACCAGGATCATCAGCCAGGATTTCTTGTCCACGGTACGGTCCCCTACGTTTGGGTGATGGGGAGGAGCATCCGGTAGAGCTCGTCCGCAAAGAAAAAGAGTGCGATACATCCGATCGCGGTCACGCAGATCGGCACGACGCAGAAAACGGGAGCTTCCTTCATTTTCGGTTTTTCTTCCTGATTCTCCGGGAGGAAGAAGGCGCGGATCGCGACCGGGAGCAAGTACCCGATATTCAAGAGCGAGCTGATCATCAGGACCGCGATGAGCGCGACCTGGTGCGCCTCCGCGGCGCCGAGCACCAGGAACCACTTGCTCCAGGTTCCCCCCAGGGGAGGGAGACCGATGACACTGAGGGAACCGACCAGGAACGCGGTCATGGTGATCGGCATCGTTCTTCCGATTCCCCTCATCTCGCTCACTTTCGTCTTGTGCGCGGCGACCAGGACGGCCCCGGCGCAGAAGAAGAGGGTGATTTTCCCGAACGCGTGCATCGCGATGTGCATGCCGCCCCCGATCACGCCCCAGGTGTTGGCGAGCGCCGCTCCCAGCACGATATAAGAAAGCTGGCTGATCGTGGAGTAGGCGAGTCGCGCCTTGAGATTGTCCTTCGTGATCGCGACGAGCGAGGCGAAAAGAATCGTCGCGGCGGCGGCGTACATCAGCCAGGTGCTCGCGCCGGTCGTGCTGAGGAAGTCGATGCCGAAGATATAGACGACCACCTTCAAAACGGTGAAAACGCCCGCCTTGACGACCGCCACGGCGTGCAGGAGCGCGCTGACCGGCGTCGGTGCGACCATGGCGGCCGGAAGCCATCGATGGAAGGGCATGAGCGCGGCCTTTCCCGTTCCAAAAGCGTAGAGCGCCAGGAGGATCATGACGATCGTCGGGCTCGCCTTTCCCTGCAGGATGCCGCCGGCGCGGAAATCGAGGGTGCCCGTGATATGCCACGTCCAGATGATCGCCAGGAGCAGGAAACCGATGGACGTGGAGAAAAGGATTCCGAGGTAAACGCGCCCCGCTTTCTTTGCCGCTTCGGTGCCCGCATGGGTCACCAGCGGGAAGGTGGAGAGGGTGATGATTTCGTAGAAGACGAAGAGGGTCAGAACGTTTCCGGCGAAGGCGACGCCCATCACACCGGAAATCGCCAGTGCGAAGCAGAGATAGAACCGGGTCTGGTTTTCCTCGTGGTGCGCCCGCATGTACCCGATCGCGTAGGTGGTGGTGACGATCCAAAGGCCCGACGCGACCAGGGAGAAGAGAATTCCGAGGGGTTCCAGTTCGAAGGCGAGTGAGAGACCAGGGAGAATATGGACGATCTGGAGGGAGGCTTCCTCTCCGCCAAGAACGCGGGAGGCGAGGTGGATGACCAGGCCGAAGAGGGTCACTCCGGTCGCCAGGCTGCATGCCTCCCGAACGTTCGGCCAGCGTCCCGTGAGAAAGACGAGCGCGCCCCCGGCGAGGGGAACGAGCGTGGCCAGGCCGGCGAGTTCTCCCGCGCTCACAGGCCACCTCCGAGCAGGGCCTGCGCCGCCTGGTGCGCCAGTTTCGAGGTCAGGGTGGAATTGACTCCGAAGTAGATGCTCGCCCCCACGAGGATCCATGCGGGGATCACCAGGGAGAAGGGAGCTTCCTTCACGTCCGCATCCTTTTCCGCCGGCTTGTGGAAGTAGATCACCTCCACCACGCGCCAGACGTAGATCACCGCGAGGAGAGAGCCGACGAGGACCACCCCGGCGGGGATCCAAAGATTTTTCTCCACCATGCCCAGAACGAGGTACCACTTGCTGATGAAGCCGGCCGTCAGGGGAACGCCGATCAGGGAGAGCCCCCCGGCGGTGAAGGCGGCCATGGTGAAGGGCATTTTCCGGCCCATCCCCGCGAACCGGTGAAGTTCCGGCGTGCCGACATGGCAGGCGAAGGCGGCCAGGACGAGGAAGAGCCCGCCCTTGATCACCGCATGGTTGAAGAGGTGGACGAGGGAGGCGGTCAATCCGGTTTCACTGACGAGCCCCATTCCCATCACGATGTAGCCGATCTGCGCCACGCTCGAATAGGCGAGGAGTCGCTTCAGGTTTTGCTGGCGGATCGCGAAATAGGATCCGACCAGGACGGCCATGCTTCCCATCACGAGCAGGATCGTGCCCATCGGGATCAGCTCGAACGCAAGATGGGCTCCCAGGATCGTGAAGAAGAAGCGGAGGGTGAGATAGGCTCCCACCTTCGTCGCCGTCGCGGAGAGAAGCGCCGAGACCGCGGAGGGGGCGTAGGTGTACGCGTTCGGGAGCCAGGCGTGCAGGGGAAAGAGTCCCACCTTGATGAAGAGGCCGACCGCGAGGAAGGCGAAGGCGGCCATGACCGTCTTGTGGTGAACCATGTTTCCCCGGCCCCACTCCTGGTAAATTTTTTGCAGTTCCACCGAGACGTCGGCCATGTTGAGGGTTCCGGTGACCATGTAGAGATAGCCGATGCCCAGGAGGATGAAACTGGCGCCGACCGTTCCGAGCACGAGGTAATGAAGGCTGGCGGAGAGCGCCCTGCGGTCCCTCCCTTTTCCCATCGCCACGAGCGTGTAGGTCGACAGGGAGGTGATCTCGAGGAGGACGTAGACGTTGAACATGTCCCCGGTGATGGTGATGCCGATCAGGCCGGTGATACAGCAGAGCCAGATCGTGTAAAAAAGCGGGACACGGTCCGGCATGATTTCACGCGCGACGGAGAGGCGGCTCGCGAGCGTGACGACCAGGGCGATCCCGGTGACGATCAGCAGAACGAGACCGTTCACCGCGTCGATGCGCAGTTCGATTCCCCACGGCACCTTCCAGTTTCCCATGAGATGGGTCACCACGCCCGGACCGTTCTGGATCTGGCCGAGGATCAGGGTGGCGAAGACGAAGAGGGCGGCGCAGGTCGTCGTGGCGAGGAACCATGCGCGGTTTCCCGTGCGGGCGACGATCGGAAGGCTGGCCGCGACGAGCAGGGGGGCGAGCACGACCAGGACGGGGAGAACGCTCACGCGGAATCCATCCTGTCGATCTCGTCCGCCTCGATGGTCCGGTATGCGCGCTTGATGTTGATGATGATGGCGAGGGCCACGGCGGTAATGCTGACCGAGACGACGATGGCGGTCAGGATCAGGGCGTGGGGAAGGGGGTTGGAATAGGCCTGGTGCGCGGAATCACGGACCGGCGCGGTTCCCCCCTCCAGTTTCCCCACCGAGATGAAGAAGAGAAAGATCGCGGTCTGGAAGATGCCGAGTCCGATCACCCTCTTGATCAGGTTGGATTTTCCGATCACCCCCCACAGGCCGATCAGCATCAGGACGATGTAGATCCAGTAGTTGAACTTCGCGAGCAGTTCCATCTTATTTTTTGAATCTCCGCGTATCCGTCCCCTTCGCCATGGGAACGGGGCCCTGGACCACTTCCTTGAAGATCGTGACCATGACCGAAGCGACGGTGATGCCGACGCCGTATTCCACCAGGGTCATTCCCCACGACTCCGCCACGCCCGTGTCGGTCGGTTTCAACGGCGTGTAATCGAGAAAGTTGTACCCGGACGCCAGGCAGAAGGTGCCCACCCCCGCGTAGAGGAGAAGTCCGAGGCAGGAGAGGGTGTCCGTCAGTTTCTTCGGGAAGAGGCGGTCGAGTTCCGCGGGACCGTACACGATTCCGTAGAGCAGGAAGGCGGCCGCGATGATGACGCCCCCCTGGAAACCTCCCCCGGGTCCGAGTTCCCCGTGCGTGATGACGTAAAGCCCGAAGACCAGGAGGAAGGGGATCATGATTTTCGTGACGACGCGGAGGATGACCTGTTCCCTCATGCATCCCTCCGCAGGTTGGGCCGCGGTCTTCGCCGCAGGAGCACGATCGTTCCCATCCCCGCGATGAAGATGACCCCGAGTTCGAACATCGTGTCGTATCCCCGGTAGGTGACGATGACCGAGGTGACCATGTTCGGCGCGTGGCCGTGGAAATAGTCTCCTTCCTTCTCCTCTCCTCCGTCCTTCCCGACGTCCTGCGCGATGTATCCTTTGGCGGTGCGGGCAGTATTCGCCGGGGATTCCGGGTCTCCCAGCAGGGGCATATCCCAGGTCCCGTACACCAGGGCGGCGCCGGTCGCGACCATGACCAGGAGGGCGAGTCCCTGCCGGCTTCGCTTCGGGGGTTTCACCACCTTCCGGGCGGTGCGCGCGACAACCCGTCCCTTCCTTTCCCCCGGTCCCACCAGCACGAGGGTTCCGACGAGCAGGATGGTCGAGATCCCCGCTCCCACCGCCGCCTCCGTGAAGGCGACGTCCGCCGCGTCCATGTTGATCCAGACACAGGCCATGAGAAGGCTGTAGATGCCGAGCATCATCGTGGCGGCGAAGAGGCTCCGGACCCGGATCGCCGCGATCGCCAGGAGCGTGACGAGCACGAGAAGGATCGTATTGATCAGGAGGAAGGCGGTCATCCGGTCATCGTCCTCCCTGCCACGGTCTCGCCCCGTCCAGGAAGGCCGCCTTGGTGATGGCGTGGGTCGCAGTCGGGGCGGTGACATAGATGAAGACCGTGATCAGAAACAGTTTCAGGCTGACCATGATCGAATGATTTCCCGTAGAGAAGGTGAGAATCAGCAGTCCGACGAGGATGAAGGTCTGGGCGAGGGTGTCCGCCTTTCCCGCCGCGTGGAGGCGGGAATAAAAGTCCGGCATGCGCAGGAGGCCGACCGCCCCGGTCAGCGCGAAGAAGCATCCCGCGCCGAGGAAGAGCCCCATCAGGACCAGTTGTGTCGTTCCCATGTTTCCTAGCCCAGTTTCCTGAATTCCACGTATTTCAAAATCGCGATCGTGCCTACGAAATTGACCAGCGCGTAGGCGAGCGCGATGTCGAGGAAATCGGATCGTTTCGTGATGAAACCGAGGAGGGCGACGAAAACGACCGTCTTGGTGCCCATCGTGTTCATCGCCAGGATCCGGTCGTAAATGGAGGGACCCAGGAAAGCGCGCATCAGGACGAGGAAGATGCCGACGAGGATGGCGATCCCGGCTCCCAGGACGATCGAGTCCTGCGCGTTCATCGAGCGCCTTCCAGTTTCTTCACCTTTTCGTGCATTTCCCCCGAGAGCACTCCTTCGGCGGCCTTGTCGCTCAGGGCGTGGATGAGAAGTTCCCGACTCTCATTGTCCACGCTCACCGTGACGGTGCCGGGCGTCAACGTGATCGAGTTGCAGTAGATCACCGTTCCGAGATCGGTTTTCGTTTCAAAGGGGATGGAGAGCAGTCTCGGGTTGATGGGTCTCCGCGGGTGCCAGACCCGGTAGGCGACATCCAGGTTCGAGAGGAGGATCTGCCAGAAGAGCCAGGGGAAGTAGAGGAGCATCCCGAGAACGAGATGAAGAGGGAGTCCCTCCCGGTCCAGGATCTTTTTTCGGATCGCCACGAAGGTTACCAGGGAGCAGGAGAAGACGCCGCATCCGAGAAGGTAGGCGTCCGTCTGGCCGGAGAGCATGAACCAGAAGATCATCAGAATAACGAACAGCGAGATGGCCCTGGCCACCGGTGATCCCCCTTTCCTCTCCCTGGACGAGAAGCTCCCTGATCAAGGGATACATCGGCAGGAAAACGGCCTTTTCTAAAGCGTTACAGCCGTTCCGGGGCGGAGATGTCGAGGATCCGGAAGACGTTTCGGAGAACGATCTGGACCGCGCTGGCGGCGGCGAGGCGGGCGCGGCGGACCGGTTCCTCCTCCGCCAGCACCAGGTTTTCCTGGTTCTGGTAGTAGCGCTGGAAGGCTCCGGAAAGATGGAAGACGAAGTCGGTGAGAATGGCGACGTCCAGGTTCCGCGCGGCGATCTCGACGGTTCTTCGAAGGCCCCGGCAGGCGCGAACGAGTTCGATCTCGTTCGGCCCGAGATGTTCCAGGGAGAAATCGCCCGACCAGACGCCGTCCGTCATCTCCTTCGCGGCGATCAGGCCCTTCTCGATTCCCCTGCCGTAGATGCTGCAGATGCGTGCATGGGCGTACTGGGCGTAGTAGACGGGGTTGTCGAGCGTCTGCTTTTTCGCGACCTCGATGTCGAATTCGAGGGGACTGTTCGTTTTTCGCATGAGGAAGAAGTAGCGGGAAGCGTCCACCCCGACCTCTTCGATCAGTTCCTTCAGCGTCACGTAATTCGCCGCCCGCTTCGACATCTTCACCTCGACGCCGTCCCGGAGAAGCCGGCAGTACTGGACGATCAGGACCTCGAAGGACTTGCCCGAACCCGTTTCCAGTTCCGCCAGGTCGTACCCGAGCATGCGGAGGCCCGCCTTCATCGTCGCGATATGGGCGTGATGATCGGGGCCGTAGAGATCGATGAGAATTTCGTACCCCCGGTCGAACTTGTCGCGATGGTAGGCGAGGTCGGGAGTCCGGTAGGTGTATTTTCCGTCCGACTTGACGAGGACCTTGTCCTCGACGTCCCCGTGGTTCGAGGATCGGAACCAGGTGGCGCCCTCCTTCTCGAAGAGGTTGTCGTTTGCGCGGTAGATCTCGAGAAGCCCGTCGACCGCGCCCCCTTTTTCCAGTTCTTCCTGGCTGAACCAGTTGTCGAACTTCACCCGGAAAGAGAGGAGGTCCTGCCTGATCTCGTCCAGCAGGCGTTCCTTCCCGATGGTCCCGCAGAAGGTTTCGGCGTCCTCCCGGTCGAGGACCTGTTCGCCTTCCTTCGCGAGGATCTCCCGGGCGATCCCGACGATGTATTCCCCCTGGTAAAAATTTTCCGAATCGGGGTATTCCCGGCCGAGTTCCTCGTGGATCCGCTTGAGGATCGACTTTCCCAGGTTCTCGATCTGTCCCCCGGTATCGTTCACGTAATACTCGCGATCGACCGCGTACCCGGCGAAGGCGAGCAGGTTGGAAAGCGCGTCGCCGATGGCGGCCTGGCGGCCGTGCGCGACATGGAGCGGACCCGTGGGATTTGCGGAGCAGTGTTCGACGAGCGCCCGGCGTCCGTTTCCGAAAGGGGATCGGCCGTACGATCCGGCTTCCGTGCGGATTTTCCGGATTGTCTCCGCGTGGAAATCTTTCGTGGCGGTGAGATTCAGGTAGCCGGCGCCGGCGACTTCCGCCTTTTCCAGGCCGGGAAGGTCCGGGAGGGCATCGACCAGTTCGGTTGCAATCGCCTTCGGGGCCTTTTTCAGGTCGCGGGCGAGCCGAAAAGCGACTCCGCATGCGGCGTCGCCAAACTTCGTGTCGGAAGGGGGAGTGAGGGTCGGTTGGAACCGTTTTTCGGAGAGATCGATCGACCAGAGCTTCCTGGCGGTATCGACGATTCCCTGCGCCCAGACTTCGTCGATCTCCACCCTACGCCTTCTTCACGGCCCGGGATTTCCGCCGGGCGAGTTCCCACTTTATCTGCGGGGCGTCGACCCAGAGGCTTTCGATGTCGTAGAATTCACGCTGGTCGGACTTGAAGAGGTGGATGACCACGTCGCCGAAGTCCTGGAGAACCCACTGGCTTGCCTTTCGGGCTTCCTGTCCGAGTTCCCGGATGTCGATGCTTTTCATCGTTTTCCTGATCTCCCCGGCGATCGCGCTCGACTGCCGTTCGTGCCGGGAGGAGGCCACGATGAAGAAATCGGTGAGGAAGGTGAGTTTTCTCACGTCCAGGATGACGATCTTCTCCGCCTTTTTCTCGTCACAGATACGGGCGATACGGATGGCCAGTTGTCGCGACGTCAACTCCCCCTACCTCCAAAGGCTCTGGATGTGGGGGGAGAACTTGACGATGAGACCGACGAAGACGATCGAGACCATGGTCATGAGCTTGATCAGGATGTTCAGGGAAGGACCACTGGTATCTTTGAAGGGATCGCCGACCATGTCGCCGATAATGGCGGCCGAATGGGCGTCTGTTCCCTTGCCCTGGACGTTTCCTTCTTCATCCGTAAGCCCGCCCTGTTCGACATGTTTTTTCGCGTTGTCCCAGGCGCCTCCGGCGGCGGCCATCATGATCGCGACGGAAAATCCGCAGGCGAGCGTTCCGGCGAGAAGTCCCATGACCCCGGCGACACCAAAGAGAAGCCCGACCACGATCGGA
>PVBE011582412.1_pt1 | contig 31642 bp, 22 predicted proteins | sample 1631181 | NCBI WGS metagenome assembly PVBE01 (sample SAMN08397723, study PRJNA350692) | Marine metagenome, whole genome shotgun sequencing project. | isolation source: water | place: Pacific Ocean | collected 2012-04
CTCCGGGATGGTGACGATGAGCTTTGCGGCGCCCATCCGCGAGGCCGTCGCGTTGGTCCCCGACGACCGCCTCATGGTCGAGACCGACAGCCCCTTCCTCGCGCCGGTCCCCCACCGGGGCCGCAACGAGCCGGCCTTCGTGGCGCGCACCGCCGCGCTGGTGGCCGAGCTGCGCGGCGTGAGCTACGAGGCGCTCTGCGCGACGACGGTCGCGAACACCGAAGCCTTCTTCGAGATTGGCGCCGGCCCGTGATGCGTCTGCTTCCGCTGCTGACGCTGTGCCTGGCGTGCACGGATGGCTCGGACGGCCCGCGCCAGCTCCCGCGCATGGGCGACAACCTGCCGCTGCGAGACACCGGTGCGGCGCCTGACCAGGGCTCGGCGGACGCGGTGGTCACGGTCGACGCAGAGGTGGGCGGCTCGAACCTCGATGGGTCGACGCCGGATGCGAAGCCGGACCTCGCGATGCTCGACCCGGATATGGGCGCGCGTCGACCATTGGGACGCGAGCTGCGAGTACTCGGGCAGATCAACGACGCCTGCGGCGCCTACGACCGCTGCGGACCCGGCGACGGCATCGCCAATTGCGGCGTCGCGCTGGTCGACGGCGGTGACGGCCTTCTGCTCGACGGCAACGATGACCTGCTGCTCCGCTTCAGCGTGGCCGGGATCGCCTTCGCAGGTGCGACCCTCTACTTCCAGGCGCGCGCCACCCGCGGCGGCGCTGACGTCGAGATCTGGTCACCGCTCTACGGTGGGCTCGTGGGCCCGGTCGGGCCGCAATACGAGTGGCTCGAGGTGGATTGGAGCGCGTTCCTGAGGCGGGGCGACGATCCGGGGCTGACCGGCATCCGCTTCGACGCCACCCGCAGCCACGTGGCGATTCACGCGGTCGAGGTGTGCCTGCTCGTGGAGTAGCGCGCTACTCCAGCTTGTTCTGGATGAAGAGGCCGGCGCCGCCGTTCACGTTGCCTTCGGCGTCGATCGTGCCGATCCGCTCGAAGGTGGAGAGCGTCCCGTCGCAATTCAGGTCGCCGGTGGCCCGAGCCGTGAAGGACTTCCCGTCCGAGACGAACTCGTAGCGGTAGTAGAACGGGTCGTCGACGGAGAAGTTGAGCGCGCGCCAGGTGGGGGCGTCCCACATCCCCGGCGCCGGGATGGTCTTCGTCGAGCTGCCTCCGACGCACGCCGTCCGCGCGGGCGTGGTCGCAGCCGAGACCGGGAACTGCTTCGGCAGGGCCTCGCCCAGATTCGTGACGTGGTCGGTGTGGTAGTAGCTCACCGCCCCGTCGTACATCTTGCGCATATTCATCTTCGGCTCCGACGTCTTCGCGCGCCGGATGTACTTCATGAACGCCGGGATCGCGACGGCGGCCATGATGCCGATCCCTGCGATGCCGAAGCCGGGCGCCCCCAGCCGCCGACTCGCGGCGCGTCCGTGCCGGGTGCCCGGAAAGTTCGCCGCGAGCTTCGCCAGGATCGCGTGATATTCGAGGGCGTCGCCGCGCAGCTGAGCCCGCACGGCGCTGTCGAAGAGCTTGCGTGCGGCCGTACCGTCCGCGGCACCGCGCACCTTCGGCGGGAGCGCCGCGATCGCTTCCGGCTTCAGCGTCCGCGACTTCGTCGGCGCCGTCGATTTGGGGGTGCCCTTCTTGCCCTCTGGCCCGGTCGGCGCAGGTGGCTGACAGGCGAAGAGCGCGACCACGGCCACGCAGGTCATCTGACGGAGACTCATAGCCAGCTCCACCACAGGCGCGCGCGCCCGCCGGTCTCGGTGAATTTGATGGATCCGCCCAGCTCCTCGAGCAACGAAGCCCCGAGCATCGCGATGGTCTGGGCGTCGATGATGAGCTGAGCGTCGCCCTCGGCCCACATCTCGAAGTCCGACGCCGCCATCAGCATGCCGAGCGCGTCCCAGGCCACAAAACCGTGGGTTCCGCGCTCGGCGAACGCCTTGGGCAGCTCGGCGCGCTGCACCTTGCCGGTCACGACACGCTGGACGTCCACCGCGTGCAACCCGAGCACGAGCCGCTTCTGGTGGACCGCGAACGGGAAGCCCAGATGCGTCTTCGGACCTTCGCCTTCGAGGTTGAGCGCCACCTCGACCCGCTCCACGCCGGGCGTGTCCGTCTTGCCGAGCTTCAGCCCGACCTCGCGCACGCCCTCGGTCGCTGCCACCAGCGCTCCGAGCAGCTTGCGGCCGGCCCCCTCGTCCTGCAGGCCGACCACGATGACCGGATGAAAGAAGCCGCCCGGGAACGAGATGACGACCTCGCCCGACCATGCCGCGCGTAGCGCATCCCACACCGTGCGGATGGGCGGGGGCATCCGCTCCACCTCGCGGCGCGCCAGGGCGTCGATGGCGTTGAGCATCTTGGGACCGTCGAAGGCCACCTTGAGGACGCCCGAAGAGCGCGCGTCGACGGTGTCGAGCCCGGCGGTGGCCGGACCCTCGGCGAGCAGCATGGCGAACGGCGCCATCATCAAGGGGTTCGCGACGACCTCGGCGGAGACGACGAAGCGCTCTCCATCCATCTTGGCGCCCGCCCACACCTCGTTCACCGGGTTCCTCTTGTCGCCCATCATCGCGAAGAGAGCGGCGCGCACGACGCCGAAGAAGACACCGTCGGTGGGGGCGCGCTTCCCGTCGAGCCATGGCGGCACGCCGGGCGCCTTCGCCGGGACCTCCCCGGTGTCGCAGACCGCGTACTGCCCACGCTGCGCGCAGGAGAGCGCGATCTCGCCTGCCTGCATCCCCTTGTCGTCGGCCCGCAGCGGGATCTTCAGCGGCGCGGCGAGCGCGGCCAGGTGCCTGGTGGCTGCTTTCACGTCGATCGTCCCGAAGACAACGCGCACCTGCCGCTCACCGATGACGAAGACGCCGAGACCCCGATCGAGGGACAACGCGGCGCCGAAGTCGGCCTTGCCGGGTTGCACGCCTCCGACCTTCCACGCGCGCAGGCGCTTCACGGCGGCGCTGATCCGGGGCACATCGCCAAAGCGCTTCTCGGCGGCGTCGAGCAGGCCGGACACGGCGCCGGATCCGCGGAAGACGAAGACCGCGGCCGAGCCCGGGGGAGTCCAGTCGAGTACATCCTCGGCGTGGGCCGGCAGCGCCAGCATCAACGCGAGGGCGGGGAAGAGTCTTCGCATCGGACCTCCTTTGGAGAGGGCCGAGTAGCACGCGACTCAGACGTCGTACAGGGCCCCTTGGCGGAGCAGCTCGATCGCTCCGTCGGCAGGCGCGAACCCGTCCGGGTAGTGGATCAGGCGCATCTTCGCCCGCAGCGGCGCCGGGAGCGCGGCGAGCTTCTCGTACGGCGTGTGGGCCCCGAAGTTCGTCTCGTGGATCACCAGGTCTGCGCTCGAGAGCCAGTCGACGAGCGACGGGTCGAAGGCGGTGTCGGCGCTGTAGCCGAGGGTGCGCCCGCCCGCGGTGATGCGCAGCGCCGTCGTCGGGATGTGGTGCACGGTGAGGCGACACTCGACGGTGAACGGACCGAAGGTCACCGGCGTCGCCTCCTCCATCGGCAACCAGTCGAAGTAGTCGCCGAAGGCCATGCGCGGCATCGGCTCCGTCGCCGGATCGATGAGCTCCGCCATGCTCACCTCGAGATGCCCTGGCCACAGCGGTCCAGCCACGTCGGGGTGCGCCAGCAGCGGGGTGCGCCGGCGCAGGACGAAGTGGTTGAAGTAGGCGAACCCCTCGAGCCCAGAGACGTGGTCGGCGTGCAGATGCGTCAGCACCACCGCGTCCACGTCGGCGACATCCGGCGCGCCGTGGGCCTCCGCCATCATCTTCCGGATCGGGTGCGGGCAGTCGATGAGCAGCCGCTGCTTGCCCGACTCGAGCAGCAGGCTGCTGCTGTATTGCAGGCGGGCGAAGGCGTCGCCGACCCCGAGCGGCACGAAGTTCAGCATGACGGGACTCCGTTGCGGCGGATGAGCGCGGCACAGGCGGCGAGCCCCAGCAGCGTAGCGGCGGCGATGGTCAGGAAGAACGGAAACAGGCCGAGCGCGTCCGCGACGAACCCACCGAGCGATCCGCTCACACCTGCGGCGATGACCACCACGCTCGCCTGCACGGTGTAGTCGGTGGCGCCGCTCTCGGGGCGCGAGGCGTCCATCATCATCGTGAAGAGCGCCACCGTGGCCAGGGTCCCGAAGAGCGAGTCGGCGCAGACGACGAAGGCCATCGTCCCGTACCCCGCGATGCCGGCGGCGGGCAGCGCGTAGAGCGCGACGGCGATGGCCTGGAGCACTCCGAAGGCGAGCAACGCCGGCACCCGACCGAAGCGGCGCACCGCGAAGCCGCCGAGGATCGCGCCCACGAGCGCCGCGGTGGATCCGCCGATGCCGAAGATGAGCCCGAGGTCGACCTTCGTGTAGCCGAGCCGCTCCATCAGCGCGACCGGGACCGGCCCGGCCATCGCGTCGAAGCCCTTGTAGAGCACGAGCACGCCGAGCCAGGCCGCGACGCCGGGGCGACGCACATAGCCCATCAGCGCGGCCGCAATCCTCGGGGCCTCGATCGAGGTCCGCGCGGGCGCGCGCCACGCGAGGATGGGCAGCGTCACCAGCGCCACCATCAGCGCCATGTTCAGCATCGACCCGGTCCAGCCCACGAAGTCGATGGTCATCAGCACGAAGCCGCCGCCCACCACCATGCCGATGCGGTAGGCGCCGACCTGGACGCCGTTTCCGAGGCCGCGCTCGTCCGGTGTGAGCAGGTCGACCGCCGTCGCGTCCGTCGGGATGTCCTGCGTCGCCGACACCAGGTTGATCAGCACGAGGCCGATGAGGATCGGCGTCAGCGGCCCGGTCGGATCGAGGAAGGACACGCAGACCAGCGCGGCCACCGCCGCGATCTGGAGCGGGATCAGCCAGGTCCGTCGGGTCGCACCGTGGCGGTCCACGAGCGGCGCCCAGAGGAACTTCAACGCCCACGGAAGATAGAGCAGCGAGGTGAGGCCGATGGCACCGAGCGTCAGATCACGCTCCGACATCACGAATGGGACGGTCTTCGTGAAGAACCCGTACGGCAGGCCCTGCGAGAAGTAGAGGCAGCCGAGCAGCCCGAGTTTCGCCGAAGTCCTCACAACCCGACGGTCTACCCCAGATCGGAGGGATTCGCTCCGCTTCGGTGGAGCACCCCTGCGCCAGGACCCCCCGGATTCGGCATGGCACGGCGGTTGCGATGGGTCCCCCCGCAGCCTGGAGGAAGACCATGAATCGCTTTCTGCCCCTGATGTTCTGCCTGCCCCTCGTCGCCTGTGACGACGACGGCGCCGCCCACGACCCCTGGACGCCCGAGCGCGAGCTCGTCGACGACAGCGCCGCCGCTCTCGAGCCGGCCATCCCCGGCGACTGCGGCGACGTGCACATCGAGCGCTGGCGCTACCGCTACGCCGAGGGCCGGGTGGTCGAGGCCGCCCGCTTCAGCGAGGACGCCACCGAGCCGGACCGGGTCGAGGTGCTCCACTACGACGAGATGGGACGCTTCTCGGGCGTCGAGATGAGCGAGGGCGAACGCCACGCGGCGGTGACCCTCCAGCTCGACGGCGAGGGCACCCTCACCGGCCGCGTGGTCGACAGCAGCGAGCCGTCGATGCGCTCCCGGATGGAGCTGGTCGAGCGCACCGACGAGCAGGTGGTCATCGACTACGACGGCGCGGTGCTCTTCCTGCCGTTCAGCCCGGCGGAGGGTCCGTCCATTCCGAAGGCGCTCTGCGCGGCGCTCCAGGACACGGGGATCCGCGGCGCCGTGATGATCGACGAGCTGGTGCGGCGGGTGGAGACCGAGAAGTCGATCGACGACTTCACCCCCTTCCGGGTCCGCGAGGCGCGCACCTTCGACGAGGCCGGCCGCCTCGTCCGCACGACCTGGGACCTGCGCCGCGACGGGCGCTTCGACATGGTCGAGACCATCCGCCACGAGGCGCTCCCCGACGGCCGGCGCGAGCACGTCGCGTTGGCGCGGTGGGCCGACCCGAACACGACCTACACCCAGCGCACCTACGACGAACGCGACCGGCTGATTGGCGAGGTCACCGCCGACGAGGTCCGCACCTACCGCTGGTTGAACGACGATCTCGTCGCGGAGGAGCGCCGCGAGGGCGCGGACGGCACGTGGATCCGAACCGTCACCCTGGAGGACGGCGTCCAGCGCACCGAGGTGGACGAGGACGGGGACGTCTCGCCCGAGCAGATCACCCACCTCTTCCTCAACGAAGCCGGCGAGCGCGTGCTCAAGCAGGAGGACATGGGCGGCGACGGGGTCGTCGACTGGCAGAAGCGCTACGTCTACCGCCAGGACGGCAAGCGCGCGTGGGAAGAGCGTGACCGCTCGGTCGACGGGGTGCCCGACCAGCGCTCGGACTACACCTACGACGCCGAAGGGCGGGTCAGCTGGGAGGTCATCACCGAGGCCGGCTCGCAGCATTGCGCCGGCATTCGCTGAGCCGCCCGAGCGCTACAACCTGGCGTGCGACCGCCAGTGGAACATCACGCAGGTCGCGGCCGCTGCCACGTTGAGGCTGTCGATCACGCCCCACAGCGGGATCTCCACCACCAGGTCAGCCGCCAGGCGCAGCCCCGCCGGCAGGCCGTCGTCCTCCGTACCCAGCACGAAGAGCGGCCGCGGCGGATAGTCGGCCTGGTGGTAGGGCACGCTGCGAGGCGTCTGCTGCACTGCGACGATCTGGTAGTCGCCCTCGCGCGCCATCCTCACCAGCGCCGCAGCGTCGGGCGCGTGGCGCAGCGGCACCAGCAGATCGGTGCCGCGCGCGGGGCTGCGGAAGAGGTCGTCGCGCCCCACCAGGAAGACCTCGCGTAGCCCGGCGGCCTCGGCGCTGCGAACCGCCACGCCCAGATTCACGTCAAAGCGCGTGTGACACAGCGCCAGGGCGGCGTGCGGGCGCTGCACGTCGACGACGGCGTCGTCGGGCTTCAACCCATACGGGGGCGTGGCAGACGCGGCGTCGCTGCGCGCGTGCGGCCCGAGCCGCTCCTCGATCAGGCTCTGGTCGTAGACGCCGAGGCGCGCCCGTTTCGCCATCCAACGCACACCGGAGTCGTGGTCGCGCAGCAGCTTGGGCAACGCCGGGTCCTGCGGGTTCATCGCGCGGGCTGCGGCGGCGCGAACCCGCGGGTCGTCGTCGGTCGGGAGGTGGTCGGGGACGGCCTGGATGCGCGAAAGGCCCCACGCCGCAGCCACGCGATTCGGTCCGTCGAGCAGCGTGCTCAGCACCGCCTCATCGGCGAGGTGGTCGAGGGCGGCGGCCTCTCCGGCGACAGCGGCCGAGGCGAGGAGCGGAGCGGTCGGGTCGAGCCGCGCGAGCAGCCGCAGGACCACGCCCGACCCGGTGCGCTCGGCCGCGGCGCGGACCGTCGATACCGGAATCGGCGTCTCATCGCCCGACGCCCGCTGCGTGCGTGCTTCGATCGACTCCACCGCCCGCTCCACGACGCGGATGTCCTCGTCTGCCAGCACGCCCAGCAAGGCGGTCAACGGCGCGGCGGCGGTCGCGCTCGCACGACGCACACGCGGGTCGGTATCGCGCAACCCGCTGGCGAGCGCCGGCTCGGCGTCTGGTGACAGGACCGAGAGGATGCGCGCGGCGCCGGCCCGAAGTCGCGGCGCCCGCTTCGAGCGCAGGGCGTCGACGAGGACCGGCTGGGCACGCTCCGGACGGATCTCCGACAGCACGCGGGCCGAGCGTCGCCTCGTCATCCGGTGCTGCGCGTCGAGCAACGCGACGAGCGACTGCACCGTCTCCTCCGAAGCGTGCTGCGCCACCCAGCCCCTTGCTTCGTCGCGCACGACGGGGTCGGGGTCGTAGAGGGCGGCGTCGAGGGCCTGATCGAGTTCGCGTTTGCGTTCCACGGCGGTGCAGTTAGTGGATTCGGGCGTTTCATGCCAGCGCTTCGTCCGTATAGTGTGCGCCGCCTCACGGGGGTCACAGATGCGCGCTTTCTGCCTGTTCATCGCCCTGCTACCCGCCACGGCCCTCTCTGCCGAGGGGTCGGGCCGGAAGCACTTCGAGCAGCTCGACCCGATTCTGCCGACGCCGACCGACGTGCGCCTCGCGTCCGGCGCGCCCGGGCCGGCCTATTGGCAACAACGTGCGGATTACGAGATCGAGGTCGAGCTCGACGACGAGAAGCAGCGCATCGAGGGCAAGGCCCGCATCACGTACGTCAACAAGTCGCCGCACACCCTCGACTACTTGTGGATGCAGCTCGACCAGAACCGCTTCCGCCGCGACTCCGGGGGCATCAAGACCGCGACGGCGCCCGGCTTCGGCAAGTTCCCCTACCGCACGCTGCGCTACCTCGTCGGCATCGAGACCTTCGAGGGCGGCTTCCAGATCAAGCACGTGCGGACGAAGGGCGGGAAGGCGATCGAGCACACCGTCAACGACACAATGATGCGCCTCGACCTGCGCGAGCCGCTCGAGCCCGGCGACGACTTCGTCTTCGACATCGCCTGGGCCTACAACATCAACGACAACAAGGTCATCTGGGGACGCGGCGGCTACGAGTACTTCGAGAAGGACAACAACCGCATCTACACCATCGCCCAGTGGTACCCGCGCATGGCGGCCTACACCGACTACGCAGGGTGGCAGAACAAGCAGTTCATGGGGCGCGGCGAGTTCACCCTCGAGCTCGGCGACTACGAGGTGGCGATCACCGTGCCCGAGGACATGGTCGTCGGCGCCACCGGTGAGCTGCAAAACCCCAAGCACGTCCTGACGCGCACCCAGCGCAAGCGCTGGAAGAAGGCGCTGAAGGCCGACAAGGAGCCGGTGATGCTGGTGACCCTCGAGGAGGCCACGGCCAACGAGAAGTCACGGGCGAAGAAGAAGCGGACCTGGCGCTTCGAGGCGGAGAACGTGCGCGACTTCGCGTGGGCCGCGTCCCGCAAGTTCCTATGGGACGCGATGCTCGTGAAGCTCGGCAAGCGCCGGATCATGGCGATGTCGTACTACCCGAAGGAGGCCGAGCCGCTGTGGCGTCGCTACTCGACCCACTCCGTGGCCCACACGATCGAGATCTACTCCAAGCACACCTTCGACTACCCCTACCCCGTCTGCATCTCCGTCAACGGCCCCGTTGGCGGGATGGAGTACCCGATGATCAGCTTCAACGGGCCCCGCGCCGAGGAGGACGGCACCTACTACGCCCGCGCGGGCAAGGGGAAGCGCTGGAGCCGCAGCAAGTACGGCCTGATCTCCGTGGTCATCCACGAGGTCGGCCACAACTGGTTCCCGATGATCGTCAACTCCGACGAGCGCCAGTGGACGTGGATGGACGAAGGCCTCAACACCTTCCTCCAGTTCATCGCCGAGCAGGAGTGGGAGGAGGACTACCCGAGCTGGCGCGGCAAACCCCGGAAGATCGTCGAGTACATGCGCAGCTCGAACCAGGTCCCGATCATGACCAACTCCGAGTCGATCCTGCAGTTCGGCAACAACGCGTACGCCAAGCCCGCGACGGCCCTGAACATCCTGCGCGAGACGGTGATGGGCCGTGAGCTCTTCGACCACGCCTTCAAGACCTACGCGCGGCGCTGGCGCTTCAAGCACCCGGAGCCGGCCGACCTCTTCCGCACGATGGAGGACGCCTCGGGCGTCGATCTCGACTGGTTCTGGCGCGGCTGGTTCTACGGCACCGGCAAGGTCGACCTCGGCATCACGGGCGTCCGCCAGTACACGATGGACACGGCCGACCCCGACAAGGACAAGCCGGCGAAGAAGAAGGAAGAGGACGAGGAGCCCAAGGACCTCTTCGACGTGCGCAACAGCGAGCAGAAGCTCCCGCGCCGCATCAACCGCTTCCCGGACCTCAAGGACTTCTACAACGACTACGACCCCGACGCGGTGACCGCCAAGGACCGCGAGGACTTCGAGAAGATGCTCAAGGATCTCGAGCCTTGGGAGCGCGAGATGCTGAAGGTCGAGCGGAACTTCTACGTAGTCGACCTGGAGAACGTCGGCACCATCCCGATGCCCGTCCTGCTCGACATCGTCTACGAAGACGGCAGCAAGGAGTCGTTGCGCATCCCGGCCGAGATCTGGCGCAAGAACGCCAAGCGCGTCTCGCGCCTGCTGATGACCAAGAAGGTCCTGAAGTCCATCGAGATGGACCACCACCAGGAGACCGCCGACGTCGACCTCTCCAACAACCATTGGCCCCGCAAGCCCATCAAGTCGCGCTTCCAGCTCTTCAAGGAGACCCGGAAGGACAACGCGATGCAGGCCAAGAAGAAGGCGAAGGAGAAGGTCGAAAAGGACGCGAAGGAGAAGGCCGAGAAGGCCGAGAAGGAGAAGGAAGAGGCCGCCAGGAAGAAGGCGGGCGACGCCCCTAAAGAGAAGGCCAAGCCCGCCAAGTGAAGTGCTGGGGGGTCCTGGCCTTGTCTCTCTGGGCGGCCTCGGCGTCTGCCCACGAGACCCACGCCGCCCTCGCCGAGGTCGAGCACAAAGGCGGCCAGCTCCAGGTCGCCTTCTACACCACGCTCCACGACCTGCGCGCCGCCGTCCCCAAGCTCGACGACGCCACCCTCGCAGCCTGGATGACGAAACACTTCGTCGTCACCACAGGCGGCAAGCCGCACCCGCTGAAGTGGGTCGGCCACGAGGCCAAGACCCACGACGCCTGGCTCTACTTCGAGATCCCGCTGGCCTCGCTCAATGGCGCAAGGCTCCGCTGCACCGCCCTCTTCGACCAGTCTCCGAAGCAGGTCACGACCGTCAATCTGCGCCTCGACTCGAAGACCACGCGCACGCTGGTCTTCACGCCGCAGAAGCCCGAGCAGCGGCTCGACTAGTCCACCAGGCCCGGCGGGATGTCCGGCACCGACTCCGCCATTCGACCCAGGCGGCGCATCTCGGTGAACACGCCGGCCAGCAGGCTGATCTCGTCGTTGCTGGGGTTGGCGCGGTGCAGGATGCGGCGCAGGCGGCGCACGAAGGCGTCGGAGCTGCGGCCGGGCGGGTAGCCCAGCTCTTCGATCACGGACTGGATGTGGGCGTAGACGGCGTCGCGCTTCTCGGCGGACAGGCGTTGGGCTTCGTCCTTTGCGGGCGGACCGACCGACTCGGGCGCCGGGCGGGCGAGCTCGTAGCCGATGCACGCGACGGCGTGGGCCAGGTTCAGCGACGGGTGCACCTCGGTGGTGGGCACCTCGACGACGGCCTCGCAGCGGTCGAGCTCGGCGGTCGTCAGGCCCGTGCGCTCGGTGCCGAAGAGGATGGCAGTGGGCGCGTCGCCCCCGAGGCGGGCTCTCAGACCGGCGGCCGGCCAGACCGGTGGGCCGTCGGCGTCGCGGCGGCGGCGGCTCGTGCCGACCACGCGGTGGCAGCCTTTGATGGCCTCGTCGAGGGTGGCCACCTCGATGTAGCGGATGTGCGATACCGCGCTCGCGGAGTAGGCCCGCAAGTCGCGCTCGTCGAAGGGATGGACCGTCACGACGCGCAAGCTCGACAGGCCGTGGTTGGCGACCGCGCGGGCGGCCGTCCCCACGTTGCGCGGGTCGTCGGGATGGCAGAGGACCGCGTGGATCATTGGCCGTACACCGCCCAGATCACGCCGCCGACCAGACCCGCTGCGACCAATCCGAGCAACAACCACGGCGGCTTCCTCGAGAGCTCCGGCGGTGGCACCGGCGCAGGCGCCTCGATGGTCTGGTCCGGCGACGGCGCGTTGAGCGCTTGTTCGATGAGCCCCTTCACCTCGATGGCCGAGCAGGGTCGAGCATCCGGGTCCTTGGCCAGCAGCTGCATCACCAGGTCTTCGAGCTCGTGCGGGAGGTGGCGTCCCTCGGGCAGAAGCAGGTTCGGCGGCGTCACCTCGTCGTTCATCACGGCGGAGATCGTCTTCCCCGTCGCGCACCGCCGCGTCAGCGACTCGTACATCACCACCCCGAGCGCGTAGAGGTCGGCGCGCTCGTCCAGCCGACCGGCGATGCATTGCTCGGGCGCCATGTAGCGCAGCGTCCCGAGCAGGCGGCGTTGCTCGTCACGTTCGTCTGCGTCGAGCATGGCGGCGATGCCGAAGTCGACCAGCTTCACCCGCGGCGGCTCACCGGTGCGCTCCTCGAGGAAGATGTTGTCCGGCTTCAGGTCGCGGTGAATGACCCGCGCGTGGTGCGCGGCGACCAGGCCGTCGCAGACCTGCAGCATCACCGGCAGCACCTCCGCCGGATCCATCGGCGCGCGCTCACGCAGCATCTCCTTGTAGGTCCGCCCGCGCAGCAGCTCCATCGCGATGTAGGCGTACCCCCGCTCCGGCTCGACCTCGGCATCGAAGACGGTGACCACGTTGGTATGCGCGAGCCGTGCGGATGCCACCGCCTCGTCCTCGAAGAGCTTCCGCTGCAGCGGGCTTTCGAGGAAGCGCGGGAACAAGACCTTGAGCGCGACCTCGTCGCCGACCAGCGAACGACGGGCCCGAAACACCATGCCCATGCCGCCCACACCGAGCACTTCTTCGATTTCGTACTTGCCGTCGATCGTCCGCCCGATCCAAGCCTCTGGCGGATCATCCTTGTCCGGCTGATGCTGGCCGCAGTCGCCACAATGGGTCGACGCGCTCGTCACTGCCGCGCCGCAGCGAGGGCACGGATGGGTGGAGACGCTCACGAAGTACCGGTCACGAGAGGATCGTGACATCATAAACCCCGCCGGTTGAGCGATGGAAGATAGCGAAGCCCCGCCAGACATCGCGGTCGAGCCGCAGCCCTTCCAGCCCGGCACCGTCCTCGAGAGCCGTTACCGAATCGACGACGAAGTAGGTCGCGGCGGGATGGGTGTGGTCTATCGCGGGACCGACCTCACGCTGAGCCGCCCTGTCGCCATCAAGGCCCTGCGCGCGGGGGACTCCGACAGCACGGTGCTGAGCCGCTTCATGCGCGAGGCCCGCTCCCTCGCTCGCGTGGAACACGTCGGCGTGGTCCCGGTCTACGCCGTCGGCCGCGAGGGCGGCGTCTACTACATGGTCATGAAGTTCGTCGAAGGGCGCTCGCTCTCGGCGGTCCTGAAGGACCAGGCGCAGCTCGACGAAGACAAGGTCCGGCGCCTCGTCAGCGAGGTGTGCGACGCCCTCGCAGCTCTGCACAAGAGCGGGCTCATCCACCGCGACATCAAGCCCGGCAACATCATGGTGGGCTCCGACGGCCGCATGACCGTGATGGATCTCGGCATCGTCAAGTCGGTCGACGAGAACACGCAGACCACCTCCACCGCCCTCGGCACGCCCAAGTACATGCCGCCGGAGATGCTCACCGACCAGGACGTGGACGGGCGCGCAGACCTGTACTCGCTCGGCGTCATCGCCTACCAGGCGCTCGTCGGTGATCCGCCCTTCGACGGGCCGACCCCGATGGCGATCCTGTACAAGCAGGCCCACGAGGCACCGGAGCCGCTACGCAAACGCGCGCCAGACGTCCCGAAGAACCTCGCTGCGGCCGTCGAGAAGGCCCTCGAGAAGGACCCCGAGGACCGCTTCGCCGACGCCGCCGAGTTCGCCGCCGCTGTCCGCGTGGACGCGGCCGTCATCTCGTCGGGCAGCCCCACCGGGTTGCGCGTCGCCGTGACCCTCGTCCTGGTGCTCGCAGCCGCCGCCATCTATTGGGCCACGCGCCCTGCCCCCCCTGTTGTCATGGCCGACGCCGCCGTCGCCGCGCAGCCTGACGCGAAGGGGGTCGCCCAGGTCCCGGACCGCGCTCCGAAGAAGCCCGTCGACGCCACCAAGGCCGCCAAGGCCGCGGACGCCGGTGTCCAGGTGAAGCCAGACGCCGCGAAGCCGAAGGTGCGCTACGTCACGATCCAGGTGACCTCCGACCCCGCGGGCGCCAAGGTCTACTCAGGCAGACGCGTCCTGGGCACAACGCCGCTCAGGGTGCGCCGCCCAGCCTCCGCCCGCTCGATGAGGCTGACCCTCAAGCGCAGCGGCTACCAGGACAAGTCGGTGAGCGTCCCGCTCCGGAAGAACGGCGCGACGCGCGTGAAGCTGGAACCAGACTTCGAACTCGTGCCGTAATGCGAGCGTGAGAACGCTCGACCTGCACGGCAGACGTGGCGACCCGTCCCCGGGAGACGCGGGCGGCGAGGCCAAGGCGGGACGACGAGGCGTACTGGAGGTACGTCGAGGAGGAGCAACGCAGGCATCGGCGTTCGCGGCCCCGAGGACGGGCCGCCACTTCTGCCGGGCGGGTCTGGTCGCCCTGTGCTTTCTGGTCAGCCCGGTCTGGGCCGCCCCCGACGACGTGAAGCGGGCGCGCGAGCTGAGCCGCGAGGCCGCCGTGGCCTTCCTTGCAAAGAACTTCGAGGCCGCGCTCACCAAGTTCCGCGAGGCCAACCGCCTCGTGCCGCACCCCAACCTCGACGTGAATATCGGCCGCTGCTACGAGGCCCTCGGCCAGCCAGACCAGGCGATGGTCCACTGCAAGATTGGTCTCAACGCGCCCGGGGTCCCCGACGCCACGCGGCAGGCTGCCCGGCAGTGCGTCGATCGCGTCACCGCCGCGCTGGCCCGCCCCGTCTTCCAGATCACGTCCTCGCCGCCCGGCGCACACGTACGCATGGACGGCCGCGCCGTGGGCCGCACGCCGTGGAAGGGCACCGCCCAATCGGGACGTCGCCAGATCGATCTCGAGCTCGACGGCTTCCGCACCGAGTCGCGCTCCGTCAACGCCGAGAGCGGCCAGACGTACGAGGTCACCATCGTCCTGTCCCGCGCGAGCGTGGGCGGCGTGATCAGCGTGACCTCGGTCCCGCCCGGCGCCAGCATCCTGCTCGACGGCGACGTCGTCGGCACCGCGCCCCTGCGCAGCTTCCAGGTCGACGCCCGCAGCTACGTGCTCGAGCTGGCCCTGCCGGGCTTCGAGCGCCACGTCAGCCGCATCACGGTGGAGGACGGCCGCACCCTCGAGCGTGCGATCACGCTCATCCCGCAGGAGGGCGTCGGAACATCGAAGGGCATGGTCCGCTGGCCCGGCTGGGCACTCGTGGGTGTCGGCGCCGCCGCGGTGGGTGCCGGAGGCTTCTTCGGCTACCAGGCGCTGCAAACCAATGACGAGGCCGACGAGCTCGCCCGCACCTCCAACGTGGGCGTCGACAAGCCCGGCTACGACGAGCTGGACGACCGCTGGCGCAGCGAGGCCCTGGCCGCCGACATCTTCTACATCGCGGGCGGCGCCGCCATCACTGGCGGCATCACCTGGCTGCTCTGGCCCGACAAACCCGCCAAGAAGTAACTGGCTCTCAGCTTTCAGCGCTCAGCCGTCAGCCACACTCGGAGCCGTCCATGACCCGCCTGCTGCTCTGCTTTGCCCTCCTGCTCCCGCTCGGCGCCTGCGACGACGACTCAGACGAGAAGCTGATGCGCTACGTGTTGCCGGAAGGCACACCCTCGACCGCAACCGTGGGCGAGACCATTCAGTTGAAAGCCGACGTGTTCGACTCCAACAAAGACGCCCTCACAGACGAGTGTGTCGTCGCCTCCGTTACGCGTGGCGGAGGCAGCGTCGCGATGGACGGCTACACCATTTCCTGGACGCTGGGACGACTCCCCATCGCGAACAGTCTGCGGCTGGCATTCTGCGACCACGGCATCGACGATGGCGAAGTCAGCGGAGTCACCATGACCCCGACGCTCCCCGAGCCGCTCGCGCACGAGGTCTGGTCAGACGTCGACAGCTACCTCTCGGACGCCGGCAACCGTGGCAGCACGGAGGACCTCGCCTTCGTCGGCGATGAGATGCTGCTCGGCGTGCCCGGAGCCATCTTGAAGCTCGGCCCCGACGGCACCACCAGCGAGATGGCGCTGTCCGGAGACGACGTGGGCCGCCCGCTCGGCATCGCCGTCGATGCGGACGGCGTGCTCTGGTACGCCGACGCCGAGAACGGCGCGCTCAAGCGGGTCGGCACCGACGGCGCGGTCTCGACGGCCCTCGAGGGCATGGAAGCCCCCAACTACACCGCGGTCGGCCCCGACGGACACATCTACGTCACCGACCCCTGCGGCGCAGAGCTCATCCGCCTCGACCCCAGCGACAACTCGGTCGTCGCACGGCACACCTTCGACCTGCCGACCGAGGGCGGACCCAACGGCCTGGCCTTCGACGCGGACGGCCGCCTGTGGGGCGTCACCGAGAGCACGGCGCTCCTCTGCAACGACGTCGACACCGTCGAGCTCACCGCGCCCATCGCCGTGCTCTTCGCGATCGACGTCACAGCGGACGGCTTCGGCGAGCGCGAGAACGTCATCGACAGCATCGGGCTCATCGGCGACGGCCTCGCCTTCGATGTCGACGGCAACCTCTACTACGTCTCCAACGAGAACGAGGGCGCGACGCTGAAGGAGTGCGCCATCTGGTTGCTGCGCGCCGGCGAGACGACCCCGGTCAAGGTGCTCGTCGCCGCCGAGGACACCCTCTTCGCGAACCTCGCCTTCGGTCCAGACGCCTTTGGCAGCACGACGATGTACATCGTCATGCTCGCCTTCCCCGGTTTCGGCAACGAGCGCGGCGTGCACCGCGTGGACGTCGGCGTCGCAGGCCTGCCCCTCCTGCCATAGCCCGAGCGACGGTTGAGCGGATGAGGTAGATTCCGCGCATGGCAGAACGCAAGTGGCCCGGCGCCATCAAGAAGCTCTTCAAGGCACTCGGGGACGCGGAACAGGCCGGCGAGCTGGTCGGCCTCTGGTACGACCACGCGGTCGACGAGCCCGTCGCGCGTTACATCGATCCCGACCGCCTGCTCGCGCAGGTCGAACGGGCGCTCGCCGAGCCCCTCGTGGAGAGCTGGGCACGCGACCACCTCGAGCCCTTCCTGCATCGCGAGCACGAGCGCGCCAAGGAGCGCGGTGACCTGGTCGGCGACTGGCTCACTGCTGAAGCGAAGATGGAGCTGCGGTCGCTCGCTGCGCGCCCGGTCGAGTTCGACAAGCGCTTCCTCGAGAAGCTCGTCCAGCAGGGTGCGGTGAAGCACATGCTGAAGTCGGTCATCGAGGAGACGCTCAACCGCTTCGTCGAGACGCTGCGCCCCGGCGGCTCCGGTGGTGGCGTCGGCGGCAGCGTCGCCCGGTCGGCCTTCGGGTTCGCCAAACGCGCGGCCGGCGGCGGCGTACTCGGCGCCATCGGAGAACAGGTCCAGCAGCAGGCGAGCCGCGCCGCGCGCACCTTCATCGACGGCTCGATGAACATGATGCTCGAGCGGTTGGTCGTCATCATGTCGAGCCCGGAGACGGCCCGGCAGCTCGGGCGCACCAAGCTGCAGGTCTACGAAGAGGCGATGAAGACGCCCACCGCGAAGGTCACGAAGTACCAGACGAAGGTGCCGATGGACGATCTGCTCGAGGTCATCCCTGGCGTCATCAGCTACAACCTCGAGCGCCCCGAGATCCGCGACGGCATCCTCGCCGAGGTCCGCGCCGCGCTCGAGGTCGAAGGCGCCCGCAGCCTGCGCGAGATCCTGGGCGACGACGATATTGCCGCGCTGCGAGCAGAGGTCATCGAACTGGGCGGACCGCTTCTCGCGGACCTCGCGGGGAGCGCGCCCTTCCTGGACTGGCTCCACCCGCGCGTGAAGTAGCCAAGCCTGTCCCGAAACTCGCTTCAACGACACCGGGCCATCAGCTGTCAGCACTCAGCCTTCAGCTAAGCTGCTGATTGTATTAATGTTCGGCTGATAGCTGAGCGCTGAAAGCTGAGAGCCGGGCACCCGAACCGTCCGTTTCGGGACGAAAGTAGGAGCCGGCTAGAGCTCCGTCAGCGTGAGCTCGTAGCTGCTGCTCTGGCCGTTGTAGCCGATGACCTCGATGATCGCCGGGCCGGAGTGCGTGAAGCTCTCAGAGTCGGTGGTCCCGTAGGAGCCGACCGGAAACAGGTCCGAGCCGATGAGCTGCGTCTCGTTCGCCACGTCCCACACGTAGACGTCCAGATTGCCGTCGGCGTGGGTGAACGACAGGTCGATCTGCCAATCGCCCTGCACGTCGACCTCGTAGAAGTCCGGCGCGTTCGTGCAGATGCCACCCGAGACCGGCGCGCCCGAGGGCAGCACCTTCGCCTGCTCGGCGCTGTCGTTTGGCTCTGAGGCCTCGTCCGGCCCGGAGCAGTTGTTGGTGAAGTCGGGGAGCGGCTCGCTCCAGTCGTGGTCGGGGTTCTGCGCGATCTCGATGAACGGCAAGTCGAAGTTCGACACGTTCTGGTTGGCGATGACGGACATGTCGCTTCGCCGCACGACGAAGACTGTCGGCAGCGAGCGCGCGATGCCTGCGCTGCGCACCACCCCCGGGGTCGGCAGGCCGAACACCTTGCCGTCGCCGTCACCGACCCGGATGCCGGGCGTGTTGCCGATGAGGCGCGACAGGTGCTCCTGCGCCCATTCGCTGGTCGCCAGCTCGTAGTTCGCGTCCTCGATCTCGAGGTAGACGATGAGCGCGCCCGCCGCGTCGATGGCTTCGGCCTGGCCGGCCATCCGCTGCGCATAGCCGCTGCAGGCGCCGCACCAGCCGGCGCCGACGATGATGATCAGGATGGTGTACTGCCCGTAGCGCTCGTCGTTGCAGTGGACGTCTTCGAGCGAGAACAGCGTGGTGGTGCCGTCCGGCAGGTACGCCCCATCCCACGCGAGCGGCGGCCACACGTGGCCCAGCTCCGCCTTCACCGTGCCGTCGAACTCCGGGTAGCAGCTGCCGAAGCCGAGCGTCCCCTTGATGTCGCCGAGCGTCGCCGACACGGCGGCGCGGCCATCGCCGAACACGGTGGCGAGCCCGGGCTTCGTCGGATCCTCGAACTTGAGGACCGACTCGTCTGAGGAGGTCCACGTCACCAGGTGGGTGATCTCGACGTCGGCCTTGTCGTCGTACTGCGCCACGGCGTTGAACTGCTGCGGCACCCCAGCACGCAGCATGGCCCGCTGCGGTCCGATGGCGATGGAGACCAGGCCCTCCGCCTCGGGCGGCAGCTCGACCTCGCCTTCGCCCTCGCCTTCACCTTCGCCCTCACCGCCCGGATTGTCGTTCTTGTTGCTGCCGCCGCCCGTGGGCGTGCAGCTCCACATGAACAGGGCGCAAACGAGGCTCATTGCGATGAAGCGCATGGCTCCTCCAGGCTGTCGAGGCGAACAGGGTAACGCAACCGTGACGTCGAGTCAGGGGACGGGATTGTCTGAGCGCGGCGCGGCGTTGATGATCGTCGCGGACTATTCGGACCCACGAGGAGGTGGACTGATGTGGAGACGACTTGCCGCGGCCCTCGCCTTGCTGCTCGGCGCTGGCTGCACCGGCCAGGCCCAGCCCACCACGAAGAAGGCGAACGTGGCGCGTCACGCCCACTGGAACCCGAAGGCCCCCGTCGGCGAGCGCGTCACCGTCGACAACTCGGTCTGGAGGCAGCTCTTGACCGGTGAGCAGTTTCGCGTGCTCCGCACACAGGGGACCGAGCGCGCGTTCAGCGGAGCGCTGTGGGCCCACAAGAAAGATGGCGTGTACCTCTGCGCCGCGTGCGGCGCGCCGCTCTACGACTCGAAGACCAAGTTCAAGTCGGGGACCGGCTGGCCTTCGTTCTACGAGGCCGTCGACCCGAAGCGCGTCGCCACCACCACCGACAGCTCGTTCGGCATGACCCGGGTCGAGGTCCACTGCGCCCGCTGCGGCGGGCACCTCGGGCACATCTTCCCCGACGGCCCGAAGCCGACCGGTCAGCGGCACTGCATCAACAGCGCGTCCCTCGAATTCGAGGCGCGCGTCTCGATGGAGCCGCCGCCGGCGAAGAAGGCGCCCGCGAAGGCGCCCTGACGTCAGCGGGGCGGGAGGCAGGCAGCGAAGCGCTGGAAGCGGGTGCAGACGGTGCCCTCGATGTCGGCGCAATCGCCATCGCCCTGGCAGCCGCGGGTGCAGATGTTCCAGCCGTTGTCGCCGCCCTCGAAGACCCAGCAGACGTCCGCACCTTCGACGCAGTCGTCGTCGCTGTCGCACACCCCGCCGAGCCCGACCTCGCCGGCGCCCTCCAGAGCGGCGCACGCCCCCGTCTCCTCCGCGCATTGCGAGCGCAGCGGCTCGGTCGCGCCGCACTCGTTGCCTTCGACCGTGCACGCGTCCTCGTTGTCGACGAGGTCGACGGTGATCGCGTAGCTCGTGTCGCGCAGCGCGTCGCTCGAGAACTGGTCGATCCGCGCGTAGTACTCACCGGGCGCGATGAACCGGATCTCGGCGGTCTCGGTGGTCTGGTCGGCGCTGATCGCCTGGCCCATCAGGTTGCCGTTGGCGTCGTACACGTACAGGTCGATGTCGACGCCCTCGCGGAACTCGACGGTGACCATCATCAGCCAGGCGGCGTTCTCCTCCGGCACCGTGATGTGGAACCAGTCGTCGTCGTCGTCGCAGATGTTGAGCTCGTCTACGGTCACGCCGTCGGGGGCGATGTCCTGGGCGGTGCGGCGTGAGCTGTCAGGCTCGCGACCGTCGTCACCGCACTCGGCGGGCGGCGGCGCGAGGCCACAGTAGCGACCGAATTGGATGGAGGTGCAGACCTCCCCGTCCCCGCAATCGTCGTCGATGCGGCACTCGCCGCGAATTTCACAGACGCCCTCGACGCATGCGCGGAAGCCGCTGCAATCGTTGTCGCTCGCGCACGGCGGCACGCAGATGGCTACGCCGCGCCCGACCGGCGAGCAGAACGCCCCGTTGCCGAGGTCGTCGCATTGGCCCTGACCGTCGCATTGCCGCGAGCAGTAGTTGTCGTGGCCGCCTTCGCCGCCGGTCCAGCAGAACTCGGAGTCGCCGCCGCAGTCGCTGTCCTCGCCGCAGCGCTCACCCGGCATCGCGTCCCCGCCCGCGTCGACGGGGTTGCAGACGCCCTCGTTGCACACCGGCAGCGCGGCGTTCGCGCAGTCGCGGTCGATCTCGCAGGCGCCGCTGCGCCCCACGACCTCGAGGCGGTAGTCGACCTCGCGGTCGCGCTCGCCCTCGGGCACGAAGACGTACAACCCGATGGCGTAGCGCCCCGCGGGCAGGTGCGACAACGAGAGCCGCTCGGGGTTCGACCGCCGGTCGCCGGTCGCCTCGGACACGCGCCGCCCGGTGGCGAGGTCGAGCACGAAGACGTCGATGTCCTGGCCGCCGGCGAAGCCCACCAGCAAGTCGGCGCTGCCGCCGCGCTCGAGCTCCAGCACGAACCAGTCGCGATCGGCGCCGCACAGGACGCCTTCGATGTGGTCGCCAGCCTCGATCACGGCGCCCTCGCTGTCGCGGTCGTTCGGCTCGAAGTCATCCGCGCCACAATCGGGCGCGTCGAAGGCCTGACACCGACCGCTGAACTGGTTGCAGACGCCGTCCGGGCAGTTCGCGTCCATCTTGCAGCCGCTCTCCACGGCGAACGCGTAGAACGAGGCCTGGTCGCGGAACCCGACGACCCGGACCAGGTACTCGCCCGCCGCGGGTGCGGTAAACTCGACCTGCTCCTCGCCGAACTCCTCGGTGCTCTCCTCGAGCACCACGCCCGCGCCGTCGAGCACGGCCAGGTCGAGGTCTGTCTCCGCCGGGTCGGCCTGCAGGCGGATCGTCACGCCCTGACCGGCGGCGAGCTCCAACCGGAACCAATCCTCGGTCTCGGCGCAGAGGAAGAGGTCGTCCCGCGCAAACCCGGGCTCGATGGCGGCCGCGGTGTCGGCGGACTGGTTGGGTGCCAGCGAGTCCTCGTTGCCGCACGTCTCATCGGGCGGGGGCATCGCCACGTCGGGCTCCTCCCCCAGACCCATGTCGGGCGGCAGCAGCACATCCCCGACGTCGGGCGTCACGTCACCGTCGGCGCCCTGGACGCCCTCGTCGGCCTCCGTCTCGGTCTCCTCCGGCGGATCCTCGATGCAGGCGGTCGCGAAAAACAGACAGGCCACGACGGGCCAGACCCTCGACATTCGGCTTCCCCTATCCACGGACGGGAGGCCGCAACGCAAAAATGGGGCCGAAAGGAAGCTAACGCCGATCCAGCAGGTCCACGATCACCTCCGCAGGACGTGACAGAACCTCGGCTTTGGGCACGTGCGCGAGGGCTTCGGGGTGCTCTTCGACGATGAGCCCACCGACGACCGCGACGGGGGTCTGGTCGCCGCGCGCGCGCATCCTGTCGATGAGCTGAGTGCCCGTCACGTGCGGCATGTTCAGGTCGGTGAGGACGAGGTCGAAGCCGCCGGCCTCCAGAATGTCCAGGGCCTGCTGACCGTCGCGTGCGTGGTCGAGGGTGAGTTCGGCGATCTTCGAACGACGCACCGCGGCCCGGAGCAGGGCGTGCACATCGTCTTCGTCGTCGACGATCAGGACTCGGGGCACGCCCGCGTCACTCCTCGCAGAAGGCGCCGGTCGCCACGCCGACGATGTCGACGTTGCCCGACTGCGCACCGGCGAGCCGCACCAGGCCGCCATTCGCCGCGCCATCGCCGCCGTTGACGTCGATGCGCGCGGCCGATCCGAACACGATCTCGGGCGCTTCCAGGCGAACCATGCCGCCGCTCCCCGCGCCGCCACGGCCTCCACCGCCGCCCGCCGCCTCGCCCTCGCCGCCGCCGGCTCCCGGCCCGCTGTTGCGGTCGCCCGCGTTGCCGCCCGCACCACCCTTGCCGTGGCGCGAGGCGTCGCAAGCGTCGCCGCACGGGCAAGGCACGCCGCCGTCGGCGTCGGCCCCGGTCGCTTCTTCACCCGGCTGGCCCTTGGCGCTGATGACCGACTCGACCTCGACGCGCAAGTCGGCGGTCAGGACGATCACCCCGCCGCCGCGCCCACCCGCGCCGCCGCCGCCGCCGCCGCCGCCGCCGCCGCCGCAATCCATGTTGCCCGGGCCGCCGGCACCGCCGCCGCCTCCGCCACCGCCACTGCCTTTGCGGATGAGGGTCGTGTCGTCGCAGTCGACGCGGAACATGCCCGGATCACCGGGGCGACCATCGAGCGCGTCGAAGGTCCCTTGCGCGCCGCCCCCGCCACCCGCGCCTCCGCCGCCCTTGCCACCGCCGCCTCCTGCACCGCCGACGTTTCGGGCCGCGCGGCGCCCGTCGCGCCCCTCCTCTGCGCCGCGCCCACCTTCGCCGACCGCCGAGTTCACGCTGTCGTGCCCGCCGCCGCCGCCGCCACCACCGCCGCCGCCGGGATCACCCGCGCCGTCGGCGTTGATGGGTCCGCGCACCACGACGACCGTCGCGTGCACCGCGAGGATCTCACCGGGGGGCACGGTCACGCCCTCGAGGATGACCTTGGCGTCCGGGAAGTCCTGCGTGCCAAGGCGTTCACCATCGAGCACGATCTCCTCGAGCTCGGTTCCCCCCACATCGCCGGGTGGATCGACGCCGCTGTCGCCACCGCCGTTATTGCCGCCGGGGAAGACGCAGGTGTTGTCCACGCACAACCGCGCGCGTCCGCATTGCTCGTCGTCTTCGCAATGGCTGAAGTCGTCGGCCGAGAAGCAGCTGGCGACCACCACGGCGGACCCGAGCAGGAGGAGGCGCTTCACTCGCTGGACCCATCGAAGAGGTACCACCACAGCACCGAGCTCGCGGCCACCGCCGCGCCGCTGATCCACAGGGCGTCCGCCATCACAGCGCTGTTCTCGACGTCGCTGAGATCCTGCGCACAGAACGCGGCGCAGTCGCCCGCCCGTTGCTTCGAGCGGATGTCGTCGAGGTCGCCGCGGTTCATGAAGCCGATCGTCACCCCTGCGCCCACCAGCGCCACACCCAGCCCCGCCGCCGTGTAGGCCGGCCACCGCGTGGCGTCTCCGGTGACGGGCTCGACGTCGTCTTGCACGAAGCCGCCCGTCCCGTCGTCGGGCGGGTCGTCGCCCTCACCCACGAACGCGTCCGGCACCATCGGGCCGCGCTTGCGCTTCTCGAGACCCACCTCCGCAGCGAAGGGCGCGCCATCGTGCTGGTGGTCGACGGTGTTGGGCTCGTGCCCGGGCACCTCGACGACGAGCTTCAGCTTGCCGAGGGGCAGCGCGTCGCCGGACTGGATGGCGCCGGCGAAGAGCGACGGCTCGAGGACCACGACCTTCCCGCCATCGGGCAGACCAGTGATCGACAGCGGCCTGGCCACTTGCTCGAAGCCGGATGTGCAGATCGTCTCACGGTCGAGCTCATCCACCCGCTGGTCGGCGCGACAGTCCGCGAAGTGACGCGCCGCCTCGGGCGCCATGTCGAGCTTCTGGTAGAGCACACCGAGACGCAGATGGATGCGGCCGTAGTCCGCGCCCCACGAGTGCAGCGCGTCCTCGTACGCCCGGATCGCAGCCCGGGGACCGTCTCGCTCGGCGACGCGATCGGCCTGCAACGCCAGCTCGTTGAACCGAAGCATGAACGCCTCGGGCACGTCGTCCGCAGCCTGTGCCGCGGCGGCGAGAACGATGATCGAGAGGGAGAGTCGGCGGACCACCGCGCGCATCTTAACTAGAGTCCGTGCCGAAACAGGAGTTTTCGCGGCGGGCTTTCAGCTTTCAGCGCTCAGCCGTCAGCCGCGCGTCGAGAGGTCGGCGATCTGGCTGACCGCTGATTGCTGATTGCTGAGAGCCAATCCTCTCTCCCAGCGATGCGACCATCGACCCGCGCCATTACTGGCAGATATTGGCTCGGCCGGGCGTTCGCAGGGACTGAACGAAGTCCGCCGCGTTGTCGTCGGTGTCCTGACCGTCGGGGCAGCGACCGACCGATTGCAGCTCCACCGCGGGGTCGTCCTCGGGCGCAAAGCCGGCTCCCTCGGACACGCCATCGATGGCCCCCATGTGGCTCATCGAGTCGACGACCACATTGCCCGCGCGCAGCACCAGCCCCCCCACGCCGTTGCGCAACGTCCCGTCGGGGATGAACAGCGACGGCGTCCCATCGGGCATCACGTTCAGGCTGCGTGCGTTGCCGATCACCAGGAACTCGCCGGGTGCGAGGACATCGACGATGGCGCCCACGTCGAGCGTGGCATACGGCGCCCCGTCGGGGCCGACGAGGTCGAGCTCGTAGCCGGCGAGGCTCACCTCGATGTCGCCCGAGCTGTAGAGCTCGACGAGCTCACGCGAGTCCGGCCCGGGCTGCAGGTAGTCGATCTCGTTGATGACCACCTCGGGGTTGCCCTCCGGACAGTCGAAGACGACGTCGAGCTGGTACACCGTGTCGCCGGCACCATCGCGCTCGGTCACCAGCGGATAGAACGGCCCCGGGTCGGGGATCCGGAACCGCACGTTCTCGTTGTCGGTGTCGCTGCGGCTGGCGCCGAGCTGGTCCCCGTCGCCGTTGACCACCACCAGGTCGAGGTTGCCGTCCGCGTGGGCGAAGGTGACGGAGACCACCGCGAAGCAGCCGACGTCCGCGTCGAATTGGTAGTAGTCGGGATCGTCGCCGCAGGAGATGGCGTCGTAGGCGCCGCCGCCCAGGTGGAAGATGGCGGCCGTCAGGGGCACGTCGTTCTCTTCGTGCTGGTCGTCACCCGGGCAGGCCAGGATGAGTGGGCACACATTCGGCAGCCCCGGGCTCGGAGCGCCGAGGGCGAAGTCCAGGTCGTTGGCGTCTGTGTCCTGTCCATTGGCGCAGCGCCCGACCGAGTTGGCGTTGTCCTCGTCGGCCGGGATCCCCGCTTCACCTTCCGTCACCCCGTCGAGCACGCCTTCCCACGAGACGCTGTCGAGCACCTCGTCCACATCGCCCCGGCGGACCAGGCGCAGACCATCGCTCGGCCCGTCCTGCAGCACGTCCCCGAGCGCGATGCGCAGTACTTCCGGGAGCAGCCCAGCGAGCGGGGGGGGGTGACCGATCACGAGGTATTGACCCGCCTCCAGCCGCTCACCCGCCGCCGAGAGGTCGATGGTCGCGTAGACCCCCCCGCCGGCGTCGACGAACTCCAGCTCGACGCCCGCGAGGGGCGAAGTGACCGCGCCGGAGCTGTAGATCTCGATGAACTCCGCGGCGTCGGCGCCCGGCTGGTCGTAGTCGACCTCGTTGATGATCAGCTCACCGAGCGGGCAGTCGATGCTCGCGGTGAGCGTGTAGTCGTTCTGGTCGGACCCTCCGAAGTCGTCGATATCGACGCGCAGGAAGTACGTCCCCGTCGCCGCCGCCGGCACCTCGATGGCCTCGTCGTCCGTGTCCGAGCGTGACGACTCGAGCACGTTGCCCGCCTCGTCCTCGACGCGCAGATTCAGGTCGCCGAATGCGTGGGTGAACGCGAGATTCCCGCTCAACACGCAGCCAACCTCGACTTCGATGGCGTAGTAGTCGGCCTCCTCGGCGCCGCAGAGGACACCTCGCACCGCCGCACCGTCGTCGACCGGGCTCGCGGTGCCGCGGTTGTCGTTCTCCTCGAACTCGTCGTCGTCCGGACAGAAGAGATCGTCCGGGCACGTCACGTCTACCGCGAGGATGTACTCGTTCTCGGCGCCGGTGACCTGCAGCACGTAGCCACCGCCGGCCACCTGCTGCTCGATCGCCTCGCCGTCGTCGCCCGTGTCGACCGCCGCGACCTCCGCGCCGCCGTCGTCCAGCAGCACGAGGCCGAGGTTGCCATCCGCGTGACTGAACTCGAGGGTCGCCGTGATCGTGCAGTCCGCGTCGGCGCCGATCCCGTAGTAGTCGGCGTCCTGAGGACACAGGATGCCCTCCACAGGGACCCCTTCGGCCAGCTGCCTCGCCTGGTCGACCGCGTCGTTCTCCTCGTATTCGTCGTCGCCCGGGCATTCGAGCGGGATGGGGCAATCCAGCGCCACCTCGACAGAGTAGTCGTTCTCGCCCAGGCCGCCGAAGATGTAGACGCGCAGGTAATGGACGCCGCCGTCGTCGAGCACCGTCGTGATGCGCTCCACGTCTGCGGCCGTCTCGCTGCTGTCGACGCCGTTGCCCTGCGCGTTGAGCAGACGCAGATCGAGATCACCGTCCGCGTTGGCGTGGATCATCGTGGCCGTGACCTCGCAGCCCGGGATGGGCGCGTCGAAGACGAAGTAGTCGTCGTCTGCACCACACAGTCGCGCCGCGAGCACCTGCCCTTCGTCGAGCGCCGTCGCGGTGCCGATCGCGTCGTTGTCCTCGAGCGCGTCTTCCTCGCACACAGGCTCGACCTGGCAATTGGCCTCGACCAGGATCCCGTAGTTGTTGCCGTCGCTCTCGCCGTCGTCGAGCTGCACACGCAGGTGGTAGGTCCCCGGCTCGAGCAAGCGCGAGATCGTCTCGTCGTCGTTCGGGCTGTCGACCGACACGAGCTCGCCCCCGTCGCCGTCGAGCAGCGCGAACGCCAGGTTGCCGTCGTCGTGATCGAAGAAGAGGCTGGCGTCGACCTCGCACGCGTCCGCGTCGCCGAGCACCTGGAAGCGGAACCAGTCCGCGTCGTCACGGCACGCCGTCGCCTGGAGGACCTGTGAGATGGGGAGCGCGGTCGACCCCACGCCCGGGCCGTTGTTGTCCTCGAAGATGTCGTCGAAGCAATCGGGCGGCGGCGGCGTGCAGTCGAGGCCAACGTCGAGCTGGTAGTCGTTGCCGCCGATGCCGTTCCGCAACGACACCTTCAGGTAGTAGAGCCCAGGACCCGCGTCGGGGCGGTGCTCGATCGACTCGTCGTCGGTGGAGCTGCGCGAGAACGTCAACCGCGCGCCGTCCGCGTCGCGCAGCTCAAGGTCGAGGTTGCCGCCCGCCTGGGCGAATCGGAGGTCCGCCTCGATGATGCAGTCCTCGACGGTCTCCACCAGGAACCAGTCCTCGTCGAAGCCACACGCCCGCGCCTGGATGCTGTCGTCGTCGCCCATCACGGTCGCCTCGCCGGCGTCGTCGTTGTCCTCGAGGTCGTCCTCTTCGCAGCTGCAGTCGAGCTCCGCGCTGATGCGGTAGACGTTGTTCGCCCCGTCCTTTCCGGTGACGCGCAGCGCGAATGGGCCGACATGCTGAAGCGGGGCGCTCACGCGCTCGGTGTCGAGCTGGCCGTTGCTCTCGTCGAGCACCTCGCCCTGGTTGTCGACGATGGCGAGGTCCAGGTCGCCCGCGGCGTGGTCGATCTCGAGGGTGGCCTCGAGCCTGCACCCGATCTCGATGGGCGGCCGCCAGTAGTCGGCGTCGCCGCCGCAGAGAATGGCCACGACCCCGCCCGGCGGGAGGAACGAGGCGGTGACCGGGTTGTCGTTGTCCTCGAATCCGTCGTCGTCCGGACAGCTGAGCACGCCCCGGCAGTCGACCTCGGTCTCGAGGCGGTACTCCACGCCATCACCGGCCACGTAGACGTGGTAATCGCCGGCCGCGGGCGCGTCGAAGAAGAGGACCTGCCCATCGTTGGCCTGCGCCCCCTCCACGACCACCGCGTCGCCGCCGTCACGAAGCTCGACCACCAGCTCGCTGTCCCGGTCGTAGCGGACGTCCGCCTGCAGCGAGCAGCCCTCGGCGAGCTCGAGCGCGTAGTAGTCCGGGTCGTCGTGGCACGCGACGCCCCTACGCCGGTTGAGGTTGCCCTCCAGCGCCGTCGAGCTCGCGATGTCGTCGTTGTCCTCGAGATCGTCGTCCTCGGGGCAACGCAGCGGCTCTGGGCAGTCGACCTGCAGGTCGAGCTCGTAGTCGTTGCCGCCGTCACCGAAGAGCACCACGTCGAGGAAGTACGTGCCGTCTGCGGGCAGCTCGAACGCGATGCGCTCATTGTCCGTCGCGGTCGTGCTGCTGCGAAGCGGGATCCCGAACGGGTCGTCGTAGAGCCGCACATCCACGTCACCGTCGGCGTCGGTGAAACGCAGCTCCGCCGTCAGCTCACACCCGCCGCCCCCCTCGAAGGTGAACCAGTCATGGTCGCGCCCGCAGACCACCGCGTCGATGATCGCGCCGTTCTCGAGCGGAGTGGCCGCCTCCGGCCCGTCGTTCTCCTCGAACGCGTCGTCGTCCTCGCAGTTGAGGCGGTCCGGGCAGTCGATGTCGACTTGCAGGCTGTAGTCGTTCTCGCCGCCGCCGACCTCGAAGTAGAGCGTCGCGTCCTCGTCCGCGTTGTGGGCGAGCGCGCCGTCCTGAACGCCGGCGAGCACCCCGCCGTCGGCGTCGAGCAGGCGCAGCCGCAGGTTGGCGTCGTCGTCGTGGGCGAGGCGAGCGAGGGCGCGGCATCCGGCGTCGATGTCGATCGCGAACACGTCGACGTCGTCGCCGCAGACGATGCCGTCGACCGCTTCACCCTCCTCCAGTGGCGTCGCCGACCCGACGTCGTCGTTGTCCTCGAATGCGTCGTCGACGGGGCACGCCAGCACGCATTCGATCGTGGCGGACACGGTGTAGCTCCCCTGGCCGGTGCCGCCGAGGTTTGCGAGGCGTAGGAAGTGCGCGCCGCCCGCCTCGAGGGCCTGGTCGAGGGTGATCGAGCCATCCGCGCCGCCACGAGCTCGGGCGAGCTCACCGTCGCCGTCGAGCGCCGTCAGCTCGAGCTCGCCGTCGCCTGGGCCGGGCTCGACCCGGGCGCGGAGCACGCAGCCGGCCTCAGCCTCGACCTCGAACCAGTCGGCGTCGTCGCCGCAGACCACGCCGCTGGTCGGCAGGAAGAGAGGCGTGGCGTCGCCGCGGTCGTTGTTGGGCTCCGCCGCGTCGTCGACCGGACAGCGGTTGTCCGGGCAATCCGCGGCGAGGTCGAGCGTGTAGTCGTTGGGCACGATGTCGCGAGCGCGGACCTCGAAGTAGACGCGGGCCTCCTCGGGCGAGAAGTGGCGCGCCTCCGCTCCGTCGGGCGTGGCGCGGCCTGCGGCGACCAGGTTCCCGTCGGCGTCGACGACGTCGAGCGCCAGGCGCGCGTCGGCGTCGTGGTCGATGACTGCCACGGCGTCACAGCCGCGGGGCACCTGGAGCGCGTAGAAGTCGGGGTCTGCGAGGCACGCGATGGCCTCGATCGGGACCCCCGCGGGCAGCACCGGCGCGTCACCGGGCGCGTCGTTCTCCTCGAAGCCGTCGTCGTCCGGGCACCGCAATGCGCCGGGGCAGTCGACCGAAGTGCGCAGGCGGTAACGGTTGGCGCCGCCCTCGTTCTTCAGGTCGACGCGCAGGAACCAGGTGCCGCCCGCGTCGTCGAGGCGAAGCTCCTCACCGTCGATCGCTCCGACCGACTCGGCGAAGACGCCACAATCGGCGTCGTGCACGTGCAGATCCAGGTCGCCTTGTGCGTGGGCGAAGTCGAGCGCCACGTTGAGCGCGCATTCGGGTGGCACCTCGACCGCGAACCAGTCCGCGTCGGCGCCGCAGATGATGCCGTTGACGGCGTCGCCGGCCTCGACCCGGCTGGCGGTCTCGAGGTCGTCGTTATCCTCGAGCACATCGTCTTCCGGGCAGACCGGGATGATCGGGCAATCCTGCGAGGCGCGGATGCGGTAGCTGTTCTGCTCGCCGACGACCTGGGCGTAGAGCGTGTCGCCTCCGGGGCCGGCCACGAAGTCGAGGCGCTCGCGGTCACCGGCCTCTTCCGAGCGCGAGATCTCCTCGCCCTGGGCATCGCGCAGGACCAGGTCGAGGTTGCCAGCGCCCGCGTCCAGCTCGAGCTCGACGACCACCGTGCACTCCGGACCGAGCTGGACCAGGAAGAAGTCGGGGTCACCCTCGCAGAGCACGCCTTCGGCGCCCACCCCATCCTCGGCGAGCGGTGTGGCGGTCTGGCGGTTGTCGTTCTCCTCGAGGTCGTCGTCGCCAGGGCAATCGAGGGGCTGCGGGCACACGACCTGGACGTCGAGGTCATAGCGGGTCCCATCGTCGTCGGGCACCGCGTGGCGCACCTCGACGAAGTAATCACCGTCTTCACCGACGTCGTACTCGACCAGCTCGTCGTCACTCGCGGTGGCGCCGCGCGCGAGGCTGCCTCCCTGGGCGTTGCGCAGCCTGAGGTCGAGATCGCCCTCGGCGTGACGGAACCCGAGATCGACCGTGATCGTGCAGCCCGCCTGGGCCGCGACCAGGTAGTAGTCGGCGTCGTTTGGGCACGCGATGCCCTCGAGCGAGCCCACCTCCGGCAGGTCCGACGCGTTCTCGATGTCGTCGTTCTGCTCGAATGGGTCGTCTTCCGGGCAGACCAGACCCTGCGGGCCCATGTCGGGCTCGAGCACGTCCGGCTCGACGACCATGTCCGGGTCGACCACCATGTCCGGCTCGATCGCCACGTCCGGCTCGACGACCATGTCGGGGTCGATCGCCATATCCGCATCGACCGCCATGTCCGGATCGACGACCTCCATGTCGGGGTCGACGACCTCCATATCCGGGTCGATGACGTCCATATCCGGGTCGGAGACATCCGGGTCGGAGACATCCGGCACGTCGCCGTCGACGCGGCTGCCGCCCGCGCCGTCGTGCTCACCGACATTGCCCATGTCGTCGGTCGAGTCAGCGACGTTGCCGTCGTCGTCACAGCCCACCGCGACGAGCGCGATGAAGGCCGACGTGAGCCATAGGCTGGTGCGCATTGCGATCCCCCCGGACAATCCCGAGCGGACGTTACGTGCGTGCGCGAGGGCTGGTCAATGACAGGAGGGCGCACTTCGGCGCCCTGATGGCGCACTCAGCCGCAACTGAAGGCGCACTCAGCCGCAACACGCCCTGCGTATGACCGAAGTACCTTTTGGGGGGTCCCACCGAACTCACGGTGAGTGCTATCGACTGAAACTCGACGAGTTCAGGTCGTTCTACTC
>PVBE012318685.1_pt1 | contig 31639 bp, 28 predicted proteins | sample 1631181 | NCBI WGS metagenome assembly PVBE01 (sample SAMN08397723, study PRJNA350692) | Marine metagenome, whole genome shotgun sequencing project. | isolation source: water | place: Pacific Ocean | collected 2012-04
ATCTCTTCTGCCAGAATCCTTCCGGGCTCGTCGTTATCGGTAGCGAGGATGATCCTGCTGGCCTCATCCAACTTCGACTTCGCATCCCACAGATAGGAATATTTCTTCCCGTCATCATCTTTGGAGGGAGACGACGGCGCTCCATTCGGAACGGAAGTTGCCCAGATGCCCGCCTCTGCGAAGCTCACCGCATCCATCTCCCCTTCCGTGATAACGAGGTCTCCCCCCGACCAGTCATCAATCCTCCACAAAGACCGGGCAGCGCCTGCCTGCGTGAAGTTCTTCGCTCCGTCACGATACTTCGTTGCGACAGATCCGTCCGCGTTCTTGTATTGCCACCCTACGCAGGGGACCTTGCCGTTCCTCTGCCTGATATACATTTCCTGGGAAACGATCCCGCACTTGTCAACCGTATCTCGGCTTATCCCTCTACCCTCAAGCCAAGCGTACTGTGCATCAGACAAGTCACTGTGGGGTTCGTGAACTTGATGGATCACCTCCTGCTCCTCTACTCCCGGCGTGAACCCTGGCTCCAACGCGAACAAGTTCACCACCCCACTTTCCTCGCAGTGATGACAATGATAGACGGCATCTTCACCATCTATCTTTACCGACAAGCTGCGGTCTCCCTTCTTCTTTCTTTCGGGACCGCAAGCAGGACACGTTGTCCTCGCGCGGTCGCCAGACACCCCGTGGGAGAGGATATGATTCCTGATAAGATCAGTTTCAATCGCCATTCTGTGGTTCTTCCTTCGCAATCTTCCGCATCATGTTTGCTGCCTGCTGGCATATGTCACGCCTAACGTCCTCGGTTTCATACTGCAACTCAAGGATCGAATCAATGATGTCTCTTACCCACAGAGGGTCCCACCCCGCCTCCAGGCATACCTCAGGAAAGCGACCGGCCCTCACGAACCTAACTGCCTCTAGCTTCGCTTCGTGCTTTCCCCCCAAATCTCGAATGGCTCGAACGACGATAGCCCTGCTGACCCGTCGAGCTTCAGCTCTCTCACCCTGATCCTGGCTCGTGGATTTTCCTTGTCTAGGTTCCAAATCGATTGACTCGCTTTCACCTGTCGGTCGTTTGAGTACACAATGTTTTGCAAAAGATCCTGAATCAGATCTATGCAAGCCAAGTCTGGCCTCCGGCTTGCGTAGTACACATCAACAACAAGAGCACAGTCCCCTTCTATTAACGTGTCCAGGCGTATGGCCTCCGCCTGTTCTAAAAATACTTTCTGGTAATCCAAAGCCTTCTTGCTTTTGATCAGGCGAGGCTGTCCGCCGATCCGAACCAATCGCCTTTGGTTCTTTGCGCTAGCAGGCTCTCCGTAAATCACATGGTCCCAATCATATTCCACTTGAACTCCCTCCCTCTGAGTGCTAACAAGACTCCTCCACAGGAGGCAGGATGCTAACAAACAAGCACAATTTACCGGAGGCGTTTCGGAATTTCGAGAAGCGCAACCCCCACACGTCTGACGGTGCCGATTATACCGTGACCACACTTATTGACTCGCCGAGGATTGCGAGCCTGAAAGATCTTCATGGCGACGAAATTGATGAAGATGTCAGCGATAGGATTATGGCGATCCTGGGAACGGCAGTTCATAAGATACTTGAGACGGGCGTAGGCTACGGCGAAACGCCGGAGCAGAGGTTCCATACTGAGGTAGGGGGGATCAAGATCTCCGGGCAGGTAGACCTACAGACTGAATGCAGTAACGGAGTCCTTCTTAGCGACTACAAGACAACGAGTGCTTTTGTTGTCCAGAAGTTCCCACACGGAAAGCCTGAGCACGAAAGACAGCTCAACACGTATGCCTACCTCGCCAGACGAAATGGGGTGAAGATCTCTGGCCTTGAAGTCGTCGCAATCATCCGGGACTGGAGCGACGGGAATGCCAGGAGGTCTTCTGAGTATCCTAAAAATCCTGTTGTCCGGATCCCCATTAGGATGTGGGACGACGCCGAAGCCGAGGAGTACGTCATCGGACGAGTGGCTCTCCACAGGGACTACGACGGGGGTAACTGCACCGATGAGGAAATGTGGGTGCGACCGGCAAAGTACGCCGTCCACGAAAACAAAAAGGCCACTGCATCATCGGTGAAACCCTCCTGGAGCAAGAGGGCCAAGAGGTTGCTGGACAGCAGGACGGCGGCGGAGATGTATATCCTGGATCAATCCCAGCCGGGTCGATTCCGCGTAGAAGAGCGGCCCGCCGAATACGTTCGTTGCGACAACTACTGTGCTGTCGCTCGATGGTGTGAACAAAACAACCGGAGGATCATGAATGGCTGAAGAGGTTACATACAAAGAGATCTGGGGAACGCTCTCCAAGGTCAGCGTCAAGGGGCACGTCGAGGAGAAGATGGGACTATCCTACCTGTCGTGGGCCTGGGCATGGGGAGTCCTGATGGAACATTACCCACAAGCCGAGTACCGATTCACTGAGTACACGGTTTTCGACGGAGAGAGCACCACGCCAGGGCTTGACGTGATGAGGTACCACGATGGTAGCTGCTCGGTAGAATGCACGATCACGATCGGCTCTTGCAAGCGGTCGATGTGGCTTCCTGTTATGGATCACCGAAACAACTCGATCCCGGACCCTTCCTCTCGGCAAATCTCAGATGCCAAGATGCGTTGCCTCGTCAAGAACATCGCAATGTTCGGGCTCGGTCACTATCTGTATGCGGGGGAGGACACGCCCGGGGAAGACGATAGTGGCAAGGCAGAGGTCCAGAAAGATCCCGAACCCCAAGAGGCTCCCGCGGATTCCGGAGAAACCGGAGTCGTAATCGCCTACGAAACATTTGTAGCAGACTGCAAGAGCATGAAAGAGCTGAAGGATTTCTGGCGAGACAACCGAAAGGAACTGTCGAAGCTGGAAAAGACAGACCCCGGGAAGTACGAAGGGGTACTGAAAGTTTTCACTGACAAGAAGAACGAATTGGCAAAGGATTGAAAATGGCAGAGCGAAAAGACGACAAGGCAGTTCTCTGGGTATTCAACAACAAAGAAAAGAAGAGTGACAAGCAGCCTGACTTCAGCGGCCCCGGCAGGATCCACAAGGATGTCCTAAAGGACTTCGTCGAGGCGTACAAGGAAGTCGGAGACGGACAGACTCTTGAGCTACGTTGCGCTGGGTGGACGAAGCAGGGAAAGCAGGGACCCTACACGTTCATCCTGATTGAACCTGCTCGCCCTTACAACCAGCAGAAAGCGCAGGAGAAGGATGACGACATCCCGTTTTAAGCAGAAGCCTTGGAGGTCTAAGGCGTACTTGAAACTGGTGAGGGGGGAGTCGTGCATCGTGTGCGGCTCCCCCTTTGACGTTCAAGCTCACCACCTGAGACACGCAGAAAAGAGTGGCATGGGACGGAAGGTTGATGACCGATGGGTCGTCCCTCTTTGCGTAAGCTGCCACATGGACTGTCACACCGAAGGGGATGAGGCTGGATGGTGGAACAACGAGATCCTGTACCTCTGCGACGATCCTATCGAGTGGGCCAGGGAAAGATACGAGAAATATTTGGAGGACAAGGATGGGCGATCAAATTGATATGTTCAAGGAACGTCTTACGCATGTGGATTACCAGCAATGGAAAAAGAATGTGGAACGGAAGACCAAGATTGAAATCGCTTTCGATGGGGAGACTTACGACGAAGACTTTGACTACAGGAGGTTGAAAACATCTCTCGAAAAGATAAAGCACATCATGTCCCACCCGAAGGATCAGTGGTGGACTCTTTTCGAGTTGGCGAAGCTGACAGGGTCTTCCGAGGCCGGTGCTTCTGCGAGAGTACGAGACTTGAGGAAAGAGAAAAACGGCGGGCACACGATCGAGTCAGCGAGAGGAAGGAATGGTCTGTGGAAATACCGCATGACCCGGTAGGCACAGGGAGGAGGTAGCAATGGACAAAGAGCAATGGAGAAAGGCGGCTCAGTCTTTCGAGTCATCGCTTATGATTTTGAGAAAGGACAAGAACGGGTGGGTCGTGGGATTTTCTGTTCACCCGAACGATGTACCAGACGCGCTGCTGGACGCTCCGCTGGGTACTAGATTCCAGCAGGTTCTTTTTCAGATAGGCGACAACGAAGAGCCCGTAGTCACAACCGAGGAGCCAAAAAGGAAAAATACTTCTGTCGCAAAAGCTGGTGCGCTTTGCAGGAGTAGGGAGTTCCAGTCTTTTTTTCTGGGGAACGATTCCGATGAAGACCGAGAGGGGGAGGTCGCCAAAGCCCTATGCAAAGAACTTGACATTTCCTCCAGGTCCGAGATCACGCCTGGATCCGAAATCGAAGAAGAGTTCCTTCGTTGGGTGAAGGCTTTTAATATGTTCCAAATGCAGGACGTTTAGGAACGGGGCGGCGAGGTGGCTCGCCATTGGGGGGTGGCTAACCGCCCCGCCGCCCACACCCTCAGGATATTAACCCCGAGGGGACACCAAGCACATCTTGGCTGCCATTAGGTAGACTGCTTTATCCAGAGTCTCTTCAATAGACTCCGCGATCAACTCTACAGGATCGTTCACCCTGTCGAGTATCGAATTGCAACCGTACTCCTCAGCACCAGCGTTGCTTCGATCAGCCAAATCCTTTATCAAGCGAGCAACCAGTGGGTCACGAACCTTCACCGTGACCTCGAACCAAACATCAGGAGATAGATCTCGATCATTTGAAGTCAAATTTTCTTGATTCTTCATCCCCGCCCTCATCGTACCAAGCCCTGTATATCCTTCCCATCGCTAACCAAAATTCGTCAGGATGATCCTGGGAAGCCCCGACTTTCTCTCTCTTCCTCCAGACCCTTTCGTTTGGCATGACCACCGCATGAGCCCACTCGTGCATCAGGGTCTCGACAGCAATGCTTACCTCTCGATTCAGCCTAGAAGAGATTCGTATCACCGCATTCGGCTTTACGTAAGCACACTCACCATAGTAACCGACTTTTTTTATTTGTGGCGAATCATTTTTGTCTGCCGCAATCTTTTTTGTCCACCGGACCACAACAGGATAAGGCGTTGGGAAGTATTGGTTTAGCCATACCTCCATCTGCCTCGTCCTGCCCTTCATCCCCACTCGCATCAATCAACCCAAACGGGATAAGTGCCAGCCTGTTCTTTCCTGTCAATGTCTACATAGAAAAGAACTTGCCTCGGCACTTCAAAACCAAATCTCCTGCTGTACTCGGAGGCTCCGATAAGGGATCCATTCATCACCGCGAGGCCCGGCAGGTAAACGAAAGTGTGGTAATGACCCATGCAGTCAAGGTCTACCGGGGTTTCTGCGTTCCACCTCCTGATCTGATTCACCAAGGGGGCGTGAAAACCGCCTGTCCCGCCAGCGTAACGGATGTCGTCTCCGTGAGAGAACCGTATCTTGAAACCACCTACATCGAGGATCTTTAGCCTAGTGGGCTGAACATCAAACACGAACCTGGAGTCGCCGGACAACTCCCTCGCCAGCGTTCGGTAGATCATGTGTTCAATGTTATGAGACGCCGCCGTCGCGATCCTTGGCCTACCCTGGGTGATCCTCCCGTGGTTCCCGTAACTCGTGGGTACAAAAACCTGTTCCGCCTTCGTCTCCTCCGCAAGAAACTCCAGACCTGACCGGAGCCGCTCATGGACAATCAATGCAGTTTCTAGTGGCGCAGTATCCGTGATCTCAACCAGATCTGCATGGATATGACCACTCATAAAGTCACCGCCGAGCCATACAACAATTTTATCTATCTTGCTGCGAGAAGCCTCGTGCTTTATCAGCTTCGCGGAGTTGTAAAGTAGCTTCTCGAATCTGGCCTTTGCGATCTCGGGAGAATACTCGTTCCTCCCATTTGTCTGGTTCAAGGGAACCAACTCTTCTATGTGATGGTCCGAAAACAACAAAACCGGGACAACTTCCCCCTTTTCAGAGAAGCGTCCCGGCGGTATATGTATCTTATCTAAACCGTCAGACCCAATAGATAGCGCAAGCTCCCTGCGAACATCTTCAAGCTCAGCCGTCAGGGCACGGACGGTCGCGCGTAGCTCCTTCGCTCCGCGACCGAGGTTCGCAATCCTGAGCAAACCCTCCGCTCGCTCCCTGTCTGACTTTTCCTTTTCCAAATTGTCTTTAATAGACATCAGAACAAGTCCGGAAGATTCTCTTTAGCCCAGGGGGAAAGGCATTGATGATTGCCCGGCAAATCTTCCCAGCCGGGCTGCTTCCTTAGTGTCTCGTAGAATATTCTCCAGCCGAACCTATGCGTTCTATTTTCGGCGTACCAACTTAGAGCCTCGATTAGCTCTTCTTTTTTGTCTTCATTAGAGCTAATCCAGTCATCTATCTGAGACGACCTTTTGTGTACCGCTACGCGAGCACTCTCAAGTGCTTTTTTGACATCCCCCAAAACAAACCCCCAGTCCTAATTGCATCGATACCCAAACAGTATCTTTCGACCCTGCCTAGCCAGACTCCAACGCTCTCATATTCCTGCCTTGCGAGCATCATCTCTACTTGCTCAATCGTTTTCTTTTGAGGGGTCGGGCACGGAGGGGGCAGAGACATCCCTTTCTTCACGCATCCGAGCCCTAGCCCGCATAGCGCGAACCAGATCATTGCCGCGATCGATAGGCTTTGAAATCTTTTCATTAAAACGATTGATCGCATCCAAAGCATCCCTTGCTGACTTCAGCTCTTTTTCTGCTGCATCCTGGGCGTAATGCACCATCATGACAATGCAGCAGACCAGAATAAACGTAAACGCCAACAGAAACCAAAGAGACATCACTGCGCGTTCTTGGCGTTCCCGACGTTAAGGCCGAGAAGGTCAGCGATCTTGCGAACTCCGCTGATAACTTTCCCTGCCTCGCTCTCCGGAGGAAGAACTGCCGAAAGAGCCGCCGCAACTGCAATGATCTTAGTCATGATGTCAATAACCGAACCGTAATTCGCTGTAATCCAATCCACGGACCACCTCCTATCCCGGAAGACCTACGTTGTAGGTTTTCCCGTCATACGTCATAACCTCTCTTCGGTTAGACGCATTTTCCTTTGTGTTGCTTTTGCTAGAAACGTGAACCCAGCCACCAGCGGGGTCACCCACATTATAGTATTCAAGAATCAACTGATCAAAATCCAAGTGCGCTCGAATCCACCAAGACAACTGTAGGTTAGGAACCCCGGGGATCTCGATGTCCGCAGCCTCGCCCTTGCAGTGCTGGCTGTTCGGAGACGATCCAATCGCCTTGTTCAACTCCTCGCAGCGGTAACCAGAGCTAGGAGAAAAGGGCACACCGAAATGTTCTCGGATTGGATCAAGCACATTCACGCACAGGAACCGCAGGCTTTCCACCTCAGAATCCCCAGGGGTGTTATCGATCCCGAGCCTTGATGCTGTTTGTGAACGTGTCATCTCGTTCAATGAAAAATATTCAGACAACATCATTTAGAAATCGAACCAAGTCCGTACTGGTTTTTGAAAAGTTTTTCGTACTCTTTCTCTTGTTTCTTCTGAAGAAGTTCGTAATCACTTTGTTGCTGTTCCGCCATAGTCCCGTAGCTATCCTGAGGAACATACGATCCACTGCCGAAACCTTCATCGACAACAGACGCCATCAACGGGGCTGTTCGTAACACCCAGTTCTTTTGCTCCGCAAGAGCATCCATCATCTGCCTCTTTTCAGAAGGAGACATATACTGGTTCGTATAGACCATGATTTCTTGGTCTCTAATATCCTTCAGGTAACGCTCTGTTTCGTTGATATAGTCTCTGACTGCAAGAAGTTCTTGGTTTTCATCCCGTAGCGCGATGCCCCTCTCGGGCTCAGTCTTCATCAAGCTGTTTACCTGAGCAACGATAGAGTCAGACTCCTCCCGCAATGCATAGAAAGTAGAAGCCAATCCGCTTTCCTGATTGTCTTGCAGGAACCTTCTGAAAAACGGAAAGTCCGTGAGCCTCGGTGCAGGCTTTTTGAAATCCGTTATCCCAAAAGCCTGCAAGCCAGCGTCCACTACCGATACGCCGTACATACCCAACTGGCCCAGATGCCCACGGATCATGTTCTCATACTTGAGCGGGCTAATCCCCGTGGACCGGCCAATCATCTTCATTGACTCGGAGGTTGTCGGCCTGTAAGCGTTGCCCCCCCAGCCCTCCATGTAGAACGGGACAATGTTTTCACCCGTGAACAAGTTGTAGTTTACGTAGTTTTCCGCCAGTGGCTTGAAAAGTGCAGGAGGGCTCACATTCATCGTGCTGAACAGCGCGTGGCTTAAAGATTTCCAGCTATCTCTGCTCGTAGCCTCACCCATAGCCTGCCGCGTGAAATGCTCAGGAATTACCTTGAACAAGATTCCGATTTCAAACGGAATCGGGAGAGCGAAGAACTTAAACTCCTCACCAAATAGAGGGAGAAGCCAGTAGTCATCTCTGACTTCCGGCCTGATCTTGTCGAGTTCATCATCGTCCCCCAGGAGTGCCGTGTAAGCAACGGTCGCAGCAGAGATCGCAAGTCCGCGACGGAGTGCGATCACAGCAGCCGTCTTGGGATCAATCGTCTTTCCGACAAGCTCTCCACGGGTAAAGGCTCGGCCTAGTCGGTGGAGTCCCTGGATCCGTGCATTAAGGAAGGGGATCGCAATCGATGCCAACTGGATGAATGGGTTCGCACCCTTCCTGTTGAAGTTCAGTATCTCTCGCGCTTGATGTGACGCTTCGCCGATAGCCCGGCGCACCCGCTCCGCTTCTTCTAGGTTTCCCAGCTCGCCATAGACTTCGTTGAAAACATTTTCAAACACACGCTGTCGAGTCGATGCTTCTGCGACCGAACTCCAATCTCCTGCCTTGTCCCAGAAATACATGGGTCCACGGGAAATGGAGTTACCCGACTTGTCACCCATCGCACGTCGCATCTTCCGGTTTAACGACCCCCTCTCTACGGACGAAAACTCGTAACCGCCGATCGTCCCTGTTCTTTCCAGAATCCTAACTGGACTTATCTCTGTTCCGCCAGAAGTCCTGAAGCTGCTCGGCCCAGTCGCCAACTGCTTTGAAAATGTTGACAGAGTCCCGACAAGCGGGATCCCGACATCCCCACCCTGCGCCCATACAGCGAGAGAGTCCCGCATCATGTTTGCAAGCATGAACTCCGGGCTTCTCGTTACGGACTCCCGTAGCCAACGGGCAGGCTTCCCTAAAACATCTTCGACTTGCTGGAAGCTCTGGTCCTTTGGCCGGAAGACCCCCGTGAGTGTCGCATGGAGAAGAGGATCCTCTACCTTCCAATACTCTTCGTTCCCATTCCGGAACACCCTGATCGACTCGGGATCCTTCTTCGTGCTTTTCTCTGCGAGGGTTACACCACTTCGATCCTTCACCGTGCTGGCATCATCAAGCGCCATGTTGGTAGCAATGTTTTTCAGACCAGCAGTCACCAGCATCATTGCGTTTTTGGAAATCGCCTCCAAAGGATCGACCATCGGGTACGCACCCTTGCCACCCTTTAGCTTCTTCCCGGGAATCCCGGTCAGGATCCGGTCGATTGCCGTCCAAGAACGATTGTCTCCAATGTCTGCCTCGACAACATTCTTGAAAGCCTCAACGACTTCTGGATCGTTATCAAGGTAGAACGGGATGTAGTCATTGTTCTTCTTCCAACTCCTGATCAACTCGGGCGGGAATCCCGCCGTCTCAAGGAAGTCCAGCGTCATATTGTTCCAACGCTGTAGATTGTGGTGGGCAGCCAAGACCTCCGGATATTTCTGGGCAGTCTCTATCGCCTGACGAATCAGATCATCCGTCTGCCCCGCGGTGTCCGTGAATGAAATCCTGCGGCCCTCACCCCTCAGGCGGTGTGCCCGGACTGCTTTTTCGTATGCCCACAGTGTGTCATCAAGATTGTTCCCAACAAGCGGAGCAAGGATCTGCATCAGCCCGCCTGTGCCAGAATATTTTCCAGCATTAATGGGTTCTTCATTCATCCTTATAGAGCCGTCTTCGTTGACTCCGACAGCGACGGTTCCCGCAGGGATCGTGTTCTCAAGATCGAGAGGATCCACCATCGTCACGCCGAATTGGTTGGTGATCCCCCCAGTATCCATCATGGAGGCGACGTAAGCGTGAGCGTTGTCGATATTCAGAGCGTTAGAGTGCGCCGTCGTAGAAGCGAGGTGCCTTGCTGCGATCCTTTGATCAACAGCGTTTTCACCGATCCGGTATATCCTTTCGTACTTGTCAAAAAGTTGACGGCTAACTCGCTGCATCCAGTCGGAATCAATCGACTTCAGGGTCCCGAGGGTCGCCTCGAAGAATGTTTTCCTGGGAACATTCGGACCCATGATCTGCTGCTGGGCATTTCTTTCTGCGCTGGACATTCCATCGGGAAAGACACCCGCCGCCTGACGAGTTGCCATCTGCGGGAGCCTGCTCTTTCTGCCCCGGACGGATTGCTGCTTCTGGAGCGGGAACAGTTCCGGCCTCAAGGCGATCCGGACTGCGTCCGCACTGGCCTCGTTACCCCAACGGGGAGCCCCACCCTCGGACTGGTACGCGAACGCAGGGTCCGCATAAATGTTTCCAGTGGAGTACACGTTCTCCGCAGACCAGACCTTGCGACCGTCAAAATCCCCACGCCTCATCGTGATCACGGCAGGCTTTTTCCAGCCTTCCGCCTTCCAGATGTATCGAACCTTGTCTTGGTCGGTTGGCCCGTCCGGAACGATCTCTGCGGAGTCTGGACCAATCCTGGCATTGCCAAGTCTTTCCAGAAACGCCGGGAGCAACTCCTTCCAGCTTGTGTAGGGAGTGTTCTGCCGGATCCCCTCTTCGTTCCGGTCCATACGGGCTGCGCCGTAACCAAGGGTTCGACCCGTTACGGGATCCTCCCCGTAATTCCCGGACTGAACGACTACAGGGACGCCTCTCCTGCCCGGACCCTTCTTGCCGCCAGAAAGCACTTGACCCCAGAAGAAGTCAGGCTCAACCCCAACACCCGATGATTGCAATGTCGGGAAAAGGTCCGCGTCAGCAAGGCTTCCACCAGCCTTGCGAGTGACGAGCCTGGAGCCAGATTCGTCTAAAACCGGGATTGCTTTTGCATCTATTCCTAAATTAACTTCGGTGTCGCGATTAGCAAGAAATTCTCCATCACTAGTCAAAATAAACTTAAACGCTTGCCTTGCTGGCTCTCCCTCAATGCCCAAAAAGAGATGTTTGTAATTCGGGTTTACATTCATCGCAAACAGAGTTGCGCCACCAGTTTGCTGAGAAAATTTTCGCAGAACCGCAGCCAGCCTTAGGTCGTCGATACTAAGACCGGATCTGTCTCCCGCGGTCGGACCAGGAGTATCGATACTTTCCGAAAAGTCGTCGAGCGAAGGAAGGCGGGCGCTAGAAATAGCCTCCATCAATCTGGAAGGAACATCCATAATGCCGTTAATGGAACTGTCCACATCTGTCGAAACGATTTGGAAGTAATCTCCTTGGTCATGCGACAGGCTATGACCGATCTCCGCAACTTGCTCCAAGCTCCGCAGTGGCATACCGATAAGAACGTGTGGCACCGAATGGCGATCAACATCGTAGGTGTCGGCAACCTGCCCCTCTCCCGGCAAGTCATGAATCGATGGCTCACCGAATCGGTCGATATGCCCGTATTGGTTTTGATTGACCACTACGTGACCCCTGAACCCGCTGCCTCTATCGCCTCCTGTTCTGCGAAAAATTGAATGGGTAAGCGCTTGGTCCGCGAGTGATGGTTTTGGTTTTCCTGATGGATGGTTGTGCAGCAGCCAGAAACCGTCCGCACCCAACCTTTCCATATCCTCCTTTATGTAATCCTGAATCCGACCTCTTCCGGGAGTTTCCTGACCCACCATTTCCAGCGGCTCAAATGCGACCGCATTCGGAAGCCTGCTGGTAGTAGCAGTCTGACCAACGACCTCATCACCTCGCATGTAAAAAACGCGAAAGGTCTCCATTCCCGGGTTTCGGTAGACCTGACCTAGAATCGCGAGATCAATAGGTTCATTTATTTTTTGACCAAGCAGATTTGCGAATCCCTGATCTTCAAAACCTTCTGCAAACCTGTTCGCGATAATGCTTCCGGGGTAATCCTTTAGCAGTTTGACTAACCGCCTTGGCGACTTGCCGTCCAGGGCAGATGCCACCTCCGTCGCATCGCCGCCCGCCCTGCGGGTGGCGGGACGGGCGGCAGGGCTAACAGCGGAAGAGGAACCCCTCTGGACGAGCTTGTCAAAGACTGCGGTCATCTCCGGGGATAGTTCAGCCCCCACCATAGAGCGGTAGATTTTCGCAAACCAATCCGACAGCTTCTTGAACAAGGACATCAAGTCTTTGTTCGGAGCCCTGCCTGTCTGGATGTACCTCTCAAACCCTCTTGCGAACTTCTCTTCCGCCTTTACAGTCCAAACCCCATCAGTTACACCGGCCCAATCTTCTACAGTCTGGATCTCTTCGTCCGTGATCCCGGATCGATTTTTCGCAGGAACATCCCGGTCGAAGAGACGCCTTCTTGCCACATGCGCGAGTTCATGAACACCGCTGGTGACATCTGAACCCTTGAACCCTCTGATGATCGCCGCGCCGTCGCCCGCGAACTCAACCGATGCCTGCGGGTCGATTTCGCTTTGATATAGCGGAATAAGATTTTCGTCGAGACTCTTCCTTAGCTTTTCCGTGATCGGGAAGACCGGGTATCCGGCTATCTTTTGTCCTGACGCAACAGCTTCACCTAGCGGGTCATCAGACCACCGCCGCATAAAAAATGCGTGCTCTGAGGACACTAGATCTTCCATCACCTTCTGCATCGTGTCCTTATCGTTGCGATACCCCGGCCCCAAATCCTTCACCCACGGAACGGCCCTGCCGTAAGCTGAAACAGGAACCTTAAGACTGCCGTCTCTCGCAATATCCCATTCTCCGGTTTCTGGGTTTTTTTTGAGATCGTATCGTTTTCCCATCTCCTCTTTCGATGGCTTCGGGACCGGCTTTCCGTCTGTACGAACCTTTGCTCCAAACTTCTTTCCGAGCTTGTTCGCAGATTTGACCATCTGATCGTCGTAGACAATATCGAACAGTTTGTTGCCGCCGACAATCGCGTCCACATCCATTTTACCGCTACCCTCTGACAAGATTCGGTCTGCGGCAGATGAACCAATAACCTTTGAGAGGTCTTGGTTTATGAGCTTCTGGTGAAGTTGATTTGATTTCCGACCGGCAGGGAACAGTACCCTGGGGTCGCGAACAGCATACCGATCGTCCTCCGGGTACCGTTCAAATACTTCCGCGATCCTCACTACCCCGGAAGGATCGACACCAAGGACGAGAACTTCTCTTTCTATCGCACCTCTCCGATATTCAACTTCAGGAGCAGAGTCCGCAAAAGGCAAAACCACGTAACGACTGCCGGGTTCCATTTGATGGAAAACCGGCATCCCGCCGAGATCCGGAGAAGACTCCCGACCGGAGCCCAGGGGTGGCAAGCCTTCTTTGAGGTTGTCGTAAATCTTCTGATACGCCGACTGATTAATATCCCCGGGATCTCTTTGCAAAACCTCAAACATACGATCTGTACGGAATTGCTGGTAGACAGCGAACTCTTCGGGGGTCGGAAGTCTATGCCGAATAGACTCTGACCATTCGGCACCAGTTATCACGGAACTTAGCTGGCTGTGATAGTTATTTTTCTGTAGCTCAGCAGGAGTCCAGGCGACTTCGTCGTAACCTTCCGCTGCTGCGAATGCGATTAACTTTTTCGTCATCACATCAACCCAGTTCGACATCAGCGGATTTGGGCTCGTAAGATCCATTGAAGGCGGGGGAACTTGACCAACAGTTTCGGGATTGTCGAGGCTGGACGAGGGCAACCGAACGAGAGGCGACTCCAGCTTTACATCTATATCGCCACCCTCCGGGGAGTCAGCCCGTTCACCAGCAGCCAACGCACTGGAACTTGAAGCGTGGGTTGATACCAGTTGACCATCATCGTCAAAAAGACCCCAACTCCCTCCAGAAGGAGTGAATCCACCCCGAGCAGCGGGACGGCCAAAAGCGCCTTCGTCGGGAAGACTCCACCAACGGGCACCACCAAAGTCATTGCCAAAACTAGTGCGCGCGACATGCCACAGACCTTCCTTCTTTATGCCGCGCCTGCGGTTTTCCTGGGACCAGTCAGACTGGACTTCATCTATCCACAAAACCTTCTTACCGTCCATGTCGAGGTCAACAACCCTCGCGTGAACCAAAACATCTTTCCAACCAAAATGATCCGCTTCATCAGTAACCCCGGAAGGCTTGTTTCCCCATGTCAGCAATATTTCTTTGTAGGTGCCCGGGACTTCGGATGCTTGCAACTTGTCTGGCGCGCTCGGAGAACGACTCGCCCTGTATTCACTGTACTCAGTCGGTCCATCGATCGAATCAGACAAGTCCCCAAGCAAGTCTCGGCGAGCGGATTCTTGATACTCCTCCCATCCCGTCGCTTCCTTTAACTGACTATCGCTCATATTGCTGATCTCGTTAGAAAGGTAAGTATCCCTGTCTGACTCCGCAGCATCTTCTGTCGCAAACAGTCCGTTATCGGAATACTCTCCGTAAAGGCCCCAACTCCACCGATCTTCAAAGCGGTGAACCGTATAGCCATCACGACCGTCCCCATTGTCCCGGATCGCAACTTTGTAAGAGGCAAACTCGTCATCGGGATCAGAGCTTTCTCTCACGTCAAGGTTCAGGGATCCTGCTCTAATCGCGGCCTCTTCCGCCGTAGCAAAAAACTCCCCAGTCCCATCGACGAGCGTTGGACCCATAGGAATCACCCCGTAAGCATCGGTAAGACTCTCCATCTCTTGCTGCTCTGCGTCGTCTCGGTCGAAATCGGGACCCGCAGGACCGTCCGATAGGATTACACGACGGAGTTCGACTGGCCTTGAATTATTGATCACATCATCAAGACTTACAGTCTTCAGCCCTGAATCTGCCGCTGCATCAAGGAAAGATCCAACAGTAGACCATGCAAGCTCCTCGTCTTTTACCCCCATCTTTTTGAGCCTAGCCTTCAGCTCAAGAGGCGGAACCTTCTCCTGGCCCCGGCGCTTTCCAGAACCATGCCGTATCTCCCGGAGCGATTCCGCAAGTTTCGAGTAGAACACCCCAAGCTGCTGTCCGGGCGTGGAAGTCTTGCTCTGACGCAAGCCCGTGCCCGGGGACCCGCCCCTCAAATAAATCGGACCCGGGTTGATGCCCATCGCGTTTTGCAGTGCAACAATCGCCTCTGCCTGCTCCCTCGGAACATCAAAGGCTCTTTGCACTTGACCAACCAAATCACCTTCCCCTCCGGCCCTTCTCGTCGCCCGCGTAGATCTGTCGAACCTTTGGGTAATTGGGATAATGTTTCCTGAACCGTCGAAAGTTACGGGCTCTGCCGACTTGATGGAGCGGAAATCGTCAGCCGCTGACTCCGCTGGCATGTAAACATTCCCGCGCTTCACATACCCTTCGGCCTTCGCCGCCGCATCGATCATCATCTGGGCAAGATCCATGTCGCCACTATTTACAACATCGGAATAGTCACGACTGAAGTCTTCCCCACCAGCCCTGCGAGTGGCATCCCTCGCCGCCGGTCTCCCTGTCCTAGCCCGCTCTCCCTCTTCTCTCCGGATCCTGGCCCGCTCGGCATCTTCCGGCTCGGCTTCTACTCTCGGCCTAATCCTGTCCTGAAGATTCCCAAACGGAAGGCCACGCCCCTGAGCGTTTGACCACGCCTCAAGCTCCGCGAACTCGGGACTCCCCATGTTGTCGATCCACCAAGTATCAAGAATCTTTCCTTCTCGGACACGATCCCCGAACTCGCCACCGTACAACTTCTCGAATATTTCCTCGGCAGTTTCCTTGTTTCGGCCACGCACGGCCCGACCCAAGCGGGTCATGAACCTTGCGACTTTGTTTACTGGCTTTCCCGCAGGGCTTGGATTGCGGGTGCGATCATAATCCTCCGACGCCATAGCGAAGGCTTCTTCTGCAACCCCACGATCCCCAATATTTCGACGTGAATAAAGCGCATTCGCGATGTCCATGTAGGTCACGCCGGGACGGAATACCTCACCGGCCCGCCGCATCGCTTTGTCGAAATTCTCTCGGGACATTTGCCCCTCGTCCAGCAGCGCCTTGAGCTTTTCCTCAAACTCGGCACGACGCTGCGGAAGCAGTCTTTCGGGGACCGGAGTCTTCTCCGCATACCGCGTCAACTCTTTCCGCTCGGAAGCGGAGATAACATCCATCTGTGACAGGGCGTGGAATGTTTCGTGGTTGAGGTACGGGCGAAGGGCGGCGACCTTGCTATCGAGATCCTTCGCCTCAAACCCAGGGTCAGCAGCAATCTGAATCAAACGCGCCGCCGACGTAAAGTCGGCAGGAGTCCTGCCGTCCTCAGTCACGGAAAGACCCTTGACCAGTTTCAACAATACCCTCTGGTCGAGTCCCTGTGACTTCAGAATGCTTCCAAGGCGTTGCTCAAGAGAGCTAAACGCCTCTTTCTGCTCCGGGGTGAGGGTTTCCCTGGCCTCTTGCCGGGCCAACCTTTTTTGCTCAAGGCCCGATACCAGCGCTTCCTTCCTCGACGAAAGCGCAGCCTGTGGTCCTACTTCGGGATCCCTTACCTGTTGAATGAATTGGGCATCGCCCGGAGACAAAAGCTCCCCACCCGCAGCTTCCCTGCCAATCCTCTCCCTGTCCCTTCTTTCCTTCGCACCGCGAGCGCCCTCCAGGGTAGTGTGGAACTCCACCGGCTTGGAAGAACGAAAGCTCCCGTCTTCACTAACTTCGTACTCTCGAATTACGAAACCATCACCAAGCCTTTCGGGCTTAGACAACTCCACAACATTTGCCGGGTCGATGCTCCAGCGATCCTTGACTGCCTTCTTTACCTTCGCAGCCCTTCCTCGGGTGCCCGCCGGAATGCTGGATTCCGCTTGAGCCTTCCCTTCGGATGCTTCCCAAGCAGCCCGCGCCTTGTTCGCCTCCGCTCGTGTCCGGAATTGCCCCCTGAGCCTTCCGTCCACGTAGAACCCAAAACCTTTTTGCTTCTCGTTCAGCCAAGACTGGGCTTTGGATTTGCTCGCAAAGAATTTCTCTATCCCGCCAGAACTGTTTCTCACTACCCAAGGAGACTTGTTCGCGTCCCTGGCCGACCTCGACACCCGGAACACTTCGGAGCTAACACCGACCACGCCACCCGGTGTATCGACTCGCTCTATATCTACATCGACAGGATCAACATCTCCACGGTCACTTGCCCTCCCGTGTACGTCAAGCCTCCGCTCAAGACTGCGGTTTTGGAAATCAACCTGATAGACTTCCGTTTCCTTGTCGAGACGCTCCCTGTTCTCCCTGAATATCTTGTCAACAGCATCTTCAAGTTCCTGGGGTGTCCGATTACCCTTTGCGAACTTTCCCTTTTCCCGCCTGCGGACAACCTTCCCGTCTTTCCTTAGGACTACAGACTCTTCTCCGGCAAGGCGGTCAGAGGGATAGATAGCCTTTTCGGAACCCGGGAAAAATCCAAGGGCACCGTCCGACTCGTATCGACCGGCTCGCCTCCTGCGACCCCTGACTACATCCCCTCGCTCAAGAGCAACTCTCTCGATCTCCTTGATCGCCCTTTCGCTTCGGACGCCAAGCGTTGCGAACTGTTCCCTGGTGGGGAACGCATCGTTCGCCCGCGTCATCTCCATTACCGAACGATACAGAGACGCAGAAACTCCACGAGGAAGAGGCGCTCTCCTCGCGACCGAATATTTGTTTCCCTTCTCTACCTGAAGGTATCCAAGGCCAGCCGCTCGATCTGCGAACCCGCGCGCGATCTCCTTGGCAACAGAATCTTTTGTCTCGACACCAATCCCGAGCGCCTTCTTTACATCGTCGAGACCGTACTGCGTCTTCCGTTCGCCACCGATCTTTTTCAGTTCGCGGACAAACTTGACGACCTGCTTTTCATCAGCAAACAGAAGAGGTCGCTTTACATCCTGGCGCTCTAGCCCTGAAATGTATTCGTAGAGACTCTTGAGATCCTTGCGACCCTTCGGCGTGTCGGGAACATCGTCAAGATGCCACTTCCCGGTATGCCGGTAGGTCGCGGCCATGAACGAGGGGTCATCGTCCCACGCAATGCCACGGTCATCGGCTACACGGTGAATGTCCTCAGTTGTGGGAGCCCCCTGACCGGCAAGCTCGCTGGCCCTCTCGGATTCTGCTCTCGCGACATTGAGATCTCGCCGAGCTGTGAAATATTCCGCCGCAATGGCAGCGGATTCTTCCCCCTGTGACTCAACAACCTCACGCATGACCGGGGAAACATCTTCTTGTGCATCGACCTCGGCCAAATCATCCAGACGCACAGAAAGATCTGGGCCAATCACAAAACGAAGATCTTCCAGCTCACGATTGATCGCCGGGAGGCCGGTCATCTCCTCCCGCTGGCGCGCATCTTGGTCAACCTGCTCCAAAATCCTCTGGGTCTCGGCGACTTGAAGACCTTTCTCTTCTTGTACCCGAGCCTCCATCGCCTTGAGCCGGTGGTTGCTGTAGGCGTTTACGCCAGAACCAATTCCGCTGAAACCAATCGCTGCGGGAAGCGTCGAGAGCGCAATCTCGACGTACTCGTTCATCGCCTGCTCTTCGAGAGGCGAAATCTCCAGCCCGGCCGAGTACCGCTCCAGGGCGGTTTGCCCCAGTTCTGCGACCTCCTCTTCTAGGATCGTCGCGCCTAGTCTCTTGCCGACCGAAAGGTTGCCAAACCTCGTGAGGGCATCATGAACCGAGCTGAGCGCAACCCTCCGTCCATCCCCGGTCAAGAGAGGGGTGACGCCACCTCGAAGAACAGCCCCTCCGCCGACAAGCGCGTAACCCAAAGAATCGAGGGCGGTCTGGCCGGTAGCCGCGCCTACAACCTTGAGAAGATCCAGATCTTCCGTGGTCGCCGCACCGGACTCTTCTGCCCGGTTGATGTTGTCAGCCAAGTAGCCAGCAAACATTCCGCCGAGACCTGCAACCGCAGCCGCAATCCCGGTACCCACTGCGACCGGAAGCGCAGCCGCCACGCCCGCCGCGCCGAGAGCAAGCCCCGCCGCCGGAGCCTGGAACCCCATCGACTGCCCGATCTGCTCGCCGCCGAACTCTACAACCTTGGCGGCAGCAGGGAAAAGACCATCCTTATCGTATGTCTCGGAGATCTCATCGAGGGACACAAGCCCCGGAGCCGCCATCGCGGCAGCCTCGTTGTTCGACCGCAACTCCTGAGTCGCCGATCGATAAAGCTCCTCGTCTCCAGTCATGTCTGCATAGGCAGCCTGTAGGCCGGGGACAATGTTGCTCAGGGAGCGTTGAGCCGAAGAAGTAAACGCATCAAAGACGGAAGACTCTGGCTTCTTCGGGTACGGATCAGGGATGTAAACACCAGAGTAGTCCGGCTCTGCGGGAGCCTGACCCATCGTCCCCAGTCCGTACTGCAACTCCTGGACGCGGTTGGGCGTCTGCTTGAACCACTCGGAATTTTCCAGCTCGCGAGAGGCACCAGACCAGTCACCAGAACGGAGGAGATCACGGGTCTTCGTGTGCTCATCAAGCCAATTATTGCCAAGCTGGTAATTAGCCTGACCGAGGGTCGCGAGCAGCTCAGGAGTCATCTCACCCGGGAAGTCACGACCCTGCATCTCCGCATTAAGGAATGCCTCCTCACTGTCCGCCAAGAACCTTCTGTCAATCAAGTCCTGAGGAACATCGGAGCCTACGGGGTAAAGCTCTTCCTCCTCTTCTGTTGCCAGGGAGCCATAACCGAACGTGGCATTCCCCCGAGTGTCCCGATACATAGTCGGAACACCACCTTCTAGCTGACGAAGATACGATCGGAACTGATCTAGTGACATATTGACGCCTTACCGAAAGTTCATTTTCTCAGCAACAGTTCCACTGGAAGAACCAACCAATCCGCCAGACTTCGCACCCCTTCTACGGAGAAGTTTTTCTCCCCTCTGACTATCGGCAACGAATTGCTTTTCAATCTGTCCCACAAGGAACTCAATTTTTGCTGCTCTCTCTTCTTCATTCATGCCTTCCCACTCGGGAAGCATTTTTTCGTAACCCGTGGGTTTGAGAGTTCCGTATTTCGCCATATTTTCGGCCTGGGTCCTAATAGACGCACCCACCCCAATCGCCCCTTGGGTTAGCGACCTTCCTTCCTGAGCCGTCAGTGCCGACCGCCTCTCCTCCAACTCCTGAGCCCTGGAACGGTTGTACGCCGACAGCGCATCGTAGTAGCCCTGCTTGTCCGCAAGGCCCTGGTAAGCCAGCCGGTTTGTAATGCCTTGCTGCTGAGTATCGGCAAGTCTATCCTGGCTATGTCTCAACCCTGGAATTGCCGCCTCGATCCCCGCGCCGAGAGCGGGTCCCAAACGACCCTTTCTTGCACCAAGAAGAGAAGCCGCTATCTGAGCTTGAGCCAGCCCCTTATCGAAGCCGGACATTGTCAACGATTGCTCGTTGGCCCCGGAACTCTTCATCCACTCCTCAAATGTTTCCGGCATATTCGGGGGTTGCATCGGAGGAAGTCGATTGCCGTTTTGGCGAAAATTCGGACTTTTGGCAACAGCATCTTCCGGTTCCGGTACGCCCCCCGGTGCCGCGGCAGCCTCCTCAGCACTGACGACAGCCTCCGGGAAATCAGTCGGGAACCCCAAAGCAGCAGCTCTCTCTGCCATAACGCCAGATGGGCCATACGGATTTTCGTGAATATCAAGATCGGGATTCTCTTTTTGTAGCTGTCTCCGCTGAAGATCCAGCATCCGTTCCCGTTCGGGGTCGGGGCTTCCGATTCTCCGCAATCCTCTCGATACAACGCCTTCCGGGGGGAGGAGTTCTCTTATATCGGAAATTCTCCTATACATCTGTGCCGAAACATCCTCAGGGATCAGGCCAGGGGTGCCGGGTTGACTTCCCTGGAGACGACGAGATTCTTCTAGTTGCGAGGAAAGTATTTCTAGTTCGGCACGTAGGGATCCTTGCTCTGAAGCTGGGGCAAGGTCACCAAATCCAAATGTCCCACCACCCCAGGGCCTACCCGGGGAGATCTCCGGCCTGTCTTCCCCGAACCCACCGGAAGCCGCCAGACCAGAAACGCCCGCGCCAGCACCCGCCCCCACGCCGAGAGCTGTTCTCCCGGCCTGCTCTTGGCCACTTCTCAGAAGACGGGATTCCACTCGCGCCATTTCGGCAGGAGTGAGGGATGGATTGTGCTTCGCGAAGCGAGAAAGCCAATCCATCTTGCCTTTGCCGCCCCCCCAGAACTTCCCGATGCCACGGGTCAACCCCCTGACCGCGCCACCACCAAGGGACCCACCACGGACTCTGGGATCACCGAAAAGAATCTCCTCAAAACCACGCTCTTCAGATCGCTCAGGGATCCGCTCCATGCCATGAGGTATCGCAATGTCAGATCGCGAAATTTCATCAAGGTTGAGGCCGAGGAGAAGATCACTTTGCTCTGCGAGTCGCCGGGCCTCCTCCTCTTCCAAATCCCGCAGGAGCCCTTCACTCTGACGGTAATCCAAAAGTCCACCATAGTTAAAACCACGCACCGGACTTCGCGACTGCACAACCCCACCATGCGCCATGCCCCTGGGACCCGGGGGGCCACCCTGCGCCATCATCATCGCCTGCATGTTGGGGGTTCCCGGCGCGCCCGGGGGAGGGCCAGCCTGGGGAGGAGGTCCCGGAGGGCCGGGGGGAGGACCCTGCGGGCCTTGCGGAGGACCCTGCGGAGGACCTTGGGGAGCGCCGCCGATTCCGCCAGGAGGAGTCTGGATTCCCATCATCCTCTCTTCGATCATTGTGGTTTCAGGAGGTCCCTGCTGATCCTGGGCATACTTCGCCTTCATCTTATTGCGGCGATCAAGCTCGGTAAACACAAGATATTGTGGGTACTTCTGGGGATTCTGAACTTCCATCACAATTTCTTGCTCTGAAAGATTTTTCAGCTCGTCGGCAAGCTCCAGAAGGTTTTTCCCTACGCTAGGACCAATCATCACGCTGCCCCCGAACCCATAAGGTTCTTGAGGGCACTAGCCCCCACCCCGAGCCCCAGAAGCTGTCCGGGTATGCTCATACCCGGGCTCTGGACTCGCTGTTCCATGCCACTAGGAACACCTGCAACCAACTGCCCGAGGCGTCCAAGGTTCATCCACGGGTAATCCTGCTCTCGCATAAACTCTTGATACGCAAGATCCATCTCGGCCTGATCCATCCCCCTCTGCGACCGACCGATCTCTTCCATCATCCCGATGCGCTGCATCAGGTTCTTCTGGGCAGTTGTGCCGATGTCCATTCCTGCCCCAGCAATCCCACGAAAAGCCTCTGACTGCGCCAAAGCATTCTGGACATTATTCTGAGCTGCCTGCATGTTCATCTGCGCTTCCTGTATCGCGCTTTGGTCTCCGGCCTGCTGGGCGCGGTACAGAGCATCACGGTTCTGGTTGAAAGCATCCATCCCCATCTGGGCAGCCTGGACTGCCGCGGCGCGGTTCCCAGCACCTGCCTCCATCCCCATCCGGGCAGCCGCCAGCGCCGACTGATCACCCATCTGAGCAGCTTGGATCGCCGCCGCACGATCTTGACCGAAAAAGTCCATACCCATCTGGGCTTCTCTCGCCGCCGAAGAGTCTGCCATCTGGGCAGCCTGGATCGCCGCATTCCGGTTGGCATCCGAAGCCTGCATCCTCATCTGGGCTTCCTGGACAGCCGTAGCATCGCCCATCCTTGCGGCCTGGATCGCCGCTGCCCGATCCGCCTCGAATCGGTTGGCAGCATCCTCGTAAGCCCTCTGGCGACCCTGGGCTGTGATGTCGGACATCGTCTGTGCCTGAATGGCATCCCCCATGATCCCCTGGAGGGCCTCTCGGTATCCACCCCGAGCCCCGCTTTGGACTGAAGCGGCGTCCATCTCATTCTTTTGCCGCTCATACTCGTCCGCTGCCGACCTCTTCTGTTGGCCTACAACAGCATCCATGTAGGGCGACATATACTTCTCGTATGCCGCTTGGCCCGACTCATCTACATCCGTAAACCGGCCGAAATCGTAATCCCTACCTTCGTATGTGGAATCCACCTCGCCAAAATCGAAATCCCGGGATCCGTACCGAGGTCCACCGTATTGCCCGAAATCAAAGCTCCTGGGATCGTAGGTCGATTCTACATTCCCAAAGTCAAACTCTGTTCCATACATCGGAGTGTCATAGGAACGGGCCTGATAACCGGAAGAGATGGGACCGATACCCCTCGCCGCACCCGCCGCCTCTCCCAGCATCGCCCCCGCTTGGCCCGCTGCCGGATCCCCCCGATCAAACATTTCCTGAGCAGCGCCAAAGGCGGACTGCTCATATGGGCTAAACCCAGCGATCCTATCTATCGCGTTCCCTTCCGAGTCTACATACCGCGGAAAATCTCTCTGTGATCCATAAGCAAGGGACTCGCCCTCCGCGATAAGCCTTTGGTGCGCTTGCCTCGCCCACGGAGGCAACTGGGTCGCATAAGAGTCCGAACCACCACCACCACCCATGACTAAACCTCCATCCCGAATACGACGTACTTTTTCTTCCCGTCAAGAAAAGAACCGGACATTTCCGAGCCAAACTTTTCAGCCAAATCCGGCTTTATGTACGCAACCATTTCATCGCAACCCATTTTCTCTGCTTCTTTCTTTAGAGACTCCGCGACTTCAGGCTGGATTCCCGCCACTCCTGAACCGGCAAGCATCGCGACAACCATCTCTTTGTAACCATCACGGTGGCAGCTCACACTCGTTATTGCCAAGCACCGACTCTCTTCCGTTCTCCAGACCCAAAGCTGCAATTCGCCTGTAAATACGGCATCCGAAACATCTTTCAAGGTTCCCGAGTGATCGTCAGTTTCCACTGCCCGGTAAAACAGGTTGATCTCTTTTTCGTCAAGATCCCAAGTCGATTTTCTCTCTAACATTTCAACCCACCATAGCCTTCGCGTTAATCGGCGGTGCCTGACTTGTTGTCCCTGTTCTCGACTGTCGAACATTTGCCATAAGCTCACTCAACCGTTGCGCCCCCGCATTCGTGCTTCCATTGCCGAGGCCAGAAACTACGTCTGCCGGAACCACAAACTCACCCTCCGAAAGAGCGACCGGCTCTACCCCGTCTATGTTCGCTGGGACGGAGTCACTCATACCATCTCCCAGGGGGACAGGTCCTCCCGCGCTAAAGCCCTGCTCGACAAGCCCCCCCTCCAAAGAAGGCGAAGAACCCATTCCCAAGACGCGACTCTCTAGCTTTGCGTAAGCCGACTCACCAAACGCTTCGACAAAATCCAAGCGAGCCATCTCTGGATTCGGATGTTGAGCCGGGTTTGAAATTGCGAGGATTGCATTTTCAACTATAGACTGGCGGGACTTCATACCCGGATCCATCTCCGGGAGTTGAAACGACTGCATTCCAGATTCCGCCCCCCCCTGGGCGTAGGTCTCTGGATCAGGCATGGCATCTACGATCCCACCAGCCGCATATCCAAAGACGAGTTTATCCATAGCCCGATCTTTCCTGCTCAGTGGCGGAGCGCTCCACATCCCCCGTGACTCAGGGCTTTGATATTGAAATCCCTGCCCCGGAAGATTTTCTCGATACCAACGCTTTCTTTGCTTTTTGTTTCCACCCATCGGGTTTACCCACTCGACGGGAGGTGTCTGCATCGTCGGAGTTCTCGGACCCAGACCCGGGCCGTACATACTGCGAAATTCCGTTTCGATCGCGTCCCTGCTCACAACCGGACGCTTTCCACGACCCGAGGCGTAACCGGAGTGCCTTCTCGGCTTGCCGCTACTAGCATATGCCTTTTGGGTTGCCAGCCTTTCTGCCTGACCCCACAAGTCATTCGTACTCCTTCCTAACGTCTCGCTGGGGTTCACAAACTTTCCCCAGGAATACATGGAACTTTCCCGGGGTGAGGCAGCAATCCCGTCAAGCCCAGAAGCCGAGGCTTTTCCAAGAGAACCAAGACCGCTCTGCCCTCCGTAGAAATTCAACCCGAAAGGGTCGATTGAACCCTGGTTGCCACCCATATCAGCGCCTCCTGACCCGACCACCGCCGCTGTAATACTGGTCCGAAAAACTGCCTTGGAGTTCCATGAGCCTGCGCTGCAAATCCTGAATCTCGTTTAGGGATGATGTCCTGTCTGATCGATACCTCTCAAGATCTGACATGCCATACTGAGATCCGGAGAAATCCTCTGAAAAATCCATCTCGGGATTTCCTTGACCAGCAGCCCATTGCATCCGTTGAAACTTGTCCAATGCAGACATATCACCACCAGACTCAACTGTAGATAAAGAATCCGCCCACTGGGATCGCCTGTCCATCAGATCTTGCTCATCCCGGACGAGACGGTCTTGGTATCCCTGCCTCCCGGCTTCCCAGTCTTGCTGCTGCTGAGGACTAAAAAAACCCGCAGCGGGGCGTTCTTGATTCCAGTAGTCGGCTTCCGACTCCGCAGTGTTAAAACGCTTGCCCAAGTTCATATATGGGTTCGTTTGCTCAGGAGAACCACCCTGGTGCGTTTGCCCAGGAAAGCCACCCTGGTAACTTGTCAGGTTTTGACTCGCAGCCTGTGCCCAAGGCGGCATCCCCCCGGAACCGCCGATAGGCCCAGGGCCACCAGCGAAACTCATTTGGTTTCGGTAAGGGCTTTGCCATCCCCCCGTCTGGTTCCCCCAACCACCCGGACTCCCGAAACCGCCCCCGGTCGGCATCCCAGTCATCTGGTGCATCCCGCCGCCCTGTTTCCCTCTGCCACCGCCCATCAACCTGCTCCTCCGTGACGCCAACTGCCGTAGGCAAGCGGGCCGTCATATTCTCCGTATTCTTCTTCGTCTTCGTCGTTCATCGCTTGGTCCAGCATCCAAGCGCCGCCCATCGTCATCATGGGGTTGTCCGCCATCCAGCCAAGACCCTCCTTGATATTGCCGCCGTAGCCCCCGATAGATTCCCCCGCACCCTCCATAAACGCCTTCCCGTAGTAAGACATAGGATTCGCCTGAGACTCCGCAATGCGGCCTGGAAGCTGGCTCGCAATCCCGGTTCCGTCAGGGCTTAAAGGCCGGATTGACCCCACATTTTCTAGGGGCGTGTTTGCTAGATTCATTGCATAAGTTGCACTTTCCGGCGGGGGTCCTGGCACCGGAACCCCAGTGGGTGTGATCACCATGGGATTGATGGCGCTTGCATCAGCAATCGTCTTCGCTCCAAGCGAAGCACTCTTCGCCGTCACAGGGCCTTGCACCGCAACATTCCCGGCAACGGTCGGAGCGACTGTCTGGGATGCCGCAACGGTCGGAGCGACTGTCTGCGTGGCTGCATTGGCGGCTGCTGCCGACTTAAGAGCAGCGGGGGTCGAAGCAAGAGCCGTACTGGTGCCGCCGGCCAGAGCGCCAGCACCCATGCCACCCAGCAAGCCCATGCCGCCACCCATCAAGATCCCCTCCAGAATGCCCTGCTTTCTCTTTTTGGCTGTCGCACCGCCAATGGTCGCCCCGAGCGCCAATCCAAGCAATGGCAACCAAGCCTCTGGCTGCCCCGTTGCCGGGTTCCTCGTGAGCCCACCCGGGACCATCGAGTCCAACGCAGCCACTTCTATCGGATTGACGTGCATCATCATGCTGTCGCCAAACCGGCCCTGGTCGGAAAGCCGACGCACGTCTTGTCGCAGGCTGCCGTAGTTCATGAGTTCACTCCAAACATTAAGTACGAAAAAAATCCGCCCACCGCGAAGAACGCAATGTCCATCGCTCTGTCAAAAAAGTGGAGACGGTACCTCTTGCTCCACTGTTCCCACTCGCGGATCGCTCCGCACAGAAACGCGCTGGCTGTGCATCCGACCGCCAGACTTTCCATCAACAAGACGGGGGCAAGGACCACTACCGCATAGGCTATGTGACCTATTTGGTCGATCACTTGCTTGCGGAAATCCCAGGGCCTGTCAGACCAAAACGTGTGGTCAAAATCCATCAGGTGATCTCAATCCCCATGATCGTGTAGGCCACCGTACCAGTGTCTTCTTTGAAAAAGATTTTGTCTCCAGAGCCCAAGGTCAAGCCCAGAGACAGAACATCGTTGTTGTTTGCTGCCAGCGCCTTCTGGTAAACGATCATGTTGCTAAAAGGGACAGAACCCGCAGATATAGAACTATCCCCAACGGCAATGCTGTACGTAGAAGAAGCGGAGGAGATGACTAGAATCGACGTAATCAGTGTCTGCGTTTGCGCTGAGACCGCCTTCGGACCCACTGTGACCGCCCCGGAACTCACGGTCGTGGCCGCGGGAACAGGAACCTGATACGCCTCTGCCCAGTTGGTATCCCCAGGGGCCGCTTGCTTCAGAATTTTATAGCTATCCAAAAGTTTTCACCCCCACCCTCGGCAGAAGCCTTTCCTTTTTTGACGCGCATGAAGCCTCTCTTCCGTGAGCAGCAGAAGCCTCAGACAACTTCGCCGAGATTGAAGCCAGGGAATCTTCCACATCTCTTCTGAAATTGTTTTCCGACAACGGCTCGTACTCCAAAGATGACTTGTTCATCGGACGAAAGCTGACGCCTGAACGGATCGTCGGTGGTGGTTTTGCCACAAAATTTGACGGCAACGTAAACTCCACCGTAAGAACCATTCCCTTGTATCCAGAAATCGTCTCCGTCGATGACTTAGAAGAATGAAACCTTCTCTGTGCACCATTCGTCGTTCCTGAAAAATCCTGAAAACGGACACCAATCCAATCGCTCGTCGCAGTCCTAGCGTCCAAAGCCTTTTGTAGGTTCGACTTGAAATTTGACAACGCGATGTAATTCGTTTCGGAGCTGTACTCACTTGATGCGGGTCGGTACACCTGCCCCGACGTAAACGATGGAAAACTTGAAACATTATCTGTTGAGCCAGTCAGGACGCCATTCGCATTCTTGATGTCCGTCCCGGTCATCCACTTCGTGTAGCCACCAAACCCCTGTAATACGCGAGCCGGTGCCGGGGTCTGTCTCGCGTAAATCGCGGCATTGTCCGTCGTCCCACCTGCCGTCGTCAGGATCCCTGCCTTGATCTCCGTTGACCCCGTGTCCGTACCGGAAAACACCAATTCGGAAATGTAAACTTCACCATCGGTCAAGGACACAGTGCTGGATGGGACAAGATAAAACGCAGTCAGACTTCCAGTCGCTATCAGATCCGCCGACCTAGACGTGCTTGCGTCCAAAAGCGTGCCCTTCGTGTACGATCCAGCACTTCCAACCGCCTCGTAAAGGTTGCAGACCACATCCGTGTTCGACAATGAACCCGTTCGCTGCAAAAAGAAGTAGTGAGCGGTCAGGTTCTGGCTACCCGTAATGCCACAGGTCCATGCCTGGGCAATCGAGCCAACTCCGTAAGAAATGCTCATCGGCATCGATATTGTCTGGTTGCTTCCGGAAACCCTCCCCGAACCCCATGCCGATGTCAGGCTCGGGAAAGATGCAACATTCGGGTAGTAGATAAACTCCGGACCTTTGTGATACGACTCGCTCGTCTGGTTGAGGCGAGGATCCCAGCCCGCACTTGTATTCGCCAAGACATCGACAGAAACATTTGAAGAAAAAGCCGTACTGTCTGACGCGCTTGCTTTCATTTCTAACTTGGCTTTTGAAACTGTCGCGCCAAGAGGTATCACACTCGACTCGTAGTGACTTACAGAGCCACGGTTCACCGGAGTCTTGGCAGCATCTCTGCCGAAAAAATGAACCGTGTCGTCCCACTCGATTGTCAATCCGTTCACGTAAACAGCATCACCAACCGTATCGTCCGCATTCGCAGATAGCGCGGGCTGCATAACCGCTACCGGCATTACGGGTAAATGCTCCCCCTAGCCCTTCCGGGGTCAGGGTCTACATCTTTCCAGTGCTTCAATGTCTCGATCGCGATCTTCCCATCTCCGTAATGGTCAGTCTCGAAAAGAACTTCCAGCTTGCAATACCGATCAAAGTACCCATGCACTCCATACCACTCGTGCTGTCGCAGGTCTCCATCACACTCCATCGGAAACCTCCAATGGTCTAGGACGAAATATCCTCCGTCTTCAAGAGGCATTGGGTTCATGAACATCCACTCCATTACGGAAAATGTTCTTCTCCACCAATCCTGAGACCTCGCCTTTGCGGCGTCTACAACATCTTGATTGACAATCTCGCCACCCGGCCCGTATGCGATCTCTGGAATCTTTGCGGCGATGTCTTGAAACATCGGGGCCGGAAGCGCCGAAACAACATCGTGATCATCACCTACAGGGTGGACCCGGTACATTCCCCAGGTACCGTAATACTCTCCTTCCGGATCCTGGATGGCGAAAACGAGACTCTCTTCATCGACGGGACACTTCCTCCAGTCTTCCGTTCTCCAGTCCTGAGTCGCCACTTCGCACAAATCCAGAAACTGATTCCGGGCGTAGAAATTTAGCGGAGCATCATCCTCTGTGTGACGATACGTGTACCCATCGATTTCAAACGGAACAATGTGCGACATTCAGGCAACCGGCGGGCTCACGAAATTTTCCCTTTTGGAAGCAAGTGACGCCTCGGTGCCAAAAAGCGAAGTGGCTCCAGAAATTTCAGCAGAAAGCAGAAGCAGATACCGCTCGACCTCTCTTCGGAAAAAATCCTCACCGTCCGGGCTATACGAACTCGCCGCCAGCGGAAGCGGTTGAATTTGGACAGCCACTAGCGCCTCCCGTCCGGCTGGAGATCAATTCTCATGTCACCCATTCGCCACTTGTAATCAGATGCGCTCGCGCTGATCTTCATCCGAATGGCCCTCGCCCTGCCGCGAACTGCGGATCCATTCCCCGTGGGAGAATAAGTGTAGTCACAAGGCTCAGTCGCGCTCGCAGTCTCAAAGTCAAGCTGCTTACTCGTGGTTCCCGTGATCGCGGCCCCGGGAAAATCCTTGTTGATCAGGTCAATATCTACAGTTCTGGAGCCAGCGCCGCTACCCACATCAAACAGGCGAATGTCAGGAATGATCCTGCTGTAGAAAGAGAATGCGTCACCGTCCGCAATCGATATGTCGCCAGTTTCAATGTACGAATCCAAAGCCATGTTGTTGGCAGAACTTCCCGTTTCGTGAAGCATGATCCCACACTTCGTCACGTCAGGAGCCGCCCCAGCATTCGACTTATACTGCGTCACATACGTTGACCAAGGCGCATCAAAAACGGCAGCATCCCTCCAAGCCGTCCTGTTGTATTTGTTTTCTACCAACTCGTCAGAGTCCTGAGAAAGCGATCCCATATCCAAATCGCCCATTGACCATACATTTTCATCGTAATCGAGGGTCACGTACCGATTTGGCTCAAAAGAGTCTGCCGTAGGGTAGAACCACGTCACCTCACCAAAGGCAGAGTTGACCGCCGCAAAGCACTTTTCTTTTTGGTCGTAATTGAAATCGTCAAATACATACTTCGCCACAGAAGACTGAAGAATCGACACGGATCCCTGGTAGACATAAAAGGCGTTGTCCGCCATGAAGAAGACCGCGTTCGCTGCGTTTACCGCCGAAGCAGCAGAAACAATCCCGACTCCCTCGGTGATCAAGGTGAACGAGAAAACATTCGGTGGACCCACGAACCGCATGGAGTAAACCCCGGAGTCCGTAAAGATCACCACCTCATCCTTCGTGCTGACGCCGCCAATGATCTCGGAACCCACACGGAGAACCTGCCCACCGGAAGTATTCGTCGGGGTAGGGAGCCAATCGAATGGATTGTTCTGGTCCGACCACCTCACCAGAAGAGAGTTCTGCTCATCGCTCGCGCTAGCCCCCACATCGTTGCACCCGAGGGCGACGCAGTGACCATCCTTCTTTGATACCAAGAAGCTGCTCACCTTGTGAGGCGGGTCCGCGTTCCCCGTAAAGGAGTCCAGCGCCGCCGCAATCTTCGTCGCGCCTGTCTGCGGAACACCGCTGCTCGTATTCGCGGAAAGATCGTAGTAGTAGATTGTCCCGCCGGAGTTCGCGAACATCAAGTCTTCGCCGTAGTTATCCATGTAGACCCGGCGAGTCTCACCCGTTTCTTGAGAAAGAGAAGACTCAACATCCCAACCGCGCGTGGCACCATCCACTTGCCCGGGAGAGGGGGTCGCGCTTACGTCAAATCGGTAATACTTACCGTTGTTCCCACCGCCAGTCGCACCGGAAGTTGAAGCAAGCGTATAGGGAAGATTGCATCGGATTGTATCCGAACCGCCAACAGACTGAACTTCCCACCAGTTGTTGTTCAAAAGGGACAAGTCCAATCCGTCGAGCGTCGAGCTTGTGTCTAGCCCGGTAATATAAATCGAGTCTCCTGCGGCGAGCGCCGAAGGCGAAGAAGGCAGAGACTCACCCGACACGTTCACATCAAACTGAGTCGTGCTGGCAATCGTGATTGCCGTGTTCTCCATTTCGTACTCTGTCGGCGTGAAATCATCCCCGCCCCAGTACCCGACACCCCAGCCACTTCCCGTGCTGACGGTAAGATTCCCGGGCTTTACCTTGTGGTGAGCCTTGATCCCGGA
>PVBE011263427.1_pt1 | contig 31607 bp, 21 predicted proteins | sample 1631181 | NCBI WGS metagenome assembly PVBE01 (sample SAMN08397723, study PRJNA350692) | Marine metagenome, whole genome shotgun sequencing project. | isolation source: water | place: Pacific Ocean | collected 2012-04
CAAAACTGGTAATCTTATCCAGAGAGGTGGAGGGATCGGCCCTGCGAAGCCTCGGCAACCGGCGTACACGAGCAAGGTGCCAATTCCGGCAGACGATGTCTGGGAGATGAGAACGCAATCGCGCACTGCACCCCGGTCTTTCACGCCGGGGCGTTTTCATTTTGGGCCAAAGCCGTGGCCGCCACCCACTGGTTAAGGAGGCACAATGAGCGACAGAAAAGTGAACGATTCCACGGGCGCAGTGCACGCCGGAGCGAAGCGCGAAAAGCCCCACCACGCACTTACCGAGCCAATCGTGCAGAGCGCTACTTATACATTCGCAGACACACGCGATTTGCGCGAATTTATGGATGCAGCCATCTGGGGAAATGCAGATGGGCGTGTTGAATACGGACGTTATGGCAACCCCACCGTGGCAGCCGCCGAGACCCGTCTGGCCGCGCTGGAAGGTGCCGGTGATTGCGTATTGTGCGGCTCCGGAATGGCCGCCACCACCCTCACGTTACTGGCATTCCTGAGCGCTGGCACGCACGTGATCATCACCGATGATTCGTACCGGCGCACGCGTCAGTTCTGTCGTACATTTTTGAAACGATTCGGCGTACCCTGCACAGTTGCACCCGCGAGCGACTACGACGCCCTCGAAGCGGCAATCCGACCGGAGACGAAGTTGCTGGTCTCAGAATCGCCGACCAACCCCTTCACGCGCTGCCTCGACCTACAGCGTTTTGCCGAAATCGGCCGGCGCCACAAAGTGAAGACGCTGATTGACGCCACTTTCGCCACCCCGCTCAATCTGCGCCCGCTTGAATACGGCATCGACCTGGTGATGCATTCGGGCACAAAATACCTCGGCGGCCACAACGACCTTCTGGCCGGCGCGGTGTGCGGCAGCGAACAGTTGACCGGGCTGGTTCGAAAGCTGCTCGGGATGATGGGCGCTGTGTTGGCCCCGCAACAGGCTTTCCTGCTCATCCGCGGCTTGAAAACGCTTGGGCTTCGCATCGCCCGGCAGAACGAGAACGGGCAGCGCGTGGCCGAATTCCTCGAGAGCCATGCACAGGTCGAGCGAGTGTGGTATCCAGGATTGCCCTCGCATCCCGACCACGCCATCGCGAAAGCGCAAATGTGCGGCTACGGCGGTGTTGTCAGCTTTGAGGTGTCCGGCGGACTGGAGGGCGCAAGCCGGCTTGTGGATGCTGTCGCAATCCCGTACATCGCCCCCAGCCTCGGCGGGGTTGAGACGCTCATCGAACAACCTGCGTTGATGTCATATTATGAACTCGAGCCCGAAGATCGGCTCTCCGTCGGCATCAAGGATAATCTTGTCAGGATTTCCGTGGGCATCGAAGACGCGGATGATATAATCCCGGACTTGGAGCAAGCACTCGCTCACATCTGAGATAATAGCGTCACGTTGTCCTCCCCGGCCCTGCTCGCCCTCGAAGATGGAACTCTCTGGCCCGGCATTGGCTTTGGAGCTGTGGGCGACTCTACTGGGGAGATCGTCTTCAACACCAGCCTGACCGGTTATCAGGAAATCCTCACTGACCCCTCTTATCACGGGCAAATAATCACCATGACCATGCCCCATATCGGCAATTATGGAGTCACGCCGGAGGACGCGGAAAGCGAACGCATCTGGGCAGCCGGGTTCGTAGTACGCAGCCTCAGCCCGGTTGTGAGCAACTGGCGCGCCAGCCAGAGCCTGCCCGACTATCTTGATGAGCGCGGAGTGATTGCCATAACTGACCTTGAAACACGTGCGTTGGTGCGCCACATCCGGGAGCATGGCGCCATGCGAGCAGCCCTCTCGACAAGTGACCTGCACCCCGACCGGCTGCTCAAAATGGCCCGCGCAGCCCGCGACATGAATGGCTTGAATCTTGCTGGCGAAGTCACCTGCTCAGAGAGATACGACTGGCCAGCAGCCGACGAAACCGTCTATCACGTCGTCGCCTACGATTTCGGCATCAAGCGCAACATCCTGCGCATGCTGGCCACGCGCGGCTGCCGGGTTACGGTTGTTCCGGCGGGCACCTCAGCCACCGAGGCGCTGGATCTGGACCCTGACGGCGTCTTTCTCTCCAATGGGCCCGGTGACCCTGCGGCCGTGACATACGCGATCGAAGCGGTACGCGCGCTGCTGGGGAAAAAGCCGATCTTCGGCATTTGCCTCGGACACCAGATTCTGGCGCTGGCGTTGGGCGCACGCACCTACAAGCTGAAATTCGGGCACCGCGGCGGCAACCAGCCGGTACAGGTCACAGCCAACAGTGCGGTGCAAATCTCCAGCCACAATCACGGCTTCGCCGTGGACGCGGATTCGCTTCCGGCGGGCATTGACCAAACCCATGTCAATCTCAACGACAATTGTTGCGAGGGCCTGGCCGCCCGAGAGCAGCACGCCTTCTCGGTGCAATACCACCCTGAAAGCGCGCCCGGGCCTCATGATTCGGGAGAATTGTTTGATGAGTTCATTCAGTTAATGGCTGCTGCCAGTTAGCCGCAGGCCGGTAGCCGCTGCTATGGCATTCTGCATTTTCGGTGTTTTACCCAGTGCGCACACAAAATGTCATTCCGAGCAACGTCGGCGGCGGGAATTCTTTTCGGGCTGGCCAATTGCGTCAGATTCCTCCTCGCTGCGCTCGTCGGAATCACACATTTTCGGAGCACTGCGTAAGTCCTAAGATATGACTCCGACCCCCACTTCCCAGCTGCTAGCCGCCAGCGACAGCACCATCCTCATCATCGGCTCTGGACCGATCGTCATCGGGCAGGGCTGTGAATTCGATTATTCCGGCGTGCAAGCCTGCAAGGCATTGCGCGGCGCCGGGTATCGCGTGGTGCTAGTCAATTCCAACCCGGCCACAATCATGACTGATCCGCAACTGGCCGATGCTACCTATGTGGAACCGCTCACCACCGAAATCCTTGAGCAAATCATCGCTATCGAACACCCGGACGCCCTCCTGCCCACCGTCGGCGGGCAAACCGGGCTAAACCTGAGCGTAAAGCTGGCCGAAAGCGGCGTGCTGCAAAAGCACGCGGTTCAATTGATTGGCGCGCGGCTGGACACGATTCGCATCGCCGAAAACCGCTCCAAATTCAAGGCCGCCATGCTGGTCGCTGGCGTGCCCGTCCCGCCCAGCCATTTTGTGCATTCGCTTGACGAGGCTCGAGAAGCGATTGACGATATTGGCTATCCGGCGTTGGTACGCTCTTCGTTTACACTGGGTGGCGCGGGCGGCGGCGTGGCGCACACCGCACAAGATTTCGCGAAGGTAGTCGAACACAGCTTGCGCGAAAGTCCGGTAGGCGAAGCGTTGTTGGAACGCTCGTTGCTCGGCTGGAAAGAATACGAACTGGAAGTCATGCGCGACCGCGCCGACAATTTCGTGGTAGTGTGCTCCATCGAAAACGTGGACCCGATGGGCGTGCACACCGGCGACAGCATCACCGTCGCCCCGGCGCAAACTCTCAGCGACCGCGAATACCAGCAGCTGCGCGACCAGGCGCGGGGGGTGCTGCGCGCCGTGGGCGTCGAGACCGGCGGCAGCAATGTGCAATTCGCGGTGCACCCTCGTACCGGCGAAGTGCTGGTCATCGAGATGAACCCGCGCGTCTCGCGCTCCTCGGCTCTGGCGAGCAAAGCCACCGGCTTCCCCATCGCAAAAATAGCCGCGCTGCTCGCCGTGGGCTACACGCTGGACGAAATCCCCAACGACATCACCCGCGTCACCCCGGCCAGTTTCGAACCGAGCATCGATTATACTGTGGTCAAACTCCCGCGCTGGGATTTCGAGAAATTTCCCGAAGCCGACCACGCGCTGGGCCCGCAGATGAAATCAGTCGGCGAAGTGATGGCAATCGGGCGCACCTTTCCCGAAGCGCTCAATAAAGCCATTCGCGGACTGGATGTGGGCATCCCCGGCTTCAGTCGCAACACAACAGCGCTGGGCACAGCGGCTGAATTGCGGGTGCCCACCGCGCAACGCCTGTTCCAGATCGCCGCCACGCTGCCGGATGATCTCCCCGAGGAGGTCATCACCGCCACTTCTTTTGATCCCTGGTTTGTGGCACAAATGCAACAATTGCTGCGTTTTGAAAGCGACACGCTGCGAGCGGCGGATGGTTTGGACGGGTTGACAGCCAACCAATTGCGAGCAGCTAAACGGCTGGGTATTGCTGACAGCGTTATCGGCGCAGCCGTGGACACCACAGAACATGCAGTGCGCGCGCGCCGCAAAGAGCTCGGGGTCACTCCGGTCTTTTATCGTGTCGATACCTGCGCCGCCGAATTTGAAGCCCACACCCCGTACCTATATTCCACATACGAAAGCCATGACGAAGCCTCGCGCACCGAGCAGCGCAAGGTGGTCATTCTTGGCGGCGGCCCCAACCGTATCGGGCAAGGCATCGAGTTTGATTATTGCTGCGTGCAGGCTTGCTGGGCGCTGCGCGAACTGAACTACGAGACCATCATGGTCAACTGCAACCCCGAAACCGTCAGCACCGATTACGACACCGCCGACCGCCTGTATTTTGAGCCGCTGACACTGGAAGACGTGCTCAACATCATTGATTTGGAACAGCCGGAGGGCGTCATCGTGCAGTTCGGTGGGCAGACACCGATAAACCTGACCGCCGGTCTGGCAGCCGCCGGAGTTCCCATCTGGGGCACCCCGCCAGATTCGATTGATCTGGCCGAAGACCGCGAGCGTTTTGGCGCATTGTTGCGCGAATTAAACATCGAGCATCCTCAATGGGGCACGGCCACTTCGCTGCGCGATGCACGCGCCGTCGCCGCCCGCGTCGGATATCCGGTGCTGGTGCGTCCGTCGTATGTGCTGGGTGGGCGCGCGATGGAAATCGCTTATGATGACCAATCGCTTGAGCGCTTTCTGACACGCGCCACCACGGCCGCTCCCGAAGGCCCGGTGCTGATAGACCAGTTCATCGAGGACGCCGTGGAAGTGGATGTTGACGCCCTCGCGGATGGCGAGCGAGTGGTGGTAGCCGGGGTAATGCAGCATATTGAGGAAGCAGGCATTCATTCCGGCGACAGTGCCTGCGTGTTGCCGCCCTACAAGGTAAGCCAGCACCATCTGAGCATCATCCGCGATTATAGCGAGTGCCTGGGCAAGGCTCTGAAAGTACGCGGCCTGATGAACGTGCAATTCGCAATCAAGGATGATGTGGTTTTTGTCATCGAGGTCAACCCACGCGCCAGCCGCACCGTGCCCTTTGTGAGTAAAGCCACTGGCCACCCGATTGCGCGACTGGCTGCCCAGATCCAGACAGGTAGATCTCTGGCGGAACTGAGTTTCACCGCAATGCCGCCTGTGGACGGCTTTTTCGTCAAGGAGGCCGTGCTACCTTTCAAAAAATTTCCCGGCGTAGACACGCTGCTCGGCCCGGAAATGCGCTCCACCGGGGAAGTGATGGGGCACGCCGCGCGCTTCGGGCACGCTTTCGCCAAAGCGCAGTTGGCCGCCGGCGTGCCCTTGCCGACTGATGGCACAGCGCTGCTTACCGTCAACGATTTTGACAAAGGTGCCATTCTGAAAATAGCGCGTGAATTGCATCGCATGGATTTCACATTGCTGGCAACCTCCGGCACCGCCGAGTGGATAAAACGAAGCGGGCTGCCGGTGAATATTGCGCGCAAGGTTGATGATGGCGGTCACCACATCGCCGAAATGGTTGCGGCCGGCGAACTCGACCTGATAATCAACACCCCACTGGGGCAGACTGCGTACGACGACAGCCGCGCAATGCGCGCCGCCGCGGCGCTGCACGATGTCCCCCTGTTGACCACACTCTCCGCCGCGCAGGCGGCCGTGAACGGCATCCGCGCGCTGCGTGCCAGGAGCCTGCAGGTGCGCAGCCTGCAACAACATTACTCCCGAATGAGCCGCTCTCCGCGTAGAACGATATACTAGCTTCCAGAGGGAAAGCGTGCCCAACCACCTTGCGGGCGAGAGCAGCCCGTACCTGCTGCAGCACAAAGACAACCCGGTCGACTGGTACCCCTGGGGCGACGATGCGCTCACGCGTGCCCGCGTCGAAGGGAAGCCGATCTTTCTCAGTATCGGCTATTCGGCCTGCCACTGGTGCCACGTCATGGAGCACGAGAGCTTCGAGAATGCCGACCTAGCCGCGCTGCTGAACACCGATTTCATCAGTATAAAAGTCGACCGCGAGGAGCGCCCGGAGCTGGACACGATCTACATGGACGCGGTAGTAGCCATGACCGGGCACGGCGGCTGGCCGATGAGCGTCTGGCTCACGCCACAGGGCGTGCCGTTTTATGGCGGCACTTATTTCCCGCCGGAACGACGGGGCCAGCACCCCGGATTCGGGGAAGTGCTCGGCTCTATTGCGCAAGCCTGGAAGGAACGCCGCCCGGAGCTGCTGCAGGGCAGTGAGCAGCTGCTCAAACGGCTTTCGGCCAGCAATAACTCTCTCAGCAATCAATCCACGCAGCCATTGACGACAGGCACCCTTGACCGTGCCACGCGCACGCTCTGGCAGGGCTTTGACGCGCGCAACGGTGGCTGGAGTGCCGCCCCAAAATTCCCGCAGCCTATGGTGATCGAATTCCTTTTGCAGCAGCACTACCGCACCGGTGACGCGCTCGCGCTGGCAATGGCGGAAGAGACGTTGCGCGCAATGGCCTGCGGCGGGATTTACGACCAGCTCGGAGGCGGATTTCATCGTTATTCGGTGGACACCAACTGGCTGGTGCCGCACTTCGAGAAAATGCTCTACGACAACAGCCAGCTTGCACGCCTTTACCTGCACGCCTATCAGCTCACCGGTAAAGGGCTGTATCGTCGCATCGCCACCGAAACGCTGGACTACGTGCTGCGCGAGATGACCCATTCACAGGGCGGTTTCTACAGCACGCAGGACGCCGATTCAGAAGGGCAGGAGGGCAAGTTTTTCGTCTGGAGTGCCGATGAGATTCGGGCGACAGTGCCGCAACACGCAGAATTGGTCATGGCCGCGCTCGGTGTAACCGCGCACGGGAACTTCGAGGGAGTCAACGTCCTGCACGTGAAACTTTCCACGGAGGCTTTGGGCGCCCATTTCGGGATGGTCGAAGCAGATGTGAATACCGAGATTGCCCGCGCCCGCGCGGCGTTGTGGGCCCGCCGCGAAGAGCGCGTGTGGCCCGGCCTGGATGACAAGATAATCACTGCGTGGAACGGGCTGATGTTGGCTGCCGTGGCGGAGGCCGCGCGCGTGCTAGACCGCGCTGATTACCGCACGGCCGCCATCCGCAACGCGGAGTTCCTATTGGACACGCTGCGCGGACGCCATGGCCGACTGCTACGAACCTGGCGCGCCGGCAGTTCCGCCAAACTGAACGCGTACCTTTCGGATTATGCCTGTCTGGCAGAGGGATTGTTACAGCTGTATCAAACGACCTTTGATCAGCGCTGGTACCTGGCCGCCCACCAGTTGGCAGATAGCATGCTTGCGCACTTTAGCGTTCAGAATGGGGCCGTTTTTTTTGACACCAGCGCCGATCACGAAACACTAGTTGTGCGCCCGAAGACTTTGCAGGACAACACCACACCATCTGGAAGCGCCATGGCTGCCGGCGTGCTGCTCAAACTGGGGGCTTACAGCGGTGAAGGCAGATTCACTGAAGCGGCCGAGAATGCCCTAAGAACCGTACAAAATCTGGCGGGCAGCCACCCCACCAGTTTCGGGCGGTGGCTGCAAGCGCTATCGTTTGCGGTCAGTTCCGGACATGAAATCGCTATAATTGGAGCTCCCGATGCCACCGACACGCGCGCACTGCTGGCTGCCGCCCAGCACCCATATCGCCCCCATCAAGTGGTGGCATGCTGTGAATCGCCCGACAATGAGGTTCTCATACCGCTCCTTTCTGGCCGCACCCAAAAAGGGAACAAAGCCACCGCGTATGTGTGCCGGGATTTTGAATGTCGACTGCCAGTGACCGACGCAGATGCACTGCGCCGCCAGCTGCACTAGTGCAGCGGCAGAAGCTTCTCCGGCGCGACCGCGCGAATCAACGCACGCGCCAGAATCAATGTCGGGTCAATTATCGCCACGCCGTCAATTTCCCTTTCTGTTATTACCAGCGGTATCTCAGTACATCCCAGAATAATCGCCTCCGCTCCCGCGCTCGCCAGAGCACGTGCCGAGCGCAGTAAATCGTCGCGCGCTCGGCGCGAAACCGTATGCGAGCACGCTTTAATGCCGTAATGTTCATCTGCGATGGCCGGATGCACGATGCGCTCCTGGTCGTCATCGGTGGGCACGACGACCAGAAAACCTTCGCTTTCCAGCGCACGCGGGTAGATGCGCGCCTGCCGCGCGCCGGTGCTGGAGAGCACGCCCACCCGCCTCACATCTGCATGGTAACTGCGAACAAACGCCACCGTTTCAGCGACCATGTCAAGCAGTGTCACCGCGCTGTCACGGTACGTCATGTTCGCCTTGATTATGTCGAAAATGGGCGGAGCGTGTGCAGTGTTGCACGCTATGCCTACCACGACAGCGCCGCAACGCTCCAGCTGCTCAATCACCGCAGCTATGGCGACGCCTGGGTTCTCGCGTTCGCTTCCCAAAAGAAAGGCGGTGCGTTCGGAAATACGCGCGGGGAGCGAGAGCAGCAGCAGCGGCAAATGCCCCTGGTCGGAATTCGCGCTGGTCTGACTTGTGATTTTACTCACAAGGTCAATTCCAGCTTGCGGGCCAACGCCGCCCACAATGCCGATGATCTGCTCGCCGACTGTCGGCATTATTGCTCTGCTTCCTGCGCGGAGGGTTCAACGGGCGCAACCCCAATTCCCATCCAGGTGAAGGTACGTTCCACAGAAGTCGCCCCTGCAGGCTGGTACATCGGCCGGCCATCCGCGGTAACGCCCGTCTGTCGCCCTGTCACCACTGTCCATCTAAACACATGCGGCACGGCCTCATGCGGTTTCATTTCGATGCCCACGATGTAGCGCGTGGAGAGGGTGGTAGCGGTAATGCGGCGGTCGGCGTTCTCGGTCACGTCCTCTACCGACACGAGATAGATTTCGTTCTCTCGCAAGGCTGCCACAGAAGTCCATTGCAGACTAACGGTCTGCTCAATGGACGATATGGCCGCACCGTCCAGTGGGTTGAGCAGCCGCGGCGCAGGGTACGGCGGGAGAGATGTCTCCGTTGGAGTCGGGCCAGCGGTCGGCATCGGCATGTCCACCGGGATGCTCAGCGTTTCGCCGATAGTGATGGCGTAATCGGGAGGCAGTTTTCCATTGACCTCCGCCATCACTCGGAAGCTAACCCCGAAATAGGCCGCGATGCTGGAGAGACTCTCCCCGGCGGAAACCACATGCGTGGGCCGAGCCGCTTGCGTGAGCGCGAGTGGCATCATGGTCGCGGTGGCCGTCGCCGCCGCGGTTGGAGTGGGCACTGGCACCAGCACCTCCTGCCCGACCAGCAGCAGGCACGCCTGCGTAAACCCGTTCTGTTGCAGGATGCTCTGTACCGACACGTCGTATGTGACCGCAATGAGAATGCACGTATCTCCCTCCACCACCGTGTGCACCAGCGGCGGTAGCGGAGTGCTGGTGGGCAGCTGCGTGGGCGTGGATGTCGGCGCCGGAGTGAAACTGGGCACGATTGTCGGCGATGGCGTAGCCGTTGCCGTCGGTTCGACAAACGGATTATATCCGGTCGAGACCAACACTAGGGCGAGGCCGCCTAGGAGCATCAGCGTCACCCCCGCCACGATGATCGGAAGCGGGATTCTCACATTCCCGCCACTCGCAAAAGCACCACGCCGCGCCCCCTGCGGGTTGCTGACCCCGGCGTCGGCCACATCCAGTTCCGCACCACAGACAATACACTTGGTCGCAGCCGTGCCAGCGCGAGTGTCGCAGACCGGGCAATGGCGAACCTCAGCTTTGTTCGGAGCAGGGATCTTGACCATAGACGAGCGATTATAGCAGCGTGCTACGTTGGTAAAGCATGGTCATTCTGTGCCCTGCAGGCCCAGTTCGGATGCCACCAACCGCATGGCATCGAGGACGTTCTGCACGTGCTCCCACAGTCCAACACCCAGTTCACGCGCCCCTTGTTCGATGTCCGCGCGGATGACGCCGGCAGCGAAAGCTTTGTCCTTCCACTTCTTTCGCACCGATTTCACTTTCACATCGTGTAGTGACTTGCTCGGACGCACGAGCGTGACTGCCGTTATCAAGCCGGTCAATTCATCACAGGCGAAAAGTGCGCGATCCCGCAGGCTCGCGCGCGGAGTCCCGGTGTGTGGCGCGTGGCTGAGTATGCATCGGATAACGCCCTCTTCCACCCCACGGTCACGCAGAATTTGCGCGCCCAGCTGCGGGTGTTGATCGAGCGACGGATGTATCTCCCAATCGAAATCGTGCAGCAGCCCGGGAAGCGCCCAGCTCTCCGCGTCCTCACCGTACAGATGCGCGTAATGGCGCATGGCCGCCTCCACCGCCAGCATGTGTTTGCGCAGATTCTCGCCCTGCACAAACTCGCACACAATCTTCCAGGCATCCTCTCGTCCAAAAGACCTGGTCAAATCAGCTCTCCTCACTCTCCCATTTCTTGCGCCAATAACGCATTATTCCGTCCACCGACATGTCAAGCGGATTGGCGGTCTCAAACCACACGAATTGCTCGCCACGCACGCCATTTTCCAATGCGCGCTCACGGTTCCATCTCACAAAGTGCTTAATGATTTCGCGCCTTCCCGCTCCGGCACGCATACACTTTCGCACGAATTCGGCGGCCTGATTCAAGTGCGATGCCAGCGCCTCAAGGTGTACACGCACATCTTGCACACACCCGAAATGCGTCGGGTAAATACTGGCAAGATTCAGGTCTAGCAAACGCGCCAAACTGAGCTGCCATTCCTCAAGGTTGAATTCAGGTGGCGGCGCGGGCAGCGTGATAAATTTCGCACCCGGCATGCGCGCACCGGCCGCATCCCCACAGAATGCAACATTCCCTATGCGCAATGTGTGATGGTGCTGGGAATGCCCGGGCGTGTTCAAGGCAAAAATCTCCAACCCATTCACCCTCACGACATCTTCGTCGTGCAGTTCATGAAGCTGCTTGGCCGGAACGGGCAAAATCGGTCCCCAGAGATCGTCCATCGCATCGCCGTAAATGCGTCTAGCGCTGCCCAGCAAGCGGGAGGGGTCAATGAGATGACGCGCCCCTTTCCAGTGAACGTGAATATGCGCACCCTGCTCGGCCCACCAGCCGGACGCTCCAGCATGATCGAGATGAATGTGGGTGACAAAAACATGGCGAATGTCAGCAGCGGAAATACCGTGCTCACCCAAGCCGGCCTGCATGCGCTCCAGAGTGGAACCCGGCCCAGTTTCAACTAACACCGGCCCGCCCGGCCCGACGACGACATATGCGGCGATCACCTGCGCTATGTTTCGAAAACGGAGATCTATCGTGATTACTTCCATCAGTTTGAATCGGTTTTCTCGTCAGTAGCCGTTTCCTCTGAAAGCTCGGCCAACCACTCTTTCTCTTGCTCCGAAAGTTGCGCATGCAGCAGCAATTCCGGCCGGCGCCGCCATGTGCGCCGAAGCGCCTGCTGCCGACGCCAGAGCGCCACGCCGGCATGGTCGCCCGAAAGTAGCGCATCCGGTACACGCCAGCCCCGAAATTCCACCGGCCGCGTGTAATGCGGGTGTTCCAGCAACCCGTCATTGCCGTGAGAATCCCGAGCAGCCGCACCGGGGTCACCCAGTACGCCCGGGAGCATCCGCGTGACCGCATCGATCAGCACAAGTGCCGGCAGTTCGCCGCCGGTCAGCACGTAATCGCCCATAGAAATCTCATCCGTGGCGAGATGCTTCCGCACACGCTCGTCCACGCCCTCGTATCTTCCTGCAATCAGAGCCAGGTGCTTACGGCGGGCCAGTTCGCGCGCCACACTCTGCGAGAACAGCCTGCCCTGCGGCGTCAACAGGATCACCGGCACGGACTCCCGCTCCGCCCCCAGCACGGATTCGACCGCAGCGAATATTGGCTCCGGTTTCATCACCATGCCGCCTCCACCACCGTACGGCGCGTCATCGGTCATGCGATGACGGTCTTTGGCGAAGGCGCGAACGTCGTGAATGGCGACGTGTAGCGCGCTCGATTGCTGCGCACGACCGAGAATGCTGCTGCCAAGATACGCTGGGAAAACTTCTGGGAAGAGGGTGAAAAGGTCTATGTACACGCGCTGATTCTACCACCGCTGAGTGAGGGAGAAGCCAAACTGCCTCTGCGGTCGCCTGTGCTACAATCCCAGCCATGCGGCCGCGAGAACCTTCGCCAAAGTTAGTGCTTGCCTCGCAATCTCCGCGGCGCAAAGAGCTTTTTGCCCTTACCGGGCTGGCGTTCTCCCAAGAGGGCGCCCAGCTCGATGAGAGCCCCCGCAACGGCGATTCGCCCGCGCAGCACGCCCTTAGGCTTGCACGCGAAAAGGCGGAAGCGGTCGCACAGTTGCATCGGGGCGGCACTCTTGTCCTTGGCGCAGACACAATCGTGGTACATAACGACACAATCCTCGGCAAGCCCACCGACGCCGATGATGCCGAACGCATGTTGCGAGAGCTGCAGAGCGGCATCCACACCGTCGTCACCGCAATCGCACTGGCCGCGTCGGGCCATTCGCGCCAGGAGTGCTGCAGCACGCAGGTGCAGCTGCGCCGCTTCTCTCACCGCGAACGCGGTGACTACATCGCCACCGGCGACCCGCTCGACAAAGCGGGCGCGTACGCTATTCAGAATCGCCAGTTTCGGCCCGCGACCGCGCTTGGGGGCTGCTTCGCCAATGTAATGGGACTTCCACTCTGCCACGTGGCGCGCGCCCTTACCGCTTCAGGCGTGACGCTCCCTGCCGATATCGCCGGCGCCTGCACGGCGCACACCGGATATGACTGTCCGATTCACCAGGAGATCCTTACAGACTGACCGCCAATGAAACTCGTACTTCTGGCGCTGGCATTCATACTAGGCGCGTGCACCGGCGTTCCGCCTGCGCCCGCCTTGCCCGAATCGCCGGGCGAATCAACTTTGCCGCCCCCCGCTCTGGCCACGCAGCCGCCGCCTGATGCGGAGGGCAGCGCAGCTGCTTATCTGAGTTCATGGGAAAAAGGGGATTTCGCCGGCATGTACGGGCTGCTGACTCCGCTCTCGCAGGATGCTATGTCACTGCAGCAGTTCGTGGAAACCTATCAGGCGGTGGAGAAAGGCGGCGCAATCGCGCGCGTCAAGACCGTCCTGCTTTCTTCTCGACAGCAAGACCGCGAGGCGCAGACGCTGTTCAAGGTGACGTTGCACACCACGCTTGTAGGCAAGATTGAGCGCGAGATAACCATGCCACTCCTGTTTGAAAACGGTCGCTGGGAGGTGATGTGGGACCACGGCTTAATCATTCCAGAGCTTGCTGGCGGAAACACGCTATACATGGATTACACCATTCCGGCGCGGGCAAACATCTATGACCGCAACGGACTGGCCTTCGCGGCGCACACCGACGCGGTCTCGCTGGGAGTCATTCCCGGGCAAATCGCGCCCGAAAACGAAAACCAGTTGCTCCTGGAACTCTCCCAGATTGTTGACCGCCACCCCGAGGCCATCCGCAGCCTTTACGCCGCGGCCATGCCAGAATGGTATGTTCCCATCGGCGAGGCCTCCGCCGCCGAAATCCGCGAAAGTTATCAGCGTCTGAGCGGCTACTCCGGGCTGGTGATGAAGCCTTATCAGACGCGCTATTACGTCGGCGGCAAACTCGGCGCGCCTCACGCAGTAGGTCACACTGCGCTCATCCCGAAGGAGCAGGCCGCGCATTATCGTTCGCTCGGATATCGCGGCGACGAAATAGTCGGAGTCCAGGGCCTAGAAGCGTGGGGAGAAGAATACCTGTCTGGAAAGCGCGGCGGCGCGCTCCGCGTGGCCAGCCCGGGCGGCCAATGGATCGCCACGCTGGCGGAGGCACAGTCAGCGCCCGCTCAGGCGATCTACACCACGCTCGACCGCGATTTCCAGCACGATGTGCAGGCCGCGCTGCAGGATATGGTCGGGGCTGCGGTGGTGCTCAACCGCGACACCGGAGAGGTGCTGGCAATGGCCTCCGCGCCATCATTCGACCCTAACCTGTTCGACCCGGCCAATTACAACACTCTCCAGCTCGAGCAGGTCTTCACCAACCCTTACCACCCGCTTCTCAACCGCGCCACCCAGGGGCAATATGCGCCGGGCTCCACCTTCAAGGTTATTACCATGTCCGGCGCGCTGGAATCCGGCCTCTTCAACACGCATCAAATCTACTACTGCGGTCACACTTGGTCTGGCCTTGGCGCGGCCTACATAAAATACGACTGGACGAATGAGAAGGGTTACGCGCCTTCCGGCGACCTGAACATTATCGGCGCGCTGCGGCGGTCGTGCAATCCTTGGTTTTATCAGATCGGACTTTCGCTGCACAACTGGGCAGATTACTTTTTACCCGACATGGCACGTGGCTTTGGATTGGGTGCGCCAACCGGGATTGTCGGCCTACAGCAAGGTATCAACGAGGAGGTCGGTGGCGTACTCCCCAGCGCGGAATGGGCTGCCGCCGCCGGCATGCTATGGACCCCAGCAAACACCGTGCACATGGCCATCGGACAAGGAGAAATCGCGGTCACGCCAATCCAGATGGCGCAGTTGTACGCCGCCATCGGAAACGGCGGCACGTTGTACCGACCGCAGCTGGTGCACTCCATCGCCGCTCCGGGTGAAGACCCGGTTTTTGAATTTCAATCGGATGCAGTGGCCACGTTGCCGGTTAGCCAGACCACTTTGGCGGCTGTGCGCAAGGGCCTTTGGCAGGTGGTGAACGAGCGCTCCGGCACTGCCAATTACCGCTTCCGCGACCTCGATATCCCGGTCTCCGGCAAGACCGGCACCGCCGAGGATCGCCCGCGCAAACCGCACGCGTGGTTCGTCGGCTTTACGGACGCGGGCGTGCCCAACCGCCCAGACATTGCCGCCGTCGTGGTGTTGGAGAACAAAGGGGAAGGCTCCGAATGGGCAGCACCCATCTTCCGACGGCTGGTGGAAGTATATTTCCACGACGAGATACAGCAGTTGTATCCGTGGGAAGTGGAGGTCGGCCTCACCGCTACCCCAAGTCCGACCCCCGTACCCACGCCCTCTCTGCATGTGGTACAGCCCGGCGAATCCCTCGGCGGCCTTTCCGATTACTACAACGTCCCGCTCGCCGATATTATGATTGTCAACAATCTAGACAATCCAAATCTGCTTTCGCCCGGTCAGGAAATCATCATTCCCCACGGTGGACTGGAAGCGCTCACACCCACCCCGACCGGCACGCTCACCCCGTCTCTGGAAACGACTGCCACACCACAGCCCTAGATGACAGAGCGCCGCACCGGTATGATCACCAAAGCCCAGAGTGGCTTTTTCACCGTGCACAGCGAAAGCGGACCGGTGGTGTGCACACTGCGCGGCCAGTTGCAAGAAAAGCGACTGGATACAGACCTTGCCGCTCTGGGAGATTGGGTCACTTTTCTGCGGCAGAGCGACGGCACCGGGGTAATCCACTCTGTAGCGCCGCGCACTCGCGTGCTGGCCCGCCGCGCACCCCGGGGACAATCGCGACGGGCGCCCGCGCACCGTGACCGCCCGGTCGAGCAGATTCTGGTGGCCAATCCGGACCAGGCTATTTTTGTTTTCTCGTGCGCCCATCCCGCCCCCAACCTGCGCATGTTAGACCGCTTTCTGGTGACGGCATGTGCCAACGAAATCCCGGCTCTAATTTGCGCCAACAAAATCGATCTTGTCGGACGCGCCGACGCTGAGGCGCTTTTCGGCCTTTATAAGAACATCGGTTACCGGCTGGAATATACTTCGGCCCTCCACGGGGATGGGGTTCAGCGCTTGCGCGCCCAGCTTCGCGGGAAACTCTCCGTGCTCGCAGGACCCTCGGGGGTGGGGAAATCGACTTTGCTGAACGCAATCCAACCCGGGCTGGAGCTGGCGGCGCGGGCTGTCAGTCAAAGCAGCAGCAAAGGCCGCCACGCCACCGTCTTCCCACAGTTACTCCCGCTTGAGGGCGGGGGTTGGGTGGCGGATACGCCCGGATTGCGCGCACTGGATTTTTTCGATTTGGAACCTGACGAACTGGACGCGTACTTCGTGGAAATCGCCCCGCTAGTGGCGGATTGCGCCTTCAGCGATTGCTCACACACGCACGAGCCCGATTGTGCTGTGCGGGCGGCCATGGAGCGTGGGGAGATTCACCCGCTGCGTTACGAGAGTTTCAGGCGCATGCGCCAGGGACAGTTGCAGAGCGAGGGCTGAGGGGGACTATTCTGTTTCGACTGATGCTTCTTCTTCGTCATCTTCCCAACTGATAATCCATACACACAGTGCCGCCACAGCGATGGTGGCGATGATGAGCGCGGTCCACTGTCCCCACAACAAGCCGACATCACGCGCCTCGTAGCTAATGATAGCGACCATACCCACAGCCAGCACCAGCCATGCACTCAGACGAGGATGTATTTTGGCCCAATCAATCACATTAGACATCGCAGTTTCACCTCCGCTTATTCCGGCTCCCCTATTTTACCCCATGCGCGTCTCACTTGCACGCGCGTTTGCTGCAGCGTGCCGCTGTTGCAAATGACGACATCTGCGCGATTCAACTTCTCTTCCTGCGGCGCCTGCATGTCGACCTGCTGCTGCGCGGTCGCCTCGTCCAATCCGGCGCGCGCAATCAGTCTCCGCTGCCGCTCTTCCGCCTCTGCCGTCACCACCCAGATTGCGTCACAATCCGCGCCCAGTCCGCTCTCGAGCAACTTAATGGCCTCCAACACCACCACAGACTGATCCGCAGACGATATCATGCGCTCGATTTCACGCCCGACTGCCGGATGCACGATGGCCTCGAGCCGCGCCAACGCGTCCCCATCGGCAAACACGATCTCCCCCAGTCGCCCGCGTTCGATTTCTCCGTCCTCGCCCAGAATGCCCACGCCAAACTCAGCCACGATTATGGTGTGTTCGCGGCTGCCTCGCGCGATGATCTGGTGGGCAACCACGTCACCATCCAGATGATAGGCGCCGAGTTCCGCCAGCTGCGCGCAGACCTCGCTCTTTCCGGCGCATATATTGCCGGTCAGGCCAATTACGTATTTGTCACGCCACCGCTTCATCGCGGTCGTTTCAGCGGCGCCTACCGACGTAAACGTTGTTTCCGCGGGCGAAGAATAGATCTCTTCCGGAGCCAACCGCGAAGGACGTCGCCGCCACCTCGCCATCATCATCGACGGCACGAAACTCGCGCTGGTATGCCAGACGCAGGCTGAACTGATACGCGCCTGGGGAATTCAAATCCGTCAGATAGAGGGAAGAGTGCGGCGGAGGGTAGACCACCATAGCGGCCGGCGCATCCACGCCATCAAAGCGAATGTCGTCTCCGCGACCTGGCCTGCCATCTGAGTAGCGCGTTTCGATGCTGCACTCCGGCGCGACGCCCTGCTCGCGGCGCACGCACTGCGTCATGTGCCCGTCACGGTGCAATATGAAAACCGTGCCTTGCACGATGGAGATATCGATTGCCGCGCTCAGGTCTATCGCGCTTTCAGAGAAAAATCGTTCAGGAGGGTCAGCGAAAAATTTGTCCTCGCGCTGGTACACCCAGATTTCATTTGCGTCCGGCTCTAACACATAGATGCGATTCTGGAACGCCTCGATGGCGACCGACCCGGTCCAGCCATCGTATGGTGGGGTGAGCACAGTGGCCGCCATAGCACCATCCGTGGTGCAATAGAGCAGCCGCCCGCCCGGGTCGAGGGCCAGGAGCGTATCCTGCCCTACCACATTCGGCCGGCTCAGCCAGGTGATATCCACCAGTGCATCAATGGATTGCATCCCGACCGGTCCGCGGCGGCACTCGAAAACCGGGTCGAGTTGATAATCGCCGCTGGTGGTCAACACGGCCCTGTACACGGCCTGGTTGGCTTCGTCTAGCGCGTACACGCTCGGTCCGCGCGCGAGGATCTTCACCAGGTTTGCATCGGTGCGGAAGCCATCCGCGGTGATTGCATCCACGCGCACGCGCTCCACCCTGTCCGTCTCGTCCAGCACATCCTGCGCCGCCTGCTGCAGCGCGGCTACCTCTGGATGACTACCGCGAATGTCATCAGCCTGATCACTCCAAACGATCACCTGCCGCCATTGCGGCACCCCTTGCGCTGCGTCCGGTGCCTCGCGCGCAAGCGTAGCCGCCGCCCGCGCTTCGTCCAGATAATAATTGAACTCTCGCGCCCGCCCGAATTGAATGTACGCCGTGATTGTCAGCACCACCACCAGCACCGGCACCCCGGCCGCAAACCAGAGCAGTGCGGAGCTGCGCATTTGCACCTCCAGATCGGGCCCGGGCAGCACTCGCGCGAGCACCTTATGCAGGGCATTGCCCAAGAAACAATTTAGAGATTCCGCACCAGATTCCAGTCTGTCTTGAAACGCGGCCAGTGGCAAGTGCAGATACCATTGCCGCACCCGTGCAACGGCGGGCTCGTCCCCGGCAGTCGGCAGAGCGGGTTGTTGCGACTGCCGCCGCGCTTTTTTCTGCTTCTGTGGTCGCCCGACGCGCTTCTTCGGCTCTGCCTGCGACGCCGCGGAAACCATCATAGGTTTTAGCACATCCGCGGATAATCCCTCGATTTCGGTCACAGAGACATGTGCAAGTTCAGCGACGCAGTCCGGCAGGGTTTGCGTGGGCGCAACCGCTTCTTGTGCCGGCGCCAAATTGGCCTCTGGTTCTACGGGAGATTCCACCATCGCCACCGGCTCATTCTCAAGCGGCATCATGTCCAATGCTGAAACCTCCATTCTGTCATGCGCACTTCCGGTCGCGCGGTCCTGCGAAACAAATGACCCTTGTGGGGCGACTTCTGCCTCTAGCTCCGGAACTGCAGCCACAGCGCCATCACGCGTGACTTCCGGTGGAACGTGCGCGGGGGGCTGCCGGTCGGAATTCAGAGCGTCCGTCTCAAGTGCGGTCGAGCTCAGGGCAAGGTCCGGTTCAGGGTTAGGTTTTGCGCTGGTCGGCGCATCAACCACGGCCGCCACCTGTGCACCGGCCGCCAGCGCGGCTGCGAGTTGGCCCCGTTCCCCGGGCGCGCAGAACCGACAGAGCAACGCCGGCGCATTTCCGTTGGTCATCTCTCTCAAGCAGGCAAGAGACTCATGCCAATCGCCATTGCCGGATACTCGCATCGAGGTCAACTCTCCATCAACCGGCCCCAGTCGACCCATCCAGAGGAGGTCACCTTCGCCAAGCATGGTGTGGTAATAATGCACCTCGGTTTTGTCCGCCATTCCTATTGGGCGCAGCGTCCGCATCCGCTCCGGAAATTGTTCGGCGTTTTCTTTTCGCAGCACGAGCGTCTTTCCAGGTCCCGCCTGCGTCACGTAGAGATCGCTAGCCCGCATGACAGCGCAGGTGAGCCCAGCTTGCAACGGCACGCCTCCTCCGGCACGATTGCCGTCGAGCAGACGTCCGTTGACTGCATTGATCGCCGCCCGCGCCGCTGCCGTCACCGAGCCCGGCGTGCCAAAATAATGCCGGTGCGCGAGTGCGAGCAGCTCCGATTGTGGTGGCGCTTCCGGCGCGCCAGATTGAAAGTGCAACTGCAGCAGCAGCTGGTCGCGTTCGCGGCCGCGCCCGGTGCGCACAGGAGCGACCGCATCAAGGAAGCACTCCGGCTTCCCATTTTGGCGGCGCCCGTTCGCCTCAAACAGGTAGCCGATGTCCGTTTCGAGAGATAAAGTCATGCGTAGTTTACGGGGGACGAGCGCCTTGACGACACGCTCCACCCGCGGTGCGGCTAAGTTGCAGGTTCTATGCCGAAAGAAAAAGAGCGCCCCTGAACGGCGGGCGCTCCATAAGCAGGCAAGGCGCAGTTTAGCTCAGTTTAGCGCAGTTTAGCTCAGTTCAATCGCTCGAAAACACCGGCAGCGCCCTGCCCGCCGCCGATGCACATGGTCACCATGCCGTAGCGGCCCTCGCGGCGGCGCAATTCGTGCAGCAGTTGCACGGTCAATTTCGCGCCGGTACAGCCCAGTGGGTGCCCCAGCGAAATCGCCCCGCCATTCACGTTCACCTTCTCCGGCGGCATATCCAGTTTACGGATGACGGCCAGCGCTTGCGCGGCAAAAGCCTCGTTCAGCTCAATCAGGTCGATTTCATCGAGGGCGAGCCCGATGCGCGCCAGCGCTTTCGGCACCGCCTTTACCGGGCCTATACCCATGATCTCCGGCGGCACGCCAGCCACCCCGAATCCGAGAAAGCGCAGCAGCGGTGTCAGTCCTTTCTTCTCAGCAGTCTCGCGCTCCATCACAATTACGCCAGCCGCCCCGTCGGAAAGCGGGGATGCATTGCCCGCCGTTACCGTGCCGCCCTCCTTGAAAACCGGGCGTAGCTTTGCAAGTCCATCACGGGTGGTGTCCGCACGCAGGTGCTCGTCCACCTCGAAGGTTATCTTGCGCCGCTTCTGACTGCCGTTCTCGCCCGCGCGCACCTCCTCGAAGACAACCGGCACAATTTCCTCCTTGAATTTCCCCGCTTCGGTGGCCGCCGCCGCACGTTGGTGGCTGCGCAACGCGAATTCATCCTGCGCCTGCCGCGAGACTTCGTACTCATCCGCCACACGCTCCGCCGTCAGGCCCATGTTCATATAGACCTCCGGCTGCTCGGCGGCCATGTATGGGTTCGGGCTGATGCGAAAACCGGTCATCGGCACCAGGCTCATCGTCTCCACCCCACCCGCAACAACCGTCTCCGCGCCACCGGCAATGATGCGTTCGGCCGCACTGACGATGGTCTGCAGCCCACTGGAGCAAAAGCGATTCACGGTCTGCGCGGGAACGTCCACCGGCAGACCGGCGCGCAGCGCCACGACGCGCGCCGTGTTTAGGCCCTGGCTTCCTTCCGGCATGGCACAGCCCAGAACCACATCATCAATTTCCTCCGGGCGCAACTTGCCTTCCGTCTGGCGCAGCAGTTCCTTGATGACGGCCGCTGCCATCTCGTCCGAGCGCTGGTTGCGCGTGCTGCCCTTACCCGATTTTCCCACCGCGGTTCGGCTGGCGGCTACGATTACTGCTTCTCTCATGATAATTTCCTCTCAATTAAAGGTTGGGGGTTCAACCTTCGACTTTCAACTTTCTAACTTTCAGTTCCTCAGCGGCTTGCCGGTCTTCAATGTGTGCAGCACCCTCTCCATCGTCTTGCCAGTCTGGATTAATTCCACAAACGCCGCCCGCTCAAGGTCAAGGATATATTGTTCGTCCACCCACTCGGGCGCGGAAATGTCGCCACCGGTTAAAATCCAGCCCAACCTCTCGCCAATGAGCCGGTCATGGTCGCTAACGTACTCGCCTTCACGCATCTGGTAAAGCGCGGAGCGCAAGGCCGCTAGCATATCACGCCCGCCCGCATAGATTTTCTCGCGGCGCGGCGGCACGTAGCCACTGTGCGCCATATGGAGCACCTCGCGCTTGGCCTCGCCCAGCAGCCGCTCGCGGTCCATCACAACGCGGTCGGCAGGCTGCAGGAATCCCATCTCACGCGCTTCGATTGCACCCACGCTCACCTTGGCCATGCCGATGGTCTCGAAAATGCGCTGCATGACCGGAATTGGGTCCGCGTTGGGAGTGGCCATGGCCGGATTCATCACCCGGCGCAGCATTTCCTTGCAGCCGCCGCCGGCCGGAACCAGGCCGACGCCGACCTCCACCAGCCCCATGTAGAGTTCAATGTGCGCCACGACGCGCGCCGCGGCCAGCACCACTTCGGTGCCGCCACCCAGCGTGCGGTCAAAAGGCGCCGCCACCACCGGTTTGGGGCAATAACGCATCCCCTGCAGCAAATCCTGAAAGGCGCGCCCCATGCGTTCGACGGCAATGGCGGGCGTCTCGCCGCCGGCCAGCAGCGCCTGCGGGTCGATGTTCGCGCCGGCACTGAACAACCGCCCCTGATTGCCAATTACCATCCCCAGCGTCTCAGCGCTCGCTTCCAGTCGCTGCAGCGCTGCCTGAGCCAGCTCGACTACGCCCACGCCCAGCGTGTTCGCCTTTCCGTGGAACTCAAGCAGCAGCACACCTTCGCCCATATCGAGCAGGCTGGCCTCGGTATTGCCCTCCAGTTCGCGCCCGGCCTGCCGCAGGCTGGAGACGCGCAGCACGGCCCGCGGCGCGGCGACCGGGACGTACGCACCCAGCCCAGGGTCGTACTGCTCTTTGGCGCCATCCACCTCGCGATAGAATGAGCTGTGCGCCGCCGCTAGCATATCGCTGACCCACGGCGCGACCGCGTAGCCATCCTTTTGCATGCGCGCCGCCGTCTCAGCCACGCCGAACATGTCCCAGTACTCGAACGGCCCGGCGGCCATCATGAAGCCCCAGCGCATGGCGTCATCAATCGATATCAACTCATCGGCTATTTCCGACACGCGCTGCGCAGCGTAGTCGAAAAGGGCAGCCAGCGTATGCCAGACGTATTGCGCCGCGCGGTCCTCGTGCTGCACCCAAGCGCGCAGTCGCTCGCCAAGGTCTTCAATCTTGTGCACCGCCCCGATTGAATCGAAGCGCACCTTCGTCGGCGGCACATGCTCCATCTGTTCGACGTCCAGCGGCCAGAACTCCTTATCGCCCCCGGCTGCCTCCACGCGTTTGTAGAAGCCGATGCCGATCTTGTTGCCCAGCCACTCGCGTTCCAGCATGCTCTCCATCACCGCACCGGTTTTGCCACCCGCTCGGCCGGCGGCGGCATCGCCGGGAAGCGCGGCGGCGATGTTGGCGCTCACAAGCGCGGCCACGTCCAGCCCAACCAGATCCATCAACCGAAAAACCGCCGTCTTCGGATACCCCATCAGTGGCCCGGCTATCGCATCCACCTCTTCCACCGTGTAGCCATTCTCAAGACCATAGCTCATGCGGAAGCCATTGTTGGCGCCTCCAACGCGATTGGCGATGAAATTGGGCGTGTCCTTGCACAGCACCACGCCTTTGCCTAGCCGTTGCGGTGCGAACTCGCACAAGAAATCGACTAAGGCGGCGTCTGTGTTGGCAGTCGGGATGAGCTCCAGCAATTTGAGATAACGCGGCGGATTGAAAAAGTGCGTGCCCAGAAAATGGCGTTGGAAATCCGCCGAGCGACCGGCAGCCAGCTCGCTGATAGGCAGCCCGGAGGTATTACTGCTCACGATTTGCCCTTGCGGTCGAATGGCATCAAGACGTTCGAAGAACCCGCGCTTAACTTCCATATTCTCCACAATCGCCTCGATGACCCAGTCTACTGCGGCGAGTCGGTCGAAGTCATCTTCCAGATTGCCGGCCGAAATCAGTTCAACGTCGGTGCGCGAGTAAAAGGCGGGCGGGCGCGCTTTCTGCAGCCGGATCAGATTCTCGCGCACGATGCTGTTGCGCACCAACGACTCTTCCAGCTTCAGCCCGCGCGCCGCGTCCTTTTCGCTGAGCTCACGCGGCGCGATATCGAGCAGTGTGACCGGGATTCCCACCCCGGCCAGCATCGCGGCGATGCCGCCACCCATGGTGCCCGAACCGACCACAGCAGCGCTGCGGATCTGAAAAGATTTTGCATCCATGTGTGCCTCTCTCCTCCAGCGCGTTCGACCTGCCGCTATCTTATAATTAAGTAGCGTTTTTCACAATGCGCCGCGGCCATTCGGACAGCCACAACCCTTCACGCCGAAAAGACGCGTAGCGCCGAGCGCGCCGTGGCAACGCGCTCAAGCTCAACCGTCACTCCGTGCCCCGCGCCGCCCGGCACGTCCAGTGTGGAATCGTGGTTGAGCACAAATTCGGGCGCAGCGATGTCTTCATCATAGTATCGTGCCGAGGCAGAAATATCGCCCGGTAGCGTGAAATTGGGCAGCGTCGCCAGGGCCACGTTCACCGCCCGGCCCACGTTGGTTTCCATCATTCCTCCGCACCAGACCGGCACGCCGCGCTGTGCGCACAGGTCGTGAATCTGGCGCGCGGCTGTCATGCCGCCCACCCGCCCCACTTTAATGTTAATGACCTTGCAGGCACCGATGTCGAGCGCCCAGCGTGCGTGCTCGGGCGAGTGGATGCTCTCATCTAGGCAAATCGGCGTACGCAACTGCGCCTGCAGCTTAGCATGGTCCACGATGTCCTCGTGATGCAGTGGCTGCTCAATTAGCAGTAGGTCGAATTCATCCAGATCTCTGAAAATCGCCGCGTCCGTCAGTTGATAAGCCGAGTTAGCGTCCACCTGCATGGCCAGATTTGGCCAGCTTTCGCGCACCTTACGAACCACTTCAATATCCCAACCGGGCTTGATTTTCAGCTTGACGCGCGCGTAGCCCTCCTCGACGTGCAGTGCAACCCGGTCGAGCAATTCATCGACTGTCACCTCGATGCCCACGCTCACGCCGACCGGCACGCGGTCGCGCGTTCCTCCCAGCATCGTCGCCAGCGACTCGCCCCGCGAGCGGGCCAGCAAATCCCAGACCGCGTTTTCAAGGCAGGCGCGCGCCATGGCGTGCCCGCGCACCCGCCCGAACCGCGCCACCACATCAACCGGTGATTCAACTTGCTCGCCCAGCAGTGCGGGAATGAGGAAACTCTGCAGCACGTGCACTGCGGTACCCACGGTCTCATAGGAGTACCACGGCCCGGCCCCGGCCACGCACTCTCCCCAACCAGTCACGCCCTCAGCGCTCACCGCCGCCAGAATCAACTCACGCCGCCTCTCGCGCCCGAAGCTGGTCTCAAACGGATGCACGTACTGCAGCGCGAGCTGATGCAATTCAACTCTTTCGATCTTCATCGCCGTGATTTTCCTCTCAGCCCATTATAATTGCGCGAGGCTGAGAGAGAAACCGTGCCCGCTCCAGCCTGCCAATGAACAGCACCCGATCCCACGCGCGCGCCCTGCAGCTATTGCCCGTAGCGCTCGGCTGCCTGCTTGCCGCCTGCACCCCGGCGGCCACGCCCACCGCGCTTTCCGACCCGGTCGTTTTGGTGCGCAGCGCTACTCCCCACCCGACCGAATCGAACGACACGCCCCGACCCACCGCCACTTTCATCCCGCAGCCCACACCAAGTCGCACAGCATCCGCAACGGCAACCGCCACGCCCGCCCCGAGTCCAACCCCGTTCGCCGAGTACTGTGGCGACTACCCGTGCAACGACGATATCGGCGGCTGGCTGGCACGCATCGAGCTTCCGCCCGGATTCGTCGCCTCCCACCGCGCGCAACTGCCTAAAGGCGAGCGCCCGACATCACTAACATTCGGGCCGGCTGGCCGCCTTTTCGCGGCCAGCATGGAAGGCAACATCTACGCATTTGACTCCGCCGGCGAACCCAGTGTTTACGCGCAGGGATTCCACCTACCAATCGGTCTGGCCTTCCGCCCCGGTAGCAGCGAGCTTTACGTGGCCGCGCGCACTTTTCCGTCCACGCAGCAATCCAACGCCGGCAAGGTCACCATCGTGCGACCTGACGGCACGCAGATTGATATCGTCACAGGCCTGCCGTGCTGCTACACGACAGACATGCATCAGCCCAACAGCCTCGCGTTCGGGCCGGATAGCAAAGTCTATTTGAGCATCGGCGCGATGTCCGACCATTTAGAGCCCGCCACTAAGCTCGAAGCGGCCATCCTGCGCTTTGACCCCGACGGTGAAAACCTGGAGCGCTACGCGCGCGGACTGCGCAACCCTTACGACCTTGCCTTCGACGCCAAGGGCCGCCTGTTCGTCAGCGACAACGGCGCGGACTACGGCGGGCCGGAGCTGCTTTACCATGTGGAAGAAGGCGCCCATTTTCTTTTCCCGTACTATCCCGATTGCGATTTCTGCCCGCAGCCGCCACTCGAACTCGACATCACCGCACCAATGGCAACGTTCATCCCGCACGGGGCCATCACCGGAATCGCCGCCTACACCCACACAGCATTTCCCGAGCAGTATTACAATAGCCTATTCGTGGCTCTCTGGTCGGCTTTTCCGGGCGCTCAGAAAATCGTGCGCGTACAAACCTTCCCCACCGAAAGCATCGCTTTCATGCTCGGGCTCGCCGCGCCGATCGACGTTGCGCAGACGCCCGGCGGTGGCCTAGCGGTGGCTGACTGGGCCACAAGCCACATTTTCGAGGTGATTTTCCAGCCATGATTGTTAACCAGACAGGCAGCGATGGCATCACGATTCGCCCGATGCGCACGCCGGAAGAGTGCCGCCATGTACAGCTCGTGCAGAAGCATGTGTGGCAATCGAGCGGCCGCGACCTGGTGCCAGCGCACGTGCTCATCACGGTCAACAAGAACGGCGGCGTGCTGCTGGGTGCCATCGCACCCGACGGGCCCAGCGAGACCGGCGGCATAGTGGGCTTTGTGTTTGGTTGGCCGGGATACGGCGCAGACGACCGCGGTCGGCTGCTTCCAAAGCACTGCAGCCACATGCTTGCCGTGCTCCCACAATACCGCCGCCACGGCCTCGGCCTGCGCCTGAAGCTGGCCCAGCGCGAAGCGGTGCTGGCGCAGGGCGCCACCGAGTGGATCACCTGGACCTTCGACCCGTTGCAGCGCGGGAACGCCATCTTCAATCTGCACCACCTCGGTGCCAGCAGCAACACCTATCTGCTCAACGTATACGGTGATCTGGAGGATGCCATCAACGCCGGGCTGCCCACCGACCGGCTGCAGGTGGATTGGCGGCTGCGCAGCCCGCGCGTTCTCGCAGCCATCCCGCCGGGGCAAGGCATCCGCGTCCGACAGACGGATGAATTGCGCCACCTTCCCGCGCCCGAAGAGGGAGTGCCTGACAGCCCGGATCTGGCCGGATTGAAAGAGAACACGCCACTCGCCGTGCCGCTCCCGGAGTCCATAGACACCCTCCGCACGGCAGAACCCGCCCGCGTGTCACAGTGGCGCTACTATCTGCGTTCGGTACTTCCGGCCGCCTTCGAGCGTGGATATCAACTCACAGATTGCATCGCCCTGCCCGACCGCGGCTCGCACTACATCCTCTCACCGAGCTGATCACGCCAACATTCCCCAGTGCACTCTTATGCAGACCATCGGCAGCACTCCCGGCAACAGCAAGAACAAGCTTCATTGCCTCGTGTTGTAGGCAGAGCGGGGGAAGTCTGTAGTTGCACGGAAACTATTGACGTGACAGCCTTTAAACCTATACAATATAACGAGAGGGAATCATAATAGCCCAGTCGTGGGAGGCTTGCCGGGACGACGTCTCGCCAACGGATATTTCGATCTCAGGCAACGGCAACCGCCCGGTCGGGGCAGTAATGGCGGTGGGGGGGGGGTGGAATTGCCGGCATGCAGGCCATCCTTGATCTCGCCGAGCGAGGATTCAAGGTCTGGTGACGGCGAAACTGCTGGGTGGGCGGACCCAGAGAAGGGCGACGAGGAACGGGCGAATGTATACCCGCTGCAGTAAGTTGACACTGTACCCAAATAAATGAAGTTTTCACGTGCTAAGCGGGCCATTGTTAGATGGATTACGAAGTGTCTTCAACAACGATACTTTGCCAGACTGCGCCCCGAAGAGTTAGACTTTGTTCAAACTCATAGATCTTTTGTAGCGTGTGAACACATCGCAGACATTCTGCGTGTGCAAAACTGCCATGTAAAAGGGCACCTGATCTTGATAGATGCTGAAAGCGAGATCGAAAAGTATAGATCTCGGAGTTACGCCGGGAAGGAACCAGAAACATTGGAGTGGATTGAGCGCTACTTTCGGCCAGGTGATGTGATGTATGACATTGGCGCCAATATTGGCCTTTGCGCACTCTTTGCTGCGAAACACTTGGGGGGAGCGTGCCAAGTGTTTGCTTTTGAACCAGAGGCGTTGAATTACGGCAAGTTGAGCAAAATATCTATCAAAATGGTCTCTCGGGTGTAGTGATACCTTGTTGTTTGGCAATCACAGATCGAGTTGGGTTTGACACTTTCTTCCTAAACCCAGACAACTTCGAGAAAATGGTGAATGGCCAGAAGTTGGTCGCAGGCTCTTCTATGCACAGCTTTGGAGCTGCACAAGACTACGGTGGTACGACTTTCCAACCGGTTCACATGCAGGGCGCGGTTGGCGTTCCCTTGGATTACCTGTGGCAAGTGTGGGGCTTGGACTTTCCGAATCATGTGAAGATTGATGTGGATGGCCGGGAGGAGCAGGTCATTGCAGGCGCTTCCAAGACTCTAGCGGATCGACGGTTGCAATCCGTGCTGGTAGAAGTCTCCGGCAAAGAGAGCGATGCGGACCTTATTCTCCAAAAGCTGGCTGAGGTGGGATTTACGAGGGTCACAGACTTTGCGGCCCACTCCACCGAGTTGCTCAAAGGCACCCCCTACGAGGATTGCGTGAACAGCGTGTTCGTTCGTGGATTGTAGTCGTAAAGCCTCACATATGCAGCAGGAGATAGACAGAACATCAAAACCTTCTTGGCCTGAATACCCCGGTCTGGTCACATTTTACGCGCAGCAACGTAATCGCATTGAAGTTCTTTATCCATCTGAATGTAAGTTTTTGCCCTGGCTGGCGAGGCGCAACCTCGGTGGACTGAAGCGACAAGGTGTCCTGCTGCGGCGCTTCGCTATCCTTAACCCGCACCGACTTAGTGCTCGATCTGAGAGCGCGCATCCGGGAAGGGACACGTTCCGCCGGATTGACTATCCGAATTCCCAGCGCAGCACACGTGGTTGCAGCCGGCTGCTTCATTCTGCTATACTGCCGTCATCTCCACACTGTGAAAAGGGCCCGCTCCTACCCGCGCTTGCTTTACACCCGTTGACTTGGCACCCACTAAACTAATACAATATAGCCGGAGACCAACACGAGCCCATTCATCCATGGATTACCAGAACGACGTCTCGCCAGCGACAATCTCGACCTCGGGGAACGGCAACCCTCCGGTCGGGGCAGTGATGGTGGTGGGGGGCGGAATTGCCGGCATGCAGGCCAGCCTTGATCTCGCCGAGCAGGGATTCAAGGTATACCTCATTGAAAAACAATCCGCCATCGGCGGACACATGGCGCAGCTCGACAAGACCTTCCCCACCAATGACTGCGCTATGTGCACTATCTCCCCAAAGCTGGTTGACATCGGGCGACACCCGAACATCGATATATTGACCGACACTGAAGTACTCGGCGTCAGCGGGATGGCAGGCGATTTCACTGTGCGCATCCGCCGCAAGCCACGCTATGTGGACTCAGTCAAATGTATCAGCTGCAACGACTGTGTCCAGGTTTGCCCCGTTTCATTGCCCGACCGTTTCAACGAAGGTCTTTCGCCGCGACGCGCAATCTTCAAACTCTACCCTCAAGCTGTCCCCAACGCCTACGCCATCGAAAAACGAGGCGTCGCTCCTTGCCGCGATGCATGTCCAGCAGGACAGCGCGCCCAGGGTTACATAGCGCTTGTTCGCGAGGGCCGCTGGGCAGATGCACTGCGTGTCATCAAGATGGACAACCCTTTCCCTGCGATCTGCGGGCGCATCTGCAACCATCGTTGTGAGGATGCCTGTAGCCGCAGGCTTGTCCCTCCGGGCGAACCAGTTAACATCCGCGCTCTCAAGCGCTTCATCACTGACACGGTCTACGAGCACCCCCGCGAACCGGTTGAGGAGGTACCCCGCCAGCACGACGAACGCGTCGCCGTGATCGGCGCAGGGCCGTGCGGCCTGACGGCAGCTCAAGACTTGGCACTCGCGGGCTACGGCGTGACCGTATTTGATTCCATGCCTGCAGCCGGGGGGATGCTGCGCTACGGAGTACCGCAATATCGCCTTTCGACTGAAACCGTCGAGCGCGAGGTGCAGGACATTCTCGATCTGGGCGTTGAGCTGCGCTTGAACCAGCGTGTGGATAATCTGGATGACCTGTTTGATGCCGGTTTCAACGCCATCCTCATCGCCGTCGGCGCACACGAGGGCATCCGCTTACCCATTCCGGGAGCTGATCTCGAAGATGTTCTGCTTAACACAGACTTCCTGCGCGATGTGCGTCTCGGACATTATGAAAGCAGAAGGACGAATAATGCCGGGGCAAAGGATTCATCGAACGGCACTCATCACAAATCCCTAGGAAAACAGGTGCTCGTGTTGGGTGGCGGAAACGTGGCCATTGACTGCGCGCGCACTGCAGTGCGGTTCGGCCGTGAGGTGCGCCTTGCGTGCCTTGAGAACCGGGCTGACATGCCCGCGCACGACTGGGAAGTGGAGGCTGCGCTGCAGGAGGGTGTCCACTTGCATCCGGGGCTCACATTCGAAGGCATCGTTGCGGACGAGAGCGGCAGCGTGACCGGCGTTGAGTGCCAGCGAGTGGCCTCCTTCAGCTTTGACGAGCATGGCGGCCTCAGCGTAGAAAAGCTGCCCGACAGCACTCACACCATCCCCTGCGACACGGTGATCTTCTCGGTCGGGCAGCGCGCCGGACTTGGCTTTCTGCAAGACGGCGCGGGCGTGGAGCTGGAACGTGGCCGGGCTATCGCCGTGGATTCCGGCACGATGGCGACCAGCCGCCCAGGGGTATTCGCCGCGGGTGACAGCGTCACGGGAACCACTTTCGTGATTGACGCCATCGCGAGCGGGCACACCACGACCCAATCCATTATCCGATACCTGCGCGGAGAGGAACTGGATTTGCCGCAGCGTGCGCAGCCACCGGTTGCACATCTGGAGCCCCAGGAATTAAGCGCACGCATCGCTCGCGGAGAGATCAGTCCACAACCGCGCGTGCCTGTACCTGAATTGCCAGCCGCGGAGCGCGTCCACAGCTTCGCGGAAGTTGAGAGCGTGTACGATGAGCAGAGCGCGCGGGCCGAGGCTGCCCGCTGTCTTTCGTGCGGCATCTGTTCCGAGTGTATGGCCTGCGTGCACGCATGCGGTGTGGATGCCATTGATCACAGCATGGTCGAAAACTTGGAGGAAATCAGCGTCGGCGCGCTCATTCTCGCGCCGGGCTACCAGGCATACAACGCTCAATTATCTGAAGAGTACGGCATGGGGCGCTACCCGAACGTAGTCAGCTCGCTGCAATACGAGCGCTTGCTTTCGGCCAGCGGGCCAACCAAAGGGCACGTACAGCGCCCGTCTGACGGATCCAGTCCTCGGCGCATCGCCTTTCTACAGTGTGTGGGTAGCCGCGACCAGAGCCACGATTACTGCTCTTCGGTGTGCTGTATGTACGCAGCCAAAGAGGCCATCATGACCATCGAACATGCGCGGGCTGAGGCGCGGAGCGACAACGGTGATGGCGAGGTAACTTGCCAGATCTTCTTCATGGATACACGCGCCTACAGCAAAGGCTATGAAGAGTATTACCGCCGGGCAGAGCGCAAGTACGGCGTAGAGTACACCCGCTGTCGCATCAGCGATGTGAAGGAAGACCCGGTTTCAAATGATCTTGTGATTCGCTACATGGACTCAGACCACGGTTCACTGATCACCGCTCGCTTCGACCTCGTGGTGCTTTCGGTGGGGATGGAAATCTCCGAGTCCGTGAAGGAA
>PVBE010109577.1_pt1 | contig 31604 bp, 28 predicted proteins | sample 1631181 | NCBI WGS metagenome assembly PVBE01 (sample SAMN08397723, study PRJNA350692) | Marine metagenome, whole genome shotgun sequencing project. | isolation source: water | place: Pacific Ocean | collected 2012-04
AGTATCGGTCGGTGAATTCGCTGCCTGAAGAGAGAAATACGCCGCGTTCTGTATCGAGCCGTTCGATGAGATCGGCGATGCCGGCGCTATAATCGAGTTCGACCTCGCGGCGGGCCACCGTAATGCCCGACCGGGATCTAAATCGCATGTCCATGCCGTTTCTTTCCCGGGATGAGACGGCGCGCCGTGCCGGTCCTCAATCTTGCCTGAAATGTGAAGAAGCGGGCGCAGGTGCGCGCCGCGCGCACTAGATCCGGTGCGTCACCATCGAAAGGAAACGAATTTAGGCGGGTGGCTCATGGCCGCCGGGATCTCCACTGCGGGATCGGGAGGCCACGCTAGCATCGCGCGCGGCCTAAGGTCCAGCCGGAACAGGTGGCAGCGGCCCAGGCGCTCTTGCCATGCGCCCGGAGTTCGTAGGCGTCGGAAGAGGTTTCATCCATGGCGATGAGACCTCGGCGCTCTGGCGCAGCAGGGCATCGAGAACCGTTTCGACTGGCTGGCGGTCAAAAATACGATTCCGGTCATCAATCTGAACAACAGATTCTTCGCCGGTCCCGGGGAGTACCAGCCGCTGGTCATCGCCCGCGCGCGTTGACGAATCGTAAAATCTATTCGGCGGCTTCGCGGTGGTGGCGCCGCTCGAGCACCGGTGTGCGCGCGTCGGTGGCGGGCTGATAGGAAATGCTGATTTCCGACAGCGCCGAACGCCATCCGGAGACCTGATCCTCGTCCATTTCCAGCGTGTCGAAGCCGCAGCGGTCAAGGAACAGGAACTGGTCGCGCAAGATGTCTCCGACCGCACGCAGTTCGCCTGTATAGCCGAGATGCTCGCGCAGGATTCGCGCCGTCGAATATCCGCGCCCGTCCTTGTACGAAGGAAGATCGATCTCGATCAGTTCGAACCGTCCAAGGTCGTGTGCGATGGCCGCCACGTCGTCGGCGGGGTCGAGGCGGATGCCGAGCGGCCCGTGCCATTTCAGGTATCGATCGCGGTCGGCGCGCCAGATGTCGGAGGGGACGACCAGAGCTGTTCCCGCTGCCGGTTCGGTATCCCGCTTCAGCAGGACCCAGGGGTTATCGACGATCTCGCCGCTACGCAGGATTGGCATAGAGCGCCTCCTTGAACGGATCGGGGCCGGTGCGCGCGAGCGTATCGATGAAACGTTCGCCGTCCTGGCGCAATCCCAAATAAGTCTCGACGATGGTTTCGACCGCATCGACCACTGTGTCGAAGGAAAACGCGGGCCCTGCCCGCTGGCCGATGGCCGCGCGTTCATCGGCGCGTCCGCCAAGCGTGATCTGATAGCTTTCCTCGCCCTTCTTTTCGAGGCCGAGAATACCGATGTGGCCGACGTGGTGGTGGCCGCAGGCGTTGATGCAGCCCGAAATGTTGACGTAGAGATTGCCGATCTCGTGTTGGCGGCGGAGATCGGCGAAGCGATCGCCGATCCGCTGGGCAATCGGAATCGAGCGTGCGGTGGCAAGCCCGCAATAGTCGAGCCCGGGGCAAACGATCACATCGGTGATGAGACCCTGATTGGCGCTGGCGAGGCCGTGTTCGGTCAACGCCTGCCACAAGGCGTGCAAGTCGGCCTTCTTGACGTGGGCCAACACCAGGTTCTGCGCGTGGGTGACGCGGATTTCGCCAAAGGAATAGCGGTCGGCGAGATCGGCAACTGCGTCCATTTTCTCGGCGCTGGCATCACCCGGCACGCCGCCGGTGGGTTTGAGCGATATCACTACCGCCGCATAGCCTGGCCATTTGTGCGCCGTGACGCTGGTGTTGACCCAACCGGCGAAGGCCGGATCTTCCCGCCGCCGGGACTCGAACCAGGTCACCGGGTCGGCGAGCTCTTCGTAGGGTGGCGGACGGAAAAAACGGCGGATGCGCGCGATCTCTGCGGACGGCAGAGCGAGCGGGCCCACCTTGAGACGCCGCCATTCCTCTTCGACCATGCCGCCGAAAGCGGCTGCGCCCAGTTCGTGAACCAAAATCTTGATCCGCGCCTTGTACTTGTTGTCGCGTCGGCCGAAGCGATTGTAGACCCGCAAAATCGCTTCCACATACGACAAGAGGTGCTGTTCCGGCAGGAACGGTCGGATCGTCTGGGCGATCATCGGTGTGCGGCCCTGGCCGCCGCCGACCATGACTTCGTAGCCGGGCTCACCGTCAGCGTTGCGCCACAGCCGAAGCCCGATGTCGTGAACTTTGAGCGCGGCGCGGTCGTGGGTTGCTCCCGACACCGCGAACTTGAACTTGCGCGGCAGAAACGAAAATTCCGGGTGCAGCGTCGACCACTGGCGGAGGATCTCGCAGGCGATGCGGGGGTCTTCAGTCTCATCTGGCGCCACGCCGGCGAATTCGTCCGAGGTGATGTTGCGGATGCAGTTGCCGCTGGTCTGAATTGCATGCATATCGACGGTGGCGAGTTCGGCCAGGATATCAGGCGTATCCTCCAGTCGCGGCCAGTTGAACTGGATATTCTGGCGCGTCGTGAAATGGCCGAAGCCTTTGTCGTAGCGACGCGCAATATGGGCCAGCATCCGCATCTGCACAGACGACACAAAGCCGTAAGGAACCGCCACCCGAAGCATGTAGGCGTGAAGCTGAAGATAGAGCCCGTTCATCAGGCGCAACGGGCGGAACTGATCTTCGGTGAGATCGCCCGCAAGCCTTCGCGCAACCTGGCCGCGGAACTGTTCGACGCGCTCTTGGACCAGCGTTGTATCGAATTGATCGTATTGGTACATCAGGCGTCCGATCCGTGGGGTCGCGTGTTAAAACCCTGCTGCACAGTGGGACCGGTGGCGCGAATGCGTTCACGCCGGTCGCGGGCGCGCGGGTGCCCTTCGCGATCCTCCAGCTCGAACGCGTAGGGATCGACCACGATGCCTTCGGAGACGGCATTTTCGGCCGTGCGCAACAGCGTCGATGCGGCGATATCGTCATCGGCAACGGCGGCCTCTCCGAGGTCTTGGGACCAGTTCATTTCGGCCGTCAAGAAGACGGTGAGGCCGTCCCTCAGGCGGTTGGCGGTAACGACCTGGCGCATGGCATGGCCCTCAGGCGGTGGCGGCACGAAGTGCCAGTTTGGCCCGGGTGGGCGAGAGGCGCACCGTTTCGCCGAGGATCAGGTTTGTCGGCGCCTTTACACCCGTGCGCGCAATCATTCCAGCAAGGTTCACCAGTGGTCCGGTCAGGATACGTTCGTCCGGTAGGGTGCCGCATTCGATCACGGCGGCGGGCGTTTCGGGCGTAAGCCCGTGGGCGATCAGGTTGGACGCAACCCGCTCCGCTTCGGCCACCCCCATGAACACGACGCAGGTGTCGGCGCCTTGGGCAAGCGCTGTCCAGTCGGGGCCCTCACCACCCGGCTTCGGGTGTGCGGACACGAAGTGCACGCCCGAGGCGAGATCGCGATGAGTCAGCAGAATTCCAACCCGCGCGGCGCATGGGAACGCGGACGACACCCCCGGCACGACTTCGACGGCGATGCCGTAACGTTGCAGCGAACCTGTCTCCTCGCCGCCGCAGGCGAACAAGAATGGATCGCCCCCCTTGAGCCGGACGACGGTGCGCTCGGCGCGGGCGTGTTGCAAAAGAAGCGCGTTGATTTCCTCTTGCGTCATCGTGTGGTGGCCGGCGGATTTGCCGGCGTAGATTCGAATCGCGGCGCGGCGGGCACGGTCGAGGACGTTGGCGCCGACCAGTCGATCATGGACGATTACGTCGGTCCGGGAAAGAACATCGAGCACCTTCACCGTCAGCAGATAGGCGTCACCGGGTCCGGCGCCGACTAGATAGACCGTGCCGGTGCTGAATTGCGGCCGCCCGAGTGCGTTTAGGCGTTTCAGCATCTGTGTCGAAGCGGCCACTTCGTCGCCGCACAGAACCGCTTCCGCAACCGGTCCCGCGAGGACCTCGTCCCAGAACAGGCGGCGTTCGGCGCGCTTAGGAATCATTGCGCGTACAGTGGCGCGGAACCGCGCAGCGAAATCGGCGAGCGCGCCGGTCCGTTGCGGCAACACCGAATCGATTCGGGCGCGCAGGTTGCGCGCCAATGCGGGTGAAGCGCCGCCCGTCGAAACCGCGACCGTGACCGGGCCACGTTCGGTAACTGCCGGCATGATGAAGGTGCATAACGCCGGACGGTCGGCGACGTTGACCGGAACGTGTGCGCGGCGCGCGATCCCCGCAATTCTCGTGTCTTCGGCTTCGTCGCCCGTGGCAACGAAGGCTATCGCCGCGCCCTCGAAATCTTCAGCTGTCGCGCCGCGGTCAACATGGCGAACCGATCTCGCCGCCGCCAGCGCCGCAAGCTCTGCGCACAGTTCAGATGCGAATACGTTCACCCTCGCGCCCGCCGACAGAAGCAGGCGTACCCGGCCCGCCAGCGCGTCACTGCCGCCGGCGACGACGGCCGTGCGAACCGAAAGATCGACAAAAAGCGGAAAGTGACCCATGTCGCCTGAGCGGCCTTGTTCGGCCCCGCGTCGGGGCCATAAAACAATATGAGGGTGTGAAGTTATATATTAACCATTAATAAATGTCAATATTATTAATATACATTTCTAGATATGTAAATCATGAGCCCATTGAAAATTAAAGGTTTTATATTCGGCCGTGTCGGGCACGCGGCGGGCGTGGGGCCGCCCTTCCCGGGGCCGGTGCAGGCGCAATCGCCGCCAGGGGCACGCGGGGTGGTCTTGATCGATGCTGTCCGGGAAGGTGGAGCGGGCGAGGGGAATCGAACCCCCGTCGTAAGCTTGGGAAGCTTCTGCTCTGCCATTGAGCTACACCCGCGCCGGATTTCACTTATCACAATTTGCTCGGGGCACAAACATAGGTACGGCACGTCTTGGTCCTGTCCGGGATCGTCCACGCTCGTTCGGGCTTGCGCCCTCTCAAACCTGAGTGAAATGCGCCTCCCGCCGCAGATCTCGGCTCCAATCGAAATCGCCGAACGAACGCAGCCCGTCCAGAATTGCCTGGGCTCGCGCTGTTTCAAACCTGAGTGAAGCGCGCCCGCCGCCATTGACAGGGCGACCGCCGCCAAGGATGGTCCGCGGGCCGAAACCGATGCCTCCGCACCCATGAATATCGCCCTCACCCCGCTGCTCGATCGCCGTAAGTTCCGCGATCCCGCGACCACCGCTGACGGTATCGCGCGCGCCACTGTCGAACTCGGTGCCCTGACGACGCTGTGGTTCAATACCGGCTCGCTGTGCGACCTGACGTGCATGCACTGCTATATCGAATCGAGTCCCAAGAACGACCGCCTGAGCTATCTGACGCCAGACGACGTGGCGCTTTATCTCAACGAGATTGCGACGCGGCGCCTGCCGACGTGGGAAATCGGATTCACCGGCGGCGAACCGTTCATGAATCCCGACATCATCGAACTCATCGGGATGGCATTGGAACGCGGGTTCGAGGCGCTGGTGCTATCCAATGCGATGCGGCCGATGATGAAGCTGACCGCCCCGCTCGCGGACCTCCATCGCCGTTATCCCAACCGCCTTACGGTGCGCGTGTCACTCGACCATTACACCGAGGCCCACCACGACGAAGAGCGCGGCGAACATGCCTGGGCGCGCACGCTGCCTGGCTTGCGCTGGCTGATGGAACAGGGGATTTGCCTCGTTATTGCCGGGCGCAATCGTTGGGGTGAGGACGAGTCCACGTTGCGCCGCGAATACGGAAGATTGTTTGTCCGCCTGGGCCTCGATGTCGATCAATCCGATCCGGCGGCGCTGGTTCTGTTTCCGGAAATGGACGAAGCCCTCGACGTGCCCGAAATCACCACCGCGTGCTGGGGGATTCTGAGCGTCGACCCGCAGGCGATGATGTGTGCGACCTCGCGCATGGTCGTCAAGCGCAAGGAGGCGGAGCGGCCGGTGGTGCTGCCATGCACTTTGCTTCCCTACGACCCCCAGTTCGAAATGGGTGAAACGCTTGCCGCGGCGCGGGCTCCGGTAGCGCTGAACCACCCCCATTGCGCGCGCTTTTGTGTGCTCGGCGGGGGATCGTGCAGCGCCTGATGGCGCCATGAGCGTTCAGGACCTGGGCGAACTCGACGGGCCGGTCCTGGTCTTCGGCGGCGCTCACGGAAATCTCGAGGCAACGGCACAGGTCCTGGCAGCGGCAGCGCACCACGCGATTCCGCCCGGCCATCTGCTTTGCACCGGCGACACTGCCGCCTATTGCGCCGATCCAGGAGGCGTCGCGATGCTCCTGCGCGCGGCCGGCGTGCATGTGGTAATGGGCAACTGTGAGGAAGCTTTGGGCGCCGATTCGCTCGATTGCGGTTGTACCTTCCCTGCAGGCGGCACCTGCGATCGCCTGTCGGCGCACTGGTTCGAGTATTGCCGCAACGCGATCTCGCCGGAAACCAAGGCCTGGATGGGGCACCTGCCACGGCGCATAGAGTTCACGCTGGGCGGTACGCGGCTCGTGGCGATACACGGATCGCCGCGCGCGATCGCCGAGCATGTCTTCGCCTCGACCCCATCGGCGGTGAAAGCCCCTCACATCGAGGAGGCCGGCGCCGACGGGATCGTCGCCGGCCACAGCGGCTTGCTGTTCAGCCAGATCATCGAGGGCCGCCTTTGGCACAACGTGGGCGCCATCGGCATACCCGCCAACGACGGAACGCCACGGGTCTGGTATTCGATCCTGCGCCCGTTCGAGGACGCGCCCGGCATCAGAATCGAGCCCTATGCGCTCGACTACGATTTCCGCACCGCGCAATCGAAAATGCACGCCGCCACCCTGCCTGAGGAATACGCCCAGGCGCTGTCGAGCGGGTTCTGGGACAATTGCGAAGTCTTGCCCGAATCGGAAACCTTGCAAACCGACCGCGCGCTGTCGCCGGCCGCCGTGATGTGGTGCCCGCGCGCAGCCGCCGCTGCCCAATAGATTCTCCGGGGGGCCCCTTTGGCCCCGCACCTTGACCTGTTAGGCACGAGCGGCTAAGAGTCGAATCTTCGCGTGGTGATTTGGGCCGGCTGGCTTGCGACCACGTTAAATATGACGCTAAAAGGTCGGAGCCCATTCGAGCCCCGGCCCTTGGCGCCGGGGCTTTTCAATTGAGGGGCGGCATATCATGGCAGATATCGCAGCAGACGCAGGCAATTCGGGTTCGTGGCGGGCACGCACACTGGCGGTGCGCGGCGGCACACAGCGATCCGAGTTTGGCGAAACCTCGGAAGCGATATTTCTCAATTCCGGATACGTCTATGACGGCCCCGAGACGGCCGAAGCCCGGTTCCGGAACGAGGCCGAGGGCTTCGTCTATTCGCGTTACGGCAATCCGACGGTTGAGATGTTCGAGCAGCGCATCGCCGGAATCGAAGGCGCAGAGCAGGCGTGGGCAACCGCGAGCGGCATGGCCGCGGTCAACGCCTCGATGCTGGCGCTGGTGAAGGCCGGCGATCATGTCGTGTCTTCGCGCGCCTTGTTCTTTTCGTGCCGGTATATCGTCGAAAACGTCCTACCGCGGCTGGGAGTCGAAACCACCCTGGTAGACGGAACCGATCTCGACCAATGGCGCGATGCGGTCCGACCTGAAACCGTGTGTGCGTTTCTGGAATCGCCGTCGAACCCGATGCTGGAGATCATCGATATTACCGCGGTCGCCGAGATCGTCCATTCGGTCGATGCGCGACTGATCGTCGATAACGCCTTCGCCTCGCCGGTGCTGCAAAAGCCGTTCGAACTCGGCGCCGACGTGGCCGTCTATTCGGCAACTAAGCACATCGACGGGCAGGGGCGCTGCCTCGGCGGCGCGGTGCTTGCCGACCGCGACTTTTGCAAGCAAATCCTGGAACCCTTCATGCGCCATACCGGCCCGTCGATGAGCCCGTTCAACGCCTGGGTGATGCTCAAGGGTCTTGAGACTCTCGACCTGCGCGTCGCGCAGCACTGCGTCAACGCACTCGAAGTCGCCACCGGGCTGTCCGCCCACCCCAAGGTCGAGCGACTGCTCTATCCCGGCCTCGATAGCCATCCCCAACATGCGCTTGCCATGCGGCAGATGCGTTCCGGCGGCGGCATCGTCACCTTCGACGTTGGCGGCGGCAAGGAGGGCGCCTTTCGATTCCTCAAGGCTCTCCGGGTCGTCGATATTTCCAACAATCTGGGCGACGCCAAGAGCCTGATCACCCATCCCGCCACCACAACCCACCAGCGACTGGCCGAGGAAGACCGCCTGGCGCTCAGGATCAACCCCGGAACCCTGCGCATCTCGGTGGGGCTTGAAGACGTGGCCGATATCAAGGACGATCTGCTTCAGGCGCTAGAGGCCGTTTAGCCCGGCACCGCTGGCGCCGACACAAGGGGGAGGGCCGGTCGCCGGAATCCCGGAGTTCGTTTCATGTACAACCAGACCAGCCACGACATCTACATCACCGTCGAGCCCAATTATCTCGACTATCAGTCCGATCCCGAAGAAAGCCGCTATGTCTGGGCCTATTCGGTGCGGATCGAGAATCAAGGCGCCGAAACCGTCCAGCTGTTGCGGCGTTTCTGGCGCATTACCGATGCGCGCGGCGCGATCAAGGAGGTGCGGGGCGACGGTGTGGTCGGGGAGCAACCGGTTCTGAAGCCCGGCGGATCGTTTGAATACACCAGCGGCACGCCGCTTTCGACACCGTCCGGCATCATGGTCGGCGCCTACGAGATGCAATTTGAGAACGGCCGCACGGTCGATGTGGACATTCCGGCGTTTTCCCTCGACAGCCCGCACGAAGAAAGCACCGTCAACTAGTTGACGCGCGCGCCGCGCGCCCCAAGATTAGGGATCAGACCCCGCGGGCGGCGCGCCCGCCGTGGAACGGAGATTCGCAGTGACCCCGTCCAAACCGGCCGCCGTGCCGTTGACCCCCGCCGAACCCCTGGCCCAGGCGCGGCCGACGCGCGAGCAAGCCGAAAATGCCATCCGCACGCTGATCCGCTATGTCGGTGAGGATCCGGCGCGCGAGGGACTGCACGACACGCCTTCGCGCGTGGTTCGCTCCTACGACGAGTTCTGCGCCGGGTACGATCAGGATCCAGTCGAGTACCTGCAACGCACCTTCGAAGAAGTGGACGGCTACGACGAAATGGTCGTCCTGCGCAACATCCGCATCGAATCCCATTGCGAACATCACCTGTTGCCGATCATCGGATTTGCCCACGTCGGGTATCTGCCGAACAAACGGGTGGTCGGAATCAGCAAACTCGCCCGGGTCGTCGATACCTACGCTAGGCGGCTTCAGGTTCAGGAAAAGATGACTGCGCAGATTGCGAGTTGCATCGACGAGGTCTTGCAGCCCAAGGGCGTTGCGGTGGTGATCGACGCCGCCCACCAGTGCATGACCATGCGCGGCGTCCACAAACCGGGCGTTACCATGGTGACCAGCCGGATGCTGGGGGCCTTCCGCAACGACGCCATGACACGGCGCGAATTCCTCAGCGTCATCGGCCATCCCTCAGGCGCTGCGGCGGGCTGATCCCGAGCCGCGCATGACCGTCGAATTGGGCGTGGACTTCGCGCTCCGCTCGGCCCATCATCGTGCGCGCGTTTGCGTCATTCGCTATACGGGTGTTGCGTGATCGAACTCAGGCCCGTTTTCTATTTTCTTGGCATTCTGTTGATGGCGCTGGCGGCAGCGATGCTGATCCCTGCGCTGGTCGACAGTTCCGTCGGCAATCCGGACTGGGAGGTATTCGCCGCCTCGGCCGCGGTCACGTTTTTTGTCGGCACGGCGCTGATGCTGGTCTCGCGCGGACCGGTGGAAACGATCTCCGTCCGCGCCGGATTCGTTCTCACGACCGCCAGCTGGGTGGTGGTGGCGGCCTTTGCGGCCCTGCCCATGACGTTTGCGGATCTCGGCCTCGATTACACCGATTCGTTTTTCGAATCGATGTCGGGCATCACCACCACCGGGTCCACGGTCATGTCCGGCCTCGACGACGCGCCGCCGGGCATACTTCTGTGGCGCGCGCTGTTGCAATGGTTGGGCGGGATCGGGTTCATCGTCGTCGCAGTTGCGATTCTGCCGATGCTGCAGGTGGGCGGAATGCAACTGTTCCGCACCGAGTTTTCCGACCCCTCCGGAAAGGTGGTGCCGCGAGTCGCGCAACTGGCGAGCAGCATCGGCACGATCTACGTCGGCGCGACCGCTCTGTGCATGATCGCCTACTGGATCGCCGGGATGCCGGCGTTCGATGCGCTGGCCCACTCGCTGACGACGATCGCGACCGGCGGATTCTCGACCTCGGATCAATCGGTCGGGCATTTCGCCAGCCCGGGCATCGAGTGGATTTCAGTGCTGTTCATGATCATCGGCAGCCTGCCGTTTCTGCTGCTGTGGGGCGCCGTCCGCGGCCGGCCCGTAAGTCTCTTTCGCGACAGCCAGGTGCAATGGTTTCTCGGCATCGTCGTCGCCGGTGTCGTCGCGATTGCGCTGTGGCAATGGCTCTCGAACGACCGGGCACTGGGTACGGCGATTCGCGAATCGGCGTTCAACGTCACCTCGATCATTACCGGCACCGGCTACGCCAGCACCGATTACTGGCAGTGGGGCAGCTTTCCGACCATCGCCTTCTTGATCTTCATGTTTGTCGGCGGTTGCGCCGGATCGACGTCGTGCAGCGTCAAGGTCTTCCGCTATCAGGTGCTCTATACCGGTTTGCGCGCGCAGCTGGTGCGCCTGATGCGCCCGCACGCGGTTTTCGTGCCGCAATTCAACGGGCGGCCGATTCCCGGTTCGGCGACCGATTCGGTCTTCGTATTCTTCGTTTTATTTCTGCTGATCTTCGCGATCCTGACATTCGGGCTCGCGGCGCTGGGACTCGATTTCGTCACCGCGGTTTCGAGCGCAGCCACGGCCATTGCCAATGTCGGACCGGGCCTTGGTGACGTGGTTGGACCGGCCGGCACTTTCGCCTCTATCCCCGACGCCGGGAAATGGATGATGGTGGCGGGAATGCTGCTGGGACGGCTTGAGGTGTTCACGGTGTTGATCCTGTTCAGCCCCGCCTTTTGGCGCAATTGAGGCCATTGGACGGACCCGCGCCGCGGCCCGTATAGTTTGCGCCCGGGCGCCGCACCCGCCTAAACGACCTCCGCCATTACCAATTCGCAATGACCGCCTCGCAATGACCGCTTCTCAGGCCGACATCGTCGCCATGATCGCCCGGCTGGTCGGGTTCGACACCACCAGCCGCCTGTCCAACCTCGACCTGATTCACGACGTCGCCGGTTACCTCAAAGAGCATGGAATCGAATCACACCTGATCCACGACGACGAAGGATCGAAGGCCAATCTTTATGCGAGTGTCGGCCCGGCTGACGTTCCGGGGATTGTCCTCTCGGGACATACCGACGTCGTTCCGGTGGACGGCCAGAACTGGAAGACCGACCCGTTTGTGCTGGCGCGGCACGACGGCGCGCTTTACGGCCGCGGCACCGCCGACATGAAGAGCTTCATCGCGATTGCGCTCGCGCTGGTGCCGGAAATGAAGGCGGCCGGCCTCAAGAAACCGCTGCACTTTGCGCTCTCCTACGATGAGGAAGTCGGCTGCCTCGGGGTACGCGGCATGATCCGCCGCATCGAAGAAATCGACCCCAAGCCCGCTATCGTCATCGTCGGCGAACCGACCAGCATGAAGGTCGTCAACGCCCACAAGGGTGTCTATGCCTTCCGCACCCGGGTGCACGGGCTCGAGGCCCATTCCAGCGCCACCGATCAGGGCGTCAACGCGATCATGTACGCCGCCGAATTGATCGGATTCCTGCACCGTCTCGCGCGGGAAATGGCCGATCGCCGCCAGGCTCACAGCCGGTTCGACCCGCCCTACACCAGCGTCCACGTCGGCACCGTCAAGGGCGGCACCGCGCTCAACATCATTCCCAAGGAATGTTCGTTCGTGTGGGAATACCGATTGCTGCCGGGAGAGGACGAGAGCGAGGTAATCGATCGGTTCCGGGCGTTCTCAAACGACGAGGTGCTGCCACGGATGCGGGACGGATTCGAGGCCGCCGAAATCGAAACCGAGGTCGTCGGCCGCGTCGCCGCGCTCATGCCGGAAGAAAACTCGCCCGCCGAAACGCTGGTTCTGCGGCTCGCCAACAGCAACGAGACCGACGCCGTCTCCTACGGCACGGAAGCGGGGCTGTTTCAGGAAGCCGAGATGCCGGCCGTCGTCTGCGGGCCCGGCGACATCGCCGATGCCCACAAGCCCGACGAATTCATCCGCCTCGAGCAGGTCGATGCCTGTGCCGCATTTTTGCGCCGCCTGATCGCCTATGCTGCCGCCTGATTGGACCGCCACCTGAGCACGGCCCCAGAGCGGTTCCGTTTTGATCGGAACCGCTCTAGTTTTTTCTCGCTCACGGCAACGGACCCAGAGGTCCACGCCCGCGCGGGCGCGCCGCACAAGCGGCGGGCCGCCTTGCGGCCATGGGCGGTTCCAGACGAACCGGAATCGGCTTAAGTCTCAGCGCAGGTAGGGCCCCAGAAACTGGGCAATGTTCTTTTCGAGTTCGGCGCCGGCGATATCGACCAACGAACTCGCCAACGCGTGGAACAGGCGCTCTCGCTCATCCAGCGAAATGCCTTCGGCCGCGGTGTTGAACTGTTCGGCCATACCGGTGGCGAACGCTTCCCGGAATCCGCGTTCGTCACGGATTTCGAGAATGATCTCAAGGCGCCCGTCATAGCGTTCAGATTGCTCTTTATAGAATAGTCCGCTTAGTCCTTCGCGCTTTTCAAGTTTGGTTTCGGTGACCGCCGCATCCTGAATGATGAATCGCGCGGTTCCGGTTTCCCCCACCGCCCGCAGCCTATCCTTGACCCACTGGCGCATCGCCCGCGCCGGCGAAGTCGGGAAATCGTGATCGACGTTCGGCGCCCGCAGCGGCGGCTGGTACAGCTCGACCACCTCGATCACGGCCACGTCGAGGGAAATTGCCGGCAGACCGGTGTAGGTGAGCTCGGCCAGCGGTTCAGGCAGCGGCGCCGCCTCGCACCCCGCAACGACGAACGCAAGCACCACGATCAACGCGCGGAGGCCGGAAAAACCAAACCAGTTTGTCATGATGAACCCGTTCCGAAGAAACCCCGACCGTAGCCGGCCCACCGATTGTCCACTCTTCGCCCGGCGGAGACAAGCGCCAAATCAGGCGCCGGGGTTCGCCTGCCCTGTTCGGGCCTCGGCCTCGGTAAAGGCGTAGAACGCGTTGCAGAATTCACATGTCACGCCGATCTCGCCGTTTTCGACCATGTCGGCGATTTCTTCGGCCGGGAAAGAGCGCAGCACCTTCTGAACGCGCGCCCGGCTGCACCGGCATTGGGCGACGACCGGCACCGGCCGGAAAACGCGCACCCCGTCCTTGTGAAACAGGCGCCACAGCAGGTCCCGCGCCGGCAGGCCCGGTTCGGCGAGCTCGTCCGAACGCACCGTTGCCACCAGCGCCCGCGCCCGGTCCCAGGCGTCGTTGTCGGCGGGCGCACCCTTGCCGCCGGCATCGGCGATCCGCTGGACCATGATTGCGCCCGCGCGCCAGACCGAACCGCCGTCTGCCGTCAGGCGCGCGATGCCGAGGGCGAAACCGGCGCCGAGCTGCTCCGAGCGGCGGAAGTAGTCGTCGGCGCATTCGACCAGAGTCTCGCCTTCGAGAGGGACGATGCCCTGATAGGGCTCCGAATCCGGCCCCTGGTCGACGGTCCACGACAGATAGCCCGGTCCCACCAGCTGCGACAGCGGTGGACGCCCGCGCTCCGCCGGCGTCAGTGCGGCGAGCGCCTTTTCATCGAATCGGGCGCACGCCCGAACGTGACCTGCCGTATCGACATCGGCCAGCATCATTGTCACAGGGCCGCCGGATCGCGTCTGCAACGAGAATACGCCATCGTACTTGAGGGCGTTCGCGAGCACGACCGCCAGCGCCACCAGTTCGCCGAGCAGAAACGACACCGGCTCGGGGTAGTCGTGGCGCGACAGGATTCCGTCCAGCGCCGGACCGAGCCGAACCAGGCGCCCCCGGAGTCCGCTCGACTCGACTTGAAACGGCTGGACCAGATCGTCCGTGGGGGCGGGCAAGTCCGGGGCTGCGTCTAGCCCAGACACCAAGTAAGGATTCCCTTTTGGGCGTGAAGCCGATTCTCGGTCTCGTCCCACACCACCGATTGCGGCCCGTCGATAACGTCCCCGGTCACTTCTTCGCCGCGATGCGCCGGAAGGCAATGCAGGAACAACGCGTCGTCCCGGGCGTGCGCCATTAGGCGTTCGTTGACCTGATAGGGGGCCAGCAGGTTGTGCCGCACGGCGCGGCGCTGTTCGACGCCCTCTTCTTCGTCGCTCATCGACAACCAGGAATCGGTGACGACGCAGTCTGCACCCGCGACCGCTTGTTCGGGATCGCGGACGAGCGAAACGCGCCCGCCTTCGCGCTCGGCCCAGGTGAGAACCGCCGCAGGCGGCGACAGGTCTTGCGGACAGGCAAGGGCAAGTTCGAACCCGAAGCGGACGGCTGCATGAATCCACGAAACCGCGACGTTGTTCCCGTCCCCCGACCAGACGATGCGGCGGTCGGCGATCGGGCCGCGGTGTTCTTCGATGGTCATGATGTCGGCCATCACCTGACACGGGTGCGAGCGGTCGGTCAGGCCGTTGATGACCGGAACCGTGGAGTATTCGGCAAAGGTCACGAGCGCGTCGTGATCGGAATTGCGGATCAACACGGCATCGACATAGCGCGACAGCACGCGCGCGGTATCGGCCACGGATTCGCCGCGCCCGAGTTGCATTTCGGTGCCGTTAAGTTCGATGGTCTCGCCACCCAACTGGCGCATGCCGACGTCGAACGAAACGCGCGTCCGCGTCGAGGGGCGCTCGAAAATCATCGCCAGTACGCGCCCCGTCATCGGTTGATCGGCGTCGATCTTGCCGCGGTGGTGTCCGCGCCGACCTTCCTTACGCGTCTTCGCCGAATCGAGAATGCGGCGCAGAGACGCAGCATCGAAGACATCGAGATCGAGGAAATGCCGCGGCGCGCTCATAGGTCCGCCTCGGCGAGGGTCGAATCGAGGATCGCCAGCGCTTCGTCGATTTCGGCGTCGGAAACGATCAGCGGCGGCAGCAAACGGACGACGTTGTCACCCGCAACCACCGTCATCAGACCGGCCGCGAGAAGTTTCGCGACCAGCGCGCCATGGTCGCCCCGCACCCGGAATCCGAGCATCAGCCCGGCGCCCCGCACTTCGTCGATCTTGTTGTGGTGTTTGTCGCGCAGCCGATCCAGACCCTGATGCAGGCGTTTGCCCGCGGCCTCGACCCGGGCGAAAAACCCATCGGCGAGCATTTCGTCGAGCACCGCATTCGCCACCGCAACGGCGAGCGGGTTGCCGCCGAACGTGGAGCCATGGGTTCCCGCGGTCATGCCCTTGGCAGCCGCGGCGGTGGCGAGGCAGGCGCCGATGGGAAAGCCGCCGCCGAGCGCCTTGGCGACCGCCATAATGTCGGGGGCGACACCGTCCCATTCGTGGGCAAAAAACCGGCCGGTGCGGCCCATGCCACACTGAATCTCGTCAAGAAACAGGAGGATGCCCGCGGCGTCGGCGATTTCGCGCAAGCGGCCGAGCATCCCTTCGGGCAGGCGCCGGATTCCGCCTTCGCCCTGGATCGGCTCGACCAGGATCGCCGCGCTCTGGTCGGTAATCGCCGCGGCCACGGCGCCGAGGTCGGCAAACGGCACCTGATCGAAGCCCTCGACCACGGGTCCGAACCCTTTGAGGTGCTTTTCCTGGCACCCGGCCGCAAGCGTTGCCAGGGTGCGGCCGTGAAACGCGCCCTCGAAGGTGATGATTCTGTAGCGCTCCGGGTGGCCGGAATCGTCGTGGTACTTGCGCACCATCTTGATCCCGCATTCGACCGCCTCGGCGCCCGAATTGTTGAAGAACACGGTATCGGCGAACGTATCGGCGACCAGCCGTTCGGCAAGCCGCGTCTGCCCCGGAATCTCATAGAGATTCGAGGTGTGCCACAGCTTTGCCGCCTGTGCCTGCAAAGCCGCGACCAGCCCGGGGTGAGCGTGGCCGAGCGCATTGACGCCGATACCGGCATTGAAGTCGAGATAGCGCCGGCCATGGCCATCGAACAAGGTCGCCCCCTCGCCCCGGTCGAAGGCGATTTCGGCCCGGGCGTAGGTGGGCATAACGGGTGTGACCACAATCGTTCTCCCGATCGCGGCAAATGGCCTGAACTGGGGGTTGCGGAAGGCGGCAGATTATGGAGCGGCCACCACCCTGTCAACAAAACGGGCCGGGGTCAGGCTTTCAATTTGTAGCCGCTTGCAAACATGAAATAGCAGGCGGTCCACAACACGGCATTGAGCCCGCCAAGGACCAGAAGACCCAGCCACACCGGCGCATCGGCATGGCCGATGAAGCCCGACCGGAAACCGTCGATCATGTAGAAGAAAGGATTGATCTGGCTGAGGCCGTGAAAAAATCCCGGCAGGCGATCCACCGAATAGAAAGTGCCCGACAGGAACGCAAGCGGGGTGACGATGAAATTCGTAATCGCTGCGATGTCATCGAACTTGTACGCCCAGACGCCGACCATGACCCCGGTCACCGCCAGAGCCGAGGCCGCCAGCAGCGCAAACGCCAGGATCGGCCACACCGAGTGGAGCGTAAACGGCACGAAGAAATAGAGCGCGAATCCGACCACGATGGCGACGATCGCGCCGCGCGTCGCCGCGCCAAGGGCGATCCCCAGCATCAGTTCCGCCGACGAGAGCGGCGGCATCAGCACATCGACGATGTTGCCCTGAATTTTCGAAATCATCAGGGTCGAGGTCGCATTCTGGAAGGTGTTCTGGACGATGGCCATCATGATCAGCCCGGGCGCCAGGAATTCGAGAAACGGCACGCCCGCGACCGAACGCCCCTGTCCTCCCAGCACCAGCGAAAACACCGCCAGAAACAACAGTGAGATCATCGCCGGGGCAGCAATCGTTTGCAGCCAGATCTTTCCGAAGCGCTGCACTTCCTTGGCATAGAGCGTCCACAGGCCGCGCCAGTTGATGGCGCCGAACTCGCGCACCGCGCGGCCGGGTTCGTAGGGAAGGCGGGATTCGGACATCGCCGCCTAGTCCTTACCCCCACCTTCGACCAGAACATGCGCGGGCGGGGCCGCACCCTGTTTGTCCTCGCCGAAAAAGATCGTCGTGTGCGGGAACGGAATTTCGATCCCGCGCTGGTCGAACTCGAACTTGATGCGCCGGTTGTATTCGCGCTTGACCCGCCATTGCTGACCGGGCCGGGTCTTGAGGCGGGCGCGGACGACCACCGCCGAATCCTCGAACCGGTCGAGGCCCATGATTTCGGTCGGTTCCAGAATGTCGTTGGAAAACGCCGGGTCCGCGCGCAGTTCGTCGCCCACCTCGCGCAGAATCTGCGCTACCTCGTCGGTGTTTTCGCGATAGGCGACGCCGATTTCGGCAACGTGGTAGGCGAAGTCCTTGGTGTAGTTGGTGACGGTATCGACGGCGCTGAAGGGGATCGTGTTGACGGTCCCGTGCAGGTCCCGCAGGCGGATGGTGCGCACGCTGATCGCCTCGACCGTACCGCTGCGGCCCGCAACCTCGATGAAATCGCCAACGGTAATCGTGTCCTCGAACAGGATGAAGGCGCCGGTGATAATGTCTTTGACAAGGGTCTGGGCGCCAAACCCGACCGCGAGCCCGACCACGCCCGCCCCCGCAATCAGGGGAGCGATGTTGACGCCGAGTTCCGCCAGCACCGCCAGCGCCGCGATCACCACAACCAGCGACAGAACGACGCTGCGCGCCAAGGGCAACAATGTCCGGATGCGGGCGCTTTGCACCAGCGCGTCGCCGCCTGCGTCTGCGGTCCGCAACAACCGGTCGATTACCGCGCTCGCCGCCTCCCACACGAACAGGGCGGCAAGCACAATCACTAGGATCGTGAATCCGCGCGCCACCACCAGCGATCCGAGGTCGGTCTCGAAGAAGGCAAACGCATCGATGCTCCAGGCTTCGAGGATGGCAAAGGCCGCAATGAGATAGATCACGGCCGTCAGCACGCGGTGAACCAGCCAGATAAAGCGGTCGGCGCGGGCCTCGAGGCCGGGAAAGCGGCCCTTCAACTCCTCGCCGACGCGAAACAGGCGCACCACGACCCGGCGCACGATTTCGGCGGCGCCGCGCGCCAGCAGCAGTATCACCACCGTCGCAACGGTTCCGCGCGCGATCAGGGCGAACCCGCCCTCGATTTCCAACGCCCAGACGACATAGACCACGGCAAGGAACAGGCCCGCCAGAATGTGCCAGACATCGCCCAGCCGCGCCCGCACGATCTGGAGCGTTCCTTTTATCCGGTCGCCACCGCCCGCAAGCCAGTCGCGGATCGCGACCCGGTTTTGCATGACGAACACGAACACGAACGCCGCCACCAGCAGGCCGACGATCTTGGTTATGACGACGAATCCGGTCTCCGGCATGCCGAGCAAGAACGCAGCCTGCGCCACCAGGGTGCCGTAAACCGCAAGGTTCACGAGACGCCGCACCCACACATAGAGGTAGGCGGCGGTGGCATCGCGTATCGGCAACAGGCGCAGATTGGGCGCCAGCGGCGTCAGAACCGCGCGCGCGACAATCGCTATGCCGCGCGCCAGCACCACCGCGTTGACGACGGCGATCAGAACGCCGCGCGCCGTATCGCCGGGTCCCGACAGCAATATCGCGCCATAGGCCGCAGCGGCAAAAACGCCGAGCGGTACCAGATCGATCAGCGAACGGATCGCCAGCAACGGAATGCGCACCCACAACGTCGGCGCCTCGCGCTGTTCGATGTAACGCCGCGGGCTTCGCAGGATGAACCCGGCCACCGCCATCGCCACCAGCGCCGCCGCAAGGACGATCAGGACGTTAAGCCCAAAATCGCGCCAGAACGTGCGCCGGTCCGGGTCGCTGAATTGCTCGCCCGTCCAGTCGAAGAGGCGGGAAGGATCGCCGAAATTCCGCGCCAGCCCGCCGGCGTCGCGGGCGATCCGGTCGAGACGGTCCGACAACGCGGAAAGCCAACCCGCTCCGGCCGGAGCCGCCTCACCGGCCTGAAACGCAACCAGCGCCTCAAGCTGCCCGATTAGGACCGCCCGTGCCGCCGGGTCGCGCAATGTCTCCAAAAGCGCCTCGACCTCAGCCGCCGCGGCCGTATCCAGACCCGGGGGCGGGGGCGCGCGGTCCTGTGCCAAGGCAGGCGCGGCTGCGAACCAGACGCACAGCATGAAGACCAGAACCGGCAGGACCCACCGCCCGCGCCGGCCGCCAGGTTGGATAGATTTTCCGTCCCCGTACATCGGCGGCCCTTATATCACGCTGCCGCCGCTGGGCCGGGCCAAATCGGCCCCTGCGCGCCCGGGCCCTGTATGATGCCCCCGCCATGACCGGAACCAAGAGCGGCAAGCCCCGCCCCTCCACCGCAGATTCCGGGGCCAGTTTGCGCGCCGCCCTGGAACGCAACCCGGACGATGGCGACGCGCACAAGGGCCTCGGGCAGCTGGCACTGGCCGCTGGCGATACCGCTGCGGCCCTGAGCCATTTCGGGTCCGCGGTGCGGGCCGAACCCGGCGACGCCGAAGCGCAATTTCATTTGGGCAATGCGCGGCTGCAATCGGGCGACGCCGAAGGTGCGGTCGTCGCCTACGAGCGCGCCGCCGCACTTGCCGATTCCGTTGCCGAAGTCTTCGCCAACCTCGGCAGCGCGCTGCATCAATTGGGACGGGACCGCGAGGCGGCCGTGGCGCTCGACCGTGCCCTCGGCCTCAAGACTGACTTCGCCGAAGCCCACAATACGCTCGGCACCGTCCGGCTCGACACCGGCGATACTGCGGCGGCACGGGAAGCGTTCGAACGCGCACTCGACCTCGCACCGGATCTTGTCGCCGCCTTCGAGAATAACGTCACCAACATTGATGCCGACGCGGAACCTGTGTTGACGCTCGGCGCTGAGCGCCTTGTTGCGCCACCTCAGTTCGTTCTGTATTTCGGAGGCACACTGAACGGCGTTGATGGCGCTTGCAAATTCGGCGAGGACGCTGTCGCCCGCCGTGCCGAAAATGCGCCCGTCATGACCCGTGACCAGACCCGAAATGGCCTCGCGGTAATCGTTGAGAATTTCGAGGGTGCCGACCTCGTCCACGCCCATGAGGCGGCTATAGCCTTCGACATCCATGCTGACGATGGCGGCGAGGCGGCGTTCGACCTTTTCCGCGGTCATGGAAAAAACCAATTCGGCTCTGGATAACGAGCGCCCGCAGACTAGCGGCCACGGCGCAAACCGTCAGTTTTTTCTCTCGATCGTGCGGATGAACGCCGCCATGTGAAACCGCATCTGGGCGGCACCGTAAGGCGACCCGAGGGGACAGGCGCGGCGCGCCCTGCACCCGTCTTCGGCGCAATCGCGGCCCGCCGCCGCCGAAACGTGGCCGATGCAGGCCGCAACGTCGTAGGTTTTTCCGTTGAACGCGCCGACCGGGCAGGTCGCAAGACACGGTTTGTCGGCGCAGGTATCGCACGGACGCGGGCGCGCATCTCGCGGCGGCAGCGGAAGGGATTCGCGAAAGGCAAGCGCGCCGCGATAGGCGTGCCACAACCCGAAGTCCGGGTGGATCAGCATGCCGAGCGGCGAAGGATGGACCGCGTCGGCCCGTGCGCCCCAAGCGAGAAACGGCAGGAACGGCGGGCCCTCGAACGGGAACAGCGCCTTCGCGCCAAAGTCGTGCGCGAGGGTATCGATCGTCCGTTCGCACCACAGGTTGAGGGGTTCGGGGCCCCCCGGCCTGTCTTTTCGAAACGCCGCCCACATCGCCGGACCGGCGTTACCGATCAGAACAAGCGTTCGGGCGCCATCCTTGCCACCGGGCGCCGGCACGGAATCAGCGGCGCCGGGGTGAAAACCGCCACGCACAATCAGGCCGGTATCGGCAAGCCAGCGCGAGAGATCGTCGAAGAGGGTGCTTTCGGTCACGGGTTCAGTGCGCGGGTGCGTCCGGGGCCCGGCCGGCTTGTGTGACCGCAGTTTTCGACGCCCCGAGTCCGGTCCCGACCCAGTGCCGGTACCACAGATCGCGTGTCGCCGGATCGAGACCGAGCGGATCACGGAGATACTGGATTGCGCGCAGGTTGTTGGGTGGATGGATTTCGCAGGCGACGGCCGGTGCGAACGAACGTGCCAGCGCACGCCTCTCGGGATCGCCGGGAAGCAGGGGCGTTTCGGGGTGCGTTTCATCGCGGTGTTCGATGATCGCCAGCGGCTGCGCCAGCACCGGGTTTCCGTCGCGCAGAACCGGAATCCGCGCCGCCGGATTAGGGGCGGCGAAGTCCGGGCCGTACTGTTCGCCACCGCCGCGCCGCAGGTGCACATAGCGCTCCGCGGCGGCGAGGCCCCTGAAGTTGAGAGCGATTCGCACCCGGCAAGCGGCGAAACTGCGGAAGAATGTATAGAGCTCCATGACCGGTCCCGGTTCGGCCGAGGCACGCTTTTCGTGGCGGCCGGCGCGGCGCCGATCCCACCCGCAATCGGTCCGCAAAATCACGCGGTCGCGGCCGGCGGGCCGGCTATGGCCGGGAAAGGATGGCGCGCCCGAGAGGATTCGAACCTCTGACCCCCAGATTCGTAGTCTGGTGCTCTATCCAGCTGAGCTACGGGCGCAAACCGGAGAACCGGCCGTTTGCGGAGGGGCCCGAGGGCCCCCCTGTAACCGACGGCGGGCCGCCCAACGCCGAAGGGTTTCGGTCCGCCGTCCCCACCCCGCCCCGAAGCCGGAATCGTCCGGATCCAAGGCCCGGTGCGCGAGGGCGTTGGACCCTACTGAAATCGATCCGCCCCTGCAAGCGTGCGGAAACCCGCCCCGCGCCACCGCCCGGACGCACCACCCGAACCCCTGCTGCGCGCCGGGCCCGGCCGTTAACCCCATGGCAAATCAGATAGAAGTCGCTTGTCGCGGTCAGGCCGTTTCGCTAAGATCGCCCGCGAAAACGAAATCTTGAGGTATATTGGCGGATTGGGGGTCGTACCTAGACTACCGCAAATAAAACGCCGGTCACTGATTGACCGATTATTTGGGACCGCAGCATCAGCCAATATTTTGATTTCAGCCCCACGGGGTGTTCACAGGGCTACAGGGTGTTCACAGGGCTACAGGGTGTTCACAGGGAATGGCACTTAAGAAATCTGCATTGTCGATGATGGGCGCGGCCGCCCTTCTCGCTGGCTGTTCGTTCGTTTCGGACGCGTTATTTCCCGGTTCGGAAGAGGATGCGGCCGCCCGACCCGGTGAACGGATCGAGATTGGTCCGTCAAGCTCGGAGGTTTCGGCATCACCGACGCTAACGCCGGCACCGCCGCCCCCGCTTGGCACCAGTACCTTTAGTGCACTTGAGGTTACCCAGGGACCGCCCACCGGCACTTTTGTCGGCCAGCGCGTCACTCAGATCCGCGGCGATCTGGCGGCCCTCCAGCAAAACATCATCCAGCGCAATCAGGGCCTTCAGGTCATCCGCATTGAGACCATGGGGACCTCGCAGCGCTATCACGGCACGGTTGCGGCGATCTCGACCCGGCTGCAAATCGGCACGACACCCGGCAACCCGGTTCTGGTGCAGCAGTGGAATCTGGCCCAAGCCGAACTTGATCAGCTCGGCAACGATATCGCCCGGATGAATACACTGGCGAACACGGTGGCCAACGATTCCGCGTTTGCCTCGTTCCTGCTGGAATCCGTGCGCGCCACCTATGGGCTCGCGGGCGCGATTGACGAAGATCACCGCCAACTGGCGATCCTGGAAGACGAAACCAACCGCACCGTGGTTCTGATCGACCGGTTGTTGAATGAACTCAGTGAAGACGTAAGCCGCCAGACCGCCTATGTCGGCAACGAGCGCGGCAATCTGACGACGCTCTCGCTCGCGGTCAAGAACGGCGAGTTGCTGGGACGTTCGCTTGCCAACCGCGCGTTCGCCAGCGTCGCCCCGATCGCCAGTCAACCGCCCACCGCCAACCGCACCGCCGCCTCTTCGGGGCGGAGACCGCTGGTTGTGATCCGTTTCGACCGACCCGACGTTCCCTTCGAGCAGGCCCTCTATACTGCGGTCAACCGCGCCCTCGCGGCGCGGCCCGAATCCCAGTTCGATCTGGTGGCCGTGACACCCAATCAGGGATCGCCCGCCGAGGTCGCCCTCAACACCTCGAAGGCGAAACAGAACGCGGAACGGGTGCTGCGCGCGTTGACGGATATGGGCCTGCCAGCCGGGCGTGTCGCCCTGTCCTCGGGACAAAGCGCCGAAGCCTTCACCAACGAAGTCCACATCTACGTGCGCTGAAGTCGGACAACAATTCGGAAAAGACCCGCGACGCGGGTCTTTTTCTTGCCCGCGTTACCGATCGCGGCCGTGGACCTCGCGATAGCTCTTCAGATCGCCAACGGTTTCCGCAAGATAGACGCCGCGCGCCACCGCCCGCGCCAAACAATCGGCGGCGATCGCGCCGATGCGGCGAATTGCGGCGGGTGCCGGATCGTCAAGTGGCCGTCGCTCGGTTGACAGCGCAAACACGGTATCGCCGTCGAAGGGAGTGTGGACCGGCCGGATCGCACGGGCGAGCCCATCGTGAGCCATGATCGCCACCCGCTCGGCTTGCGCCGGGGTGAGGTCCACGTTGGTCGCCACCACGGCGAGCGTGGTATTGCCGCCCGGAAAACCCGGGACGTCGAAATCGAAATCGATGTCCGGCGCGTGCCCGGGCGCGTCGAGGCCGCCGAACTCGCCGGCCTGTTCCAGCGCCCAGGCCCAGAACTGGGGGCGGCCGGGCAGGGTCACCGGCCCCGAGGAATTGACCGCGACCAGGGCGCCAACCTGAAGGCCTTCGCCATCGACGCCGGACGCGCTGCCGAGCCCGCCCTTGAGGGGTCCAGCGGTGGCGCCAAAGCCCGCGCCTGCGTTGCCAAGGTCGAAGTCGGCGGCGATGTGCGCGCACGCCTGCGCGCCAAGTGCCCGGTAGGGGGGCTCGCCGCCCCGGTCTTTGTCGCCGCCCCAGTGTTTTTCGCCGCCATTGGCAAGGTCGAAGAGGATCGCACCCGGCACGATCGGAACGCGGGTGCCGGCGACTTCGTAGCCGCGACCTTCCGAAGCCAGCCAGTTAACGACAGCATCGGCGGCGGCAAGCCCGAACGCCGAGCCGCCGGACAGAACGAGGGCATCGATGGCATCGACCAGACACGTCGGATCGAGCGCATCCGTTTCCCGGGTGCCGGGCGCGCCGCCGCGCACATCGACCGCGGCAACACAAGGCCGGTCGGGAATCAAGACGCTGACGCCCGAGCGCACGCGCGCGTCCGCCGCGTTGCCGACCCGAAGGCCGTCGACGTCGGTTATCAGGTTGCGCGGACCAGGCCGGATCATCGGTATTCAGCACCACGAGTTTCGGCACCGGAACCGTAGCGCCCGCTCCGGCAAGAATAAAGGACCGCCGTCAGGTGCGGGCGCGGGCGAGCACAAAAATCCGCCGCATCGGCAGCAGCGTGATTCCGTCGGCCCGCGCGGGATAGGCCTTGGCGACCCGCGCCGCGTAGTCTTCTAGAAAATCATCGCGCTCGCAGCCGCCGAGGGCCTCGACAAAGGGCCTCAACGCCGTCGCCCGGAACCAGGATACCACCGGATTCTCGCCCTCGAGGCGGTGAAGATAAACCGTTTCCCAAACTTCGATGCCGTCCGTCAGCGGCGACAGCCAGTCATAATAATCGGCCATCGCAGCGACCGGCGGCGGCAAAAGCATCGCTTCGAGTCGGGTGCGCCAAGGCCCGGCTCGTACCGGCTCGGCAATCGAAGTGTGCGAGGGTTCGGCAAAGTTCCGCGGCATTTGCACGGCAAGAATGCCACCCGGCGCGAGCATGCCCGCGAGGCGCGGAAACAGCGTGTCGTGTCCGGGCACCCAGTTGAACGCCGCATTGGAAAAAATAAGACCGGCACCGGCGGTTTCGAATTTGGTGATGTCGCCTTCGACCCAATCGATGGCCCCGGTCGCGTCTCGCGCCCGCGCCAGCATGTCCGGCGACCGGTCCAGGCCGGTTACCCGCGCACCCGGCCAGCGGCGGGCAATTTCGCGAGTCACCTCGCCCGGCCCGCAGCCGAGATCGAACACCGACACCGGGGCTTCAAGGTCGATCCGCGCCAGCAAATCAAGCGCGGGGCGCATCCGGGGCGCGCGAAATGCGCCGTAAAGATCGGGATCCCAGGTCACGAAGTTCGAGCCGGGCGGTGTCCGGTAAAGGCACTCACAGCGGCCCGAAAGGGTGGCGCTGGTCGTGCGATCCCGATTTTTCCGTCCTTCGCATTTCGATCCAACGCAATTTGATCCCCAGATACCAATCCACACCGCCCGGTTAACCGATTGATGATGTTCATTTTTCTCGATGTTTCGTCCCAATGATCTCGGGACCGAAGGTCGGAATAGTGCCTAGCCGACCTGTTCGACCGGGCGCACGACGGGCAATTCGTGGACATTGCTGGGAAAGGCAAGGCGGAAGGTGGTACCGAATTCGTCGCTCTTGTGAAGGGTGATTTCGCCGCCGTGGCCGACGACCAGATCGCGAGCTACCGCAAGCCCGAGCCCGGTCCCGCACGCACGCGTCGATCCCTGAAACGGCTTGAATAGATCGGTTCGGGCCGCGTCCGGCAGTCCGGGTCCATTGTCGACCACATAAATTGTGGCGCAATTATTCTTGAGACCGCCGGTGATGCAAATGCGCCCGTCCTCCTGCTCGCCAAGGGCGTCGGCGGCATTGCGGCAAAGATTCAGAATCACGCGAAAAATCTGGTCGCGGTCGGCGCTCAGTTCGAGGTCGGCGACGACTTCGTTTTCCCAGGTCGGCACGCCCTCGGCCGAAAGCCCGAGCGCGTCGCCGACATCGTCGATCAGTTCGCGCAGTTTGAAGACAATGCGGCGCGGCGCGGTTTCGCTAGCGCGCCCGTATTGCAAGGTCTGGGTGCACAAATCGACGGCGCGGTCGATCGCCTGGACCAGCGTCGGCGTCAGACGCCGCACCTCGGGATCGCCGCTAACGGCAAGCCGGTCGGAAACCAGCTGGGCAGTGGAAAGGATGTTCCGCAGATCGTGATTGATCTTCGCCACCGCCGTGCCGAACTGCACAAGGTGTTCCTTCTGGCGCAACGCCGCGCGCAGTTCCACCTGCATGTCGGCGAGTTCGCGTTGGGCAACCCCGATTTCGTCGCGCCGGCTAGTCGGAACGATCGATCGCGACACGTCTTCCGGCGCCTCGCGGAACCGGACCATGCTTTCGGTGATGCGCGCCATCGGCCGCACCAACAGGCGGTTAAGACTGAAAAACACAAGGCCCGCCGTGAAAATCGAAATGATCAACGACAGCGACAGGATTCGGCCCGAATAAGCGTACATTTCGCGACGCATCGGATCTTCGGCCATGACCACGTCGATCAGCATACTGGGATCGCCGCGGGCACTGTCGACGACACGAATGGCATGATCGTTGCCGCCCATGGCCGCAAAGGCATCGCGGACCTGCACCCAGAGCGAGACGCCTCGGATATCGTAAAAAGAACCCACCTCGTCCGGGGTGGCGCTACCGAGGATCAGGGAGCGCACGTCTTCGCGTTTGACCACGACGGCAAGAATCTCGGCCTGATCGAGAAGGTTGCGTTCCAGTTCCGTCGAAACGATCCGGTCGGGCGTGGCCTCAAGGGCAAGCGAGGCGAGTTGCGCCGATTGCACCCGTTCCTTGAGATAGTTCATGCGGAAGCTGGCAATCGAAGGCACATAGATCAGCACTTCGCTGACCATGACGAAGAACAGCGTCAGAACGAGGACACGCGCGGACAGGCTGTATGTCACGCGCGCAAAGGGGAACCCGGGCCTTGCCATCGCGCGGCAATAGCAGAAATCAGGGGTTCCCGCCAGTTTAGGACGATCAGGGGCCGATCCCGCGACGCCGTCCGGAGCCCGAAAACCACCGGCTCGCGGCCCCGGCAAGCAAGGGTGGTTCCGTTTCGGTCGGAACCACTCTCGCTCTCCTGTCGCTCCCGGCAGTGGACCGAACGGTCCACGCCTGCGCCGGCGCGCCGGTCAAGCGGCGGGCCGCCTTGCGGCCAGGGGCGATCCCAGACGAACGGCAATCGCCCGAAATCACGATGCCGCGAACGTGTGCGCTCGGAGCCTGGCGGACCGCCCGCCGGGGCGGCGCGCTTAGGGCGCGACTCTGACCGTTCGATCCTTTGATGTCAGCCCGCACCACTATTCTTTTTGATCTGGTTCAATTCTTTTCGACGTTTGGTCCCAATTCCAACGCGACCAAATGTCGGAATTGAACCACTAACCGAATCGCGCCAGAAACCGCACCAGGCGCTTGACGCGGGGAGACGAAAGGCTCGGCAGGTAATAGAGGAAGGCGGCCCGCTTGCCGGCTTCGCTGCGGGTCGGATAGGGCGCGATCACGCCGGCAAGGGTGCCGAGTTTCAGGCCCGCGGCGATCGCCAGCACCCACGGCATTATCAGATCGCCAGCACCGGCGCCGAGAATGCTCGCCCCCAGCACCTTGCCGCGCCGCCCGGCAATCACTTTCACCAGCCCCTCGAGATCGCGCTCGGTCTGGGCGCGGTCGTTCTCGGCAAACGGCCAGCGCAGAATCGTCACCGGGCCCCGGGCCCGCGCCTCGGCTTCGGTGAGACCGATGTGGGCAAGCTCGGGATCGGTATAGGTAACGTGCGGGATTGCGCGGGCGTTGGCGCGCGCGGGCCAGCGGAATAGAATATTTCGCAGCGCAATCCCCGCCTGAAAACCGGCGACGTGAGTGAATTGCGGCCCGCCCGAGACATCGCCGATCGCATAGATCTTGGGGTTCGATGTGCGCATGCGCGCATCGACGACAATGCCGCCCGGCGCGGTGGCCACTCCCGCCACCTCGAGGCCGAGACCCTCGGTCACCGGAACCCGCCCGGCCGCCACCAACAGGTGCGACCCGGTTACCGATCCCGGACCGCCAACCGAATCGAAGCTGACGTCGATTCCGTGCGCGCCCCGCGCCACCGCCGTCACTCGGGTGCGGGCCCGAATGTCGATTCCATCGGCGCGCAGCCGTTCGATCAGCAGCGCCACCGTCTCGGGGTCTTCCGTGCCGAGCGGTTCCGCCATCTCGAAAACCGTGACCCGGCTGCCGAGATTGTGGTGCGCCTGCGCCATTTCGAGGCCGATAGGACCGGCGCCGATGACCACAAGGTGCGAAGGTGCCTCGCGGTTGGCGAACAGACTCTCGTTGGTAAGATATTCGATGCTGTCCATGCCCGGGATCGGCGGCACCATCGGCCGCGACCCGGTTGCAATGACGAAGCGGCGGGCGCGAATTTCATGCCCGCCGGCGGCGACCCGGTTGCGCGCCACGAAGCGCGCCTCTTCCTGCAGAACGCGCACGCCCAGCCCCTCGAAGCGTGCGACCGAATCCATTGGCGCGATCGCCGCGATCACCCCCGCCACATGATCCTGCACGGCGGCAAAATCGATTTCGGGTTCGGCGTAAGCAACCCCCATCGCCGCGGCGCGCGCGCCCATTGCCGCCATGCGGCCCGCGGCCAGCATCGCCTTCGAGGGTACGCAGCCGAAGTTCAGGCAATCGCCGCCCATGCGGCCCTTTTCGATCAGGACGACGGTTGCCCCCATCTGGGCGGCACCGGCGGCGACCACGAGCCCTGCGGACCCGGCCCCGATGACGCAGATGTCGGCTTCTAGGGTTGCAGCCATGAGGGCGAGCCTATGCGAGGGGACCCCGGCCGGCCAGAGCGCCCGGCTGGAGCGTCAAAACAAACCACCGACTAGAGCGGTTCCGTTTTGATCGGAACCGCTCTGGCATTCTTGTCGCTCACGCCAGCGGACCCAAGGGTCCACGCCTGCGCGGGCGCGCCGCACAAGCGGCGGGCCGCCTTGCGGCCACGGGCGATCCTAGACGAAACGGAATCGCCCTAAACGGCCGGATTTGATTTTCGGCGGGCACGCACGAGCTTGTACGCGATTGGCAACAGCGCCAGCAGGACCAGACCGCCAATCGGCAGCGCCACTTGCGGGGCGAGAAAGACGTCGAGGCCGGGCGTTTCGCCGGCGGTGAGTATCACATCCGCACCCGCCCCGAGATTCGCATAGACAATAGCCCCCGGCATGATGCCGAAGAAGGTCGCCACCACGAAGGTCGTCAGCCGCACGCCGATGAGCGCCGGCACAATGTTGACGATATAGAAGGGAAACAGGGGCACCAGCCGCAGGATAAACATGTAGCTCCATTCGTTGGCATGAAACCCCGCTTCCATCCTGGTAAGCCAGGGTCCGGCACGGGCACGCAGGAACGCGCCGACGGTGGAACGCGCGATCAAAAACAACGCGGTGGCGCCAAGGCTCGCCGCAATCACGTTGAGGACGGCACCTCCGACGCCACCGAACAGGAAACCGCCCGCCATGCTGACGACCAGCGCCACCGGCAGCGAAAACGCGACCACGACCGCATAAAGCGCGACGAAACCGATAGCCGCCAGGACCGCGTGATCGGCGACCATGCCGGCCAGGACGTCGCGGTTGCGGGCGAGCGATTCGAGCCGGAAATACTCGTGCAAACCGAGCACCAGGAAGACCGCGAGCCCCGCCGCCAGCCCGGCGACAGGCCACAACCGCCACGGCGGCGGCGCGGGCGGACGTCGTAGCGTCACCGGGTGCGGAGTATTCATCTGAGCCGGCCCGGCATCCGGCGCAAGGATTGCCCGCGCCCGGTGCGGCGATGTGGCGGTTTTGGCCGGCCCGAAGCCTGGCCGGAGGAGTGGGAAACTTTCACGGCCTCATACTTTTTCGCATCGCGGCATAAAGGCAAGGCGTCTCACCGAAGCGTGACCGCGGAGATCGATAAAGTGACCAAAACTGCCCGTTTGCGGGCCCCGCCATTGACTTGGCCCGGCCAAAACCGTATACAGCGGCCCGTTCCGGTGGTCGCTCATCCAGCGCCTCCGCCCGCCCCACACCCGGAGACAGGCCCCGTGAAAAGAACGTTTCAGCCGAGCGTCCTTGTGCGCAAGCGCCGCCATGGCTTCAGGGCCCGTATGAAGACGGTGGCCGGCAAGAGGGTGCTCGCGCGCCGCCGCGCCAAGGGGCGAAAGCGCCTTTCGGCCTGACGGCCGCGCCCATGAGCGACGCTCTCGGACGTCTTAGACGGCGGGCCGATTTCCTGCGAATCGCGGGCGCAAGGCGCAAATGGGCGACGCCGGGTCTGATCCTTCAGGTCAGCCCGACGCCGGATACCGGGGGGCGAAATCCGGCGCCGCGCGTGGGCTTCACGGTAACGCGCAGGGTCGGTGCGGCAGTCGTTCGCAACCGCGCCAAGCGGCGCCTGCGGGCGGTCACCCGGGCGGTTCTGGCCGAGCACGGGGCCCGGGGCCACGATTTCGTTGTGATCGGCCGCAAGGGGACCCTCGAGCGCCCCTATGATGCGTTGGTGGCCGATTTGGAAAACGCACTGCACAAACTGAAAGTCTGGCGCAACGGCGAAAACGGCCCCAAATGACTGCCATGTCCGCCCCCAGCCCCGTCGTTAGTCTGCCAGCGCGCCTTGCCCTGGTTCCAGTCCGGCTCTACCAGTTCTTGATCTCGCCGATCCTTGGGCCGCGGTGCCGGTTTGCGCCCAGTTGTTCGGAATATGCGGCCGAGGCGCTGGCTGCCCATGGGGCGGTCAAGGGGAGCTATCTTGCGGCGCGCCGCATTGCCCGCTGCCATCCGCTGGGCGGCTCGGGCTATGACCCGGTACCGCCCGCGGGCAACAACGGCTGACCCGGGCCATGCTCGACCAGCGCAACCTGATCTTTGCCATCGTCGCTTCAATCGCGATTCTGATCGCCTTTCAGTTCCTCTACGACGCGCCGCGGCGTGAAGCCAATCTCGCCCGTCAGGCGGCCTTGCAGCAGACCGCCGAGCAGGCCGCGGAACCGGCCGTCCGCAGCGCGCCCGACCCGGGCGAAGCCGCGCCGCTCGCCGAACCGGCGCCCGAGTCGGAACTGGTGCCCCGTGCCCAGGCGCTGGCCGCCTCGCCCCGCATCACCATCGATACCCCGCGCCTGTCGGGTTCGATCGCGCTCAAGGGTGCGCAAATCGACGATCTGACGCTCGACGAATACCGGCTGACGCTGGAGCCCGATAGCCCGACGGTAACCCTGCTTTCGCCGCTGGGATCGGTGAATACCTATTTCGCCGAATTCGGCTGGAGCCAGAACACTGGCGGGAACCTCGCGCTCCCCGGCCTCGATACCGTGTGGACCGCCAACCGGACGATCCTGACGCCCGAAACGCCGGTGACGCTTACCTGGGACAACGGCGAGGGCCTGCGCTTCCGCCGCACCATCGCCATCGACGCCGATTACATGTTCACCGTCACCCAGCAGATCGAGAACTACGGCACCGAATACATCACTCTGTTTCCGTTCGGCCTGATATCGCGGCGCGGCACGCCTGAAACCAGTCGCTTTTTTATCCTG
>PVBE011087669.1_pt1 | contig 31593 bp, 43 predicted proteins | sample 1631181 | NCBI WGS metagenome assembly PVBE01 (sample SAMN08397723, study PRJNA350692) | Marine metagenome, whole genome shotgun sequencing project. | isolation source: water | place: Pacific Ocean | collected 2012-04
ATTGCTTGTCTTGCAAGAAGGTGATGGCTAGCTCGAAGTCCATCAGGCCAAGCTCTTCGATCAGGGCCAGTGGCAGTTTTCCTTTGCTTTGGTTTGCGTAGCTCTGATATATCTCGGCTTTGCGATCGCCAAGAAAACTAACGATCTCATGTAGAACAAGATCTCTCTATTCGTCTTTGTCTTTTGGCCGAATAGTTTTTTTGCTCATTCAAGATGTTTAACGGTTGCATCAAGCATAAGTCGTCCTGCTATGCAGCAGTATTTTTTAGGATTGCCTGTGAATGTGAAATCGAGATTTTGGTGACTCGTCTTGTTTGATTGCTCTCTGGCCCTGCAGTTGGAATGCCCTCTAAATCTCTCGATTGAGTAATGCTTGAAGTCTTGATTTTCATCGCAGGCATATCTATTGCTCGTTTTTGTATTTGTTTCACCCATTGTTGAATCCCTAGATGTGCTGGTGGTTGGTAAATGTCCAGGGTTTGATAGTGATTTTGCTTCTGATATTGATCTTTTGGGAACGAATGAATGCCAGAGCCTGAGAACAGAGCTGGCCTTGGCTTAATCCTTTGGACTTTTCCTGGGAGCAGATCTGAAAGGGTTGAACCCTTCAGAACTGTTCTTTCAACGGAGAGGGAGGGATTCGAACCCTCGACAAGAGTTGCCTCCTGTAACTCCTTAGCAGGGAGCCGCCTTCAACCACTCGGCCACCTCTCCAGCGGCTTTCACACCTTACCAACAGCTCTGTCACTTTGTTCGCGTATGGCGATCTCAGGTAACCAGCCGAGGGAGTCGATGCTTAAAGCTGCAGAGCACCTCCCAGGTGATCGATTCGCTGATCAGATTGCTCCACTCTTTTGGAGTGATGGAGGCCTCGCCATCTTGGCCAAGCAGGGTCACCACGCTGCCGATATTGATGTCTGGATGATCTGTGGCATCAAGCATCAGTTGGTCCATGGTGATCGCACCCACCTGGGGTAAGCGTTGCCCGTTAATCAGCGCTTCGATGCGGCCAGAAAGTGCTCTGCTGACGCCATCGGCATAACCAATCGATACCACGGCCAATCGGCTGGGGCGCTTGGTGATGAAGCGATGGCCGTAGCTCACGGCTACTCCTGCGGGAACATCACGCATCAGGGTGACCCTCGCTTTCACAGCCAAGGCTGGATGCAGCTGGATCTCCCCATCCCATTGGTCAAATGGATTGTGGCCATAGAGAGCCAGGCCAACGCGAACCATGTCGTAGTGCAGGTTGCGATCACGCAGGGTGCCTGCCGAGTTGGCCAAGTGACGACAGCAATGATCAATTGTGGTTGGTATGGACCGCAGCACAGTCTCAAAACGCTCTTGCTGCAGTGTTGTTATCGCAGCAGCTTCTCCGTGGCGATCGCCGTCAGCCATGGCCAGATGGCTGTAGATCCCGTTCAGGTTGAGATGATTCAGGTGACCAATATCTTCGATCAGCCTTGGTGCGCTCTGAAAGTCGCAGCCGAGGCGTGACATGCCTGTATCGACTTTCAGTTGAACATTGAATTGTCTACCGCTGCCATCAGCGAGGTTCTGGCAGAGCAGTGCTTCCCGCATGCTGCTGAGGGTGGGAATCAGCTGCCAATCAAGACAAGCCCGAAGCTCTTCGACATGGCTGAGATTGCCGAGCACCAAGATGGGTGCATCAAGACCAGCCTGGCGGAGCTCTAGCCCCTCCTGAAGAGTGGCGATGCCAAGGCTGCTCGCTCCTCCGCGAAGGGCGGCTCTGGCAACAGTTTCGGCACCATGGCCATAGCCATCGGCCTTGACCACGGCCATCAGTTGGCAGCCTTTAGCCAGCCAACCTTTCAAGCTTTTTGCATTGGCCTCAATGGCAGCGGGATTGACTTCCAGCCAAGCCCGTTGGCGTGGATCGGCTTGAGGCACCACCTTTGGGCTCTGCCCTCTGGGCAGATCAGTTGGAGTTGCGATCAGGTTTCGCATGGCCGCAGGGTAGGCATTGGTGTGCCGTCAAGCGTGTTCTGCCACTAGCATGCCGCGTAAATACGGGGCTGGCATGGGCCAGGTTCTTGTTCTCAATGCGTCCTACGAGCCGCTGAACATCACCACCTGGCGGCGCGCCATGGTGATGATGTTGAAGGGCAAGGCTGAGAGTCTGGAGGAGGACTCCAGTCGCAAGATTCGTGAGGACACGATGTTGCCTACGGTGATTCGCTTGCGGACGTTTGTGCGCGTGCCCTTTCGGCCTATGCCGTTGACGCGTCGCAATCTGTTTCAGCGTGATGGTCACTGTTGTCAATACTGCGGCTATCGCGGAGACACGCTCTCTATCGACCATGTGATTCCTCGTAGCCGTGGAGGGAGCGATTCATGGGAAAATGTCACGACTGCTTGCTTGCCGTGCAACGTGCATAAGGGCAATCGCACGCCGCAAGAAGCGGAGATGCCCTTGCAAAGAGTGCCCCGCAGACCTTTAAACAGCCTTAGCTTTGAAGCGATTAGGCGGATCAATTCTGGTGGCCATAGCCAGTGGGCGAAGTATGTGATCGGTTGGCGTTGAACCTTCAGTACCAACCGCAACCGTTCAGTCCTCGTTTTGTTGACTGATCTCTTCCATCTGACGGCGCTGCTCTTCGGCGATACAAGCTCCGATGATGTCCTCAAGCTGGCCTTCCAGGATTGGTTCCAGGGAAAAGTTGCGTCCGAGTCGATGATCAGTGGTGCGGTTGTCCTTGTAGTTGTAGGTTCGAATTTTTTCGCTTCGATCGCCACTGCCGACTTGGGCCCGTCGAGCAGAACTTTCCCTGGCGTTGGCTTCGGCAATTTGCCGCTCTAGCAGCTTGGCGCGCAGAATCTCCATGGCACGCTCTCGGTTTTGCAGTTGTGAGCGCTCTTGGGTGCAGAACACTCTGATGCCTGTGGGCTTGTGGAGGAGATCAACCGCTGTTTCCACTTTGTTCACGTTTTGTCCGCCCGCACCACCGGAACGAGCCGTGCTGACTTCGATATCAGTGGATTCGATTTGAACTTCCACGGGATCAGCCTCTGGCATTACGGCCACTGTTGCGGTGGAGGTATGCACACGTCCTTGGGATTCAGTGGTTGGCACGCGTTGAACCCGATGCACGCCGGCTTCGAATTTCAATTGACTGAAGACAGCGCCGCCTTTTACCGAAAGGATCAGTTCCCGGAAGCCACCAAGATCAGCTTCTGTGGCACTCATTGGTTGGACTGACCAGCCCACACGCTGACCGAAACGCTCATACATGCGAGCGAGATCACCAGCCCACAGACAAGCTTCCTCTCCTCCGGCGCCAGCACGGATCTCCAGCATCACACTGCGGTCATCTCGAGGGTCTCGCGGTAACAGGGCAAGAGTGAGGCGCTGCAAGAGATCTGCCATGCGGCATTCAAGTTGCTCGAGCTCCTCCTGTGCCAAAGATTCCATGTCTTGATCCCCTCTGCTGTCGCGCAGCAGTTCACGGGCCTGCTGCGTCTGCTGCTCAACGCTTTGCAGGTCCTCGTAATCCAAAACGAGGGGTTCAAGTCGTGCTCGTTCTCGGGCAATATTTTCTAGACGTTTTGGATCTACCGCAACATCAGGATCTGCCAGTTGCCTCTCAAGACTTCGGAAACTGGTCCTTGCGGCCTCAAGTTGTGAGATCAGGTTGGAAGAGTCCATCTCGATCACGGCATGATCCCGATTGCATCAGGCATGGCGAGAGATCTCACTGGTTGAGTTGTTAGTGGATCAGTCTTCTTTGCTTGCTTTGGGTTCTTCTTTGGGTTCTGCTTTGGTTGCGCTTGGCTCTTCTGTTTTGCTTTTCTTGGCAGCAGGCTTTGTCTCATCGGCGTCGGTTTGAGCATCTGCACCGGCCATGCCGTACTTGCGCATGAAGCGATCCACCCGGTCTTCGGTATCAAGGATCTTCAGGGTGCCAGTAAAGAAGGGGTGATTGCCACTCCAAACGTCCACGTGGAGCTCTGGCTTGGTGGAGCCGGTGGTCATCACCACCTCTCCATTGCAAATCACTTTGGATTCTGGATACCAGGTTGGATGGATATCGGGCTTAGGCATGGGAGGGAATGATGACGTTGAAGAGCCAGAGGGTTCGTAGGGCTCAGCGCTTGGAGAACTGAGGGGCTTTGCGGGCTTTTTTGAGTCCGTATTTGCGACGTTCTTTCGCCCGTGGGTCTCGGCTCAGATGGCCTTCTGTCTTAAGTGGTTTGCGGTTGTCTGCAGATAGCTCACACAAGGCTCGAGCGGCGCCTTGCTTGATCGCATCAGACTGACCAGTGAGGCCACCACCATGAACATTCACGAGAATGTCGTACTCCTCGTTTAGGCCGAGGGTTTGGAGAGGTGCCTTGACAGCAGCGATGTAGGCAGGGTTGAAATTCAGGTAATGATCACCAGGGCGTCCATTAATGGTGATGGCGCCTTTCCCAGGGACGAGACGAACTCTTGCGACTGAGGTTTTGCGGCGGCCGGTACCCCAATAGACAACGCTGTTATTTGAGCTGCTCATTTGGCGGAAGCGGCGGGATCAATCTTGATGGTTTTGGGCTGCTGGGCATCATGAGGATGTTCAGCGCCTTTGTAGACCTTGAGCTTGCGGAACAACTGACGGCCTAGGGCGTTGTGGGGAAGCATCCCTTTGATCGCTTTTTCCACGATTCGCTCAGGAATACGTTCTTGTAAAGCCTCGAAGGTTTCAACTTTCATCCCTCCAGGACGACCAGAATGTCGGCGGTAGAGCTTCTGCTGAGCCTTATTACCGCTAACGCAAATTTTCTCTGCATTAACGACAACAACGAAGTCACCTGTGTCCAGATGAGGAGTGAACGTGGGCTTGTTCTTCCCACGCAAAATGGAAGCCACTTCACTGGCCAATCTGCCAAGAGTTTGATTCTCAGCGTCCACCAGATACCACTGGCGGTCAATTGAATCAATAGATGGGACGGAGGTCTTGTTCATCGCGGCTGCATGCCGGTTCGGAGTTGCACTATCGCGAGCGACAGGGCTGGGCAGTGAGCATCAGGACCAATCCAATCGGTCTGAGCCTGATCAAGCTCGAAGGACGAGCTTACTCTTTCGTGGGGGCTAATCCAAATCGGATCATTCACGAAAGCGTTGCGGAACCAATTACGTGCTTCGGAGATGAACACCGAGGCTTTGTTTAGCCGAATCCTGGCGCCGAAGGAGGATCCAATGGAGGATCGCTCGTGGCTAGGGAGTACCGCGGTTGAGAATCGTACCACCCACCCTTAGAGAAAATGGGCTCTGAATAACCAGCCCTCAGCATGCAGAGCCCTTTTGCTGGAGCAGATTCTCTAACTTCATCGCGCCGTCGTTCCTGCCAGCGGCGTTGGAAGGTTTGGAGATTAAGACGGTGCTCTCCTAAGGCCACGAGTTGGCCCATCAGCAATCTCACCATGCCGTAGAGAAAGCCGCTGGCCTGGATCTCAACAACTAATAAATCCCCATGCCTTTCAATGTCCACATCCTGAACTGTGGTGAAGGCGTGTGGACGATTACTGCCCGCCCGTTGGAAAGCAGTCAAGTCATGAAGTCCCAAAAGCCCTTCCAGGGCCTCTCTCATCACGATTTCATCAAGTAGCACGTGATAGCGATGCCAACTCCAAGGAGCCAGGAACAAATTGGGACGCCGACCGTTATAGATCGTGTATCGGTATCGCCTGTAGGTCGCGGAGTGACAGGCGTGCCAATGGCTAGGGCGTGCGACCGCTTCCCTGACTCGGATTGTGCTGGGTAGTCGGCCATTGAGTGCTGCGGCCCATCGCTCGGCGGGAATCGGGCCGCAACAGTCGAAGTGCACCACTTGGCCTGCCGCGTGCACACCAGCATCTGTCCGCCCTGCTGCGATGGCCTTGATGGGTCGGAGTGGATCAAGCTGGCAGATCGCATCTTCAAGCTCACCCTGCACGCTGACGCCCTGCCGTTGACGCTGCCAGCCGCAATAACCTGATCCCTCGTACTGCAAGCTGATCGCGATCCGGCGTAGCAACGAATCGTCAGTGGCGCCGGATGAGCTTTTCATGGACATGGCTGAAGAACTCAGCATGTCGGAAGGCAATCTTTAGCTTTCAGACAAGCTCGATGATGGCCATCTCAGCATTGTCTCCGCGGCGCGGCACTGTTCTGATGATCCTTGTGTAGCCACCACGGCGATCGCCATAGCGCTCCTGGGCTTTGTCGAAAAGAGTATGAACCAGGCTCTTTTCGTAGATATATCCGATGGCGCGTCGACGTGACGCAAGGCTTCCTTCTTTCGCCAACGTGATCATGCGTTCTGCTTCATTGCGCAACGCTTTGGCCCGGGCCTTGGTCGTGGTTACACGACCTTCGCGGATCAACTGAGTTGTTAGTCCGCGCAGCAAAGCTTTGCGTTGATCGGCAGGGCGTCCCAGCTCGGGGACTCGACATTGGTGACGCATGGTTCTTTGTGTGTCTGGGTCGGAACAGGATCAACTCAGGCGGTTGTTCGGCTCTGAGGTATGGAGATGCCGATGCGCTCGAGAGCTTCGATGACTTCGTCGGCAGATTTAGAACCGAAGTTCTTGATCTCAAGGAGGTCTTCGTAGCTGAAGCCCATCAGGTCAGATACGGAGTTGACTTGGGCTCTCTTGAGGCAGTTATAGGCTCGCACTGAGAGGTTCAGTTCCTCAAGAGGAATCTGTGCTTCTGCAGAGGGCTCAGGCTCGATGCCTGGCTCTTCCACCATGGTGACGGTGGCGAGTGGCTGGAAGAGCTCGATCAGTTGGTTGGCTGATTCGGCAAGTGCGTCGTCAGGCGTTGTTGAGCCATCGGTTACAACTTCCATCCGCAGCCTTTCGCGGGTTGAACCGCCTTCGGCCACTGCCGTTTCGTCGATCGTGAAGTTCACGCGACGAACAGGCATGAAGACGGCATCGATTTGCAGTAAATCAATGGCATTGGTGTCTTCATTGTGGCGCTCTACAGGCCTATAGCCGATGCCACGCTCAACATGAAGCTCAAGCTCAAGGCTGTGACCTTCATGAACGGTGGCGATGATTCTTTCTCCATCGACGACCTGAACTTGGGAAGAGAACTGCAGGTCTTTGGCCTTAACTTCAGCAGGTCCGGAAACCACAAGGCGACCGATTTCAGTTTCGCTGCTGCGGCTGTTGACAGAAAGCTGTTTGCAGTTGAGGAGAATGTCGAGGACATCCTCTCGTACGCCAGGGATGGTGGCGTATTCGTGGTTGACACCAGCGATGCGAACGGCTGTGACAGCGCTGCCCTCAAGGCCGCCCATTAACACACGCCGCAGAGAATTTCCCAGCGTGGTCGCCTGGCCGCGTTCAAGCGGGCCGATGAGAAACACGCCTGTTTGAGCGCGATCATCCGCGATTTGATGCTCGATCCGGTCGATCTGATACTGCAGCACGGTCTGAAGCGGGGGGGAGTGGAACAGGGATGAAGCGCGATCAGACGCGACGGCGTTTGGGCCGACGGCAACCGTTATGGGGAATAGGAGTGACGTCTCTGATCAAAGTGATTTCAAGACCGGCCACTTGTAGGGCTCGAATGGCGGTTTCACGGCCTGAGCCTGGACCGCGAACCAAGACCTCGATCTGACGCATGCCTTGTTCAAGTGCACGCCTGGCGGCAGCTTCCGCTGCTGTTTGGGCTGCGAAAGGAGTCCCTTTCCGTGCACCCTTGAAGCCACTGGCTCCAGCTGATGACCAGGAGATGACTTCTCCAGAGCTATCTGTAATCGAAACGATCGTGTTATTGAACGTGCTCTGGATGTGAGCGACGCCATTTGGAACGTTGCGCTTGGCCTTTTTGGGGCCTGATTTTTTAGCTGGCTTGGCCATGGGCCGGTGCGATACGAGGTGGGAATGGTTTGCCTATGAAGGCTGATGGAGGTGATGCTTACTTCTTCTTGCCAGCAACAGTCTTGCGGGCTCCGCGACGAGTGCGAGCATTTGTGCGGGTGCGTTGACCGCGCACGGGCAAACTCATGCGGTGACGACGACCTCTTAGACAGCCAATATCCTGAAGGCGTTTTAGGGCCATACCCTCTTGGCGCCTGAGGTCTCCCTCAATCGTCAAGCCTTCTATGGCTGTGCGTATTTTTTGCACATCACCATCTTCCAGATCCTTGACTCTGATATCTGGATTGACCCCAGATTTTGTCAGAATCGTTTTGGCTCGAGTTGGGCCAATTCCGTAGATGTATGTGAGGGCAACTTCAATCCGCTTTTCGCGGGGAATGTCGACGCCAGCAATCCTTGCCACTGAGCACTAAATCGAGAAGGGACGGTGACCACCAAAGGCGGTGATGAGAATTTGGTTGAGCTCGATAACTAGATCGAGAACCATCAAAGAAATATCAGGAACTAGCCCTGACGCTGCTTGTGCTTGGGAGTGGTTTTACAGATGACCATCACCTTGCCGCGGCGTTTGATAACACGGCACTTCTCGCACATTTTCTTGACCGATGCGCGCACCTTCATGGGGTGTGGCTCTCCAAATTTCCAAACAACTACCTTAACACGCTGTTCAATTCAAGGATTTCTCGATACGAGAGCAGATCTCTTCGACACTTCCTTGTGCTTCCACTGATGTGAGCAGTCCTTGCTGGCGATAGTGATCGATCAGGGGGGCGGTTTTCTCTCGGTAGATCTCCAATCTGTTGCGAATCACGGCTTCGTTGTCATCCGCTCTGCCACGAGCCAAAAGCCTTGCAATCAGAACGGCGTCATCCAGTTCAAGGAGAACAACAGCTTCAATCGGTTGTTTGAGTTGCGCAAGCAGAGGCTCGAGTGCTGTGGCTTGAATCACGTTGCGTGGGAAGCCATCCAGCAACCACCCACCTGCCTGAGTTGACAGTCGTTTCTCAACGATGGCGAGCACCAACTCATCGCTGACCAGCTCGCCTCGGTTCATGACAGCCTCCGCTTCTTGGCCAAGCGGTGAGCCTGCTGCCACTTCAGCCCGTAGGAGATCACCTGTTGAAAGATGCATCAAGCCATGGGCATTGCAGAGACGTTCTGCCTGAGTGCCCTTGCCAGCCCCAGGAGGGCCAAGGAAGAGGAGACGTTGCTTCATCGTGGTTGACTGCGGCGGCTGAGTGAGGATTCTTAAGACAATCGGCTTGAATTATTGGCGAACAAGTCCTTCATAGCGTTGAGAGATCACATAGGTCTGAACCTGTTTGGCGGTATCGATCGCGACCCCTACCAGAATCAGTAGTGACGTCGCCCCAAGGCCCTGAAAAGTCTGCACGTTCGTGGCACGTTCAACGGCAGCAGGAACGATGGCCACGGCTCCAAGGAACAGACCCCCGAGGAGCGTCAAGCGATTTTGTACACCTGATAGGTAGTTGGTTGTCGCACTACCAGGTCTTACCCCAGGAATGGCCACGCCACTGCGCTTGAGGTTGGTTGCAATATCTGCAGGATTAACAGTGAGTGAGGCGTAGAAGTAAGCAAAACCAAGGATCAATGCAAAAAACACCAATGCATAAGGCCAAGGATTGGCAGCCCCAGGGTTTAAGGCACTGGCGGCTCTAATTAACAAAGGGTTTTTGGTGACATTGGCAATGGTGATGGGCAGGAAGATCAGAGCCGAGGCGAAGATGATCGGCATCACGCCGCCGGCATTCAATTTCAGTGGTAAATAGCTCTGACGAGTTGGCAGCAAGTTTGTGCCACCGATTTGTCGTTTGGCGCTGACGATTGGCAGTCGGCGAGATCCCTCTTGAACAAAAATGATCCCCACGATGGTGATCAGGAAAACCATCACAAGAACAATGATGCCGACAACATCGTTGCGATCTCCGGTCTGAGCTTTCTCAATTGTTGATGAGAGTGCTTTCGGCAAGGTGGCAACAATATTCAGAAAGATCACCAGTGAGGCGCCTTGGCCGATCCCTCGCTCGGTGATGATTTCACTGAGCCACATCACGATGATGGAGCCAGTGACTAAGGCCAGTGCCGTCTGCACGACAAACACCACTTCGCTAAGCCCTTCAATGGCGTACTGACGCAGGATCATTGCGAAGACCACACTTTGAACAAGACCCCAGCCAAGGGCTACATAGCGGGTGATCTGGGCGATTTTGCGTCGGCCTGCTTCGCCCTCGTTCTTTTGTAAGTCTTCGAGTTGGGGCAGCGATGCCGTGAGCAGCTGCATGATGATCGAGGCATTGATAAAAGGCAGGATCCCTAGAGCAAAGATCCCCAGAGTCGAAATGCCACCACCAGTGAAGATGTCGAGGAAGCCAATGAGTTGCCCGCCTTGTTGCAAAAAGCTCTGAAAGGCCACGCGATCAATGCCTGGCATGGGGATATAAATTCCCAGACGCACCAGTAGCAACAAGCCCAATGTGGTGATCACCCGGCCGCGAAGCTCAGGGTTGGTCACCAATTGCGTGAGGACTTCAGCGGCACTGGGGTTGCGGCCCCGACTTACGAGCATGGATGTAAGGGAAAGGTTGGGGTTGATGCTGCAAAGCCGTCCGCAGACCAAAGTCGTGCGGACGGCTCAGACACTAGATCCGCAGAGATCTAGACAGCTTTTTAATCAAGGGTTTCGCATGTGCCGCCGGCTGCTTCGATCTTTTGACGTGCTGAAGCCGTGAAGCCAGCAGCCTGAACGGTCAGCTTGACGGTAATCTCACCATCTCCAAGGATTTTCAAAGGGTGCTTGGGGCTTGTGACAATGCCTGATTTGACAAGTGAATCAAGGTTCACTGTGCTGCCAGCCTTGATCGAATTGAGCGCCGCCACATTCACAATCGTGAAAGCTTTGGGGTTGATCAGTTTGAAGTGCTTGAGTTTGGGCACCCGCCGGTATAGGGGCATTTGGCCGCCTTCAAATCCCGGACGTGTGGGGCTGCCAGAGCGCGACTTTTGGCCACGCATGCCAAAGCCACAACTTGCACCTTGGCCAGCGGCAATACCGCGACCTTTTCTCAATTTGCGACGCCTTGCACCGTTGTTGGCCTTGAGGGAGTTGAGTTGAAGTTTCATGGGGAATCAGGAGTAGATCTGCTCGAGGGAGATCCCCCGTTCCTTTGCGGTCTCCTTATGGGTGCGGAGTCCTTGCAAGGCCACCATGGCAGCCCTTGCATTGTTCAGTGGTGTTTTGCTGCCGAGTCGCTTGGCCAGGACGTTCTTAATCCCTGCTAGCTCAAGCACTGTACGGATCGAACCGCCTGCGATAACACCGGTACCTGGGGCTGCGGGTCGGATCAGCACGCTGGCAGCACCATCGCGGCCATTGGACAGTGTTGGGATGGAGCTGTGACGGGTAAGAGGCACCTTGACAAGGTGTTTTTTACCATCGGCGACGCCTTTACGCACCGCACCGATCACATCGCCAGCCTTGCCGACACCAACGCCGACTTGGCCGCGCTCGTTGCCAACAACGACGATGGCCCGAAAGCTCATTTTTTTGCCGCCCTTGACAGTTTTCGAGACCCGGCGAATCTGAACCACGCGCTCTTGCCATTCGGAATCGCGCTCCTGGCCTCTGCGGTCGCCACGTCGGCCTCCGCCTCTGCGGTCGCCACGGCCGCCGCCGCCGCCGCCGCCGCCGCCTCCCCCGCCGCCGCCACGGCGTTGCTCCTGCTGCTGGCCTTCTGCCGCTGCTGGCACATCAGCTGCTGCTGGGGTGTCGTTGTTGTTGGTCTGGCTTTTGGATTCGGTCATGGTGAGAGCAGGTATCAGAACTGAAGGCCCGCTTCCCGGGCGGCATCGGCAAGGGCTTTCACCCGGCCGTGGTACAGGTTGCCGCCGCGATCGAAGACCACCTGTTGAATGCCCTTAGAGAGGGCTCGCTTGGCGACCAGTTCGCCGACGGCGATGGAGGCATCACAGCTGCTGCCATCAGCCTTAAGGCTGGTACGCAGGTCCTTGTCGAGGGTTGAGGCTGCACACAGTGTGCTTTTGGCCTCATCGTCGATGACCTGGGCATAGATGTGGTTGTTGGAACGGAACACGGCCAAGCGTGGTCTCTGTGGCGTTCCATTGAGGTAGCGCCGCAGGCGCCTGTGGCGCTTTTGTGTTTGTTGTTTGCGGGAGGTGGGCGACATAGTTGGTAAAGCGGATTGACGTCAGGCAGACATCTATTTCTTGCCGGATTTGCCTGCTTTGCGCAGAATCCGCTCGCCTTCGTATTTGATCCCCTTGCCCTTGTAGGGCTCAGGTGGACGAATGGCCCGGATCTTGGCGGCTTCGTTGCCAACGAGTTCTTTGTCGGCACCGGAGACGGTGACTTTGGTGTTGTTCTCAACTGCAAAGGTGATCCCTGCAGGTGGAACCATTTCTACGGGGTGGCTATAGCCAGCGCTGACAACAAGGTTTTTGCCTTTGACCTGAGCCCTTGAGCCCACGCCGATGATCTCTAGCTTGCGGTCGTAACCCTTGCTGACGCCTTCAACCATGTTGGCGACCAAGGATCGACAGAGGCCGTGGCGCTCACGCGATTTACGCTTCTGGCTGGTGGGAGTCACCACAATGGTGTTCTCCACTTGGCTGATGCTGACGCCTTCTGGAAGCGTGCGGTTGAGTTCCCCTTTGGGACCCTTGACCGTGACCGTGAGGCCGTCGAGAGTCACTGCCACCTTTTCAGGCAGAGGGATTGGATTTTTGCCGATACGAGACATGGTTAAAGGCTCCGGGTCAGTACACGTAACAGAGCACTTCTCCGCCAACACCCTGCTTGCGGGCATCGCGGTCGCTCATAACGCCTTTGGACGTGGAGATGATCGCCACTCCGAGGCCGCCCAAGACCTTGGGTAGGCCATTGGTGTTCTTGTAGATGCGCAGGCCTGGCTTGCTCACCCTTTGCATGGAGCGAATGGTGGGTCGGCGATGCTTGCCGCTGTATTTCAATCCGAGGATGAGTTGGGTGCGAACACCTTCACCTTCTTCTTTGATCTCAGCGATGAAGCCCTCCTGTTGCAGCACTTTTGCAATGCTGCGTGACATCCGGGAGGCAGGAATGTGCGTGGTCTCGTGACGCTTTTCACTCGCATTACGGATGCGGGTGAGCATGTCTGAAATTGGATCGTGGTTAGCCATAGTCGTCTGCGAAGAGGGCTCAGTTGCTGCGGAACGGCATTCCCATCTCGCGGAGGAGGGCACGGCCCTCTTCATCCGAACGGGCGCTGGTCACGATGGTGATGTCCATGCCCCTGATGGCGTCGATCTTGTCGTAGGAGATCTCGGGAAAGATGATCTGTTCCTTCACCCCGAGAGTGAAGTTCCCACGGCCGTCAAAACTTTTGGGACTCACACCCCTGAAGTCCCTGATTCTGGGCAGTGCCAGGTTGATCAGCCGCTCCAGGAAGGCATACATCCGTTCACCACGCAGGGTGGCAACGCAGCCGATCGGCATGCCCTGACGGATCTTGAATCCGGCGATCGCTTTCTTGGCCCGAGTCACAACAACCTTCTGGCCGGTGATGTTGGCCAGTTCTGTGATTGAGGCCTCAAGGGCCTTGGCGTTCTGGGCTGCCTCACCAAGCCCCCTGTTGACGGTGACCTTCACCACCTTGGGGACTTCGTGAATGTTGGAGAGACTCAGGTCCTTAAGCAATTTGGGCTGAATCGTCTCCCTGTAGCGCTGTTTGAGTGACATGACTTGGGTTCAGGGTGCTTCTGGTCGTGGTCAGAAGTGGATGGTCGGGACGGACAAAAGGGGTGGACGAAGGTTGGATGGTCGGGTTCCGCTGTTTGGGATGAACAGCGGCGGTCAGTCGATGACCTCACCGGTTTTCTTGAGGCGGCGTTTCTTGCTGCCGTCCTTCTCCACGACCAGCTCGACGCGGCTGGCCACTTTTTTCTCCGTGGAATAGAGCATCACGTTGGATGCGTGGAGAGAGGCCTCCTCGGTGACGATTCGACCGCTCTCGCCCTCCTGTGTCGGTTTGACGTGGCGGGTGCGCACGTTGATGCCCTGCACCACCACCCGGTTTGTGTAGGGCAGGGTGCGCAGGACCTCGCCGGTTTTTCCCTTGTCCTTGCCGGTGATCACCTGGACGGTGTCGCCTTTGCGGATGCGCATCTTGATGCGCTGCGCAGGTTTGGCTTTGGGGGTTGCGATGGCCATGGTCAGATCACCTCCGGAGCGAGCGAAACGATTTTGGTGAAGTTGCGTTCGCGCAGCTCCCTTGCGACCGGTCCGAACACCCTGGTGCCCCGCGGGTTTTTATCCTCATTGATGATCACGGCGGCGTTGTCGTCAAAGCGGATGGAATTACCGGTGTTCCGCCGCAGGGTGGCTTTGGTGCGCACCACAACGGCCCTGACAACATCCGATTTCTTGACTCCCATGTTTGGCATGGCGTCTTTGACGGCGGCGACGATCACATCACCGACGTGGGCATAACGTCGGTTGGTGCCCAGAACACGGATGCACTGGATGCGCTTGGCGCCACTGTTATCGGCGACTGTGAGGAAGGTTTCCTGCTGGATCATGGGGATACCTCCTTGGCTTTGGGGCTTTTGCTGAGAACCTCAGCAATGGCCCAGCGCTTGGCGCGGCTTAGGGGGCGGGTCTCCGTGATGCGGACCCGGTCTCCGACGCGACAGGCGTTGTCTTCGTCGTGAGCCTTGTAGCGGGTGGTTCGGCTGACCGTCTTCTGGTAGATGGGATGGGGGAAGCGGTTCTCCACCGCAACAACCACCGTTTTGTCCATCTTGTCGCTGACGACGGTGCCGACCCTTTCCTTGAGTGCCATGGGTTCTAAGGGGGGAATCAGGAAGAGGCGGAGGAGCGATTTCGCTCCTTCTGCACCGTCAGCAGCTGGGCCAGCTTGATGCGGCTCTCCCTGAAGCGGTGTGTATTGGTCAGCTGGCGGGTGGCCTGCTGAAAACGCAGATCGAACATCTCCTTGCGGAGGTCGTTGATCTGTTCTGTGATGTCGGCGTCGGTGAGCTTGCGCACCTCGACAGGGCTGGGGCGTGACATGGTCAGGACTCCACAGTGACGGCGGCTGCGCCGGCAGTGTCATTGCTGCCTGCGTCCTGTTCCTGGTCCTCAAGGGACAGGAACTTGGTTTTCAAAGGCAGCTTGTACTGAGCCAGTCGCATGGCTTCTTTGGCAATGGCTTCGGTGATCTCATCACCGCCCATTTCAAAAAGAATCCGACCGGGCTTGACGACGGCCACCCAGAATTCAGGGTTGCCCTTGCCTGAGCCCATGCGGGTTTCAGCAGGGCGCATGGTGACGGGTTTGTCCGGAAAGATTCGAATCCAGATGTTGCCGCCCCGCTTGACATAGCGGGTCATGGCTCGACGGCTGGCTTCGATCTGACGGGATGTGACCCAGCCACATTCCTGGGCTTGCAGGGCAAACGATCCGAAGGCAATCGTGTTGCCTCGGGTTGCAACGCCGCGCATGCGGCCACGTTGCTGTTTGCGGAATTTGACGCGTTTTGGACTCAGCATGGTTCAGGTCTCCTGATCACCCCTCGTTGGAGCGGTCTTCGAACTGTTGGGGCCGGCGATTGCCCCGACGACGTGGGCTTGCGCCCACAGGTACTGGTGAGGCTTCATCGCCGAGAACTTCGCCCTTGAACACCCAGACCTTGATACCCAGCACCCCGTAGGTGGTGCGGGCAACTTTGGTGGCGTAATCAATGTCGGCGCGAAGGGTGTGCAGGGGTACCCGCCCTTCACGTGTCCACTCCGTGCGTGCGATTTCAGCACCGTTGAGGCGTCCTCCGACCTGAATCTTCAGGCCGAGCACACCCGCCCGCTGTGCCCGTTGCACGGCCATTCGGATCGTGCGGCGGAAGGCGACACGCTTCTCTAGCTGCTGGGCGATGTATTCAGCCAGCAGGAAGGCATCACCATCCACCCGCTCGACTTCCACGACATTGATCCGAACCTGACGGCTCTGATCACCGACTGTCTTCTGGATGCCGCTGCGCAGCTCCTCAATGCCGCTGCCCTGGCGGCCGACAAGAACACCTGGACGCGCTGTCTTGAGTTCAACCTCAAGCTGGTCGGCCTTGCGGGCGATGAGCACATCGCTGATGCCGGCAGATCCGTATTTCTTGTGAATGAACTTGCGGATGCGGTCGTCTTCCTGCAGAAGGGTTGGATAGCTCTTGCTGGGGGCATACCAGCGGGACCGGTGTTCCTGGGTGATCCCCAGGCGTAAGCCGGTTGGATGGATTTTGTGTCCCATCAGTTGGGGTCCTCGGGGGTCAGGAGTCGGTCTGGGCCGCCACAGCAATGCTGATGTGGCAGGTTTGCTTCTTGATCGCGAAGGCGCGGCCTTGGGCGCGGGGCCGGTAGCGCTTCATGGAGGGTCCCATATCGGCGCTGGCCGTTGTGATGATCAGAGAAGCCGGATCGAGACCGAGATTGTTCTCGGCATTCGCCACCGCAGACCTCAGCACCTTGGTGATTGGGCCGGTGGAGCGATAGGGCATGAACTCGAGCATGATCAGCGCATCGCGATAAGTTCGCCCGCGGATCTGATCGAGCACTCGGCGCACCTTGGAAACTGAGCCGCGGATGAAGCGACCGTGGGCCTTGGCGATGGAGGCAGTTGGAGATGAGTTGGTCATGATTTCAGCGGCCTCCTTTCTTGTCTTTGATGTGACCTTTGAAGGTGCGTGTGGGAGCGAATTCCCCCAGCTTGTGACCCACCATCTGCTCGGTGACGAAGACAGGGATGTGGGTTCTGCCGTTGTGAACGGCAATGGTGTGGCCGATCATCATCGGCAGGATGGTTGAGGCGCGAGACCAGGTCTTGATGACTGACTTGTCTTCTTCAGCATTTTGCTTCTCAAGCTTGCGAAGCAAGCTGTCAGCAATGAAGGGGCCTTTTTTAAGTGAACGTCCCATGGCGGGTTAAGCGAACGGCAGAAGGAGGAATGAAATCAAGAATCTCGTCCGCCTCTACTGCGTTTGGAGGTGCGGCGACGTTTGCGGATAACTAACCGGTTGCTGGGCTTATTCCGCTTGCGGGTCTTGAGACCAAGAGCGGGTTTACCCCAGGGTGTGACCGGACCGGCGCGGCCGATCGGTGCACGACCCTCACCACCACCGTGGGGGTGGTCGCAGGGGTTCATGACACTGCCTCGAACCTGAGGGCGACGCCCTAGCCAACGACGTCGACCAGCTTTGCCAAGACTGGTGTTGCGAATTTCAGCGTTGCCGACTTCGCCAAGAGTGGCGTAGCACTCTTTGCGAACCAGACGTACTTCTGTGGAAGGCAGTTTTAGAGCGACGTAGTCGCCTTCTTTTGCCATCACCTGGGCACTAGCTCCAGCTGTGCGGACCATCTGGCCACCGCGGCCGGCATAGAGCTCAACGTTGTGAACACTGGAGCCGAGGGGGATGGAAGAGAGGGGCAGGGCATTGCCGGTCTCAATCGGTGAATTGGGACCAGAAATAACCTCTTGACCCACCACGATCCCTGCTGGGGCAAGGATGTAGCGCTTCTCTCCATCGGTGTAGTACAGCAAGGCCAGCCTGGCGTTGCGATGGGGGTCGTAGTGGATCGCAGCAACTTTTGCTGGGATGTCGTACTTGTTGCGGCGGAAATCGACAAGCCTGTAGGCGCGCTTGTGACCACCACCACGATGGCGGCAAGTGATCACACCGCGGTTGTTTCTGCCTTTGCGGCGGTGCTTGGCGACGACCAGGGATTTTTCAGGCTTGCGGCCGGTGACTTCACTGAAGTCAGTCACCACCCGGGTGCGGGTTCCTGGTGTGTATGGACGGAAGGTACGGATTGCCATGTCGTTTCAGATCCCTCAGGACTCAGGGAAGAGTTGGATCGTGTTGCCCTCAGCAAGCCGCACCATGGCTTTCTTCACTTGGGCACGCTTGCCAGCGAAGCGACCCACCCGACGGCTACGACGTGGTGGATTCATGGTGCTGATGCCGATCACACGAACATCGAAGAGCTTTTCGACGGCTGCTTTGATATCAGGCTTGGTGGCGCGATGGTCCACCTCAAAGGTGTACTGGTTGAGTTCCAGGGCACTGGTTGCTTTTTCTGTAATCAGCGGACGGCGGATTACATCGGCCAGTCGACCTTCAAAACGTTCACTCATCTCCGTAAACCTCCTGAATCGTTGCGAGAGCTTCCTCACCCAGCACCAAGGAGTTGGCGTTGAGCAAATCGAAGACGTTGAGTTGATCGGCGGCGATCAGCTTTACCTTCTCGAGATTGCGTACGGAACGTCGCACGACATCCGAGGGGGTGGAAAGAATGATCAGAACCTTTGAATCTGAGTTGATTCCAAGTCGCCCGATCAGATCGGTGATCTCTTTGGTCTTGGGCACCTCAAGCTTGCTGCCGAAGTCTTTAACCACAACAACATCGCTAAAACGCGCCATCAGAGCGGTGCGTAAGGCAAGCCGCCGCTCCTTGCGGTTCATGGTCAGGTTGTAGCTACGAGGCTTCGGACCAAAGACGATGCCGCCGCCTGGTCTTAAGGGAGTTCTGATTGAACCTTGGCGTGCCCGACCTGTTCCTTTTTGCTTGTAAGGCTTGCGACCACCACCGCGGACTTCTGCCCGGGTGAGGGTGCTTGCTGTTCCTTGACGGCTGTGAGCCTGCTGCCGAAGTACAGCACGGTGCATCAAATCAACCGCTGTGGAGTCCTTGGCAACGGTGAGGTCAAGACTTGCCTTGCCTGTCTCTTTGCCTTGCCAGTCGCGAACAATGCAATTGGCCATTACTTAGCTCCTCCTTTGGCAGGCTTGTTGCCCACGCGATTGGCGGGCCGGATATTCAGCAGTGAGCCGGGCTTGCCTGGAACGGAACCCTTAACCACCAGAAGGTTCTGCTCACTATCGATTTTGAGGATGGTGAGCCCACGCGTGGTGATTTGTTTGCCGCCGTAACGGCCAGCCATGCGTTTGCCTGGATAAACCCGTCCCGGGGTTGTACCGGCACCCGTGGATCCTGGCTCGCGGTGATTTTTTGAACCGTGGGTCATCGGACCACGGGTGAAACCATGACGCTTTTGATAACCAGCGAAGCCTCGACCCATGCTTTGGCCGCTGACGTCCACTTTTTGGCCAGCTTCAAAGCTGCCGACAGTGATCGCAGCGCCAAGCTCAAGGCCGTCGATACCTTCGACTCTGTATTCACGAAGATGCTTCAGCAGTTCTTCGCCAGATTTCGAGAGGTGGCCTTTGGATGGCTTGTTGATTAGCTTTTCGCGGGTTTCGCCAAAGCCAATCTGTACAGCGGCATAGCCGTCGCTGCTGGATGATTTGAGTTGGGTGATGCGGCAGGGGCCCGCCTCGATCAAGGTGACCGGGACGGCTCTGCCTTGCTCGTCGAAGAATTGGGACATGCCCAATTTCTTGCCAAGGATGCCGATGGACATTGGAGGTAAGAACGCCAGCGTGGATAACCTCTGGTCCTGTAAGGCCAAGAGATCGATTGGCAGAGCTGATCGTGAAAGCGCTGTCGAAACCGATGACATGCAAATCCGTCGAAGAACGGAATGATGTGTTGATTTCGGCGTAGGGCTAGCAAATCAGCTGGGCTGGGACTTGGCCGACCTTGTTGAGGCGGTTAGTTTCCCGGCAGGGGGGATAAATCCCTTTCCTGCTCTGGCCTAAGGATCCAGCGCAATCGCTGAACCTGCCTGAACTTCTGGAGGCCCGGCTAGCGGACGGGCGCAGAAAGACAAGCAAACTAAAACTTTACACCACCACAAAACTGCTGTTGAGGTCTTCTCCTGAGCTGCCAGACTTGATTTCTTCGTTTATTTGAAGCCATGCCGCTCTTGCTCTCTGGTCGGGGGTTTCGCCGTGACCTGGATGCTTGCGGCTGTATGGCCATCAACGTTCCTTTGGAAGGTGGAGCGGAAACAAGGTTGCTTCGTCGTTTGAGGGCTGCGGGTTATCGCACCCAGTTGAGCTCTGCGCGTGGTCTTGGCGATCCGGAGGTTTTTCTGTTCCAAACCCATGGAATACGACCTCCCCATCTTGGCCATCATCGAGTGGGCCGTAGTGCTGCAGTCGGAGAGGTTCAGCAGGTGATGCCACAGCTGGCTGAACTGTTGGCTGGTGAAGCGCCTGTGGTGCTTTGGCTGCTTGAGGGACAGGTCTTGTCACGTTCCGAGCTCTTCTCTCTATGTGATCTGTGCCGTCGAGAGCCGCGCTTGCGGGTGGTGGTGGAGATGGGCGGTGCTCGTCAGCTGTCTTGGCAGCCGATGCAAACTCTTCTTGGGGACTGAGATTTATCACCCTGGTTGCCTTAAAGCAGAGCCCTGTTAGCGGTGATCTCGCCCTGGCTCGAGGGGTCTGGGTGAAGTTGATCTGTGGTGCGAGTAATCAAGACTTGCCTGCCATCAGTGATCTCTGTGCGGTTTATGCAGCAGCAGGAGTGCATTGTGTTGATGTTGCGGCTGATGAGGCGGTGGTCAGGGCTGCCCGACAGGGGCTTGATTGGGTGCAATCGCAATGGGGTTATCGCCCTTGGCTGATGGTGAGCGTTAGCGATGGTCAAGACGCTCATTTTCGTAAGGCTTGGTTTGATCCCCAGCGTTGTCCCAGCGATTGTCGACGCCCTTGCCAGAGGGTGTGTCCAGCTGATGCCATCGCTGGAGAAGGAGGCATTCATGCCAGTCGTTGTTATGGCTGTGGTCGTTGTCTGCCGGCCTGCCCTCTAGGCCTTATCGACCTAGAGGATCGCCGGCTTGGTCTTGACGATCTCGCTCCAATGTTGGCCGAATTGCGCCCTGATGCGGTGGAAATTCATACGGCGCCGGGCCGGGCTGAGGCTTTTCAATCAACGATTGCGGCATTGATGGATGTGCAACTGCCTTTGCAGCGACTTGCAGTCAGTTGTGGGCTGGAAGGACATGGTTTAACTGTTCATTCACTTGCGCGTGAGTTATGGCAACGTCACGACTGCTTGCGGCGTTATGGCCAACGGCCGCTCTGGCAGCTTGACGGCCGCCCGATGAGTGGCGATGTGGGAGCGGGAACGGCAAGAGCGGCTGTGGCGCTTTGGCATGGTGTTCGCCACCTTGCTCCCCCTGGCCCTCTTCAGCTTGCCGGAGGCACGAATGACCACACGATTCTGCATCTGCCGGAAAACGACGGACCTGCAGGTGTTGCGTTCGGAGGGATGGCACGCCGCTTGCTTCAACCTTGGTTGCAGGAAGCTCAGGCGAGGGAAATTAGCTTGAGGGATTGGCCGGAAGGTTGGTGTGCGGCCGTTGCGAAGGCGCAGAAGCTGGTTCGTCCATGGTTGTCGCGCTGATCAGAGTCGACAGACTGTGCAAAGCACTTAAAACCTTGGCCTTTGCAAGGTTGTGAATTCTCAGGGCGATGACCCCACAGCGCATCACTGATGACCTGGACAGGCTTCTTGAGCTGTTGCCTTCTGCTGTTCAGCAGGCTCTCGCTGAGCCGCTGCGACGCGAGCAGTTGCTTGAGGTTGTTCTTGATCTCGGCAGGGTTCCTGAAGCTCGATACCCAGGCCGAGCTTTGGCTTTGGGCGATGCCTGTTTGACGCGTTCTGACTTGCAGGCAACTGTTGATCGGTTGGGCCAGTTTGGTGCTGATAACCGTGCTGGCATTGAACGGACCCTTCATCGCATTAGCGCCATTCGCAATCGTCAGCGAGATGTCGTGGGCCTCACATGTCGTGTCGGGAGGGCTGTTTTCGGCACTGTCGCGATGGTGCGAGATCTGCTCGACACCGGTCAGTCGCTGTTGTTGATGGGGCGCCCTGGAGTCGGCAAGACGACAGCGCTGCGTGAGATCGCCAGGGTTCTGGCTGATGACCTACAACGACGCGTCGTTGTGATCGATACCAGCAATGAGATTGCTGGGGATGGTGATATTCCTCACCCTGCGATCGGTCGGGCCCGGCGCATGCAAGTGGCCAGGCCTGAACAACAGCATCAAGTCATGATCGAAGCGGTGGAAAACCATATGCCTGAAGTCATCGTTATTGATGAGATCGGCACGGAATTGGAGGCTCAAGCTGCGCGCACGATTGCCGAAAGAGGGGTCCAGTTGGTTGGCACTGCTCACGGCAATGCGCTGGCTAATTTGATCAAGAACCCCACCCTTAGTGACTTGGTGGGTGGCATTCAGTCCGTCACCCTCGGTGACGATGAGGCGCGACGTCGGCGCACACAGAAGACAGTGCTTGAGCGAGCAGCTGAGCCGACGTTCCCTTTGGCGGTTGAAATGCACACCCGACATCGCTGGTCGATCCATGCTGATGTTGCTGCAACTGTGGATTTGTTGTTGCGGGGACATTTGCCTCGTGCCCAGGAACGTGAGTTGGCCGCTGATGGATCCATACGGCTGGTGGATCCTGCCTCGTTGCCATCGCCCTTGCGTAGGCCCACCTTGGCCGCTGTGCCTTTACCTGATCCGGTGGAACCTTCCCCGAGACAGCGTTCTCGCGCAGCGGTGCGAGCAGAATCACCATCTGATCCCGAATCGTTAGAGGCTGAATTGCCCAAGGTTTCTGAGCAGCTTGCGCTGCAAGTCCTTTGTTGTGGCATTACTCCTCAACTCGTCAATGAGGCCATTCGTCGCCATGGTTGGCCTGCCCGCTCGGTGGATGATCTCGATCAAGCTGATGTAGTCCTCAGCATTCGTAAGGGATTGGGCCAGCAGCCAGCCTTAAGACGCCAGGCACGTGAGTCCAGGGTGCCGGTCCTTGTGATTAAGTCCGACACCATGCCCCAGGTGGAGCGTGCCTTGGAGCGCTTGTTGGCCCGTCGTTCCGATGGTGGCGATGAGCCAATCGAAACTGCGGCTGATCGAGAGGATTCTTTGGCTGCACTTGAGGAATGCAGATTGGCAGTTGAAAAAGTTGTGGTGCCTCTTGGTCGCCCAGTTGAGTTGCTTCCCCGTAGTGAGAAAGTGCGTGAGATGCAGGCTGATTTGGTGATGCGCTATCGCTTACGTAGTGATGTGTTTGGTCAGGCGGATCAACAGCGATTGAGGGTTTATCCCCCATAAAGATGGCTTGACTGTTGTGGATGGATTGACGAAGGACACTCCTCTATGGGTAACTATGTGCACACCAGTGACATTTCCTTCGTTTGGGTGTCGATCTGGATCAATGGGCCGTCGCCAAGCGGTAAGGCAGCGGGTTTTGGTCTCGCCATTCCTAGGTTCGAATCCTAGCGGCCCAGTTTTTCAAATTTCCGTTGAACTCCCGGCCCCTGTTGGTATTTGATTTCGACGGGGTCATTGTTGATGGCATGGGTGAGTACTGGTGGAGTTCGCGCCAGGCCTGTATGACGTTGGTGGATACGGCTTCCGGTTCGGAGTCGTTGCCTGTCGAGGTTCCTGAAGCCTTTCGCCTGCTGCGCCCCTGTATTCATTACGGATGGGAGATGGTTTTGCTAGCAGCGGAGCTCTTGCGACCAGACAGCCCATTGCGTTTGCAGGGCCCTAGGGCTTATGCGGCGGACTATTCCTTGCGATCTCAGCAGGCATTGGAGGCCTGGGGTTGGCAACCAGCTCAACTCCAGGAATCCTTGGAGCAGGCGCGGCGCAAGGCCGTAGCGGTGGATCGATCAGCATGGTTGGCCCGTCATCGCCCTTTCCCCGGAGTGGTTGAGCGCTTGGCGGGGTTGGCGGCTGAAGGCGTGGATTGGGTTGTTCTCACAACCAAGGGAGCGGCGTTCACTGCTGAACTGCTGTCTTCTCTCCAGCTCTCGCCTAGTGAGCTTTATGGTCATGAGTCTGGGAGCAAGCCAGAGGTGTTGCTGCGCTTGGCTTCGCAACGATTGCTGCGAGGATTTGTCGAGGACCGTCGCGCCACACTCGAGACGGTGCTTGCGACTCCTGGCCTGGCTTCTTTGCCTTGTTATCTGGCGAGCTGGGGATACTTGAAACCTGAAGACAGGCAATCGTTGCCTAGGGGGATTCACTTGCTCGAGCCAGAAGCTTTGGCGTCCCCCTTGGCGAGCTGGCCCTGATTCGTTAGCGTACGCTTGTACTACATGGGACGGCTTGTCGTTTTGGTGGCATTGGACCTTTGTCTGGATGCCAGTCAGTTCTGCTCCAGCGTTTAGGCGCTGTTCAGCCCGCTGGCCGACAGCAACCGCCTGCTTCTTCCTTCTCTATTGATATGTCAGTTGACGTGAAAGCCACTCAATCTTCCAGTTCCAGTGCCCGCCAGTCAGAGGCTCGTTCGGGAGAGCGGGACAAGGCACTCAATTTGGTGCTTGGGCAGATCGAGCGTAATTTTGGCAAGGGGTCGATCATGCGTTTGGGCGATGCCTCTCGCATGAGGGTGGAGACCATCTCCACAGGGGCGCTAACTCTTGATCTTGCTCTTGGTGGTGGCTATCCGAAGGGACGTGTCGTTGAGGTGTACGGCCCGGAGAGTTCTGGTAAAACCACCTTGACTTTGCATGCCATCGCTGAGGTGCAACGCCGTGGTGGTGTCGCGGCTTTTGTGGATGCTGAGCATGCTCTCGATCCTGTTTACGCCGCTTCTCTCGGTGTCGATATTGAGAATCTGTTGGTGTCTCAACCGGATACGGGCGAGATGGCGCTTGAAATTGTTGATCAGTTGGTGCGTTCGGCGGCTGTGGATATCGTCGTCATCGACTCTGTTGCCGCGCTGACTCCCCGTGCAGAAATCGAGGGAGAGATGGGAGATTTGGCTGTGGGTAGCCAGGCGCGTCTGATGAGTCAGGCGATGCGCAAGATCACTGGCAATATCGGCAAATCCGGTTGCACAGTGATTTTCCTCAATCAGTTGCGCCTCAAGATCGGAGTCACTTACGGCAATCCAGAGACGACAACCGGTGGTAACGCTCTCAAGTTCTATGCCTCTGTCAGGCTCGATATCCGTCGCATTCAGACGTTGAAGCGCGGCACTGAGGAATATGGCATTCGTGCCAAGGTGAAGGTGGCGAAGAACAAGGTGGCACCGCCGTTCCGTATCGCTGAATTCGACATTCTTTTTGGCCGTGGGATCAGCACCCTTGGTTGCTTGCTTGATTTGGCTGAGGAAACGGGTGTGGTCATCCGCAAAGGTGCTTGGTACAGCTACGAGGGCGACAACATTGGTCAGGGGCGTGACAACACGATCACTTGGCTTGAACAAAATGCTGAAGCCAGCGATCAGATTGAAGTGTTGGTGCGTCAGAAGCTCACAGAGGGGTCTGAGGTGACGTCTAATTCGATGCGTCCATTAGCGGCGGCAGCCCGCACTGCGGCGACGAAGCCTGCTGTTGCTCAGGAGTCTCAAGCTGCCTGAGAACCAGCAACTGAGTTCATCGTTTGAGTGGGCTAGGGCAGGAGTTCACGGATAACTGAAAGCCCCCTCATTGCAGAGGGCTTTCAGTTATCAGGCTTTTCGTTGCAGGGCTTGGGTTACTTGGTTTGGGTTGCTTGGTACCGGTTACTTGGTACCGGCGAGGGCCCACCATCCAGCGGCAGGGCCGACGAAGCGCACAACAATCCAGAACACCACCATGCCGATGATGCCGATCCAAGCTCCCCGGCTTGTGATGGCATAAAACTGATCCTTCTGCTTCTCGGTGATCGGAAGCCAGGAGACAACCCTGGGGGAGTTGTCCTTTTTGTTCTTGCTTGTCTTTGGACGTGGAGGCAAGCCTTGGCTGGCTCTGCGGCGGGCTTCTCCCATTCCCTTCCCCATGTGGTGTCGAATGTTCTAAGGCTAGTTAGAAGAATCAGTCAGGCAATAAACGCTGTAATGGTCTCCAGGGCTCGATGCTGCTGAGAACTTGTTCGCCCCAGCATCGTCGTCGTAGTCGACCATCAAGGATCGCGAGTCGTCCGCCGCTTGCTCGGAGCGGGGCGATTGCCGGTGCCATCAGGCAGAGGGCTTCTGGCAATAGAAGCTCGCGGAACCAGTCGCGGCCTCGTTGTTTTAGGGCCTCCACCCTTGCGGCCGTAAGGGGCGATTCCAGGCTGGCAAGAGGCAGCAAGGCGATGATCAATTGCTCGGGCAAGGGGAGTTGATCGTGATGCTGAAGCCACCAGCTCCAGCGACAGCAGACCACACCATTGGATTCGGGAGCAGTGGTTTCATGAACGACTCGGCGACCAAATTCTGCTGCCAGTTCACTGGTGAGTTGTCGCCTGAGTTGCTGATCGTCGAGCAAAACCACGCTCAGACCTGAGCGGCCCAGGATCAACCTGCGACTTTGATCGAGGAGATGGTCTGCATAGATTTCGGTGTTAGGCAGTGGTTGGCGCCGCGGTGCAAACAGTGGGATGGGTTCTTGCCATCTGGGTTCGTTTAATGAAGCCACCACGGTTGAGGGAAAATCGGCATCGTCCAACTCGGTGCGTAGGCGAGTGGTTTCAGCTGATCCGGTGAGCAGCAAGGCCGGTTGATCGCGAAGCAGGCCAGGCAGGCTTTTGAGCGGTTCGAGCGGTTGCAGCTGCCATTGACATTGCAGGAGCTGGTGATCGAGTTCGCCCCAACTTGCCCAGTGTTGATGATTCGCTTGCAGTAGTGCTGGCCATGGATCTGGCGATGGAGACAACAGTCCCATCAGGTTTTTTAGGGCCAGAATCTCGTTGCCATTGAGCTTGACTTGAGCGTCAACTCGTGTGGCTTGCATAAACAGCCTGCGGCTGATTCTTTCGTGGAGTTCAAGCAGAGCTGCATCTGCAGAAGGATGAGCACGTCTGAGCTGTTCCCAGTCTCTGGGTGCGATGACCATGGTCATCGACTGCCGTAGCCGTTCGCTGAGCAGTTCAGCTTCGGGAATGATTAACTGCCGGTTGCCAAGATTGTTGCTCTGATGGGCTTCTATCAAGCCGTCGATGTTGAGCAACCAAAGTTGATCACCTGTTGGTGGATTGGGGCCTTCCCAGCAGGGGAGCCTGAAGCCTTCTGCCTGCAGTCTTGGCAGCTCAACCTGCAGTAAATGTTGGCGTTGCTGATCCGAGAGGATCAGTGCGGCGCCGTTGGTTTCTAGGCAGAGGGGAACGAGCAGACCCAGCCACCAAACATTTGGGTTGCACGGATCCAATTGGATGAGAGTGTGATCGCGTCGACGCAGGCTTCTGGCGACCAGGCGACTCAGGGTGAGGTGATGAGGCCAGGCTGAAGGAGCCCGCTGGAGCAGGTTCTTGAGTTGCTGATGGGTCAGGGCTTCCAGCATTAGAAAAGCCTAGGGATCGCGATGTTGATCACGACTCCATGTTGACCTCTCGACCAACATGGAGTCAGGGGTGTACATGGAATTGATGAGCCAGCAAAGAAGGTCTTCAGGATCCGTCGGCATTGTGGGCCTGGGGTTGATCGGAGGTTCATTGGGCCTTGATCTGCAGGCGCTTGGCTGGCATGTGCACGGTTTAGTGCATCGTGAAAGCACGGCTGAGCGTGCTCGTGTCAGGGGGCTTGCTGATGAAGTGAGCACGGATCCTCAAGTGCTTGCCAATTGTGAGTTGGTGATCCTTGCCTTGCCATTGGCTCAACTGCTGAGCCCTGAGCCTGCGTTGCTTCACGCTTTGCCGGAAACAGCCGTTGTGACTGATGTTGGTTCCGTCAAAGCACCGGTGTTGAAGGTTTGGAGCCAACTTCACCCTCGCTTTGTGGCCAGCCATCCCATGGCAGGCACTGCTGAAGCGGGAGTGGAAGCTGGGCTGCTAGGGCTGTTTGAGCATCGTCCTTGGGTGGCGACGCCTGATCATCGAACTGACCCTGAGGCTTTGGAGCTGGTGCATCAATTGGCGATGGCTTTAGGCAGCCAATGGCTGATAGCTGATGCAGAGAGTCATGATCAGGCCGTCGCACTGATTTCACACATGCCTGTGCTGGTGAGTGCCGCGTTGCTGCGGGCTGCAGGTGCTCAAAGCGATCCCGCCGTGTTTGATCTCGCCAAAGCACTCGCTTCCAGTGGATTTGCCGACACCACAAGAGTTGGTGGTGGCAATCCTCAGCTTGGAACGGCAATGGCAGCCACCAACACCGCAGCGATATTGCGCGGATTGCAGGACTACCGCCAGAGCCTGGAGCAGCTCGAAGCGCTTGTTGTTGCAGGCCAATGGTCTGCTTTGCAGGCTGAGTTGGAACGCACCCATGAGCTTCGGCCTGGGTTTTTGGCTGCTTCGGACGGCCTCAAGCCGCAACCTTGAGCTGCTGACCTCGCGTGGCCAGCAGCTGACGACAGGCAATCAACGCTGACATGCTCACCCCTGCTGTTCCCTCGCCTGGGTGGATGGAGTCCCCACAAAGCCATAATCCGCGCATTGGCGTGCGACTGGCTAAGCCAAACGGCCCGAAATTGGCAGGGCTCTGACCGAGGCCACCCACGATTCCCTGGGGCCGCCCCGTCCAGGTGGCAAAACTTCTTGGCGTGGCGAGTTCTTGATGCAGCCAATCTTGAGCAGTGAAATCCAGCCAACGCTCGAGGGTTTGGCGGATCTCTCGTAAGGCCTTCTGTTTGCGTTGTTGATAAGCAGGCTCCTCAAGATTCATCCAGATGGAGGTAGGGGTGAACACACTGGCAATCAGGCTGGCTTGTCCCAAAGGTGCGCGACCATCGCCGTCCCGACTAATGGAGAGGAATAAGGGGCCTGGCTTCTTGGCGGCTCGTTGCATATGGCCAGGGCAATCCTTGGGGAGCAAGCTCCGCTTGATGGCTCCGTAGAAAACCAGGGCGCCACTTGGCTTCGTTAGTTGCTGCAGTTTTTGTTGGTAAGCCTTGGGCACATCGTCGTCAACTGGGATGAGTTGTTTTAGGCATTGGGGTGGGAGGCTGCAAATCACATCTGTTGCTCTCAAGGTGATCGGATTGCCATTGGCTGTTTTGATGCCAACGCTCCAAGGCCTCCCCTGCTTAGGAACATCGAGGCGTTCCACGCGATGGTTGAGCAAGAGCTGACCACCGTCCCGCTGGATGGCATCGCTTAAGGCTTCGCTGAGTTTTTGCATCGATCCCTGCAGATGCCAGAGGCCGTGAGGTGCCTGGGCCATTTGCAGCACCGTGGCCCCATAGAGGGCCGCCGTTCGATCAGCAGGCTCTTGGGAATAGAGCTTGAGCTGTAGATCCAGGAAGTGTCTTAAGCGTTGATCATCACCACAGCCGCAAAGCCTTAAAAGATCTGCGACTGTGAGCCTGCTGAGTAACCCTGCAGTGATGCTCTCTGGTCTAAGGGCTTGCAATAACTGGCCAAGGTCCCAAAGGCTGCGTGGTTGCACCACAGCATCACGACGTGCAAAGGCCCAGTTGCTGCGATGTAGGTCGGCACATAACGACCAGAAGGAATCACTGCCAGGGAACTGCCGTTGCTGTTCCTCTCTCCAGCGCTCTGGATTGTGCCAGATCTGAATGGGCTCAGAGCCATCGGCAAGATCAACGACGCAACCTGGATCCAGCAGCTCCGCTGCGGGCATGGGCAGATTTAAATGTCTGAACAGACGTTCATGGTTGCCGCCTGATTCAAGGCCGGCCACTTGGGTTGCCCCCACATCGAAGAGGAAGGCTCCGCGCTTGAAACTGCCGGCACAGCCCCCCGGCTGATGGCTGGCTTCTAAAACGGTGACATCAACGCCCTCCTTGGCGAGGAGGGCCGCAGCCGTCAGGCCGGCAATGCCGGCTCCGATCACAATTACCGATTGGTCAGACATCGGGCCATGCTGGCAAGGCAACAGGAAGGTCGAGGCGGAGATGAATCAGCTTTTGAGACAGGGATTGGTTGCAGCGAAAGGACCTCTTGCCGGAGGGGGGATCAAGGATGTGTCTTGCGTCGCCGGCGGATGCATTCATCAGGCTTGGCAGTTACAGCTCGACGATGGACGATCCCTGTTTGCAAAAACTGGCGGGCTGGATGTGCTGGCCATGCTCAGCGTTGAAGCGGAGGGGCTTCGAGCACTAAAGGCATGGGCCGATCCAGAGTTCCTTGAAGTGCCCGAGCCTTTGGCCGTTGAGCAAGTTTGTGGTGAGTCGATATTGCTGTTGCCGTGGTTGGAATTACGAGGGGGAAAAGAGGATGGCTTGGGTCGCGGCTTGGCTCTGTTGCATCAGGCCTCTGCCGCTGCGCACCCTGGACGCTTTGGTTGGCAAACAGATGGCTTTATTGGTGCTGGTGCCCAGCCAGGGGGTTGGCGCGAAGGTTGGGGGGATTGCTTTGTGTCGCTGCGTCTAATTCCTCAGCTCAAGCAAGCGAAGCATTGGGGACTGGATCTTGAAGATTGGAAACCGATCTTGTCGAGATTGATCTCTTGGCTGGATCGCCATCAACCGACCCCGAGCATGGTTCACGGTGATCTTTGGAGCGGTAATGCCAGTGTGCTTAGGGATGGTCGGGGGGTCTTGTTGGATCCGGCAATTTGGTGGGCTGATCGGGAAGTAGACCTTGCGATGACGAGGCTTTTTGGTGGCTTCTCGAAAGATTTTTATGCGGCCTACAACGAGGTATGGCCACTTCCAGTTGATTCAATTGAACGGATAGAGATTTACAACCTCTATCACTTGCTAAATCACGCCAATTTGTTTGGCGGTAGCTACAAAAAACAAAGCGAAGCCAGCCTGAGAAGACTGACTTCGCTCATCGGATGAAGCTGGTTTTAGGAGAGGATTCAGCCTAGATATTCTTGGCGCAAGCTTTGAACTTTCTCGACTAGTGAGGTGCGTTTTTCGCTGGTGGTTAGGTTCTGCCAGCTCCACTGACCAACCACGACCAATCCCAGAAGCTCAAGTAAGCCTGGAATGACAGGGAGAAGGTTGATTGTGTCCAAGACACCCTTGATCAAGATTTGGGCAACGATCACTGCAGCAAAGATCCCGAGGACCTTGCCAATGCGACCCATTTGAGTCCAGTCAACTTTGCCTAGGGCTTCGTTAACCTGAGTCAAAATTTCGCTGTAACGCTCAGAGAAATTGATGCCTTGATCTGTGCCTTCAGCACTCGTGCCCTGGTCTGTATCGGCCTTGGGGCTTTCGTTTGTCTCGGTGATGACGTCGCTCATGAACACGAAACCGATGGCAAAGGATGTGCAGACAGTATCGAAGGGGGCTGGGTTATGCCAGGGCTGTTGGAGTTTGATGGCGATTGCCTGATGGTTCTGCGTCGCAGCCTTTTGGCTTTGGCGCCTCAGGAAGGCTGTGCTCTGTTGCTTGGGGAGCAAGCGCAAGCAGTTGCTTCACCAAATATCAGCCACTGGCGCGTGCGATTGATTTGGCCCTGTTGCAACATTTGGTCCCCTGGGATGGCGAGCCTTTCGGAGGCTTCCGTTGTTTCAGATTGCGTTCGGGAAACTGTGCCTTCAAGGTATTCACGCTTTGCCTTGGATCCGCTTGAACAGATTCAGGCCCAGCGTTGGGCGCGTGAACGCAACTGGCGGGTTCTGGGTAGTGCCCATTCGCATCCTTGCGGTGACGCTGTTCCTTCAAGCTTGGACAGGCGATGGGCCGTTGCTTCGTCTTTGATGGTGATCGTCAACGGTTCTGATTGCGTTCGCGCTTGGTGGATGGCCGCTGATCATCCCGCTGAACCTTGTGAGGTGCCTTGTTTGGGAGACTGTTAGCGCAAGGGTTGGCGGCGCTTATTTTTTCCAATGCATGCCGATGAAAAAAGCGATGTGGATCTCAGTCCCGAGGAGTTAGCACGTTTCGCTAGGCATCTGTCATTGCCTGAAGTGGG
>PVBE011535315.1_pt1 | contig 31593 bp, 8 predicted proteins | sample 1631181 | NCBI WGS metagenome assembly PVBE01 (sample SAMN08397723, study PRJNA350692) | Marine metagenome, whole genome shotgun sequencing project. | isolation source: water | place: Pacific Ocean | collected 2012-04
GAGGGTGATGACATTAGTGAACCTGTTTCTGATGCTGTCAGGGCAGTACTAGATGGACATATTGTTTTGGATAGAGAATTGGCCGCACACAATCATTATCCAGCTATCGATGTCCTTGCCAGCGTAAGTCGCCTGATGATCGATGTCATACCCAAGGAACATTATGATTTATCTATGAAGCTGAAAGATTTTTTAGCTACCTATAATGAGGCAAAAGATCTCATTAATATTGGAGCCTATGCTAAAGGAAGTAACCCTAAATGGGATATAGCCATAGAAAAAATAGACCGTATAAATGAATTTCTCAAACAGGGAATAATGGAAACCGTTAGCATGGGAGAAAGTTTGAGTATGTTAAAAGAAATTGTGGAGGCTTAAGGTGTGAAATTTCGATTTGAAACTCTTTTGAAAGTTCATAAAAATAGAGAGAACCTTTTGCAAAAACAGCTAGGTGATATCCTTGCGCATAAGCAAAAACAACAAAATCGACAAAATCTTTTAAAGGATGCCCGAAAAAATGAAATCAAACAGGTCACGCGAAAGGTAAAGCATGATAAGATTGTCATGCGGGATCATGTTCGGCGTCAACTGATGAGGGACGTCGAGTATCAAATCAAACACCTTCGGCAAAGAAACGCAGCCGATTGCGATGTTGTTGCATTCATCAACAAGAAGTACGCGCAGATACGACAAATAATGTCAGAGTAACTACCACTTACCAATAGGGCAAGACTCCTCAGCTAAATAAACCTTCAGTGGAACAACACAACCGCACTCAGCGCATCTTTGGTTTTCTTTAATAAACCAAGCGCACCCGTGGCATATAGCGGTCCTTTTCTCTATTAGGGACATTTCCGCTTTTATCTTCTTTCCGGCCACTAAAGCCTTTGCAGTTTTAGAGAGACTCTTAGCTAAGTTAGCCGCCATCTCCTTCTTGCTGGGGAGCTTCTTTTTGTCCAGCTTTATAAAATCTTTTTTTAAAGAACCCCTTTTTCTTCCAGAACTATTCGTTTGAGTAGACCCAATTGGTTCGATATAAGACCCTCCTGAAAAATTTTTTAAACTCATTTTTTTAAATCAAAAACCAGAGGATCGTTGCTAACTTTTAATGTTTTTATTTGTCCCGGGTAGCAGTAATGAATACAAGGCCCCATGTATGCCGTCTTTCCGTACCCCTTTATGCCTTTTCTAACGGCATACAGATACTCGTTAGCGCCGTAAACAGCCATAGCCAAGTCAAACTCAGGCTCAACCTTAAAAGTTCCTTTCGCGGGAACTTGTACAATAGAAGATGACTCCGCATAAGTCTCTTGAGGCCCTATGACATCATCTCCCTCACTTAAATCAAACAAGTCTTCATAACTATGGGTAACATTGTAGGTGCTTGAAGCTCCACCTTCGCAAAGGCTATGCCTTCCATTTCTTTTATAAACTTCCCCTATTTTAGTCTCTTCACATGTAGACCTACCCTCTACAAGGGAGCACCTTAGCTTAGATTCCTCTGGTCTATATTTTTCCTTTAAGCCAACAGGCAGACTCCTAGTGAAATCTGGAGAAGCAACAACTTCATACTCAGTCCAAACCTTTACTGTTCTTAAAAACGCGGATAAGAAAGGCTTATCTCTGGTCTGACAACCAAAAACTATTTGATTGGAGTACCCAGCCCTTATATATTCAGAGCCCCTTATATCAACCAACACGCCACCTTCAACCGGATCAAATTGGGTGCCATCAACTGTAGAATTTCCTAAAGAGGAGTCTTTAACAGGAGGGCGTAGAGGCCAAAGCTCGCTGCTTACATCAAATACCTCACTTTTGTAAACAAGCTCTCCCCCGTAGGCGTAAGCTCTTCTGTTAATTGGGGTAGGCAAAGGGAGACCTTCTGTTTTAATAGGGTGATCGCCATACTCCATGGGAGGATTACAGTAGACACCCAATTTCTTAGGTATATTTACATTATTTGGCAATCCAATACTCTTAGGAGTTCTAGGGTCATCCTCATCTTTTTTGAATTTCTTGGCCTCTGGAGTATCTCTTAACTCTTCGTCTACATCTTCCCATATCGGGCTTCCGAGATCAGCGTCGTAGTCTGTTATATTCTTAAGATCCCCTGAATTACCCCCATCACTTTCGAACGCAGAAAAATGAGCCACTTTAACTTCATTGGAGTCGGGATCAAGATAAACTATATAATTTATTCTAGACTTGTTCTCATAAGTTAAATAATCATATTCATCATCCCCCATACCCCAGCTGGAATCGGCATCCCCTGCAGAATCGAGATTTGGAAAGGTCAGTCCAGCCATATCTGGATTATTTATATATCTATATTCAACCTGACTGAACCTCCTTACCTTTGCATATAAAGGAGCTTCTACTCGTATTTTATGCATAAAGTTAACAGCTCTAGCGTAAGTATTGAAAACCTCTGCAGTAATAGCAGCTCCCGGCAATATACCAAAAGACTGAGGCAAGGATGGGTTATCCTCCCTAGAGAAAGAACTTATCCAAGGAGTCGTCTTACTAGCTATTTCGTTGTTTACGACCCTATACTCTACTATAGATGAGTTATTCGCTAAAGCCCAAGCTTCTCCGGGATCAACGTCCGGATAAACCTCATACTGAATGAACGGCTTATCACTTCCGGGCTGATACTTAACCTCTACAGACCTGTTGCTAACAGAAGAAGAGTCCGTCTGGTCCTCCTGAAACAAGCCATCTACATACTCATTCTCTGTCCCCTTTATTTCCGAAATCTCGTCGGGCATAGATCTTCCATAATTCTGAGAACCCTTTATTTGTTCTATAGAGGAAGTAGCAAAGTTTTTTATTTTTATAATCCTGTCGGCCTGAGCCTGTATGTCTCCCCATTCTTTATCATCTTCCGAGGAACCCTTCATAAAATCAACAGAGCCCCTGTTGACACTTTCACTCAACTCCTCGTACTCTGTGTAATCAGCTATTTTCTCTGTGTCCTCATAAGTCAACCCGAACTCTTCCTGCTCTTCCTTAGGTAGCGAAGACTCGTTTCCTGTTATAGTTGCTTTATACAGCTGCAAACCGGGCACATCGGTAATTGATATCCGGTCAAGACCCCTTTCTTTATTAGGGGAGCCAGCAAGATTAGCTATCTTTAAGTTATGTATAATGATAGGAGTCACATCAGATCTATACTGCTCTACTTTAACTGTCTTAAGTCCATCAACATCGGCATAGCCAGTACCAGCATTGATTACTTCTATAAATTTTAATTTTCCGTTTTCTATTATGGAGCTAGCCTGAGCTTTCCTAAAGTGAGACGGCTTTTTATCTGGTTCTGCTATTGAGATAGTCGGAGGAGTCCTATAATTATCTCCGGAATCACTTATCATAACCTTAGATATGCCCCCTCGATTAATAGGGTCTTTATAGTTAGCCCTCATATTATGTTCTAAGTTAAACATATACAGCCTCGAGCAAGGAAGGGTTAAGTCTACGTCCCTATTATGTTTTTTAAAATCAAAGGTTCCGAACTTAACCAAACCACTTTCCGGAAAAGATACCGACTTCTTGATGTCAGGATTTTCAACCATACTCAAAGAGTGCTGGTATAGATCTATTTCTTCGTTAAGTACACCGTCTCCAGACAAGTCTGAGTCATATATAATAGACCTCCACTTGAAAGGTAGCCTCATTGGAGATATTTGTTTTTCTTTAGACTGCCATAACTCTTGGCTATCTTTGTCTTTATAGCTTATGTCTACGCCAGTTATGACTATCCTATATTTCTTACTGGCGTCTATGCCCTCCCTTTCTATGGAAAATTTGTTCCCTTTATGGCTTAAACCCTCCTCTACACTGCTCCAACTTACCCCATCAGAGCTATTTTCTAAGTCGTAGCGAATGCGAACTGGTTTAGTTCTCTGCTTCTCTTCTAATCCCCCAAAGCCATCTGCAAAGCCATCCCAAAAATCAGTAATATGAAAATCTAAACTACTGCGCCCCGGAGCGACATTAACATAAGGATATATATATTTACATACCGCAGGCATACCCATATCGAAAAACAAATCTGCAGTAAAATCTTTACTAGAAGATATAGGAGCGACATGTTCATCAAGCCTTGAAAGCCCTGAAGCAGTAAGTTGTTCACCCTTCTGGGAGTTAGATAGAAGTGAGGCGTGACCTTCTGTGTCGTAAGACTCATAGACTTGTTTAAATTGGTCTCTGAACCCCTTATTTAACATAGGTATTTGATAATCAAAGTAAGGGGAGCCAACTAAATCTTCCCCATTGTCCCCATCTGTCTCGGCAGGATAATCAATGATACAATCCGCTTCCTCAACTATACATAGATTTTCAAAAACTTTATTTCTCAGAAAGTTTCCGGCTGCCCCCACTGATTTAGATGTTCGGGCCTCTGGCCCAAGCGTTTCTGGTGTATCTTCGGCAACATCATAATTTAAAACAACCTTCAGATCCTCATTTGTATTAAAGATCACGCCAGAAGTACTAAGGTTAAGCAGAGGATCATCTTCATTGAATATAACGCTACCATTTAAAGTAATAGATTTAATATCACTACTCTTCTTATATATGTATCTGTATCCTTGTTTAGTATTTAACTTTATATTCAATGTTACAGTTTTATCAGAATCAGAATTTGTATAGCTAACTCTTTCTATTTGAGTATTAGATCTATATAATAAATTTTTCCAAGAAGAGAATATATTAAAACTTTCACTTGTCCAATGAGACGCCGGAATTGCTGTATAATCAGGATCCAACCCTGTTACTGTTCCGTAGCCGAGGCCGCCGTAAGTTTCTCCATGCCAGTGCTTAGCTGCGGTAGAGAGTTCTAAATTAGCCCTTATCTTATTCCCATCTAAGACATTATTAGTTGCCCAAGAGTCTACCCTCTCGCTGGATATTTCACTAAGCGGTGGCTCTAGATAGAAAGTCCTAGACCCTATCACAATTGGGGAATTTAATGAGGTTACAGGGCTGTCAGAATCAGGTTGTCCGTAAACGGAGTCATCACCAAGGCAAGATTTTACAGATCTATAAGTCCCATCGTCTTCTGTTTCTAGATCAAAATAATTTACCACCTTAAATACTTGACCGGGTAATTCATTATTTGGATCAGCAGATGACACAGTATCCTCTATATCCGCATCCACCTTATTAAAGGAATCAAGATTTGAGTCTGAGCTAAATATTTTTAATAAAGTTATAGTATTTTTTGTTTCGTTACCGCTAGTGGCCTGACTAGTAACCCTAGCAAAATAAGGCTTACCGCCAACTATGGAGCCTTTGCTATTTTTAAATACAATTGCGTCTCCATTTGAAATTGCTCCCCTAATTACAAGCTGGTTACTACTTAAATAGGCGTCGCCTTTATCAGAACTAGTAGCACCTATGGTCCTCCAATTTCTATTTTCACCAGAGAACCTCAAAACCCCTCCCGGCCTATATATATCGTGGTAAGATATAGAGCTAACCTCTGTGTCTAAATAATATTTTAACCCAGCAGTCTCGCTCTCATTAGTTAGATACGAACCTATCTGATAATCTTTCTTTAGATTTTCAAATACAAGCTTCCTCTCCGTAAGCTTTTTAAGCCTAAGCCTGATAGCCTTGTAAGCCTGCTTCCCCTTGGATGTGTTATAAGAAAGGCCAAGTTGCTCCCTCGTGTCACCACCGTTGATGCCGAAAGGAATAAAAGAATAGCCTTGATGATTTTTTAAACTTTTTCTTCTGTCTCTTTCTGCTATAGCGAGAGTCTTTGTTATACCTGAGTCATGAGTACCCCCACCTTCTCTCATCGCATATTCCTGACCCTCATTAGTGTTAAAATCAAGATTTAAACTGCTTATAGTTCCATCTGCTACAAAAGGCAAAGAGTCTCTGGCTCCTAAAGAGATAGACAACACGACTTTACCTGTATTATTAGTAAAAGACAGGCTGCTTTTTATTTCGTATTCGTATCCGGGGCTATCTATCTTGTTGTCTTCAAACTTTACCCTAAGCACGTAGTCTTTGTCAGTAGAATTATCTTTGTTTGTCCACGTGACGTCAGAAAAGCTTTCAGAAAAATCCAAGTCTGGATCTTTTGGTATTTTAAATTCAAAATAATCCTTCTTAAAAGCGCCTTCTATATCTTTTAATTTTTTGCCTTGTATTAGTTCATAAGAGGCTCCATTAGCTACTTTGTTACTAATCCTGCCATTTAAGAAATTCTCTTTTTGATAATCTTCCGACACCTTGGTCCAAGTAGGATCAACGTAATCATCATCTTCAGTCTTGTTAGCTATCTCCTCGTTTAGAGCTTCAGTCTCTTTTTCTACTATATCTTTTATAGCCAAATCCGACTCATCAACTCCTTCTGCTTTAAATAAAGAAGCTTTCACTACTGCGAAATAATTATAATGTATTTGATAGTTTTCCTTACCTGCGACTCCTATAAATTTTTCTCCGGGCCAGTAGCTTTTGCCATTATACCAAATTACCGGAAAGAATTCCTTAGACACTACATCGGTGTACTTATGTGAGCCGTAAGCAGTGCCGCCCGGTGCACCCCTTACGGCTGTTGGAGCAAAGTCGTACTTTACAGGAACAGTCTCATCCCCAATCTGATAATATCCATCGAAATCTTCTAGTATGTAATACTTGCCACTCTCTATACCAGAGACGGTAACTAACCCTGTTCTTTCGTTAAACTCCTTGGAGTAACAGATTCTTTCGTGTCCAGTACTAATGGAGTAGCCTATTGTTCTTGCTGGCATATCCCAAGAGATCTTAAGGCCATTTAATATATAATCAGACGAGTCCTTATCGTAGTAAATCTCCTTGCGTTCGATGCCATAGTCTAATAGACTGGAAGCAGAGTCCTTCTTATCTCCATATAAGACCACGCCAAATTTATAGGGATTGTCGAAATTGCTAATAGACTCGTAGCCGGAAAGCCCATCACTCTCTATAAACGGCGGGGAAGGCCAGTGAAGATTAGTCCTAAATATGTTGGAAAACTTATATCTAGTCCCAACATAGTTAACATTAAAAGACTCTTTCTTTTTAATAATCCATTCTGCGTTTTGTTCTTCTTCATTAAAATAATTTGGATCTTTTTGTAAATGAGGAATATGAACATCTTTCAAGCTAATAAACCAATCTCTTCTATTAAACCTTGGACATAGATTATAGTCAAGCTCCTCTGAATTGGTAAACGCAGTTTTTTCTGATGAGTATATTTTATTGATTTTTCCGCCAGCTGTAATATTGACGGCTTTACTGGAGGCATTTATTATCTTTAGCCCATCAACAGTTCCCGTATACTCTATGTCTGCTGGCTGAGTTATTACGGTTACTTTGTTCTTAGTGCTTATAAAATGTTTTGGCCTAAGCATGTCTATCTGCCGTCCCTCTAGCTCATCTTCAGTTAGATCATCAACCATCAGAGCTCTCATAGATTTATTAGCAGGCAAAGACCCCACTCCATCGGATTCAAAATCCTCTATTCTTAATTTATTTTCAAATATCCGGCACTGACTATTAGATATGTTACCTATCAGAGTGTTATCTTTTTTAGCCGAGTATATGATATCAAAGGGATCTTTAAATATTACTATTTTGCCGTCATAAAATGGTTTATTTAAATAAAAGTTTTTATAAAGAGTCGTCTCTTCAAAGGCTGCATCTCCTCCTTTCGCTACCTCAGTATAGCTTTGTAGTTCTGTTACGGTTGGATCACCTGTTCCTTCCTGAGCGCACGAGATCATGATCTTGCATTTAGTGGAGCCAGTTAATAGGTCAACTTCGTAATCGTTTTCATCCCCTCCCATGTCTTTGAAATTATTATCATTTGAATCTAATTTTCTTAAATTGACAGGGCTCCTGTCTTTATTGTACAGACAAAATTCAGTTCTCTGATCGTGCTTAAAGATATAATCATAATATCTATTAGATAAAACAACCTTGTCTTTAACAGACTCATCTAATATAAACTCAAACATGTTGCAAACAGGAATCTTTATTTCCATTTTGCTTGATAAAGATGGATCAAATTTTACTGGTTTTGAATGAGATATATCTATCCTATCATCATACTTATTATATAGAGCATAATTAGTACTCCATTTTTTGAGCCTAGATAGATCCGGAGTAAAACCACCTCTTTGAAGCTTTGAGTCAACGCTTGACCAAATGATAAGCGGCACAAAAGTAGTAGTAAAATAAGCATCGTCCGTTACGTTGAATGCTTTTACGTTTTCAGCGTCAAAAAGAACGACTTTATCCTTGTGAATTGAAGCTGATATCTCCACAGCTCCATCTTTTAAAGTGTGCAGCTTCACGTTTCTGTTGTCGCTATCTATAATATAATTTTCTGACGAGTCTACTTTAAAATCACAGTAAGCATAAGCAGGTATAGCATAGGTAGATGCCCCTTCTATTGTCTTTGAGGCATTATAGTTTTTAACATGGAAAGGGGACTTGCTGTTGTTTATTATTTTTATAGAACCAACATCCTTATGTATAGCTAAAGCCCCTGAAACTGAATTTTGCTTCGAAGTTATGAAAACCCCAGAGTCAGAGGAGAAAATAGCATTACTTAAAGTAACCACCTCTACACCATCATCGTCACCAGTCACATCACTAAAGGCACCATCGCTATACTTGATCTTTTTAGCTGCCCCCGCAGCAATAGTAGCATTAGCAAACACAGAGGCCCCCTCAGGACAAGAGAGAACGGATGAATTTCTAGAAGCATTCACTACCGTAAAATAGATATTATTAAGTTCGAGCATATCCTGCCTAGAAGGTAAAGAGATGTTTTGTTGATCAGCAAAGACATGTTTAAACGTTGACCCTTCTGCGACGCCGATATCCAAAGACACAGACTTCTCTTTTAAAAGACGGACATTAGAGCCTATCTTTCCGTTCTCGTCTTTTGTATCATTTAGCGTTATCTGATACGGGTTATACTCATTAGCTAGCGGCTGCATCTTATTTTCGTCATCAAAGAAAAACCCAAAAGGCCCGGTAAAGCTACCTAATTCGGAAGTCATAACATCTTGTATGCCAAGACTCAAGACTTTATTTTTATTTAAGTAGTTAGCAGTATCAGTCTGCGATATATATGGCGAGCCAATGCCAAAGTCGGCATCCCCATCCAAACTTAACAAATAGTAACCCTCTTCCTCCGTCTCCTCAGGAAAGTACGATAAAATTTTAGCAGCTATTGAGTTTTTCTTATCGTCACTCAGATTGTTAGAGCCAGCATCTACAGCAACGACAGAAGATATTTTGATGTTTTCATAAACAGTATTTATTATATTTATGTTGCTAACGTTTTCTGCACCAAACCCAACAATCTTATAATATTCACTATCAGAAGTCAAATCTATCTCTTCGTTTTTAGATAGCGTATAGGCTTCTTCAACAAGAGACTTTAGGTTTATCTCTTCTGCATCTGACGAGGTTATTTTATCATAATAAACATATAAAGATAAAGAGAGCTGCTTTCCGAACACATGATAGTCTATGGAGCTATCTAAAGACGTAGAAGAGTGGTTTATGTTAAAGACTGACTGTTCGTCGTCTACAGCAGATATATGCCTAAAGTAATAAGGGTTGTCGTCTGGGTAAACACTAAAGTTATCAAGCTCAACAGAATACGCTACCATGGGGTGAAGCTTGCCGTCCCTATAAAGTTCCGACTCTTCGTTAAGGTCACTAACAATTCCCGGATTATATGAATTATCGTCTCCTTCCACGGAGATTAACAAAGAAGACGTAGATATATTTGCTATTTGAAAATTAAAATATTCTGAGGCGCTGATTGGCCTAAAGATTTGATTTTCTCCAGTCCCATTTAAATAATGCCCTGATCCATCCGCCTTATATAAGTAAGGACGCAAGAAATTAGGCTGGCTATCTACAACTATCTTCTTTCCGTTGTGAGTATCGTAGTCAAGAATTATATCTCCCTCTCGGGATATGCTGTACCTATCTCTCTTACTTTTTGTTTTTTCGTAATTACGATATAACTTTCCGTCGCTAACTATAACAGAATCAGAACTTAAATAAAATCTATAGCCAGATACAGAATGGTACAAGCCGTCGTCTTCGTCTTCTTTCAAACTACCGTAAAGGGAGTAGGCAGTATTAGTCGTTGATAAGTCAGCATTAGATATAACTAACATAGCGTTAGCGTTAACCACCACAGAAGCCGTTCTAGAGAAGTTCCTTGCCGTTATAGGCATGTTGGTCATGTTAACAACAGCAACCTGCTTTAAATTAGTATAAGCGTCAGGCAATATTATTTCTCTATCTTCATTATATTCTTCGTCTTCGTTTGGAGTACAAAATACAAAGTTTAACGCTTGCTTAGTTCCCCCTGCAGGGGTATACGTGAATTGACTTTGAGCGTTATCTATTCCTAGATTTGCTCTATCTGGAATATGTATTTCGTTTTTAGGGTAGTATATAACATCTCTATTTGCTACGCTTTGGTCTTGCAAAGTGAAAGCGCCATTACCGTCATGTTTGTAGGCTCTATTTTTAAGTAAAGTATCAGTGCTGCTATCTTGTGTGTTTTTAATGGTAACTGAATCTAAACCGCCATTAATAAAATAATCATTATCAAAGTCATTGTCTGTTAAAGCAGCTTGAGCAGTAAACACTCCACTTGTTATAATTTGATTTTTACTAGCTGCCGCAGCTGTTGCTTTATTTATATCCAAACTATCAACTGAGCCATCTAAACCAATCAAAGTATGGACCCCAGAGAAAGCTAGACCTCCTTGAGTATAAGAGCCGTCAGAGGCACTGAATAGCTCCACAGACTCTTTGTTGCCTAAAGAGCTGACAATAGTAGAGTCGTCAGAGTAAGCTTTTATATTTTGAGAACCGCCTAAGTTTATTATTGAAACCTTACCATAGTCTAAGGCATCTGTATAAAAGGTCTCTGAGAAGAATGTATAGTCAGAAACACTGGCATAAGTAACTGGGACAGATAGAGCCTTATCTGAGTATAAAAGGAACTCGTTTTCATTTACTACTTTGACAAACAAAGTTTGAGTCATTAAGTCTGCTTCGTCTACGTCTGCATCCAGAGCCGAGCCAGCAGCAAAAGTAAAAGGTATAGAATTTGATGTAGTCTTTGCAGTAGCGGCGCTGAGACCATTAGAGTATAAGTCGTATATATTTCCAGCCCCTACAGGAGTTCCCCCCGACTCCTTGTTAGAACCCACTCCAATCCTTATAAACATTTTCCCAGCTTCTAATGGCCCATTCGTATCCCACTGAAAAGTGTAATAATACTCATTAAAAGTACCAATTAAAGGCTCCGGTATAGTAAAATAGTCCTCGACCAAGTACCTATAGCTTCCATCGGTCCCATTGTCTACATATCGAAAATATGTATCTGATTGAGTGTCATAAACCAATAAAGTATCCCCTTCTGCTATGCTGTGAGAGCCTATAGTTCCATTAAAAGTATCCTTCGCTGAGTCCCAATCAGAAGTTTCAAAATAATAATCAACCAAAGTCAACCTATCGCACGGGAAGACCATTTTATGATTTGTAACAAGACCATGATTACTTAAATTAAACTTATTGCTCCCAGTAAGAGAAACCTTAGAGAGCTGGAATGCCTCACCTTCTGATGCTGGCGCATATTTATTAACCTTACCCTCGGAAAAGAAAGATCGCAAGGCCACGTTACTTAAAGAGCCGTCAAGAACAAGAAAGTCCTCATCACTCAAAGCAGGGGAAGAGAAGCTTTCAATAGGGGTGGTTCGAAAGTTATCGTAGTTAGTAGCAATCTCTACGTCTTCGTCTTCAAAATAATCATAAGTTGACGCGCTAAAACCCTCCAAGGAGTCCATGGTAACGCTAGTTATATCACTGTTATCACTTATAGCCGCAGCTGGGTACAATACGTTCGACAGGCTTTCGGCCGCGTTTACAAACGTTAAAGCAAAGCCCCTGTTGTAGTCAAAATCAGTTAGGTTTGTCTTCAAAGTAGGTAGCTCGACAGCAAATTCTTCATTTCTACTTATCAAAACTCTTTCTTTTGCATCACTTGGTTGATTAAACTTATATTTATTAGAATTTTTATTCTGTGGGTCGGCCCCAATAAACTCTACATAGAACTTGTTTTCTCCCCCTGATCCTTGCCCTATGATATGCGAGCTTTTACCAACCCTCACCAAGTCTTTATTAGATAAATTATCTACTACATACCTATGGAAACCCGAGTCCTCTTGGTCATTAAATTTATATACATTGTCTTCTGACTCTAGGTCATACGCCAAGGTAGTGCTAGGATGAGCAGAGATAAAGAAAAACTCAAAGTTAGTTGGGTAAGTGTCTTTTTTAAATTTAAGTTGTATTTTTTCTGAAGAGCCAGAGTAGGAAAAGATTTTTCCGTGTGACCGAGAGTCTATTATAATCTGAGAACCAGTTATAGCACTTATGTTAGTAAAGGACCACCCATAGGATTTCTTTTCCACCCTTACTCCAATAACACCCGGGGGAGCGCTATACTCTAGATGGCCGTCAATAAAAATTCTCATTGTAGGGGTCCTTTCGTCCCTTAGAAAATCAAAGCTTATATCGTTAACCTGAGATCTTACGACGCTGAAATTAAAACCCTCGGTAGTGCTATCAGAATTTACTCTAACATCCACATCCTCATTATGAATAAATACCTCTTTATTGTCTGATGACTTTACATTTAATTGATTATATCTGATCACCTCTATGTTGCTAGTTGACCAGTTTCGTATAGTTTTTCCCCCGGACTCAGACTTAGAACAAGTAAATTTTCTAGTAGTTTGCCTAGGTATATAGTCAACTGATTTTGAATCTATTTTATAGCCCGACTCAGATACAACCTTTATCTCGTCATCTGTAGCGTTTAAAAACGATACATGCTCGCCTCCTGCAAAGCCGCTAGGCAATACAAGAGTGGAGTTAGTATCTATAACGCCTGTTATGTCGACATCGTTTTCGGTTAATACTATCTTGTCATGATCAATAACTATAACACCAGAATCAATATGATTGAGCCTCTGGGCAGACGCATTGTAAGACACTCCAGACAAAGACCCTAGGCCATCACGGCCAGCTATACCATCAACCAATGAGCAATCCCCAGTAGAAATATTTACCAAAGTGCACGCGCTATCTATATTTGAGTTTGATACAGAAACCTTGCTTACGTCCTCCACTAAGACCAGACTTTCATCAATGTCTTGTCCTACTTTGGCATCTGGCAGAACTGTAATAACGCCAGAGACTTCGTCCCCAGATGAATCAAAAGAGCCATCAGAATCAACTCTAATGGTTCTTGCTTTTTCTGTACTAGAAGTAAGAGCCGGTGAAGAGTAAGCCGCGTCTGGGCTATCAAACAACTTAACAGTTGAGGAACCAATATTTACAATATCAAAATGATAATTGTTCCCAATAAATATGCCGCTAGCATTTGTACCAGAAACTAAAAAGGTCTTACCTATATCATCAGCAGTAACAGTAAATTCGCCAGTCATCACAGGGGAATTTAAGAAGTCGTAAGCTGGCTTATAGGAAACACCACTGACCCCTGTCTCAATAGACGAGTCTGATAGGCCCGTAGTAAAGGACGAGCAAGTAAAATTGATAAGAGACTCGCTAGGAGCAGTATCGTTCGCTGTATATATATCAAAATTTTCTAGCTCGTCTAAATGGCTACCTGTTATAGAAGGGTCATAGAGGACCTTCGTCTGCCTCGCATCTAAGATTACATTTTCTCCAGTCTTAATTGAACCATGAGATTTCTCGACTCTATTTATTGAAAGACCACTAGGCTTAGGCCCTATAACACTTTTTACAGTCTCTAAAGAACTAACGCTGCCTCCGTATACCCTCAGGCCGGTCATACCCGCAACCTCATACGGTTTTCTATCTTCTATGTCAGTATAAGTAACCGTAGAAGTTTTGTCTAGAGCCATAGTTACATTCTCTACTTTAAGCGTGTCACTAACATCGCTGCTAAATAATATACTCTCGTTAGGGTCTTTATATACTACATATGTGGTATCAGAGTCTAAATGAACAGCTACTTGGTTAGCTTGGTCATAAACAGAGTAGTGTTGAGAATCTAAAGGCGAATCAATAGCGCCCTCCATCTGCCCTTTGTCGCCAGCGGCTTTCTGCGTTAAGTCTAGAAGGGTACCAGAAGTAGGTATAGTCACCTCCATGGGCAATAAATTAACCTTTTTTAGCACCTGTGTATTAAGAGAGCCATCGGAGATAGATATATTCTGCTTTTTCTTTATTCTAATCTCTATATCCTCAGGCTTATACTTATCCGTTATGTCGGTTTTTATTATTAAAGTCGGCAGCAGCGTAACATTATCTATGTTGTCGAAAGAGTTTGGTCTTAACCCTTCTAAATCATTATAAAACATTGGATAGCCTACATGGCTTTCTGTAGAATCTACATCTGTCCAATTAGAACCTTCATCAATTGAATATTGGAGTTGATAGTCCCAACCAGATTGAGATCCCCTTGATTCTTTATGCCCAACATCGCCGACAACAACAGCGTGTTTTGTATAAAGCCTATAAACATATCTAGTTATCCTGAGCCTAGAGGCGCTAGAGTAGGACGCGCTGTCACTAGATACAAGCGGAATTGTAGACGTATCTTCTCCGCCCTTTTTAGCGAAGCGCATAGACCTCATACTTTTACCTCTATCTAGGAACTCATACAGATAAGGAGCCCTTCCTTTATTAAAGTTATCTGTACTACGAGCCTCATCCCTAACGTTGAAAAAATAATTATCCAATACGATTCCGTCAAAAGCTGAGATGTTACCGCTAGAGTCTCTGAATATAGGCCTACCTTCATAGTTTTTATTTATATGGGGGTTATTAGGCGCTCTATAGGCGTAGCCCTGCAGATAATTAACTAAAGCCCTCGTCCTTGAATCTGTCTCAAGTTTTCCATATTCGTTGGTGCCCTCAGCCAGAGCATCTTGCAGCCATTCATATGCATGAAAAGTGGTCTCATCAGACATATCAGCTATATGATCCAGATAGTTGTCAGGAGGACCAACGTTATCAAACTGATTCCTGTTAATGATCCAGTCATTTTTAGCAGACTTTGCTCTATTGTATTTTAATTTTAAAACTCTGTACCTTATCTTTCCGCTATCTACTTTAAAGTCAGTCTTAGAGTCGTCTGTTGTCTTCCCCTTATGCAAAGATTTTCCAACATAGAACCTTACTTGATAAAGCTCAGCATTCAGCCCTTTTCCTATTGTTAAGGCCTTAGTAGAATCAAAAGAGTAGTCGTCGTAACCGCATTCTATATATTTGAATTTCTCATTAGTTTTAGCATCTGTTTTTAAAACTTGAGCTTCTCCATCTACATATAAACACAATCTATATTCATCCTTACCGGACTTAACTTTAGCTAACGCTATATGCTTCCAGCTAGATGTAGCTCCAATATCATGATCCCCTATGACAACTCCAAACGAGTCCCCCTTAAGCCTGACTGTCAACTTAGCAGAGCTGGGAGTTGAGGCGTCTATGGATAATTTTATTCCATTTTCTCTCTCAAATATAGTCCCAGTCTCAGATGCCGCCTTTATCCAAAACTCTAAAGAAAACTCTCCGTTCTGTATATTAAAAGATCTATGAGAAGGGATAGATAAGTACTGATCATCTTCACCGGGAAAACTAAAAGCTTTTATATCATCATCACCATCCCCATCCCAATCTTCATCTATTAAAGCAATGGCTCCTGCTGATTCCGGATTCTTATTTATGGAGTGCTCTGTTTTTGATGCATCATAAATTCTGTCTGTAGTAGTGTTATCTATGCCACCTGTGCTTTTAAGTACTAAGCTGTCTGGAGATTCATTAGACAATCCTATTCCTTCGTAGTCGTCTACTATAGCTCCCGGAGCCCATTCCACAACCCTAATTTCAGTGTCCTCTGTTTTATTTGTTATTAAGGTGTCGTGAGTCAACCCAACAGTAATGTTGCCAGTATCATCTCCATGGGCGTCTACAGCATAGGACAAAGTAGTCCAATCTGAAATAGAGTCCGGCCTAACCTGAACCTCATAATAAACATTTCTATCCCGAGGGGTAAAAGTCATAGGCAGCTGTGAATCACTAGTTAAGCTTCCTGTGCTTATATTATGCCCGGCAGCATGAGCATCGTCATAACCAGAGTTCATTAAAATAGAAAAACCCTCATCTTTATTAGGGCTGTAACCGGGGTCAGATAAGGAGCATCTATAAGAGCCGGGAGTATAAGACCTTTCACTACTTACATTTTTGACCTGAAAGTCGTCGATGATGCTTTGCTCACTATTAACGTAAGTAAACTCCTCCGCTATAGTAGGTTGGTAATTATAATAATCAAAATCCTTGTAAGGGAATTCCGTATTATTATGATATACCTGAGTAAGATATAATTTTTCCTCACCCACAGCCTCAGGATTTGGGGTGTTAGGGCTCACAGACAAAGGGCTAAATGTTAAGTCTTCCTCATCAGATCTTCTACTTGGTGAAGATGTATTAGCCTGCGTCCTAACATCAGAATCTATATAAATATCTCTTTCTAAATAATAAACTTTTCCATCTTCAATAAATTGCTTTAAAGGTTCTATACTTTGCTTCTGGCCTGTAGCTAATATAGTCTGCGAGGCTACATAATTCTTTTCAAAAAATAAATTACTTCTTTCCTGAAATTGAAGCTTATTGTTTTTAAAATTTGATAATTTTATTGATCCATCTGAGGAATCTATATTTAATATACTAGCATTTTTATACGTAGGAATACTTTTATGCCCGTGCGGGGCCGCGGCTAGATCTAGTAGGTATTTTGGGTCTCTACTGTCGGTCACGTCAGGCAAATCTGTAGACGAGTCACCTAAACACAATTCTTGCTTATTTATTCTAACCTCTCTTTCTTTATTATAAATAAACTCGTCGGTTCTTTCGTGTTGGCTTTCGCTATAATAATTGTTAAAGCTTCTAAATTCGGCAAGAGTATAGTGAGAATCTATATCGTCGCTCTGCTCTCCATGAAAAAATGTCCTCCTATTCTCTCCCGCAGAGTCGAACTCCAAGTAGGCGTCAGAAAATAACGTAGAATAGCCTCCTTTAGGAACTACTAGATACTTTTCTCCAGAAGTAAAATAGGAATAGCCAACCCCACTATGTATTTTATCCGGTATGATTTCTGGTTCTATTTTTCCAGTAATGCCTATCTGATAAGATCCTCCTATATTAGAAATGTCAAGTTCCATAGAAGCCTCCCTTAGTGCACCTTTTTCTTCAGGTATAATACTTGGCGTGCCACCAAAAATATTCGAAGACACAGGGTTATAGACTCCTCCCTTTTGACCTGTATTGTAAAATACCTCATCACCAACGGAAATGTTACTCGCGTCGCTTGAACTTACCTTCTCGTAGTGAAGCTTTTGATTATCTTTTACATTTGGTAAGAGTTGGTATTCTAACTGATAAAAATTCTTTTCGTTATTTGCTCCTGTAATGGATCCGCTGACACCAGTTGAATAAGGATTAAAATGTATATCTATTGAAGCATATTGATCATACTGCCTAGGGTAAGACTCCTTATAAGTCGACCTCTGCGCCACTTTTATATTTTCCCCACTCCTGAAAACCAATTCATCTGTCTTTTCTCTATTCGAGTGCGTAATTCCTACAGTGGACTTGCCCCAATCTTCTACTATAGGCACCTCAAAATAATCTCTACCATCGGAGTGGTTACCTGTCGGCTCGACAACATCATAAATGCCACTTACCTCAAAGTTTACATTAGTGTCTATGTAATCACTTAGGTTCTCTTCGTCTTTATAAGGAAAGCTTACGTTATGTTGTATGTTTTCCCATTCAGCCACATTACTTGTGTTATTGTGACTTTTTCTTGTGACCTTTCTTTCTAAGCTAAAACTTTTTGACGGGTCAACTCTTACGTTGATAGTTCTGTCTCTAGTTAATTCGCTTTCAGAAGAGGGCGGCTTAACTAATACTCCACTGTCTATTATTTTATAGGAAGTGAAAAGCTCATTTTGAAAAGATTCATATCCTGTATAATGTGTTGCACCGTCAGGACTAGACGTAGGCCTCCACGGATAGAACTCGTCTGAGCCTTGGGTAGCTTCACCTCTATAAACATTATCTAAATGATTATTATTATCAGTAAACCCGATAGCTTTAGCGGAACCTCCGTCTATTGAAGCTCTAATATCATTATTAGAAAAGCCAGTTATAGGGTACCAACCTGACACTGACTCCATTAACTTCGCGTTTCTACTGCTACCTTTATTGACCGAAGTAGTCTTCCTGTATACTACGTATCCTTTATCAGATTTTGATAAGTCTACTGGAAAAACTACAGTAGGCGGATGACTCTTGACATAATTTAAATCATTTAAGTTTTTAGAAGTTACTTCGTATTCCTTGCCATCATTTATTAATTTACATTTTTCAAGAAACAGAAGAGTTTTGGGAACCCTACCGTCATAGAAGGTGCTTGGTAGATTTAAACCATTGATATTAATATCTGAATGTACTAAATCATCTATTAATATTTCTTGTTCTCCAAAATATCTGCCAGAAGTGAGTACCCTAGCGCTATATTGCTCATCAGTCTCCTCAGTAAGACGAGGAGCCTCTGAAATATAAGGCTCAAATTCGGTTAAGCCTGCTAACCTTAGCCGATAATTATAATTTGGATAGCCTTTGATAGCGTCTTCCCCAAAGATCGTTTCAATAAAAGTAATATTGCTACTATTTTCTGGCATAACCTTAAACCTTACATAATATTACACTAACTTTGAACCTCCCTAGGGTCAACATAGTAATATGAGGCAGGATCTTCCTCTGCAGACCTAGAAGCTAGCTCTGTATATTTCCAATTTATAGAGTCTACTTGCCCCGGCGAGTTATAGTAAGTATAAGGCATGACAAACTGACCACACATAGCCCTCATATAAAAATCCATCTGAGCATAAGGCTCTACGTCTAACAGAGAATCTTGCCCAACCAACGGGATAAGCTTCAAAAAATAAAACCTAGGGTAACAAGCTCCCCAAGGCCTGTATCCTGAGCCTTCACGAACATAAGACTTCGCTGCGTAGTCTCCTATCATGTTCCTATTACAGTTATAACTATTATGGGACACTTTGAAATATTCACTTGTATGCGCGTTGTTTTTTGAATCTGTTTTAATACCATATTTATGCATTAAATGCTCTACGACTGCATTCTCATCTGTTCTATAGGGTTCAGTTCTTATTCCCCCGGAATATCTGCCGGGATCCATGCCTGCCCAACCACTAGGACCGACATTGAGCCTTCCTGTGCCTTTCAGCGGCGGATAAATCTCCACTCTTACCACTTGGGCTGCCGGTAAAGTACCGTGCCTTTTTATTGCAGAAGGATTAAAGTGAGCTCCATACTTTAGTCTACCTCCATAGGGGCTTACTAAGCTGCAACTAGTTATCTTGTATGGCCTGTCTGAGGCTGGAGGACACGAAGTCCTGTAAGCGTGAATAAAATTACCATGCGAACCGTAAGTGTGTAAATTTCCGTCATGAGGGTTATTAGTATTGAAAATATAATTGTAGTTTTTCGAGCTTTTGGATAGGAAAATATGTAAACGTGGACCCGGAACAGTAGAAGCGTGATCTGGAACCCTGCATAGCTCAGTTCTTATCATTTGATATTTATCCTCCATGCCCCTTTCGTATTCATGCGATCTATGATGGCACCTGTTATTAAGAAAACCCATTATATCACTATAGACACTAGGTTTATAGATACTAGCGCTGCCAGTATTATAATGATCCGAAGTCATAAACATGACCCATTCGTTTGTAGTTCCACCTTGTATGTCAGAAAGAGACTGATTAGAACTTCTTATACCCTCTTCTTCGAAAGCCCCCCATTCTGGGAGCATAGTACCGCTACCCAAATTCCAACTTCCGTTCTCTAAATTTTGCTTTCCGGCTACTCCTTTAAAACGCCCACCATGCCCATACGGAAACCCGTTATAGTTGATAGTTCCACCTTTTGGTAAGTATACATAATACCATTTATTTGGTAATATAGGATTGAACTTTGCATGCGAAGCATAATCTATATCTCCGTTGCCCCCGTACCTACTTGCAATACCCTCAAAAAACCAACCACATGGATCAACGCTTGGCTCCATATTCCTAAGTACGGTTGCCTTGGATCTGTTAGCTAAACCCATCCAAGCGAATCTCTTAAAGTAGAATACTCCTCGTCCGTTTTCTATGGTATAATTTAATAGCTGATGCCTGTCTACCATACGCATACAAGAACTAACAAATTTTCTCATAGATTCATATATAGGATTAGAACTGACTTTCTGTCTTAATGCAGGCACTACACCTGACCCGAAGACATTAACAGCCGAACCATATTTAATATAATTACGGAATACCGCATTAGAATCATGAAAAGCGTGACCAACAGTACCCATTCCGGGCAGATCATGACCTATTACACTACTCATGCTGTTCATCGGGTTCTGCTTTTCTGTCGCAACCCTAAGCAAAGCGTAGGCGTCATGAAAACTTGGCCTATGATTCAATAATATAGCTGGCTCTATAGTCGCTGTAAAAAAATTACTTTCTGTATCTATTAATAGATGGGAATCTACATCCAAATTTAATTTAAATAATCTAATGCGTGTATGAGGGATTGTGTTCTTTGCATTTCCCGGATTTACCCTGCTTTCTAAAGCAGCCTTGATGTCAAACCAATGATCTGCTTCACTAGGACCATATGCAGTTAGCCTACTGTCCTGTCTAGACGAAAGCCATATTGGTGTCCTACCGCCAGTTGATGTCCCCATTGTTATGAACATCTGTTTTCCTGACATTGCATAACTTATTTTTTCCCCTTCGTTCTTGTCGTATATTCTATCATACTTATCACTGTATGCAATCCCAGTTTGTATCATTATCGCATCACCATCGCTTAGACCGCTAACTTCGCCATCAGGAACCAACAGGTAGCCTTTGCCGATAGTAACTTTGTCATTATCGGAGCCTATAACTATCGCAGAGGTAAAGCTCTTTACTACATTTGAGTAAGGATTACCAAAAGATATGACTCTGTCGTGAGCCTTCTCTTTCTTAATTCTTCCTTCGTAATTTGTTTGTGCGGCTCTCTTTTCTCCACCTTCCCTACGTGGTAATTCTATGAGATTGTCTTCAATAACTGGAGCTATTTCAAATCTATATTTGCCAGCCGTAGGGGGGTTTTTAAAATAGAATATTTTATTATATACGTAGGCCCTTCTCCCTTGCCCAAACTTTGCATTTGCTCTATTTATTGCATAACTATATCTTCTATTTATTATGGTCTCATGTACAATTCTGTTCCTGCCACTCACATGCCTCCATATCCTAAGCTTGAAAGTTAAGTTAGGATTTTCTACAGCACTTGTTCGTATATAATATCCGGCGAGACAGAAGTTAACCTTCCTAGCATTAGTTTTTACAAACAGGAACGGGTCGTTCAGCTTAACACCATACCCATGCTCCGGAGCATCTAGATAAGAACACTTAAACAACATGGCTTTATTAGGACTCCTGTCGTTAACATCAGAAGCAGGAAACCTTAAGGTCTTGCCATACTCAGAACTGTTGGTTGATCCTATTTCTATGTCGTCGTAGTTCTCATAAGCCATAGGGTAATGAGTTACTTCTGTTGTTGTGTTGATACTGGGTACACCAGAAGCTAAATTTCTATCACTTGATTTTCTGGGGAAGCCATTAACCCTTCCTAGCCAGTTATTTCTACTTACGCCAGACCCTATTGTAAACTTATATGCACATCTAAACTGGTTGAGCCTAGTATTGCCTATTCCATCATGGTACATGTAGCTACTATCTTCCTTATTCTTGATGCGCCACCCAAGAGAAGGGGCAAGTAAGTTCTGCCTAGTATAGTACTTAAAAAAATCGAAACCAACTTTGCAAATATTTAAAGGACCATGAGTCCTAACGCTCTGCAAGCCTATAGTTTGCTCCCCTCTATAGGCCGCTGTAGACTGGTATTCCATGGAAGGAGCATCCCAATCTTTTCTTTCGCAAAACAGACTCCTTTGATGCTCGCTACCACGAAAGTAAAAAGCGTAAACCCATAGGCCCCATCTTAAAACATCTTTAGCTGCGTTCTTTCTTTTTAGCACTCCATGAGAAGGGTACACGGTTCCTCGATAGTCTCCAGCATATACAGATTGGTATCCACCTCCGTACACAGAAGGAGCGTAACGAGCATATACCGTATTACTAGCATACTCCCTAAAATATCTGTCAGAAGAACGCCCTGCAGCAAAAAGACTTTGGCTAACATGGACCGGATCCCACGGAGAGGGAAGGTACGGAGTCTTACTGGAATTTAAAAAATTACCTGCGTACATGGTATTCACAGGAAACGGTCCCATTGCTTTGTCTCCATCTAGCCATGACTTGTAAGCCCCTTCTGAAAAACTATTATTCGGGGCTATAGCTCCCCTTTGCCTGAACGAATCTTGCCAATACTGATTATTAGTTAGAACTGCTCTAGAGCTCTGCACCAACCCATCAAACAAGTTGCCCTCTGCCCAAGGACCCATTTTGGTAATCTGTTTATTCTCAGCGGTTACCCTTCCAAAAATATAAGCGTTCAGGGGGTTCATAACATTAGCCCCCTCTGGGTACCCAGCGAGAGTAATTGGCCAGTTCCCCTCCCCAGTCTCACCTGTCGGCTGCTCTATGCAGGAATATATTTTCCACCACTCATCCTCAGGGGGGTTGATACCTAAAGGCATTCCCGGAGTTGCTGTGTTGCGCATGCCAAGAAATATGCTATCAGCATAATAAAATATAGACCACGAGCAACTAGGGCCAGCTAGCTCTAACCTATTGTTAAACTGCTTCGCTAAGAAATTATGGTGTGCGGCTTTTGGACATGTAGCTTTATCTACGAGAGGAACGTTCGAATAGAAAAACATATGTTAACTCCATTTTGCGCAACCCACCGTTGTTGTGGAATCCCCTCCACCGTTGCCGCCCCTCTCTTGATAATTTAGGTCTATCCAACCTGACTCTTGAACAGCTTCCGTGCCCGTCCAAAGCACGTGAAGAGTGTCGGTCGATTGATATAATGGCCTAGCTGTAAAATTTCCTTCTGCGTCAAAAAACCCCTCAGGAACATCTATTAGAAATCTTCCGTCGCCATTATTGGGAATCTTTTTACTGCCAGCATACCTAACCATTAGTACTTTTCTTTTTTGACGAGACGTAAGGCTGTTTTCGCTCACTCCTTTTTGCAACCATGGTGGCGGAATTTTCCATTTTGAAGTCTCTGTTTCCTTGGCAGGTGGAACCTTCCACTCCTTACCGTTAAACACCCACTCGGCTGGCACATCTGGGTTCGGCATTATAGTAGAGTCTTCCGCTGTTCCCACAGGATGAACCTTTAGTATAATTTCTTTCTTTTTAGTTTTTTTAAGATTTGCCATTTTTACGAACTAGCTGTTAATGGATGTATAGGTGTGTATTTTGGTATGCCGTCGAAGTTACCTTTTGCATTAAAAGGACCACTGTCCATTACTGTTCCCGTTATATTTGTACTTGCTAAGAATCCGTCCGCGCCACTTACAACTAACCTATACACCATAGGGTCTATGTCGACATAATTTTTAGCCATAACAGAGATATCTATAAAGTCTGTATTCCCGTCTTTATATTTCCAATACTTCAAAGGAGCTGTATCTGCACCAGTAGCAGTTTGCTCAACAAATTCATCAGCACCAAATTCTCCAGTAAACAGCCTCCAATCTGACGCAGGTTTTGTATAGTTAAATATTTCTGGTATTCCGCTGGCCAAAGTCTTAGTTGTGGCCGAAACACTATTCGGCTGCGGTATAACAGTTGATATGTCCACTACTCCTGTATGCCTAGTTATTAAAGTGCCATCGTTCGTCTTAACTAAATGAGAAACGTCTGACCCAGATGAACCGTCCTCACCGGTGTATAAGTTAGTGCTTATTGAGGCAAGGTGAGCTTCTACCATTTTGCTACTATTCTCAGTAGTAACAGAGATAAGCCCAACGGCTTCGTCATTAATAACAGTACCGAAGGAAGCTCCCGCTATGCCAGCAGAACCCGCAGAACTGTCAACACCTAAGGTGTCCAACTCTCCAGTCCTAAAAACTATATCTTTAATAGAGGAGCTTGTTGATGTGTACCCTAAGCCGCTACCACTTAACTTAATACCAGTTATGAAAGAGTATTGTTTCGAATGGTCTCCCTCGACATGTTCCAGATATACCTTATAAGGCAGGCCTGCAGAGCTTTCCGGCAAAGACATTCTTTCAGCAGAGTAAACCATAGAGTAGACTCCGCTTACCTTTTCTCCTTGACCAGCATTAATAAAACCAAAGTCCTGTCCGATACCTCCGCTATTTAAAGGCGCGCCATTACCGAAAAACCCTTCGTCGTCGTCAACCACAGACAAAGATATCCCACTTGGATTTTCTGGCTTAACTCCCCTAAGGCTACACTCCTTCCTCACTTTTCCAAAAGTAGTATGAAAGTCTATGCCTAATATATATTCATGCCGTGAAAGCTCGGTTTTAGCTATTAGCCTTAAATCTTTTTTTGTACTATTACCGTCTACATCACTCAGATATGCTATGTTTGAAGAACTGTTGTCAAAAGAGAAATTGCGTTTTCCTATTGTAACCTCTCCAGACAAGAGGCTGCCAACCAAGTTTATTCCTGAGTTAAAAGTTAAAGCATTTGTAAATGTTATGGTATCCCCAGTCCCCGAGTTGCCACTGCTGCTAGTACTACCGTAACCACTAGTACCAGATGAGCCAGAGGTACCGAAAACCTCAAAAGACATAGTTTCTTCTAAATCTAAAGACCCTGCCTGTCCGTATAGATCCAAGTTTCTTATATTTATTTCACAACCATCAGAGTCAAAGAAAAAATTCCTTATTTTAAAATCTGTTTTCGATCCCTTGGTGCATATTAAATTGTTGTCAATAAAGTAGTCATAGCTATTAGGCAGGAAAGTCCCTTTGAGATTTATATCCGCATCTTGCTGATAAGAATAAACACATCTGTCTTCCGGGTCAAACACTCTGCCGCTTTTTAAAGTAAATTGTACTTTTTTAGAATTTGAGGGGCTGTTTGATGAGCCAATAAAACCGGATATACCAAACACAGCTTCTCCAGTAGTGTTTGTGACCGACATATCTAAATTATATGCCAACTTAGAATCACTATCAAAAGTTGAAATTTTTCTATTCCTATATCCAGATATTTTCATTACATCGATCTATAAAATGCATTCTTAGGCTGTACTTCCTTGGCTATTGAGCCAACTTTTCTGTATATGGCATCAAGCTCGGGCTGAGTCGGGGGCCTATTACTAAAGCTGATATTTAAATAGTACCCACTCTCATCACTTGTTATAGTTAAGGAGTCTAGGCCATTTTCTTGTTTTAAATATTCTATCAGACCCTTCATCCCTTGAGCTCCGTCTAAATATATTTTGTAATTAACTTCTTCCCTTACGCTGTCAACTTGCGCGGAGGATATATTATTCTTTAATAAATTATGATACCTACCAGCCGTTATGTTTTGAAGATTCAAATAGCTTCTATCGCCATCCTGAGTGACCTCTCCTGTTAAGTCCGCCATAATGTCTATAGGTATCTCTCCTTCTATTAACTTAGATCTATTATCCTCATCAAAAACAGAGCTTACATCCTGTGTAATATCTTGGACTTGGTATTTAATGGTAGAAATCTTAGGGCTGACTGGAACCAAGGTTTTATCTAATCCATCGTAAACCCTACGCACACCAAAATCGGTATAAGTAGAATCTCTATTATATATTATTATGCCTTTATGGTTATTCTCGCTTGGTGCGGTTATGCTTGTCAGGACATTGAGCTGTTGGCTTAGGGGAATATCTGATCTTCTCCTTTCTATATCAAGGTAAAGAAGCTCGCCCGTTCCCTTGCCCAAACTTTGCATTATTTTTTTCCTTCTCAACGTAATCCTCTGTCCAGTTATTTTATTACCACCGGAGCCACTAGATCCACTAGATCCATTGTTTCCGTCAGGCATCATTTCCAGACTGTACGCTGAGTCCTTTATAGCTTGCGCCTCTCCGCAGCTTAACTCGGTTTGACCGAAAAGACTTGAATTACAAAGAGACTCCGCTAGATCTTGCTCACAGACCGTTGTGCAGTTTTCCGTATCTTTTGGAGTAACTTCTGCCGACCTATCGCAAATAGAGCTAAGAGCATTTAATTCTTCTACGATATTTTCCCCATACCCTTTGCTTATGGCTATATCCCCAATCCTCTGAGCATTGAAAGAACCGTCAGAGTTTGATAAAACAAGACACAACCGCACGTCTTTCCCTGAAGACTGAGCAGAAGTCATAGCGCTTAGAATCTGAGCGTACTGGCCTCCCGTGGAATAATCCGCCTTAATCCTCACATCTCCTAAGATCTGCGCCAAAGCAGGCATTTCCTGCGTAAAAGGAACGTAGTCTTTAATTATATTTTTTCTAGCCCTAGGCTGATCTTTGTCACTATAATATCCCCCATCTGCAAACAGCTGCGAGTTTTTAGGTGCGAGTGTATACGGGTTAAGTAAATTTTCTACGTCTTCTTTAGAGCCCATCCAAGGAGCTGTCCTATCGAAATGAAAAAATCCGTACTGCCTTCTGGCCGTAAAAATGTTGTCATCACAAGGGCCACCCTCTACTAAGCTTCTCCTTAGTCTTTTATTATCATCTAGTAAATGATTCGTATATGTAGCACCGCCCTTTTCTAAAGAGTTGATAGATAAGTCTTCCATTTTCTGAAGGAACTTTGCCATCGGAGTCTTGTAATGTTGGTTCGCTCCGTAAAACTCAGAACTAGGCTTAGTCTCTAAAGCCTCTAATATTTTATAAGCCTTATTGCATTCAAAAAATTCTGCGGCAGGAGCAGAAAGGACATAGTTCCTCCCGTAGTAGTCGGAGGCAATTTGTTGCTCTACATTATGGCTGTGCTCTTTTACATTTTCATCATAAATACCAAAAAATATATGATAACTACTTCCGTTAGGCCCTAATGGAGCGTTCCCATCCTGAGAGGTCTGGTTTTTATGGTTAGTAATTAAGCTGGTTAAGCCAACATGTGCAAGTAATTTCTCCTTTAAGCCCCCTGCCGCCCAAGAGTTAACAAAGGTTAAGGGGATTACGCTAGAGAAGCCCAGAGCGTTAAAATACCCATAGGACCTCTTCCATCCACCCCTAGTCTGAGCAGCAATTGCAGCCCTAGCGTTAAAAGCGTCCCTTAGATCTGGGGCATATTTACCCAAAGTCATGCTAATAAAAAAATCACCGTAAGCAGATCTTCCTAATATCTTATTTCTGCCACCAGCTAAAGCTCCTAGCTTCTGACAACTAAAGAAAACCTCCGCTGTCTTTCTTTTGGTTTCTGACTTTGCAGAGGGGCCTCTATTAAAAGTAGAAGAGTAAGCTTGGGAAAAAGTGCCATCCAAACTGTTGCTGTGGCTTTTTTCATTTATGACTATGTCGGTTCCTTCATTCATAGTCATACCGTGACCTTTATCCAAAAGATCAATACCAGAAATAGCATTTTCGAATTTAGCTTGAATAGATTTATCCGACAAGTCTACAACAGATAAAGTGGGTAGCTGCTTAGTGAAATCCCAATAAAAAGAAATAGCCAAATCGTTACCCCAGTTTTGTAAGACGTCTTTAAGGGTTCCGCTATATTTTTTCGTCATATGTTGATTGTCTCTTCTTTCGGGATATCTAGATAAATCTACATTAATCTTGAAACTCCTTATAGCGCTGATCAAGTCAGAAAAACTGTAAGAGACGTCAGCTAAGTCGCAATTAGAACTAGAAAATTCCTCCTTACCTAAAACAATATATCCGCCTGACCATATACCAAACTCCGAACTTTCGTCCATCCTTTTGAGCCGGTAGTTTAAGCCCGCTATCCCGGTGGGGTTAGCGAGATACCTGAGAGTTTTTCTTTTTGATAAATTATAATCGGTGGCGCTGCAAACAGTATAAGCCACCTTTATGCTTGATGCCTCGTCTGTGATTATGTGAGACTCAGGCTTGGGGCACTTGACTAACATCTCTATCATGTGAGGTACTTCAAACTTGGATCGCTTGGTACTAAGCGTGGGGTTGCCATCTGCGTCTAACTGTTTCTCGCCTTGTGACCCAATATGGAAGTGCTCATGGATTAGACCAACAAAAATTCTATCCAATAACACAGCACCATCAGAGTAAGTTAGGTTCAGTAGTTTATTTCCTACTGATGTAGTCGTGTTATAGGAAGTTAAAAACATATTCCTAAACATAGGGCTCCCAGCAAACTTTATATCAACGGGAGAGGCTAAGTTTAAGTCGTCTTTAGTAATATCAAAATCTCTTTTGTCTACGTTGTTAGTTGAGACCTTGCTGTCTAAGGCAACGTTTACATTTAGCGTAGTCGCATCCCCATTGTAGCCTACCTGAGAGTCAGCTGAATATATTACTCCCCCGAAAGCTAAGCCCTGCTTGTTGCCTCCTATCTGAATACTCGGTACACTTACTTTATCTTTTGCCATATCCTTAAATACTTTTACACTTAACTAGTCGAGGTAAATAAATTCCCCTTACCATCAGCACTGAAAGAAAACAGTTTGTTTTTACTCTCTGGAATAAAGCTGTCGACAAAGGCGTCTATTTTATGTTGAGATTCTTTAAATTTAAAAGACTCATTTTCATAGCTAGCACCGCCTGTTCCTATTAGGCTGTTCTTGGGGGCTCTAAAATAATCTATACCCGGAATCTGCCTGACCCCGTTTCTCCATACTTGCTCAAAGAAAACGTTATCTACGTTAAAAGCTTCTCCTCCGGAGTCTCCTGTGACCCTAGAAAAACTAGTAGAAGCTTGAGGTAGGAAAAGTAATTCTCCTTTGTTGTCTACTCCTATTTCCGTAGCGTCGAGAAGATAAGATGTCTTGCCGCCAGTGGAGCTTTGAGAGTATTCATGGCCAGAAAGAAGCTTCCTGCCATTTAAATACACATCCTTATTTAAATATTCTCCAGTAAAATGAACGTTGGATCCCGGATAGTCCCCAGTAAGAGAAGATCCAGAGACTATATCAAAACTAACAAAGTCATTATTTCCAAAACTATCTTCCTGACTGTTTAAAACTATTTCGTATCTGTTGTTTTTTATTCTACCTCCAACCCCAGCAGTCCCTACAGGTCCAGCACTGTTTTCGTTTATAAAATAATCACCTTTATAAACACCGTGACGATCCCCAACTTCTTTCAGATTACCCCCTACGTTGTTAAATATTTCAGACACGCTATGCAAACCAGAGACCTCTTGCTGAGCCACTCCGTTTCTGAACACTTGAATAAAGGGCTGCTTAGTTGAGGAATCAAAAGCAAGATTATCGTTCTTTAGTTGATAGCCTTGTACATCTATTTTTTCATCACTATTAGGTTTAACTGTTTCAAAGAAATATTCAGTTGTAGTATTGTAGTTAATGCTGTTTAAATATTCTGAGTGGGTGTAAATTTCTAGCATTTCTCCTGCTGCTAAAGCCTCTACAAATTTTATTTGCCCCGGAACAGCGTTCGAATTATTAACATATTCAGTTTTTTCAGTAGGAGACTCGCTTGTGTAGTAGCCTGTTATAGATCTTATGTTTCTATCTCCGGTTAAATCTACTAAAATCTCTTTGTATAGCCTACCCACTACACCAGAAAGCGCGTATACTGGGACAACGTCTCCGTCTTCGTTTTTATGATAGTCTTTATTAACAAGCTTGTAGCCAGTTGGCCCCCAGCCTGTCTGCAAACTTTGGACTTCGACTCCTGTGACTTGCTTTGTAAATCTCTCTCCTGTAATTAAACCAGCGTCGCTGTAAGATTCCAGAAAGAAGCTCTCTGCAATCGTATTTCTGCTTACCTCAGAAACATATTCGTGAAACAAACCTATTGTATTTACATAACCAGAGAAACCCGTATAAAAATCGCTATAAGCATTGCCATGAGCAAACCCTCCCCAAAAAAGCTCTTCTGATTCCGTATAGTTATTCAAAGGAGATTTAATCGAGGCCGTTTCCTCGTTAGGCTTATGCAAAGAAACCTCAATCATGTTTGGTGTTTTTGACACGGACACTAAATTTAATTTTTTTAAATGGGTTGGTAAGGTTTCACTATGTCTATGCCTGTTGTTCCCATCTACCCCAGTAATATATTCGTAGTAAAGTCTGTTCGACCCATTTATGCCCACGTTGAGGCCGGAGGCGCAGTTAACGCCCGTCATGCTAGACACTAGAACTTGAGATAAACTTGGGTTCTCGGCACTATAATTTCCTGAGAAGTCTAAAAAGCATGTCCAAGACCCTCCCGTAATCCTATGAGCACTCATCAGGGAAGACTTCCCGTTAAAATTTCCGCTCCCAGTTATGGACGGGGATTCACTATTAATCAACGCAGGATAGTCGTCTCCATTTATAAAAAAGTTACCGTCTCCACTATTGTAGAGCTGATTACCTGAGTCATGGAGCTGATTGAGAATAACATAAGTATCTAAGTCGTTGGAAGAACCACTAGTTAGTATATAAAAATGATTCCTATCGTTGGCGTCAAGAGTATCAACGGAGCCGCTTAAATTATAATAGGCAGACAAGGCCCCTGTCTCAAGGCCCGCCTTTTGAACATAATCAAGTAATACTCCTTCTTTCATCCCTAGTTATCCAACCTATTCAATTCTATTGTCGTTGTTGCCTTTTCTTGGCTAAAGCTCCTATTATATGTTATAGATGATTGTTCTTTGTTTTCTACTTTATTTTGGTTGTCTAATCTTATCACGTCGCCATCTAAAAACGAGTCTTTCAAGTAGTTACTCACTGATCTTGCTTCTTCCCTAGCTGCGTCATAAGAAGTCTCGTCTCTTTCGTCAGCAACCGCAGAGGTGTTAACTGAGATCGTTTCTCTTTTAGACCCTAGATTGAGATCATATATTAAGTAGTGCCCATTTTCCAAGCAAGAAGGAACAGAGCTGTATTGCTGAATAGCAGGGACGATAGACAAACTGTAGTCCAGCGACCTTAACTGACTGTTCGCAGGGAAATCTTGGTCAGAAAAAGTGGCTTGATACTGTATAGTTCCATCAAATTCATTCTGAGTAACCGATATGTTCTGAGGCCTAGGCGCTAGAAGGTACTGAGTTCTAGCAGGGTACATTTTGTAATACAGAAGCTGGGCTTCGTCTCTAATTTTTTTAGAATAATTAGCAAGTATGACATCAAGTAATAATTTATTGTCTCTATTCTTCTTTATTAATGAGCCTCTAGTCCTTATTGCCCCACTGCATGTTACAGCTATTATATCTGTAATATTATTGTGATCAAAAGATATAGTATAATCAAAGTAAGATTGCGCGTTCTTTATCTTTGCCTTGCTAAAGAGTTGATTATTGTCAAAGCTTACTTGAAA
>PVBE010154611.1_pt1 | contig 31582 bp, 27 predicted proteins | sample 1631181 | NCBI WGS metagenome assembly PVBE01 (sample SAMN08397723, study PRJNA350692) | Marine metagenome, whole genome shotgun sequencing project. | isolation source: water | place: Pacific Ocean | collected 2012-04
CCCACCTCCACTTCTGCTTCGACAGCGTCGACAGGGAGCGGGGTCCATCGCTGGCCTTGCTGATCGAGACTGCCAGCGAGCAGATCGCCACCGAATGGATGGCCAAGCCGGGAAGCCTGTTCCACCTGCGCGGCGAGGCGCGGCAAACCGACTTCGAGGGAACCCCGATCCGGCAGATACAGCTCCAAGGCGGGCCGAGCTTCCTGATGGCCCGACGCGGTCACGTGCTGGTGCTGTCCGCCACGCCACCCGCGGTCACGCGGTACATCGGACTGCTGGAGAAGCACCCCGAGCAGAACCTGGCCGGCACCGAACGCTACAAGCAGTCGATCTGGGGCGGCGACAAGCGGCCATCCACCGGCGTGTTCGTCGACATCCCCAACGTGATCGACGCCGCGCGCGATTCGATGTCGCGTCGCGACGCGATGCAGTTCGACCAGATCGATACGGTCCTCGGACTCTCCGACATGCAAACCCTACAGGCCAGCCTGCGAGCTGGCGAGCAGGGCGCGGTGCTCGACCTCGGAATTGCCTTTACAAAAGGCTCCATGCCGATCGAGACAATGATCCCGCTGGGGGCTGCGCCGGACAGCAGCCTGCTCGCGTTGCTGCCTCCCGACACCGCGATGTTCTTTCAGCTGCAGCTCCAAGAGACGCTGGCCCTGAGCAAGCTGCGGACGTTCCTGCTGAAAGCCGGCAAGGAGATGGAGACCAACGACTTCGAGCAGCTCTTCGGGGCTGTCGAGCAGTTCCTCGGAGACAAGGTCGACACCGTGGCCCAGGAGCTGAGCGGGCACGCCGTGGTAGGTATCAGTCCGATCGATTGGGGCGCGATGATGCTCCGGACAGAGGGCGCAAGACCGGCCTGGCCCGGTCCGCCGGTGACCTTCGTCGTCGGCTTCAAGGAGGCCGCAGCCGGACAGGCCCGCTGGAAGAAGGTCAGCGCATTCCTGAGCAAGCAGCTCGGCCCAGTCGCCGAGAGGCAACACGGGGAGATCGCCTACCTCGAGATCGGCTCACGGATGAAGGTTGCCGGCGCGATGCTGGGTCAGAAGCTGGTGGTCTGCCTGCCAGCGAAGAGCATGCCGGCACTGATCGACCAGTACCTCAAGAAGACCCCGGGCCCGGATGTCAGCAAGCTGGCCGATGCCGGGCGGAAGCCGGCGCTGCGGCTGGGCTACACGCCCGCGAGCTGGATGCTGATAATAGGCGGTGCCGTCTCGGTTCGCTACGACGGGGCGATGGGCCACGCAAGGGCAGCACGAGGGTTCGGCCCGAAGAAAGCACAGAAGCCGTTCAAGCCGCGGAAGACGACACTCGTGCCGCCGAAGATCCGCACCCGACCAGGTGTCTCCTCGCAACTGACCCTCGGCCGGACCAGCGGCATGCTGCGGCTACGCTCCACCATCGGGAGGACCGACTATGCGCGAGCGCTGCTGGGCGTGCTGCGCCAGATTGACCACATGCAGCGACTGAGCTGCCTGCAGAACTACCGCACGCTGTACATGGCATACCAGAAATACGAGCACCTCAAGGGCCGGGCCCCGGCCTCGATAGCCGAGATTCAACAGGCCTGGCGCGAGCTGGAGATCTACCTCCCTCGCTGCTCGGGTGAAAGGGGCCAGAGCAGCGGCGCCGGCTACCTGTTCAACCCCAAGCCGGACGCCAAGCTGGCAGACGCGGATCGAATTCTGATCTATGACCGCGGCGACAACCACCACGGTGGCCGGCTCCTCCTGACCGCCGATGGTCGGGCCCACTGGATCGCGGCAGCCGATTTCACCGCGCTGGCCCGGCGCAACGGACTGCCCGCCGCCGACCCCGCACGCCCCAAAAAACCGGAAGGCGCCGACCATCTGCAGCGACGTCGCTAACTTCGCCGACCGCCTGTTCTCGAAGGTGCGCGAGAAGAACTCGGCCGTGGTGGCGGGGATAGACCCCCACCTCGACCGCCTGCCCGGTCCGCCGCCCTCCTCGATCGAGGAGGCGGCGGAGCGCGTGGTACTCTACTTTAGCCGCGTGATCGAACTGGTGGCCGAGCAGGTCGTCGCGGTCAAACCGCAGGCCGCCTTCTTCGAGGCGCTGGGCACACCCGGCTGGCTGGCCTACCAGCAGTTGATCGATTACGCCCGCCAGCAAGGATTGCTGGTGATCGCTGACGTCAAGCGGGGGGACATCGGCTCCACCTCGGCAGCCTACGCGCGGGCCCACCTGACCGACGTCGCTCAGCAGCAGGCAGACGCCGTCACCATCAACCCCTACCTCGGCAGCGACGGCATCCGGCCCTTCGTCGAGGTCGCCGCGCAGGAGGGCGGCGGGCTGTTCGTCCTGGTCAAGACCTCCAACCCCTCGTCAGCCGAGTTCCAGGACCAGATCTACCAACAGGTCGGCAGGCGAGTCGTCGAGTGGGGCGCCGAGCTGATAGGCGACTGCGGCTACAGCGCCGTCGGGGCGGTCGTCGGCGCCACGCAGCCCCAGGTCACCACCGAGCTGCGCTCGTTACTCGACAGGGTGCCCATCCTGCTCCCGGGGTACGGCGCGCAAGGCGCCGACGCCGAGCAGCTGCGTGGGTGGTTCGACCCCGACGGGCTGGGTGCCGTGGTTCCCGCCTCGCGCAGCCTCTCCTTCGGCTGGACCGACGAAACCCGCTGGGAGCAGCAGGTCGCCAGCGCCGCATCCGAGATGAGACAGGCGATCAACAGCGTGCGCTGAGTCGCTCACGCAGCAGAGCCCGCTGCAGCTTTCCCAGACCGTTGCGCGGCAACGCATCCAGCCGGATCAGCTCCCGCGGCAGCTTGTAGCGGGCCAGCGACTCACCGGCACGGGCCAGGATCTCGACATCCTCGACTGCCTCTCCACGGACCACGATCGCGGCGCAAACCCGCTGGCCCCACTCCCCGTCCTCCAGGCCGAACGCACAGGCCGCATCGACGGCTGGATGGCGCAACAATGCCCGCTCCACCTCCGCCGGGCGAACGTTCTCACCACCGGTCAGGATCAGGTCCTCTCGCCGTCCATCGACGATCAGATTGCCCCTCTCGTCGATCCGCCCCAGATCGCCCGTGCGCAGCCAGCCATCGCCGCGCGACACCAGAATCTCACCGCCATCGATGAGCAATCGGTGACCCGGCAGCGGCCGGCCGCAGTGGCCCAGCCCTCGTTGACCGGGGCGCACACAGGTGACCATCGAGGCCACTTCGGTCATCCCGTAGGTCGGCAGGACGGGCCAGCCCGCCTCCTGCGCGGCGCGCTGCAAGTCCGGCTCCAGCGGCCCACCGCCGACGATCACCGCGCGCAGACTGGAGGGCGGAGGAGCGGACGCCAACCGCGCCAGCTGGGTCGGCACCAGCGAGACGATCGTCGCCTCCGACAGCCGATCCAGGCCACCGAGCAGCGGCGTCGCTCCGACCAGCGCGCAGCGGATAGGCACCATCAATCCCCCGATGTGGTACAGCGGGAGCGGACACAGCCAGCGGTCGCTGGAAACGAGTTCAAGAAGCTCGTTGGTCCCTTGGGCGCTGTTGCGTAGTTGGTCGAGACCCAGCGTGACGGGGCGGGGCGACCCACTCGTGCCCGAAGTATAGACGCGTACGGCCGGCCGATCCGGCCCCGCCAACCAGCCGGCACCGGTCAGGCCGGGTGCTGTGGCGGGAGACGGCTCGATCAGCCGCAGTCCCGGGCACAGCTCCGCGAGTCGCTGGCGAGTCTCCGATTCGACGAGAACCAGCCCTGGACGCGCATCATCGAGCAGCGCTGACAACTCCGGATTCGTCAGCCGGCGGTTCAGCGGAACCAGCACATCGCCCCGAGACAGGCACGCTCGTAGTCCTGCCAGGATCAACTCCGGCGAGTCGGCGTAGACCGCGACTCGCGTCATCCGATCCGCTCCAGACGCCCAAGCGCCGGGCGAATTCCCAGGCCGGCGACAGCCGGCCGGGTCAGCACCCCGCCCACCGGCAACGGACCGTCGTCCACTCCCGCGGCAAACGGCGGCCGGCCCAGTCCGTGGGCCACCGGCTCGTTCAGCGCAAGCGCCAGCTGCAAGGCCATCGTCCGGCCGATCGGTCCGTCCATCAGGTGGGTCACCACGCAGCGCAGTCCGCGCTCCGCGGCCTGGCCCATCAGCTGCCAGGCGGTCAGCGGACCGCCCAGCGCCGAGGGCTTGATCACGAAAGTCAGCGGAATATCCGCCTCCAGCAGGGCACTTCTCGCGGCGGGGGCGACCAGCGATTCATCCACGGCGAGCGGAAGCTCGAGTGAATTTCCAAACTGGATCAGCCGCTCGGTCTGCGACGCCGGCAGTGGCTGTTCGACATACTCCAGCCCCAGCGAACGCAGTCCGGGAGACCGCTCGGCAAGCTGTGCCGCAGTCCAGCAGCCATTGAGGTCCAGTCGCAGCATCGCACCGGGAGCCGCCTGGCGCAGCTTCTTCAGCACGGCGTGCTCCTCAGGCCAGGGGGCCAATCCGCCCTTGACCTTGAAGCAGCGCAACCCATCCGAGACCCCGCTGCGCAGCCGGCGCACTGCCTCATCGCCCGCCGGCCCGAGCAGGCCGTTGACCGCAACGCGCTGTCCGGCGCCAGAGTCGAGCCAGCAACACAGCGGCAACCCCGCTGCCTGAGCCGCCAGATCGGCGGCGGCGGTTTCGATTGCGCTACGCGTGAACGGCGCGAGCGCAGGAAGCAATTCGCGCAGCGCGTCCGGCTCGCCCGGCAGATCAGACAGCACACCTGCCGCCTGGACCAAGGCCTGCGGCATGGCGCTGACCGGCTCGGACCCGAAGCCCGGCAGCGGAGCAGCCTCGCCCCAGCCCTCTCGGCCCTGATGGTCGACCAGCTGGATCAGAAAACCCGTTCGCTCGGCCAGGCGATGAGAGCCGAAGCGCAACGGCTGCCTCAGTCGAAGGCGATAACGGTACAGTGCGTGACGAACGACCCGGGTCACACGACACCCGTCAACTGGAGCATCACCTTCCGTGGCCGAGCACCATCCAGCTCGACGAGGAAGATCCGCTGCCACTGGCCCAGCACCATGCGCCCCCCCCACACCGGCACCATCTTGGTGCCGCCCAGCATCAAGTGCTGCAGGTGAGAGTGGGCATTGGCCGGCTCGTCCGGCATCATATTGACGGTCCGAACACTCAGATCGTCGTGGCGATAGTAGCTCTCGCGTGGTGCCAGCCGGTCGAGGAACTCGGCCGCATCCTCCAGCAGCAGCGGCTCCCTCTCGTTGATCACCACCGCGGCGGTGGTATGCAGTGAGTGAATCATCAACTGACCCCCACGGATCCCCGACTCGGTCACGAAGGCCTCGATCCGAGACGTCAGGTCGATGAACTCCGGAGCGTCGGACGGCGCAAGCTCGAGGACGCGAATCAGTGCGCTCATCGAACCGCTGATCGCCTCCTCCGACTCGATCCTGGGCAGTGAACGGTTGTGAAATAGCTGCGGCGGGGCTGTCGGCAACGTCGGCATCTGCATCAACTCCTGCGGAAAAGTCAAGCCAACTCTTTCAAACTCCTCACACACATCATATACTACAAATGCTTCAATAATTCATGAAACTTCTGAGCTAGGTGACTTCGATGTCCTTGCTGACCCACCGAGATCCGGTAAAGGCCCCCAGAAGACCCGCAGCTGGCTTCCCCGTCGTACCCAGCGATGTGCTGGCCCACCTGGAGCAGGTGACCAAGCTGCTTGAACGCCAGCTGCGCAGTTCGGTTCCGGCCGCCGAGGGAGTGGCGCGCTATGCCATCGAGGGGGGCGGTAAGCGCGTGCGACCGCTGGTACTGCTGTTGTTCGCACACGCCCTGGGAGCACCGGCGGAGCGGGCGATCGACCTCGCTGCAGTCGCGGAGTGGGTCCACGCTGCATCTCTGCTGCACGACGATGTGATCGACGAGGCGGCCACCCGGCGAGGCAAGCCGTCTGCATATCGCGCCTTTGGCGTGCACGCCGCAGTGATGGGCGGGGACTTCCTGCTGGCGCGCGCTCTGGAGCAGCTGCTCTACAAGGGCGACATCGACGGTGCCGGGCGCACCCTCGGCAATGCGGTAGCCATGCTGGCCGAAGGCGAACTGCTAGAAGCCAGCCTGCGCGGCTGCATGGACGCATCGCGCGAACAGGTGCAACAGGTCGCTGACCTGAAGACCGCTGCGTTGCTGGCCTGGGCCGCGCAGGCGGGAGCGCTGGCCGCCGGCGCTCCTGAAGTCGTCAGCCAGTCGGCCAGGGCCTACGGGCTGGCACTGGGCCAGGCCTTTCAACTGTCCGACGACGCACTCGACTACGAGGACGGCCCCTCGATCGGCAAGGAGCGGCTGACCGACCTGCGTGCGGGGCTCCCCACCCTTCCGCTGTTGTATGCCTTGCGGCAGCGGCCACCCCTGCGCGAACTGGTCGACCGTGTGCTCGACGGCGAGGTGGATCTGATCGAGGAGGTGGGGCGCCAGGTTCTCGAGTTGGGTGGCGTGCAGCACACCCGCAAGCTGGCTCGACGTGCGGCCCGTCGCGCAATCTCGCGACTGCGTTGTCTGCCAACGGGCCCCCATCGCGCAGCCCTGGCCTCGCTGGCCGGCTACGTTGCGAGGAGGGGGATGTAATGTCACGGGCCGTGCAGCAGATGTTCGACGGAATTGCTTTCCGCTACGACCTGACCAACCGCGTTTTGAGCATGGGAACCGATATCGCCTGGCGCCGCCGCGTGATCCGGGATCTCGAACTGACGCAGCCTGAGCGTGTACTGGATCTAGCGACGGGCACGGGCGACCTGGCGCTGGGACTGAACACGGCCTTTGGCGAGAACTGTCGGGTCGTCGGTTGCGACTTTTCGATGCCGATGCTGCGCCAGGCGCAAGCCAAGAGCGCGACGGACTGCTTTTGGCTGCAAGGGGACGCGATGCAGCTGCCCCTGGCCAGCAACAGCTTCGACGGCGCGACGATTTCATTCGGCATACGCAACGTGGACGACCCACTGTGTGGACTAAGCGAAATCCATCGCGTTCTTCGGCCTGGGGGCGTACTGGCCGTTCTCGAGTTCGGACAACCGAACGGCTGGCTGTTCGGCCCCCTGTACCGCTGGTACTCCCGCGTGATGATCCCGCGGCTGGGCGGATGGCTGACGGGCAAACGCGAGGCCTACGAATACCTACCACGTACGTCGGCGGCTTTTCCGTGCGGCAAGGAGTTCCTGTCCTTGATGCAGAGCGCCGGCTTCCGGGACCTGAGCGCCCACCCGCTCTCGCTGGGAATCGCCTGGCGCTACCGAGGTGTCGCGTGAGCCTGCTCGAGAACCTGCCGGCGGAACGGGTGACCAGCCCGCATCCACTCGTGGACACAGCCGGGCGGGTGGTCGACATCTCCGGCATCCCGATCGGTGAAGGTGCGCCCCCCGCGCTGATCGCCGGACCGTGCGCCGTCGAGAGCGCGGCCCAGATCGACCAGGCCGCTCGCCTGGCGGCCGCAGGCGGCGCCAGGCTGCTCCGCGGAGGCGCTTACAAGCCTCGCACCTCCCCCTATAGCTTTCAGGGGGTCGGAGCCCGCGGCCTGGGCTGGATGCGTCGTGCGGCGGACCGTCACGGTCTGGCGATGGTGACCGAGGCGCTGACCGACAAGGAGCTGCCCGCTGTCGCCGAGCTCGCCGACATGATCCAGGTCGGCTCACGCACGATGCATGCGTACGGCCTGCTCAAGGAGATCGGAAAGACGGGCAAGCCCGTCCTGCTCAAGCGCGGGTTCTCTGCCACAATCGAGGAGTGGCTGCTAGCTGCGGAGTACTTGCTGCAAGCCGGCGCCGCCGGTGTGGTGCTTTGCGAGCGAGGCATTCGAACCTTCGAGACCCAGACGCGAAATACGCTGGACCTCTGCGCGGTGGCTCATCTGCTCGAACACCATCGCCTTCCAGTGATCGTCGATCCGTCACACGCCGCAGGACGCCCCGAGCTCGTCGCTCGGCTGTCCCGTGCTTCGCTGGCGGCGGGAGCTCATGGACTGATGATCGAGATCCACCCCGATCCGGAGCGTGCGCTCAGCGATGGGGATCAAGCCCTCACGCCAGAGCGTTATCTAGCGCTCGGCCAGGAGCTGGTCGGATGACGCTGCTCACCGAGCGAGACGTTCTGGCCCAGACCCAGAAGCGGGTTCCAGCGGGGGATTTGCTGCGTCGGTTCTCGGAGGAAGCGATGGTCTACTGGGCCCTGCCCTCGGAGGGGATCGAGTTGATCGGACTCGGTCAGGCACTGCGACTGCAAGCCGCCGGTCCCAAACGCGCCGCGGTCCTGCGGGACCTCGCAGCAGCCGCCATGCTGGGCGCCACCCACGACCTGCCCGGCCCGCTGTGGGCCCGCCCACGCTGGTTCGGAGGATTTGCCTTCGACGATCGAAGCCCAGGCGGAGACTGGGCTGGCATGCCGGCCAGTTGCTTGCTGCGCCCCGAAACGCTCATCGTGCGACGCGGCGACGAGGCCTGGGAGACGACGACCCGGCTGGCTGGAACGCCCATTTCGCCCATGGCAGCCCCATCCACCGCTACCGAGGAGTCACCCGGGCGCTGGCTCACGCGCGTCGAACTGGCTCTCGAAGCCATCGCCGAGGGCCAGCTGAGAAAGGTCGTGCTGGCCCGGCGGGTCGGACGGCGACTCTCCGACTCTCCGATCGAGTTGCTGGGGCGCCTACGCCAGGCTTTTCCGCGCTGTGCGATCTTCTGCCTGCGGCTGGGACCCGACGCACTGTTCCTCGGTGCCTCGCCCGAGCGGCTGGTGCGGGTGGATCGCGGACGAGTCACGACCGCTGCGATCGCCGGGTCCGCCACGCGCGATGCATCCCCCAACGAAATGCTGGACAGCCCCAAGGAGCGGTACGAGCACCAGCTGGTGGTGGGGGAAATCGCCAGGGCGCTGGCACCTCATGTGATATCGATCCAGCACGCCCCACGGCCCGAGGTGCTCCGGTTAGCCAACGTGCAACATCTGATCACGCCCTTCGAGGCGGTCGCCTTGCCGGGCCAGCACGTGCTCGACCTGGTCAACGCCCTGCACCCCACACCAGCGGTTGGCGGCATGCCTCGCCTCGCAGCCAGGGAGTTTCTGGAACACCATGAACCACTCGAGCGGGGCTATTACGCCGCGCCCCTCGGGTGGTGCGACGACAGCGGGGACGGGGACTTCTGGGTCGGCATTCGATCGGCACTGCTGCGCGGACGCAAGCTGTGGGCCTATGCCGGGGCGGGCATCGTTGCCGGGTCCCAGCCCACCGCCGAGCTGGCAGAGACGGAACTCAAACTGGACGCGATCCTGGAGGTGCTCAGATGAACACCGCACGCCTCGGATTACTCTGGAGCCGACACCTGATCGCCGAGCTGCGACGCGGGGGCATGCAGCATATCTGCATCTGTCCAGGGAAGCGTTCACTGCCCCTGGCTGTTGCGGCACTGAACGACCCGTTTTTAGGGGCGAGCAGCCACATCGACGAGCGCAGCGCGGGGTTCTTCGCACTGGGCCTGGCCAAGACGACCGGGCGACCGGTCGGCATCATCACGACCAGCGGTACCGCCGGCGCACATCTGTATCCAGCGGTGCTCGAATCTGAACTGGCTCGCGTCCCTCTCGTGATCTTGACCGCTGACAGACCGCCCAGGCTGCGCGATTGCGGAGCACCCCAGGCACTGGACCAGCTCAACCTCTACGGTAATCACACGCGGCTGTTCGCCGATGTCGGATTACCCGGCGAGCCGCGCACGATTCGCTCCATCGCGTCGCGCGCCATCGGCGTCGCCGCCGGACGACCGGCCGGCCCGGTCCACCTCAACATCCCCTTCGAGGAACCCCTGACCGGCGAAGAACTCCCGCCGATCGAGGATCTGGATCAGGCCGCCCCCTGGATCGACGCCACCGGAGGCCGCTTGAGCATGTCGGGTCCGGTGCTGGAGCACGTCTCCAGGCTCGTACACGAACACCGGCGGGGTTTGATCGTCTGTGGTCCAATGAACCCGACACCGGGCCTCGCGGCCGCCGTACGCAGCCTGGCCTGGCGTAGCGGATACGCCGTGCTGGCCGATCCACTTTCTCAGCTGCGTTGTGACCCACAGTGCGAGCAAGACATCCTCGGCGGTTACGACTCTTTCTTGAGCAACATGGAGTTGGCCGAAGAGCTGGCCCCAGCGCTGGTCATCCGGCTCGGCGCCCCTCCCACCTCCAAGGCGCTGAACCACGCACTGGCCCGCTGGCAGGCAACCCAAGTCCTGGTCGATGGCGCCGGCGCGTACAGGGAACCGACCCGCAACCGGACGTTGCTGGCCTCCTGCGACGAGGTGACCTTCTGCCGCTCCCTGGCCGAGACGATGATCAAGCCGCTGACCCCCGACTTGCGGTACCGGGCAGTGCTCGACCGTGCAGAACGCCGGGTCTGGTCCGTCGCGCGGGAGCTCAGCGAGAACCGCTGGTTCGAAGGCGCACTGGCCGCCGAGACGGTGGCGGCAATTCCCGAAGGCGGCATTCTGTGGGTTGCCAGCAGCAAGCCGGTGCGCATGCTGGACTCCTTCTGCCGTCCAAGCCAGCGAGCACTGCGCATCTTCGCCAGCCGCGGGGCAAACGGGATCGATGGCACGATCTCTCAGGCGCTGGGAGCAGCCTCCGCTGCTGGCCCGCAAACGCCGGTGGTCCTGCTCTGTGGAGACCTCGCCTTTCTGCACGACATCGGTGGCCTGCTGGCGGCGCGACGACTGGCCCTCAACCTGACGGTCGTGGTGGTCAATGACGACGGAGGGAGGATCTTCGACCAACTGTCAATCACCGGTTTCGCCGACAAGTATCACCAGTTCGTCGCCACGCAGCACGGGATGCGCTTCGGGGGTGCAGCCGGGCTCTACGGGCTGAACTACCGCGAGGTGCTCGACACCGAGTCCCTGCGGGCGGCGATCACCCAGTCGATTGAACAAGGGGGCACCTGGGTCATCGAAGCACCCTTCGCTTCCGGAGACAACCTGAAGGCACTCGAATCGTTTCAGCGCGCCGTCGCTTGCGGCGCCAACAAGGAGAAAGGACCCCGGTCCGATGCAAACCGAGACATTGAGCGACGCCACCCAGTGGTGCAACGTGGGCGAATTTGAAGACATCCGTTACGAGAAGGCCGATGGCATGGCCAAGATCACGATCAACCGCCCAGAGGTACGAAACGCCTTCCGGCCGCAAACGATAGTCGAGCTGCAGCGCGCATTCTCGATCGTGCGCGATGATCCGGAGGTCGGCGTGGCGATCCTGACCGGGGAAGGTCCACACGCCTTCTGCTCGGGCGGCGACCAACGGATTCGCGGCGACGCCGGCTACGTCGACGGCCAGGGTATTCCCAGGCTGAACGTGCTCGACCTTCAACGACAGATCCGCACACTGCCCAAGCCGGTGATCGCCATGGTCGCTGGATACGCAATCGGCGGCGGACACGTTCTCCACCTGGTCTGCGACCTGACCATCGCTGCCGATAACGCCCGCTTCGGCCAGACCGGCCCAAAGGTCGGCAGCTTCGACGGTGGCTATGGCGCGGGATATCTGGCGCGCATCATCGGTCAGAAAAAAGCCCGCGAGGTCTGGTTCCTCTGCAGGCAGTACAGCGCCGAGCAAGCACTGGACATGGGCCTGGTCAACACGGTCGTGCCCCTCGAGAGACTCGAGCAGGAAACGGTCCAATGGTGCCACGAAATTCTGCGACACAGCCCACTGGCGCTGCGCTGCCTGAAGTCTGCGCTCAACGCCGACTGCGACGGCCAGGCTGGTCTGCAGGAGCTCGCCGGCAACGCCACCCTGCTGTTCTACATGACCGAAGAAGCCCAGGAGGGAAGAAACGCCTTCCTCGAAAAACGACGCCCCGACTTCGCCAGCCGAGCACGACTCCCGTAGCGCTTGTAAACGAACTCCCGCGATGAATGTCTGGCTACAAGCCATCCGGCCCCGCACACTGCCCGCGGGCGCCATCCCGGTCCTGGTCGGCACGGCCGCCGCGCACGGAGCCGGGACGGTGCGCCCGCTCCCAGCGCTGGCCGCTCTGGTCGGTGCGCTGCTGCTGCAGATCGCGGCAAACCTGGCCAATGACTACCACGACTGGAAGAACGGGGCCGACACCGAGGAGCGTTGCGGGCCACCGCGGGTGACCCAGCAGGGGTTGCTCCCACCGGCAGCGGTCCAGCGGGCCTACCGACTGACACTGCTGATGGTCATTCCGGTGGGTGTCTATCTGGCCTCGATCGGCGGCTGGCCGATCATCGCCATCGGCCTTGCGGGGATGATCTGCGCCGTGGCATATACCGGTGGCCCGATACCGCTAGGTTATCTGGGCCTGGGCGATCTGCTGGTCTTCGCCTTCTTCGGCCCGATAGCCGTTGGCGGAACCTACTTTCTCCAGGTCGGCCACTGGGACACTCTCGGCCTGCTGGCTGGGGTACCGGTAGGGCTGCTGGCTACTGCTATCCTGGTTGTCAACAACCACAGGGACCTCGAAACCGATCGGCTAGCGGGCAAGCGAACCCTGGCCGTACGCCTCGGGCGACCGACGATGCGCATCTTCTACGGGTTACTGCTGCTGACCTCCTTCAGCGCGCCCCCATTAATGATCGGCCGCCCTGGCGCGCTGGTGTTGCTCGCCTTGCCTCTCGCGAAAGCGCCGCTAAAGGCCATGTTGGCTCGTCCCGACGGCCCCAGCCTGAATCACGCTCTGGCACAAACCGCTCGGTTGATGTTGATGTTCGGCGTGCTCTTTTCTCTCGCCCTATCCGCCACATGAGATCTGCTATACTGTGATGAGTTCCTCGATTGAAACTAGTGGAGATGACAGGTCGGTGACAGTACCCCCCGAACCCACCGCGCAAGACGTGATCTGTGCCGCAGTCGGGGCGATCATCGAGTTCTGGGGTTTCAGGCAGGTGATGGGACGTGTCTGGACCCTGCTTTATCTCTCGGAGCGCCCCCTCTCAGCGTCCGAGATCTGCGACGAGTTGCAGATCTCTTCCGGTTCCGCCAGCATGACGCTCAACGAGTTGCTACGCTGGGGCGTGGTTCGACGGGCGGTCGCACCCGCAACACGCGTCACGCTCTACAAGGCAGAGACCAACGTCTGGATGATGGTGACCAAGGTCTTCCGGGAGAGGGAGCGAGACCGCCTGCACCGTGTGGCGGCCCAGCTTCGCGAGGGGAGCAAGAAGCTACGACAGGAGGCCAAGGGGCTCTCCCAGGAACTATCCCGGCTGAAGATACTCCAGGCGGACCGAACGGACCGACTGGCTGACTTGACATCGCACGTGGTGGGGATGCTCGAGGCCTTTCTAGACACAGCCCAGGTCGACCTCGGGCCCCTGCTCGACGTCCTGCGGGACCCGGACGAGAGTTCTGACTGACCGCCGAGACACCCAGCCCCACTTCTAGCGGGACGTCTCGGCGAGCAACTTGCCGTACTGCCGACAGAATGCGGCCAGCGCACGCCCCCGATGGCTGACGCCGTTCTTCTCCTGGAGGGTCATCTCGGCGTACGTCTTACCCACCTCGGGCACGTAAAAAACAGGATCGTAGCCAAAGCCGCCCGCGCCGCGCAACTCTTCGGTGATGCACCCCTCACAGACACCCTCGACGCTGAACAACAGGCCGCTAGGCGCCGCACAGGCGACAACGGTGCGAAACCGAGCACTCCGGTCTTCACGGTCGATCAGCGCCTCGAGCAGTTTCTCGTTGTTGTCCGCATAGGTCGCATCCGCGCCCGCATACCGCGCAGAGAAAACTCCCGGGGCGCCGTCCAGCGCCATCACCTCGAGACCGGTATCGTCAGAAAGCGTGACAAGGCCGGAATCCGCAGCAATGGTCGTCGCCTTGAGCGCCGCGTTACCCTCCAGTGTCGGTTCTGTTTCACTCACATCGGGAATCGACACATCGCGGGCGGAGAGGATCGTCAACGGCAGACCGGCCAGCACGCTCTCGATCTCGCGCACCTTGTCCAGGTTGGCGGTGCCGAGCAGCAGCCGGGAATAACTAGCTGCCGAGACCGATCGCCTCCTGCAAGAGCTCATCAGCCGTACGGAAGGTGACCAGGTTGGCGCTGAAGACGAACTTGTTCAGCGACAGACGGGTCAACTCTGCGCTCAAGTTGACGTTCGACTGCTCGACTGCGCCTTGCAGGATGGCCCCCCGCCCATTGGCGCCGGGAGCTCCCGACAACGGCTCTCCGGCGGACGGGCCGGCAACCAGCTGGTTGTTGCCCACCCCCGTCAAGCCACGCGGATTCGGGAACCGGGCCGTCTGAAGCTGGCCCAGCCCTTCCGAGTTGCCGTTGCTGAAGTGGGCGCTGACCGTCCCGTCTCCAGCAACCGAGATCCCAGTTGCAGTTGCAGGAACCGTTATGCCCGGCGAAAGCCGGGCGCCGTCCGGTGTCACGAGCTGACGGTCCGCATCGACCGTGAAGTTACCGGCGCGTGTGTAGCGAGTGCCCCGGGGAGTCTCGAGAACGAAATAACCCTCCCCCGCAACACTCAGATCGGTCGATAGACCGGTCAGAAGTGGGCTGCCTGGGATATTGGGAGCGGGCGTAGAGAGTACCTGGCTGCCGGAACCGGCACCCACGGTCGCCTGATCCACACGTTGTGCCCGGAATCCCGGGGTGAGGATGTTGGCTAGGTTGTTGGCTCTCGTCCGTGTTGCGGTCTCTGCGGTCCGTAGACCGGACGCCGCTATGCTGAATGCATTGACCATCCGTGGTCGTCCTCCAGTCCTCAGTTTAGCAGAATTTAGGCCCTGAAGGCAAGCCTGAAGCCCAGAACCTGCAAGAACGGGCCAGGAAATCACATCTTGATCCAGAAAGAGAGGGACCTTTCAGGTTCCCGCCTGTTACATATTATTGTTATAATCCCGCTGGCGGAGCACTCATCTCACACATAGACAAATGATCTCAAAAGAGGAAGTTCTGTACGGCCAGCTAGCTCTGGCCTCCGGTTTCATCAAGGAAGACCAGCTGCGGTCGGCCATCGAGACCAAGCGCGAATTGGTGCTCGAGTCTCAGGACAAAGAGGGCAACGGGGTTTCCATGCCCGGACTGGGCACCATTCTCCGTCAGCGCGGGCTGATCGATGGGGATCAGCACGAATTCCTCGAACAGAAGCTGGCCGGGCGAGCTCCGGAGATTCTCGGCGGATACGAAATCCTCAAGAAGCTCGGCCAGGGAGCAATGGGCGCGGTTTTTCAGGCGCGTCAGATCTCGATGAATCGGCTCGTCGCGATCAAGATCCTCTCCCGACAGCTGGTCAAGAACAAGAAGTTCGTCGCCCGCTTCGAACGCGAAGCCCGCATGGTGGGCAAGCTAAACCATGCGAACATCGTTGCCGGCATCGACAGCGGCAAGGAAAACGGCGTCTACTATTACGTGATGGAGTACGTCGAGGGGCAAGAGCTCGACGAGCTGATCGACGAGAAGGGCCGGCTAGAGGAGCCCGAGGCACTCGGCATCGCCATCCAGGTCGCTCGCGCGATCGAGCACGCCGCCTCCCACGGCATGGTCCATCGCGACATCAAGCCAGAGAATGTCCTGCTTTCCACCGAAGGAGTGGCAAAGCTCTGCGATCTGGGCCTGGCCAAACCCGAAGATGACGATGCGAACCTGACGATGGCTGGCACCTCGATGGGAACACCGCACTACATTTCGCCAGAGCAGGCTCAAGGCCTGACCGATAAGATCGGCATTCGCAGCGACATGTACTCGCTCGGCGCATCACTCTGGCACGCACTGATCGGCGATGTCCCCTTTCGCGCCGACACGTCGGCGATGGTGCTTGCCGCGCACATTGACGAGCCGCTGCCCGACCCGAAAAAGCTCGCCCCCCACCTGTCGAACGCCACCTGCCGGCTTCTGCGGCGGCTGCTGGAGAAATCGCCGGAGGACCGCCACGAGAACCCGACGGAGTTGATCAAGGAGATGCAGGCGATTCTGGACGGCAAGCCCTTGCCGCCAAGGCCCCAAAAAAACCAAGTCAGTGACAAGGTGCTGGTTTCCAGCAAGAAGGCAGGACTGAGCCCCCGCTCGACCGGACGCCGCCGGGGACGCCCTCAGACGGCACGCCATCCGGATGACCGTCCCGCACGGCGCCCCCAAAACGACAACAGCGCACTGCTAGCCGCCTTGGTCGGCGGCGCGGTGTTGTTGCTGGTGGTGGGCCTGGCCCTCACGGCCGGCAAGGACAACGGCGGCACCACCCAGGCAACCACCACCAAAAGAGCCAAGAGAGAACAGGCCGCCACCCAGGACGAGGGCGCAGCGGCTCGCGCAGCACTGAGCGCCGCGCGCGGACAGAGCGCAAAGATCCGCAAATTCCTCAGGGCCAACCCGACAGCCTACGCCGAGGCGATCAAGCGCCTCGAGGCCCTCAGCAACCAGTACAGGGACTGGCCACTGGCCGTTGCCGAGATCAAGCAGCGGATCGCCGACATCCGCAGCAAGGCTGAAAGCGAGGTCAGCCGGTTACGTCTGACGCTCGACTCCGACGTGACCCGCCTGCTCGGGCGGGGCAAGCTCGGACAGGCCTACGACCTGCTGGCTAGCTTTCCCGAGTACCTCGAGTTCACCGCCGGGGCCAAGGACCTGCTGGACAAGCGCGCCAAGCTGGCTGGCACGCTGAAAACCATGTGGCAGGAGCTGATCGTAAAGGCCGATAAGCTCGAGCAGGACGATAAGCTTCATCAGTTGATCGCGCTTTACCGCGACGCGCTCGACCATTTCGACAAGGGGCGCCAGCAGGAACTTCGGGACCGGATCCGCCTAATCAAGAACCGGTTGGCCAGCGCCGCGGACACCGCTCTGGCACAGATCAGGGCCGAGTTCGACAAAATGAGCGAGCAGCTCAGCAAGGCGCTTCGCAACCGTGAGTTCCTCAAGGCCCAGAGGCTGTTGCGTCCGCTGAGTGAGCGTGCCGCAGCCTACCCGAAACGTCCAGAGCTGGAGGCCATTCACAACGTTACCTGGGACCTGCGCCTGCTGGTCCTGCTGCAGACAGCGTTCGAGGCCTCTTCCCCGAGCCAGCCGGCCAGCCTGGTCGCCCCCGAGCAGTACGTTATGCAGGCGGAAAAGAAGAAGACAACAGACGTCCGCTGGCCCCTGGCGGTGGCGGTCTTCTACTACTACGCCGAAGAGTATGGGCCGGCGCTGGCATGGATGAAGAAAGCCCAGACCGCCGGTCTGGACACCTCGCGGCTGAGCAAGCGTCTTCTGCCTCGAATGGAGTCCTGGCTGGAGGAAGCCGCCAAGAAAGCATTCGAAGAGCTCAAGCTGCTGGACGAAGGCATCGACTGGAGCAATGCCGACGAACGGGAGGGGTTTCGGCTGGCGATCGAGAGCTTCCTCAAAGAGTACGGCCAGACCGAGTTCGCCAAGGCGAAGGCGGACGTGATCGAGGGCTGGAAGAGCCGCCTGCAAAAACCCCAGCCCAAGAAAGCCGTGTCGGGCAGGAAAGTCGACCTGAAGGACCTGAAGAAGTATCTCAACGGCTTAGTGCTCAAGTGGGACAGCCGGAAGCTACTGCTGGTCATCCGCTACGACTTCAAGAAGACGTCGCAGCTGAAAGACTGGAAGGTCGAGGGAGGTGGCGGACAGGGCCGGGGACGAGATCCTCGGGGTGGCGGTGGCGGAGACGAGGACGCCGCCAAGTGGGAGATCAAGAAGAAGGGCTGGATCACCGGCGGCGGCCGAACCGGGTTCTACAACCTGATCCATTTCCAGAATCCGGTCTCGCTGACCTGCCATCTCACCTCGCCGGCGCCAAGATTCTGTGGTGTCTCGATCCACATCGAGAGCGCGACCAAGCGGTACAAGTTCGGCTTCAATTTCGACGGGGGCGACGGTGGACGGGGACGCGGATGGGGACGAGGACGGGGGCGTGGAAGCTCCTACGTGGGCCGCTATATCACGCTGATCGACGGATCACAGGCCCCCAACCTACTCTCGACCTCCAGCCGCAAGATGAAGGAAGACATGGTCTACAAGATGAGTGCCATATCGAAGAGAGGGCAGCTCTTGTTCAACGTCAACGGCAAGACCGAGGTGAGCGCCAGCGACAGCACGCTGAAGTCCGGCCGCGTCGGCCTCGACGCCTTCGACTCCGAGGCATCCTTCACCAATGTGCGGATCGAGGGCAAGGTCGACCGCAAATGGGCCGAGGAGTTCCTCAGAAAGAAATATGCCGAGGAACAGAAGGCCGGCGACCCCGAGGAAGCGAAGAAGTAAGAGAACTTAACTCGGTCCAGGCCACCCAGACGCATACCTGGCAGAACCCACCCTTTGCTCGAGCTCGATCAGCCCCGCCAGAGCTCTCCCATCCGAGACCAAAGCCGGGTCGCAGCAGCTCGCGCCCCGGCATTGATCGTCGGGAGATCCAGCCCCGGATACCGGCCGTCGCGATAGATCCAGCGCCCGCCCGCGAGCGTGGCGACGACATCCGTGGAGGCGATCCCGAAGATCAGGTGACCGTCCAGGTTTTCCTCATTCAGCGGAGTCGGCGGATCGTAGGCCAGCAGTGCGATATCAGCCCGGCCCCCCACCTCCAGGCTGCCCCCGCCGACCAGGCGCTGCCCACCATGCAGCATCGCACGGGCCGCATCGAAAGCCAGCGGGTCGCCACCATCCCGCGCCTTGTACCAGGCCGCCTTGGCCTCCGCCAAGATGTCGCCGTCGATGCCGTCGGTGCCCAGCGCCTTGCGCTCGGGAAAACGACTCGGGCGGGCATGCCCGACATGGTTGTTCATGTTGCTGCGGGCATTGTGGACCGTCCAGCAACCGGCTGCCGCGACGCGGTCGATCTGCGCGTCCTCCAGGTGGATCAGGTGCGCCAGCACCGTCCCATCGATCAGCAACCCGGCGTTGTCCAGACGATCGACCAGGGCTGAGGAGGAACCGCCCCGCAGATCACACGGATCCTCGGCCACATGGATGTGGCACGACATGCCGGCCGCGCGTGCAGCCTCACCGCAGCGCGCCAGTCCCTGGTCAGTGAGCGTGAATGCAGCATGAATGCCGAACAGATCGCCGCGCAGGGCCTCGGCCATACCCGCCTCGAACTGCTCGGGAGTTCCCCGCTCGGTCACCTCGTAACACAGCACTCCCCGCAGCCCCACCTCGTCGAGCGCCCCACGCAAGGCCGCCAGCGATCCCTCGATCGCGCAGGGGGAGGCGTGATGGTCAACCAGTGTGGTCACCCCGCAGCGCGCCGCAGCCAGCGCGCCGACCAGGCCGCTGTAACGGATCATCTCGAGGTCGAGCGACCGATCGAGCACCCACCAGACCTGCTCGAGGATCTCCGGAAAATTAGTCGGAGTGACCGGCGGTGATGGCATCCCGCGGGCCAGCGCCGAGTACAGGTGGGTATGGGCCACCACCAACCCGGGAAAGACCAGATGTCCCGAGGCGTCGAACAACTCCTCATCGGCCTCGAGCTCGAGCGCTGTCCCTCGCCCGGTAATCAGCCCCTCGGAGATGCGCAGATCGCCCCGCTCGACGGTCGGCCCACCCAGCTCGACCAGTATTCCACCTCGAATCAGGATGCTCATCCGACGATCTCCCGCACCGCTTCCAGCGTAGGTGGGATCTCATGTGTCCGACCCGCCGCCGCGATCGCGGTCTTGATATCCTTCAGTCCGTTGCCGGTGACCAGCACCAGCACCGACTCATCGGGCCCGATGAGCCCCGCATCCCGCGCCACCCCCACGCCGGCCGCCGAGGTGATCCCGGCGGGCTCGCCAAAGACTCCCGAGAGACGTGCGGTCAGCCGCATCGCTTCGAGAATCTGCTCGTCGCTGACCGTCACGTAGGCGCCACCGCTATCTCGCACAGCCCTCACCGCCTTGCGCCAGTTGCGCGGAACACCGACGGCGATCGAATCAGCCAAAGTCTCGGGGGTCATCTCGACCAGCTCGCCGCCGCTCTCGAAGGCGGCCGCTACCGGCGCCGCACCCGCCGCCTGGACCCCGAGGAGCTTCGGCTGCTTCTCCGCGACACCTAGCAGCGCCATCTCGGCCAGTCCCTTGCCCACGCCGGCAATCGTGCAGCCATCCCCCACCGAAACCGCGACCCAATCCGGCATCTGGCCGGCCAGGCGCTCACCGATCTCGAGCCCAGCGGTCTTCTTGCCCTCGACCAGGTAGGGGTTGATTGCGCAGTTCCGGTTGTACCAGCCGAACTCCGCCGCCACCTCACTGCACAGGTCGTAGGCGGTGTCGTAAGAGTCCTGGACCTGAAACACCTGCGCACCGAACATCAGCAGCTGAGCTACCTTGGGTTCGGGTGCCCGCTGCGGCACGAAGATCGATGCGGGCAGGCCGACCGCCGCTGCTGCGCCCGCCAGACTCGAGGCGGCGTTGCCAGTCGACGCGCACACAACTCGCGTGGCTCCGAACTCCAGCGCCTTGGCCACACCCAGCGCGCTGGCGCGATCCTTCAGCGACCCGGTCGGGTTGCGGCCATCGTCCATGACCCAGACTCGACCGACACCGAGAGCACCCGCCAGGCGGGGCACCTCGTATATCGGAGTCCAGCCGACCTGCAACGGTGGCAGGGTATCGTGCGGACCAATGGGTAGCAGCTGACGATAGCGCCAAATGCCTGGCCCCTCGAATGGCGGGCGGACCTGATCGTAGTCGTAGCGAACGTCCAGGATCCCGCCGCAGTCGGGGCAGGTCAGCAGATCGCCGGGCGGATGACCGGCGTCACAAACGGTGCAGCGTAGCTCTGTTAGCATGACAAACTGATGACGGCCTGGCGATTGTACTATATGCTGTCGCCTTCACAGGATTTGCTTTGGGAGGAGATTAGGATGAGAGGCTTCACCTTCATCGTGATGCTGTTGCTGCTGAGTGGCTGCCAGATGAACCGCAACCCGATCGAAACCCACAGGCATGGCGTGCGCCTGGCCAAGCTCCACCTGGAGAAAGACCTCAATTACCAGAGGAAAGAGCTGACCCTTCGCGGCGAGGACGACCTCGAGAATCTCGAGTGGCAACGATTCTGGTCACAGATGGATGCATCCGGCACCCCCTCGGCCAAGATGATCCAGTGGAACAACCGGATGCACACGCTCTACGCGGTCTACTTCAACCCGCTGGATCCAGATCGGCAGGCAATCTGGGTCTTCGTCGATCGCAACACGGCCCAGATCGCCGGGGTGATGCCGACGGTTCGACTTCACGACAAGTAGCCCGCGCTACTTGCCGTTCTTCTCGTCCTCGATCAGACCGAATACTTTCCGAGCGATCAGTTCGTTGACGTAGCGCTTGAGCAGGTTGCGGGTTCCCTCGTCCAGATCATCGCCGGGAGTCAGCCAGCCCAGAGGCACCTGCGCGCCCCCGACGCCCGTCTTGGCGCCAGCGAACTTGGCCCCGAAAACTTTCTGCACGAACTCGTTGGCGTCCACCTTGTCGCTGCTGGTGCGCAAAGAGGCGACGATCCGGTCCGCCACGATGGCGTGGATCACAACCGTATCGATCTCCTCTAGCCGGAGGAAGCGGTCAGCCACATAGGGGATCCCGTCTCGTTTGGAGCCGGGAAGGAAGCCGAGTCCCGCGACCAGCATGCTGCCCTTGACTCGCTTGGCTTCGGTCGCGGCCTGCTCCAGATCGAAGATGTAGGTCGGCAGCGGATAGTTCTCGATCTCGTGCAAGATCGCCTTGTCCACCTTCGGCTGCAGGAACTGGAATGAACTGAAGTCGAGCGGCGTCGTGTTCGACGACGTCATGTGGTGCGTGTCGTTGGAGATGCCGAACAGCAGCGCGGTTGCCAGGTTCGGCCCGACCTGGATGTCCAGGTGTACCAGATGCTCGGTGATCAGCGTACAGGTCGAACCCACCTCACGGATGTCGACGAAGCGTGGCTCACCTTCCGGCCGGTCCTGATGGTGATCGAAGACCGCGTCCGATAGTACGTCAGTGCTCTGGATGTTCTTGCTGCCGGTGTTCGACGCATCGACCAAGATGACGAAGTCGCCCGCCTGCTCATCCAGCTCGTTGATCTCGCGCAGATTGATCCCGAGCAGGTTGACCATCGTCTGGTTCTGCGGGTGCGAAATGCAGCCGCCGTAGTAAATGGTCGCCTTCAGGTCCTTGCGCAGACCGGAGCAGATCCGCTGCACACCGAGCGCGGCCCCGATGGCGTCAGGGTCCGGATTGTCCTGGGTCAAGATCGCGACGCCCTGTCCTTCGGGCAGCGACTCGATCAGCTGGCGGAAGGCCAGGCTCTTTCCGGGGCTCTGGAATCCATCCAGCTTCGGCGACGGTTCTTCTTCTGTAGCCTTCATGGATTAACCCAATCGCCGGCTGAAGTACTTCAGCACCGCGCCCCACATGTCCTCGGCATAGTCGGCCTGATAGCTCTCGGTCCCCTCGAGCCAGAAGCCGGGCCCGGCCCCTTCGTAAGGAATGGTGGTGTGGGTGACCGACTGACGGTCGCAGAGGTTGAGGAACTCCTCCCTCTGATCGGGCGGCATCGTCTCGTCTTGCCCAGGAAAGACAGTGATCAGCTCCGCCTTCATCCCATGCAGGCAGTTGTGGAACTTGTGCGGCTTGAGATCGACCGCACCGGCCTTCTTCTCCTTCCGGCTCAGCTCTGGCTGATCGAGCAGAAACCGCGGATTGACCGCCACGCACGAGCGAACCTGCGGGTTCATCGCCGCGTGCAGGATCGCGTAGTAGGCCCCCAGGCCGAACCCCATGATAGCCAAGGGTTTGTGCCAGACCCAGTGAAGTCGAGAGAACACCTCCCAGGAGCGAGCCAGGTCGTCGACGATCCGCCGGTCTTCCAGCTTCTTGAACCACTCCAGCCGCTGCTCGGCCGTCTCAAGGTGCTTTTTCGGCTTGGGCACCTCGGCCCGGGAGTAGAGATCCGGGGCCTTGGATACGTAGTCGAGAGCAGCCAGCTTGCGCGTGACTTCACGATACGCGTCGGTCAGTCCCTCGACGTCATGAAGGACCATCACCCCCGGATAGTGCCCCCAGTCCCGCGGCTTGGACTGGAAGGCATAGATCAGGCGGCTGCCTCGGTTGTAGCGAACTGTGGTAGAAGAGACCGGAAATTCGGTCACGGTGGAGAGAGTCATCCACGGCTCCTTGATGGCTTGGGTCGTGACATTATAGGGGTACTAGCGGGTCACGTCGAGAGACTGCATCTCCTCGAGCAAAGCCTTGGCCTCCGGCTGGGCAAAGTGCTCCCGCACCGGCGCGAGCAATTCGACGAGTGCCTCCGACACCGCTGTCTTGAGGTCTCCGGGGTGCAGGCCCTTTTCCATAAAAACCTTCTCCAGCTCGGGATAGGACGAAAACTCCAGGTTTCCGCCCCACTTCTCGGGCCGCTCGATACGCAGCACGAAGTCCGGGTTGCGAAAAAGCAGCTTCTCGGCCCAGTCGAGAACCGGATTGAACGACGTATCCCCTTCTGCGCAAAAGGCTTTCTTCATCTTGCGGCGAATGTCGTCCGGCTCGTCGGTGATGAACACGGCGGTGTCCGGCTTGGACTTCGACATCTTCATCGCCGCCAGCACCTCTTTGAGCGATTCCGGCGGCACCGGCCACTGCGGAGGCTTCCCGAGCCCCAGGATCAGTGGGTGGTGGATCGCGATCGGCTTGATCGTCTTGCCCGACGGGTCCTTGAGCGGGCGGTGGGTCAGCTTGTGGGCCACGTCCCGGGCGATCACATGCGCCTTTCGCTGATCCATCCCGGCATGGGCGATATGCAGGCCCTGGATGTAGATATCGGCCACCTGCATCGGGGGGTAGATCAGCTTGGCGAAGTCCACCTCGCCGCCTTCGGAGCGGCCCATGATCGTGATCGAGCGCTGGATCCGGGAGAGGCTGGTGTTCTTGCAGACGTCGATCAAGGTGGCCCAGTAATCGTCGTTGTCGTGGTAAAGCTCACTGCCGAGGACCCAATCGACCCGAGCCGGGTCGCCCCCCAGGCACTTCAGGCTCGCCGCCAACCCTTCCTTGAAATACCCGACGGCGATCCGCTTGATCACCTCGCGGTCCCCGCCCAGCTTGTCGTTGATCCAGGAGTGCCAGTCAGCCAGAAAGACGGAGCACTGGACCCCGGCATCCTGGAAGTCCTTCACCTTGCCCATGCACATCAGACCCGTCCCGAGATGGATCTGACCCGAGATCTCCAGGCCGATGTAATGCCGCAGCGGAAAGCCAGCCTCCAGGTAGCGGACCAGGTCCTTTTCGGTCAGCACCTCCTCGGTGTGACGCGTGATCAAACGCATTGCGTCTTGCATGTCGGTCATGGGAGGGCACATTGTAGCGGCAACTTGACTGGCGACAACTAAACGCTAGCCTGTTTGCTGATTCCCGCATTCTTCAGGAGTACGGCATGTCGGACTTCTCCGAAACCACGTATACCAGCTGGGGTGGCGCCCTGATGGATTCGATCAAGGGTGTGCTGATCGGGGGGATCTGTTTCCTGCTCTCGTTCGCGCTGCTGTTCTGGAACGAAGGGCGGGCCGTCACGACTCAGAGGAGTCTCGATGAGGGGCTCGGTTCGATCCAGTCGATCGCGCCGGACAAGGTGGACCCGTCGACAGAAAGCAAGCTGGTCCATATGACGGGAAAGGCGACCACCGCATGGACCCTGAAGGATCCCCAGTTCGGGCTGAAGGCCAACGCCATCCGACTCGAACGTGTCGCCGAGATGTATCAGTGGAAAGAGATCGTCAAGAAGAAGAAGAAACGCCGCAAGACGACCAAGACATGGGAGTACAAGAAGGTCTGGTCCACTGAAGCGATCGACTCGAGCCGGTTCGACCAGCAGAAGTTCAAGGGAAAGGGCGGCACCCCCAATCCCCCGATGAAGATCACCTCGGCCCAGTGGCAGGCCAAGGACGTGCTACTGGGCGCCTACACCCTCTCCCCCGACTTGACATCGCAGATCACGGCAACGGCCAAGCTGAGGCTGGACCAGAAGATGGCCGAGAACCTGCCCGGGACCTACAAGTCGAAGCTCGGCCGAGAGCTCAAGCTGCACGAGGGGGGCCTGTTCTGGAGCCGAAGCGCCGGCACCGCCAGCCGCCCCAATATCGGCGACCAGCGAATCCGCTGGCGAGTCGTCAAGCCGCAGGTGGTCAGTATCATCGCTCAGCAATTCATCGGGTCGTTTCGGCCCTACCAGACCCAGGCCGGCGACAAGCTGAACATGCTGGTGGAAGGTAGCCGGAGCGCCGATGAGATGTTCACGGATGCCAAGAAAGCCAACACCACGCTGACCTGGCTTCTGCGCCTTGTCGGCCTCCTGCTGATGGCGTTCGGACTGTTCATGGTGGGCGGCCCGCTGGTCGCCGTGGTCGACTTCCTACCGTTCCTGGGTGACCTGCTCAGTGTCGGCATCGCCCTGTTCGCCGGCCTCGCCGCAGCCGCGCTCTCACTGGTCACGATCGCGATCGCCTGGATTTTCTACCGCCCGCTGCTCGGGGTCGGGTTGCTGGTCGTGGCCGGCGGCTTGATCTATGGACTCAAGACGATGGGCAGCAAGGCCAGGGCCGGATAGCGACCCACGTGTTCAGCCCACCGCCACCACTCGAGTCGCCAGGCCCATGCGCCGACTGATCCTCCTCGCGCTCTTTCCGCTGACGCTCTCGGCTGACGGCCTGCGCAACGTCAGCCCGCCCGCCGGCTTGACCGGCCTGCCGGCGGGACGGGCGCAGCTGATCGACATCGACGGGGACGGCTGGCTCGATCTGTGCCTCGGCGGCCGGCTCCCCAACAAGCCCGGGGTCTACCGGATCTACCGCAACGTGCCGGGACGAATCTGGGGGCGACGGTTCCGCGAGATCACGGCCCGCACAGGGCTCGGCGACCCCCGCCGTCAACACAGCTTCATTCTCTGGGGGGACCTCGACGGGGACGGAAACCTCGACGCCGTCAGTGTCGCCAACCAGACCGCCGAGCAACACGCCAAGGATCCGCAGACCCACCGCGTCTACATCGGCGCGGGCGGCGGCCGGTTCACCCCACGCCCCACCGATGGCCTGGCGCGCAAGGGACATCGCACGACCCAAGGCGCAACGCTGGCCGACCTCGACCTGGACGGGAGGCTCGACGCCGTCTTCGGCAACAGCTACGACCACTACGGCAAGAGCCTGGTCGCTCAGCCGATGAGGGTCTATCGCGGCGACGGCGACGGCACGTTCAGCGATGTGACCAGCGCCTGGGGCCTGCTCAACAAACAGCCGCCGGGCGGACCGCAGGCCGCGCGACCGCTCTACGGCCTGTCAGCGGCCGACCTCGACGGCAACGGCTACCCCGAGCTGCTCGGTGCGGCCTACGGCCGGCAGTGGAACACCGTCTGGCAACGGGATGCCAAGACCACCCGCTACCGCAACATCGCCGCCCGACTCAAGGTGGATGGAGACACGGTCCGCCACGGCAAGTACCCCGAGTGGGTCCAGGCCTTCTTCATCAAGCGCTCCGGCAAACCCCGTGAAACCGAGAAGCCCTTTCGCTCCAACGGCAACACCTTCGCGCTGGCGCCCTGCGACTTCGACGGAGACGGGGACATCGACCTGTTCTGTGCCTCGATCACCCACGCCTGGGCCGGCGAGGCCAGCGACCTGAGTGCGCTACTGGTCAACCAGCTCAGTGAGAGCGGCAAGCTGGTCTATGCCTGGCAGCTGGTCAAGCTGGACCAGCCCGACCCCCAGACCGGCTGGCGCTGGCGGCCCGGCCTCGGGCTCGATCGAGACCACACCCCGCAGACCGTCAAGCGCTGGAACCAGGGCGACCTGCAGGCCCACTGGGCCGATCTGAACAACGACGGCCGGGTGGACCTGCTGGTCTGCGAATCGGACTACCCGCACAACCGGCTGCGGATCTGGCTGCAGCAACCAGGCCACCGCTTTGCCGCCGCCGAGAAGCAGCTGGGCATCCTCTGGAACAACTGCCCCGGACTGGCACTCGGCGACATCGACCGGGACGGCGACATCGACCTGGTCGCCACCGGCTCGCGCAACCGCTGGAAGGAGGCCCGGCCCAAGCCCGCGCTCTCGCTGTGGGAAAACCGGACCCGCGGCGGCTTCCTCGCGCTCAAGCTGGTCGGCGACAGCCGAACGGCCAACCGCGACGCGATCGGCGCACGGGTCACGCTGGTCACCTCGGCCGGCACACAGACCCGCATCCTCCAGGGACCCCATGGCCACTGGGCCGCGCAGACCCAGCCGGGCGAGCTGCACTTCGGCCTGGGAGATTCGACGCCGCGAAAGCTGACGGTTCACTGGCCAGACGGGAAGCGAACGCGAACCGAGCTGGGTCCGCTGCCGCGCAACAGCTGGGTGGTGATCCGTCAGGGCCAGGCACAACCGGTGCTACGGCGCCAGTTCGACGCGTCGGCCTGGCGCTGAGCGGCAGAATCAGCGCAAGCTCTCGATCGTCTTTATCGCCGCCTGCACCACCTGGCTGGTGAACTGCAAATCGAGCGTCTCGATCGTGTCCCCCGCGCCGTGGTAATGCGGATTGCGAAAATTGGACGTGTCGGTCAGCATCAGCGCCGGTACACCACGCCGCCAGAACGCGGTGTGGTCGCTGCGCAGCAGGTCCGGGGTTCGGGCCAAGTCGTCTGGCGCGACCAGCGGCACCACTGGCAGCGCTCCCGCGCTCCCAGCAAACCGGGCGAGCAGCTCCTGGCCCGCCGGGTTGCCCACCGCCGCGAGGAAGTTGCCGACCCACCCCCGCTCGGCGAGCATCCCGACCACCTCGGGAAACAGCTGCTCGAAACCGTCCGGAACCCGCTGGCTGCCGGGCTCGTGTCGGCAATAGCCGATCATCTCGAAGTTGAGCACCGCGAGGATCCGCTCGTGGGCGGTCTCACGCGCGTAGGCGTGGCTGCCGATCAGCCCGTGGCCGTTGGGCTGGGTCTCCTCCATGTCGAACCCGAGGAAGCGCAGCGTCCGGCCGCCGCTGCCGCCGGCCAGTGCGCGCGCGCACGCCAGCATTCCGGCCACCGCGCTGCCGTTGTCGTCGGCACCCGGGCTGCCGATCACGCTGTCGTAGTGCGCCGTCAGCAACACGACCTCTTCCGAACCGGACAGCTCACCGATGATGTTTTGACCGGTCACCCCTTGATTGCCGAACGACTGCCGCGAGGTGCGGCAGCCCAGCTGAGCCAGCTCGCGCTCGAGCCGGTCGGCCACCGCCGCCAGATGCTCGGGCGAGCTGTGATGGTGCCGCTCACCGACGATCCACTCCAGGTCTTTGCGCAGTTGCTCCGTGATTTCGTGCGTCATCGCGTCTGTTCACCCATCATGCCATAACACCTGCCATGAAACCCCAGTTGGGTCAGCCAGGCCTTCCGACACCTCTTTATCCGTGCCCTGCGAGGAGATTCGCCAGAGATTCCCGGGGGGACTCAGGCGGCGCCGGGCAACAGTGCCATCGAAGCGAGTGGTTTGGTATCTTCAGGGCTCGGATTGGCCATGAGGAGATCGGGCGGCCCGGCCCCTGATGCGGACCGTGTTCGCGACACATGCCAAAGGAGTGTCCAGATGGGATTTCTCAGAGCCCTGTTCGGCCCCAGCAAGGAAGAGATCTGGTCTCAGATCGCACGGGATATCGGCGGGCAATACATCGACGGAGGCTTCTGGGGCACCGACGCACTGCGCTACAGGCACGCCGAGTGGGAGATCCTGCTCGACACCTACACCCAGAGTAATGGTGAGACCCAGACGACCTACACCCGGATGCGGGCGCCGTTCGTCAACAGGGACGGCCTCTACTTCAAGATCTACCGCGAGGGCTTTTTCAGCCCGGTCGGCAAGTTCTTCGGGATGCAGGACATCCAGATCGGGGAGCCATTCTTCGACGAGCAGTTCGTCATCCAGGGCAATTTCGACCACACGATCCGGCACCTGCTGGCAGATGTCGAGCTGAAGCAGCTGATCATGCGACAGCCGAGAATTCACCTCGAGATCCGCAACGACGAAGGCTGGTTTGGGACCCGCTTTCCTGACGACGTCGACCTGCTGTATTTCAGCTGTACTGGAGTGATCAAGCAGACAGATCAGCTCAGATCGCTGTTCGACCTGTTCTGCTGCACCCTGACCCAGCTCGTGGCGATAGACTCGGCCTACCAGGACGACCCCAATGTGCGGCTGAGTTGATTGCCTCGCGTAACAGCTTCCTGGACGCCCAGGGACCGCTTGGCTCGTCCCACAGACAATCAGGAAAGTTTTCTGTGACAAACTAAATTATTTCCACAACCCAACACAACCCCGCAAGCCTCGGTTTGACTTCGGTCCCGCTGAGCATTAGAATCCGCGCCTGCCCTTGGGAGGGTCAATGTCTCTCGATTTGCCGTTCATGCGTAACATCCGACTGTCCACACTGCTTCTCGCCCTGCTCGCCTGTTTTACCGGGGGATGTGAGCAGAAGCATACGCACAAGCACCAGACAGACCACACGAGCAAACTCTCGACCGGCACCCCCTCCCCCGCCAAGAAAGCCAAGCGTCCGGCGCCCGAGCCCGCCTATTACCAGTCGGAAGTCGAAGAGGGGATCGGTGCCGCGATCGCCATCCTGGTGGACAGCTCTGGGTCGATGGGACGCCCTGCACCGGGCGAGGACCGGCCGAAATACCTGGTGGCGCGTGAGGCAGTCTCCAAGATGCTCGAGGCGACGGACGCCTTCGTCGTCAAGCGTCCCGATTTCCGAATCAAGGTCGCTCTGCTGCATTTCTCCAGCGGCCCCTGGCTGGACCTGCCCATTCAATCCTACGACCGGGCAACCCTGATCCGCGCCCTACACAAACTCCCCGTTCCCAAGGGCGGGACGGCCATCGGCCGGGCAATGATGGCGGCCCGCCGCCAACTATATCGCTCCGGAGTGTTCCGCAAGTACATCGTGGTCGTGACCGACGGTGAAAACACCAGCGGCCGAGACCCGAGGCACGCGGCAGAGGAGCTGCACCGCAAGAGCGAGGGCTCGATACAGATCTATTTCGTCGCGTTCGACACCAACCCGCACAAGTTCGCGTTTCTCAAGAGAACCGGCGGAGACGTGATCAAGGCACAGAACGGCCCGGAGTTGACCAAGGCGCTCAAGCAGATCTACGAGGGCAAGATCCTCGCAGAGCTGGCCATCGAGCCCCCCATCGACAAGAAAAAATGACCGCAGTGCATTTGCAGTGCATCAAGGGAGCAAGCGCATGATTTTTGGAAAGATATGGCGGGCTTTCGTGGCCCAGCTGAACAAGGTCGCCAACCTGTTCTGGGAGGCCGACCCCATCGCACAGATGCAGTACGAGTACGACAGAGCGGTCGCTGAGCTCAAAGAGGGGCGCAAGGGCCTGGAGGCCTATCGCGGCATGGTCGAGCGGGTCAACCGCCAGGTGTCGACCGGCGAGCGGCATGTGGCGAGCCTCCAGTCCAAGGTCAAGGCCTACCTGAAGGCTGGGGATCGCGAAACCGCGGCGACACTCGCGGTCGAGCTGCAGAGAGCCAAGCGGGAACTCCAGGAGAACCTCGACCAGAGAGTGATGCACGAGAAGACCTACGAGAACAACCTGAAGAAGATCCAGCACGCCAACAAGAAGCTCGCGGAGGTCCGTCAGAAGATTCGCCAGTACGATGCCGAGTTGAAGATGAGCGAAGCAGAGGCAGAGGTCGCCGCGCTCGCCGAGAGCTTCGAGATGAACGTGACGACGGACTTCGGGCAGATCGAGCAGGTGCTCCAGGATCGCATCGACAAGAATCGGGGCAAGGCTCGGGTGGCGTCAGACCTCTCGGACAAGGGAATCGCCGAGATCGAGGCCGAGGAACGGGCTGAGGTCGCTCTGGCCGAGGAGGCCCTGCTGCAGTTCGAGGAAGAGCTCGGCCTGCGCTCCCCCGAAACGAGCGCCGTGACCGAGTCCAAGAAGGAGCTGGGCCCAGCGACTACCGATCAAAGCAGCTGAGAGCCACGCCCAGAACATCGACAGTGAGACGATAACTCACAGGAGAGCAACAGATGTCCCAAGGAAAACCCAACCGAGCGTTCTACGCCGCCGTCGCCGTCGTGGTGATTGGACTGGTGGTGTTGGCCATCTCTCGATTCAACACCAGCAATGAGTCGACTGGCCCCAACGGCAAGAACGACGCGAAGTTCAGCAAGAAAGAGATGGACAAGCTGAAGAAGAAGGCCGAGGCCGGCGACACTTCGGGAATCACCACGGTCAAGGAGTACAGCTACACTCCCGCGGCCAAGCTTCCGGCAGTCAAGGGCATCTCCAACTACAGCAAGCTGGAAGACCGAACGGTCAAGTTCGCGATCAACGTCTGGGCCGGCTGGGGTCCGATCATCTATGCCAATGGGGGCTTCAAGGCCAAGAAGCTGTGGACGGTCCCCGGCGGAAAGCCGTTCAAGGTCGAGCTGGCGCTGATCGACGACCCGATCTCGATGCGTGACGCCTATGCGGCCGGCAAGGTGCACATCGGCTGGGCCACGCTGGACATGGTTCCGCTGTTCATGGAGGCCTTCCAGAAAGACTCGCGCATCATGCCGCGAATCTACCAGCAGGTCGACTGGTCCAACGGCGGCGACGGGATCGTGGTGCGCTCGCACATCAAGACCATGGCCGAC
>PVBE012404326.1_pt1 | contig 31570 bp, 30 predicted proteins | sample 1631181 | NCBI WGS metagenome assembly PVBE01 (sample SAMN08397723, study PRJNA350692) | Marine metagenome, whole genome shotgun sequencing project. | isolation source: water | place: Pacific Ocean | collected 2012-04
AGGCGTCTGTTTCCACCAGGAGATCTATCGGTTGAGCAGGCTCATCGCAGCATGCCGGATAGATCTCCAGACCGGGCTGGAACAGATACGCTCGCGAGCCCCACTGATCGAAGTAGATGCGCAGGTCCTCGTCCACATCGAGTGTTGGTACGATCAAGGCACGCCACCGGTGCTTGTAGTCCACCGGGTAGCTGGCCGCGTATCCGTCGGCGGCGTTGAGTCCGTTGTAGACAGAGACGGCCGGATGGAGGCCTACCGAGGCAACCACAGCACCCTCGTCGACGATCGAGCGCACCTCCGAGAAGACATCGGGGGCGTAGAAGTCGTTGAGAGTGAGTTGTTCCCAGATGCCCGGAGAAAAATCGGCCTTCTGCCAATTAGCCACCCCCTGGACCGCGAACACTGCCACGAGGAATGCCATTGCTACCGGGCGGGGCACAAGGGAAAACATCTCCACGGCCGCTGCAGCGATTGCCAAATAGGTCAGGGCCGGTAGAAGCCAAACGCCTCGATCGAGTTGGAATTGCGGATACTCGCCAGCCATGCTCCGCACTACCCGATCGAAGAACCTCCACGCTCCGGATGCGAGCAGCACACCGACCATCGCGACCAGAATCACCCATAGTGTGCGCGTTGGACCGTCGACGCGACGCAACAGAAGCGAGGCGACAACGACGATCACAAGCAGCAGCACGATCACGGGAACGATCGTTATCGGCGAATCGGACGAGTGTTTCTCGACTGTCTCTAGCAGCGTTCGACCGAGGCGGAAGATATCGGAAGAGAGAGCGGCGGGAGTCGCCGTCATCTCGATGCGGTGAGACGTTGGCCCGGCGACGATCGCGTACAACTGTCGCCACTCTGAGACCGCCAGCACTCCCGAGAACCACATCATCACATGCAGCACACGTCTTGGGATCTTGCGGATGAGAAGTCCAATCGCGACGTAGCCACCGAGAAGGATGGCGTAGGGAAGGGTGCTGCTCGGCTGGGCGAGGAGGGGGAAGACGGCGATGATCGCTATCTCTCGACGATCAGGGCGACGATGCAGTCTGATCAGAGCAGACAACAGGAGAGGGATCCCGGCGATCGAGGCGAAACCTGGGTGCCAGAACGGGAAGATCGCAAACAGCGACGGCACTGCCAACATCACCAGTCGCTCTGAGTCCAGACCGATGTCCCCCAATAGCCGCTGCATGCCGTAGTAGGCGATGCCGCGGAAGATGATCTCTGCAACCAGCAGACTCCAGAACAGGGGGAGTAGCGCCGCGATCAGGTTTCCGAGAGCGAACTCGCTACCAACCGAACTACGGGGCAGGCCGCCGAGAATGAAATCCAGGGTCTCATTGGGGCCCGAGAACAACTCGCCGAGTGACATTCGTTGCAGCACGGCTTGCGATCCATCGAGGCTGTCGTGGACTCGGATCACAGAGTCCATCCCGCTGTGGTACTTGACGACCAGGTAGGCCGTCGCCAGTAGCGGGTAACGACCGAGACGGTCGATCAGAGAAGGCATGCTTTCGCGGAGGCGGTCCATTCTCGGCTACCTGTGCTTACAGACGAAGCAGGACGGGGGACGGAAATCGAAGCACCATTAGCTCAGCCTAGAAGGGAAGACGGTGTCTCAGCCGGAGCTGGACTCGAAGCAGGAGAGTGTTCGCTTGCCATGACTGACAACGTATCCCCGGCCGAAATCGCCCGACGCGACACTGGTTTCTGGTTTTTTCGCCCGCGCCGAACGCCACTCTTCTCACCATCTTGGCTCGTCACACTCGGTGTGTCCGGACGGTCACTGTTCGAGACGAACCCTTCTACGTTATCTTTCGGCCATGCACTGGCTCGATCGCGCTGCGGTTTTCGCTTCTGCTCGCATACCTCCCGAGAAACGGCTTTTCAATCTGGGCTGGGGTGATCACGCGATCATCGATCTTTTTCTCGAGGAAGTCAATCGGACCCCACCGATCGTACCTATCAGTCTGATGCAGCGGCCCGCCCGAAGGTCCGGTAACATGATCGTGCGCGATCTGTCGTTCGAGAGTCCGCTCGAACGACTTCCGGAACGGGTGAGACGAGTTCGGGCGCGTTGGGTTACGCAGTGGCCGGAGCCGCAGCGTGTGGTTCTCCTTCACCCGGGGTGGAATGACGAGAGCCACATGACGCGCACCAAGCTCGCACGCATACTGCTGGACCACGACATCGCCTCGATCATGCCCGAGCACCCGTTTGATGGAGGCAGGAGGCGCGATCCCGGCCAGGGAACACCGGTCGAATATGTCAGTGACTTCTGTCTCATGAGTCAAGCTGCGGTACTCGAAGGACTGGCCCTTGCCCGCCATTTCTACGATCGGGGGTGTCAGGTGGGCGTTGCCGGTTACAGCATGGGGGGCAACACTGCTGGATTCATCGCCTCCACAATGGACGTACCGGTAGCACCGACCCCTATCGCTACCTCCTATTCCCCGGGCCCGGTGTTCTTCGACGGCGTTTTGCGACACACGATCGGATGGGATGCATTGGGTGGTGAGACAGAGGCCAACGTTGCCAAGCTCAGCACCATCCTCAATGCCGCGTCGATTCTCAACTTCCCGGCCCCCGACCACACGAAGGTGGCCGTGATAGTGGCTGCGACCAAGGACGGTTTCATACCGAACGCGACCACGCTCGCTCTGCATCGCCACTGGCCGGGGTCGAGAATGGATTGGGTCAATGCCGGTCACAGGAGCCTCGTGTGGCGAGATCGCGACCGTATGGCGGCGGCGATTATCGAAACCCTTGATCGTCTCGATGCGTTCCTCGCTGTTGGGAGGAAGTGAGCTGGCGAAGAGCGCGATCATGATCGAGGTGGCGGGGCGATCGGTACGGTTATCGAGCCCAGATCGAAGAGCCATTGGCATTGCTCTAAGAGGTGGGCTCCTAGGACGATGTTCCGGACAGAGGAGAGAGATCAGGCCGGGCGGGCTTCAGTAACGTCGAAACCGTTAAACCGGCGAGAGCGACCACCTCGCCGGTGAGAAATCCGGCGCCAACGCGAATCGATGCGTCGGACTGAACGACAACTATGGCGACTGCGGCAGCAACTACAGCCGTTAACCAGGCCAACGCCATCCGATCCGTGTCCCCTCTCCCAACCAACACCTGGGTCACACCGAGACCGACAATTCCGCAGATCACCCCTGCTGCAGCCAGGCCTGCCAGGGTTGCCGTCGGGCGAAAGCCTTCGCCGTACAGCATCTCGACCAGTCCCGGTCCTGCCACTGCGGCCCCTGCGCCGACTACGCCGGCACTGAGCATTCCACCCAGGGCAACATTGCGAGCCATCCGATTGATGTCATCGTGGTCTCCTGCGGCAGCTCGGCGTGTGAGCTCCGGAAGAAACCGAGCCAGCAAGTTGTACGAAGCGCTCATCGGACCGCGGAACAGGGTGGTCGTCACGAAAAACACACTGATCGCAGCGCCCGACGCTCCGAGAGCCCCGACCACGAGCGGGCCCGCAGCCAGAACCGTCTGGGATGCGGCGGTGGCGACGAGAAATCCCGTCATGAAGCGCCGGTCGGAGCGCAAGAGCATCGGCGTGATCACTTCTACGGACTCTTCTTCCGATATCGCCCGGAATGGTCGGACCAACAGCACAAGGATCGGGGATAGAGTCAGTGCCCACGCCAGCGCAACCGGGCCAAGTCCGACGATTGCCACAACAATCGCGCCTCCTGCCTTACCGGTCGCGTCGAGAGCTACCGCCGTCCCGTAGGCGACGAATCGGCCTCGACTCGCCAGAAAGCCCCGGCCTACCAGCAAGAGCGCATGGAGCGGGAACATCAGTGCGGCCACGAGAAGAAAGCCGGAGTCATCGTTGAGGAGGCTTGTCCTGGCAGCAAAAGCAAAACTCATAGCGAGGACGGTTGCGCCCATCACCACGTACCCGATGACCTTCCACGAGTCGCGGATCTCGGAGGTCTTTCCCCCGCCCAAAGTGAGCTTTCTGATGATCAATTGCTCCACCGGGATGAGGAACACGGTGAGACCAAGGAAGAGCAGGGTCCAGATCACCGTCACGGGGGCAAAGGCCTCCTCGCCGAGGGCGCGCCCCCCCACCAGAAGGAATACGTACGACCCGATGATTGTGGCGCCCGTGCCCAGCAGCATCGCCGTGGTTCCGGACACACTTTGCCGTCGGTCCGGCGAGCTGAAGGTAGATTTAGTGGGTGTTACCGGATTCTGATTGGGCACGAACAAGGACGATACACAGTGATGGAACAGCTCAATCGCTGCGAATCTTCTTTCACCTCTGGATCTTCATGCGATGGTGACTTGAAAGTATTTAGTTTTCCGCTTTCCAAATATTTCTCTTGATCGAGTTGTGGAGCTTGAGGTCATAGTGCCCAGATTGGAAAGCTTGCAGCAGGACGGCTTTGAGAGCCAACGTCACCTTTCTGTTCCCTGCACTATCGAGAGTTGTTTTGCGGCGCGTCCCGCCGCGGCCGCCGGGTACATGGGACCGCTATCGAACAAACCGACCTGTCCTATCGGTGTTACAACCGGGCGTTTGGAATTCGGCCATCTGTAGGATTCGTTGGCGAGGCTAACCGCAGATAGTGGGATCATCTTTCCCGCGTCAACCGTCGAGAAGAAAGCCCTGATGGTCACGATCAACGCCTATCACCGTCCGACGTCGCTCGAGGAGATTTTGGAGCTGTTGGCGTGGCCGGATTCAGGCGCTGTTTTGCTCGGAGGAGGAACTGAGATCGATGGGTTCTTGGGAGGAATTTCGGTAGAGATAGTCGATCTCCAGGCATTCTGCTTTGGAGTTCCGTGTCACCGATGAGGTCCCGGAGCGGTTGTGGACCGGCACGACAAGACTGTTGGACTACAAGCTGTTGGCAGATCACCTCGTTGTGCCACGGGACGGCTTGGCCACCTCACCCGATGACGTTGGTGGCTGTGCTGGTGAATCCTGAGCTGCTTGAGTCCAGTAAACCGCTGTTGGTGGTCGACGCGAGACCAGCCAAACGCAATGTCGATACCCGGATCGACCAGGCAAGATTGGTGGGAAGATTCGGACCCATCTTCCTTACGGAGTGGATCGGATGTTGTGGTCGAGACAATACGAGGTCCTCGCCTGGGAAGGGTTATTCGAGATGGTTCTGCTCTACCCGACACCGCTGTTCCGGGAGAGGTTGGCAGGGAGACGGCCAGGGGGGTGTTGCGAACCTCACGAACCGGTCCGATTGTCTGGTCGGTCGAGATCGACGTCACGATCTCAGCTGGGGAGTCGATGGGTACCGCCGGTGAGATCGTTGTGACGACATCGATCTCCGGCGTGATCCGCGGCCTTATTTCCCCGGGACACGATGTCGCTGCGGGCTTCAAGATCGGTGACATCGCTCCCCGGGGTATGCGGGCCGCCTGTTTCGAGATCTCGAACAAGGCCAGGGCTGTGGGAGGCGGAGTGCTCAAAGTGGTCCTCACCTGGTTCGACCGGATGTCTGCATGATGGCCGAGTTGGCGGAGAGGCTGGGAGTGGGGCAGACCGAGCTAGTCGCCTTCGTGGGTGCGGGCGGCAAGTCGTCCCTATTGCTCGGATTGGGCGCCGAACTTGTGGCTGCCGGCAGTCAGGTGATCGCTACTACCACCACCAAGATGGGAGCCGACCAGATCCCGACATGGGCGACCGTTTGTCGCACTGCTGTCGAGGTGGTCGACACCATTGAGGGAGGCGATCCCGTGTTCCTCGTGGGTGATATCGACGGCGACAAGGTCACCGGTGTTGCGCCGGAACTCGTTGATCGGATGTTCGCGCTCAAGGAGGTAGATTACCTGCTGGTGGAGGCCGATGGGGCACGCGGGCGGTCTCTCAAAGTACCGGCACCGTACGAACCCGTGATACCCACCTCTGCGACGCGGGTTGTCGTCGTGGCAGGTCTCGATGCGGTCGACCGAACGATCGCCGCTACAACCCATCGACCGGAACGAGTGGCAGCCCTGCTCGGTCGGGCGCTCGAAGATCCGGTGCGTCCGGTAGATATAGCCCGAGTCTTGAGTGATCCCAGAGGTGGTCGGTGGCGGGTGCCGGAGGGGGCGCGGGTGACAGCGGCGCTCACCAAAGTGACCGCAGGCCCTACGACCGCCGCCGCTGCCCAGATTGCCGAACTCCTCAAGGGTACCCAGATCGATCGGGTGGCGACTATCGCCTTTGGGGGCGGGTGACGCTCGAAGATGCCACCGCTGATGGTCCGATTCCCCTTGTAACCTTACGGTTATGCGCCGGTTTGACTCAGTGTTCAACGGCGTACCCGGTCGTAGACAAGTCGAAGATTCGGCCACGTATTTCCCAGTTGTGCGCTATGCGACCCATCAACACGTTCAGGGGAGATGGCGTCAACGGTGGGGTATGGGCCACGCCTTCTTTTTTCTTCCCCTCGAACCCACCGTGAAGGGAACACAAGACTGGGTGCGTTGGTTGCCGTGGACGAACCGGGGTGGCAAGGATGATGCCGATCGACTTCAATCGGTCGAAGATGCTATCTCGAAGAACTACACGATCATGACCCGCTTCGATGTGGCAGTCGTCGGTGGTGGGATTGCCGGGACATCAGTGGCGTTCTTTCTCTCCGAGCGTTGCTCCGTCGTGGTTTTGGAGCGTGAGCAAACCCTGGGATTCCACTCAACGGGGCGATCGGCGGCTGTCTTCACCGAATGCTATGGCAAACCGGTCGTGCGCCGGCTCGCCATTGCCAGCCGTACGTTTCTCGATCGGCCTCCTAGAGAATTCTCGGATCTCCGAATCCTCTCTGCCCGCGGGATTGCCTTTACTGTTACAAAGGGGCAGGCTGATCGGTTCGACTCCTCGGTTGCCGAGCAGCAGGCCCTCGTTCCTTCGGTTCGCGGTCTCACGTCGACAGAGGTCGTAGATCTGTGTCCAGTTCTCGACGCGGATGTAGTGGTCGGAGCTGTATGGGAACCCTATGCCATGGATCTCGATGTTCACGCGCTCCACTCGGGTTACCAGCGCGGCCTCAAACGCAGGGGCGGCAAAATCCGACGTGGATTCGGACTCGACGCCGCCGAGCGAGTCGGAGACGAGTGGCTGATACGGTCGGGGGACGACGAACTTCGAGCTGGTGTGCTGGTGGATGCCGCCGGTGCCTGGTGCGATGTAGTGGCCGGAGCAGCAGGCGTAGCTCCGATCGGATTGACTCCCAAGCGGCGTACTGCCTTTACCTTTACCCCACCTGTCGATTCCTCATCCGGGTCCTGGCCGATGGTCGTCGATCTCGATGAGCAGTATTACTTCAAGCCGGAGGGTCGATGCCTGTTGGCAAGTCCCGCTGATGCTTACCCGGTGGAGCCACATGATGTTCGTCACCGTGAAGAGGATGTTGCACTCGGGATCGAGCGGATCCAGGTGGTCACCAGCCTGTCAATTCGATCGGTTGAATCTGCATGGGCTGGATTACGCTCGTTCGTCGCCGATAATCAACCCGTCAACGGCTGGGATGACGAGGTGCCGGGCTTCTACTGGCTCGCCGGACAGGGCGGCTTTGGTATCAAGACCAGTCCGGCCATGGGTGAATACGCCGCCACCATGATCCTCGATGGCGCCGTCTCCAAAGATCACCTGGAGGGAGGACTCGAACCGGTCTCCCTGGGAGTCGAACGGTTGAGAGGATGAGTGTTCAGAACGAAGATTGCAGATTGCAGTCCCCATCATCTCTGACTGGCGATTGGCAACGACCATTCGTCCCCAAGCATTACCACACGCGGTCGGATAGCGTCGCGCGTTGTGAACCTCACCGTTCGTGAATTCCCCCACGATCCTGAACCGTATCTCGAGGCCTGGCACGGACTCGTTGGGCCCTTCGCCTGGCTGTGGTGACCGCAGCAACTGCCTAGCCAGTTGCTGCAGTAGTGATGGCCGACACCGAATCGAATGCTCTCGACCTGCTCGTGGCTGCGATTCTGGCGACAATGGGTTTGGGACTCGGTGCCCCGGTCGGGTTCTACTCGGTGGGTAGACTCAGCTAGGCCATACTATGGGCGGAGTACCGCTAACGCGGTGCAGGAGCGCAACTGTCGTCGTAGTCGATCAGGGCCGGTGGTCGGCTTTCGTCTGCACATGCCGGGCATCCAGGATTGCGCTGGACCGTCAGCGTGTCGAATACAACTTTCAGGGCGTCGTAGGTGAGTAGTCGCCCTTCCAGTGTCTCCCCGATGCCCAGGATCAGCTTGACCGCTTCTGTTGCCTGGATCATTCCGATCGTGCCGGGGAGAACTCCGAGTACACCTGCTTCGGCGCAATTGGGAGCCAGATCTGGTGGCGGTGGCTCCGGGAAGAGACATCGGTAGCAGGGCCCTACGTAGGGGCGGAACACAGATGCCTGTCCCTCGAACCTGTACACCGAGCCATGCACCACGGGAGTGCACAGGTGCAGTGACGCATCGTTGAGGAGGTATCGAGTCGGAAAATTATCTGAAGCATCGGCAACGACGTCGTACCCGGTGAGAATGTCGAGGATGTTGTCGGCCCCGAGCGCAATCGGGTATCGATCTACGGTCACCCCCGGGTTAAGGTGCTGAATGGCAGTCGCCGCTGAATCGACTTTGCGCAAGCCGAGCCGGGCGGTGTCGTGGATGACCTGGCGCTGCAGGTTGGTGACGTCCACCACGTCCGGATCTGCTAGCCCGATCTGTCCGACGCCGGCTGCGGCCAGGTATAGGCCTACCGGTGATCCGAGACCACCGAGGCCAACGATGAGGACCGCCGCGGCGGCCAGACGCTGCTGGCCCTCCGGACCGACACCTTCGAGTGTTAAGTGACGGGCATACCGTGCCGCCTCGTCGGTGCTCAAGCTGGGGATTTTCCCATCGGCATCTGCTGCGGTCCCCGGAATGAGGAGACGCCATCCTTGCCGACGCCACATCTCGGTTCCGCCTGCCAGCGACGCGACATTGCTGTATCCCATCGACAGCAGTGACGCACCGGACAACACCGAACGATATCCGTGGCTGCAATACAGGACGATCTCGGCATCCGGGTCTGGGGCTATCTGCGAGATAACTCCTTCGAGTACGCCACGGGGGACGTGAAACGAACCCGGGATCACTCCGGATTGGACTTCATCGGGCTCGCGGATGTCGATCAGGATCGGGGGTGAGTCGAGCCGGGCGGCCAGATCTGAAGTGCTGATCTCGTCGACCTGCTCTCGTAGCTGATCTACCAGTCCGTGATACGAGAGTCTCATCGCGTCCCCAGTGTGTCGATCTCGGTCGCGGATCCAGAGCGGATCCGAAAGGAACGGACGGGAATCGTTGTACCCACCGGTCCGGCGATCACGTAGATCCAAGTCGGGTCCAGTGCACCTGCGATGTCATGAGCAGATGGTTTGGCCACCGACCGAGGGTGTGAGTGAAATGATCCTGCGATGTGCCAGCCGTGCTTTTCGGCGTGTGACTGGGCTCCGAAGTGCTCCGCTGGATCGAGCGTGAACCGATTCGGGTTGCGTTCGAGATTACTGAGGCAATACGCCATTCGTATGGAACCGAAGGCGTCGGCGGCAATAAGCCCGCATGCCTCCCACGGGTACTCCCACCGGGAGTGCGCCTCGATGGCCTGACGGATCTGGTCGGGAAGCCTCATCGAGACGACGCTAACGGACCTGGCGGCTTGGACCGGTTGGAAAGGCTCTCACGTTCGCCCGCGGACGAAAGGGGAACGGTGTGGAAGGTTCACCGACTCCTCGAAACCGATCGACAACGCTGCGTCCATCATCGGGAATGTGTCTGATCTCATTATGGAGCCGCTACTCACCGAAGAAGGAACAAAGCTTGTCGATAGTCGTGGGAGAAAGGCCGGTCGCTCGGATAGCATCCAGGTGCGCGCCCGCGTCGTAGGTAAATCGATGGTGTTCGGCTCGGATCTTGGTACCGGATCTTTGCAGTGTGACGACGGTAGAGGTTTGCGCAAGGTCCCTCGGTTGGCCTACGGATCCAACATTCAATATCGCGGCGTCTCCGGGAGTGAGGACCATGGCATCTTGCATCGGGCCTTCGACCCACCATTCGTCTCCACCCAGCGTCGCCAGCACCTTCGCTCGATGTGTGTGGCCGATAACGCCGACGCGGTGTCCTGCTTCTCGGAGAGCGGCCAGCGCTGTCACGTGGTCACTGCGTGAGTTCACGTACGACCAATCGCCGGAGCCGTACGGATTGGCGTGAGCCAGGAATACGCTCTCGAACTCGGCCGACTCTACCCACGACCACTCAAGCCACCCATGGTCGACCCTGGAGCGCGTCCAGTCGGCGATCTCACGAAGCCAATCGGGGAAGCTGGCGTAGTAGTCGGTGATGCTCTCGCTGAGCTCGCGGTAGAGCTGTTCGTGGTTGCCCCATACCAGGAGGCACGGCCGCGCTTCCATTTCAGCGGCAACGCGATCGAGAACCGCGTTGGGGTGGCATCCGTAGGTCAGAAGATCGCCGAGGAACACACAGGGGTCGTTGGGTTCGGTGAGGGACAGGGCGGCTTCGAGTGCGTCCCGGTTGCTGTGGATGTCACTCAGGATCCAGATGCGGGCACCGGAACGAAATGCTTCGGAGACCTCGCTCAAGACTGCTCTCGCACGTGATCGACGAACTTCGCGAGGCCTTCGGCCAGCGGAGTCGGAGTGAGCCCGAGCTCATCGACCGCCCTTGTGACATCGAGTGCCGCGAAACCGCTCGCGCTGAGCCTCGCCGCGGAATCATCTTGTGGAGACACGACGTGAATGAGCGCAGCGTCGGCCCCACAGTACGCCGCAAGGAGCTGTGCGGTCTGTTCTACCGTCGAGCGCGTACCCGAGCCGACGTTGAAGGGGCCCTCTACGGGACGATCGAGAGCGGCAATGGTCGCGCTCACCACGTCGTCGACGTACACGAGATCCGCACCGTACCGCCCGCCGTCTCGGATTTCGATGGGTTCGCCGGCGAGGAGTCGCTCCGTGAACGCGGGGATGAGATCAGTCGGCCTCATGCCCGGTCCGTAGATCGCTGACGGGCGCAAGTTTACTAGCCGAAGCGCCGCCGTTCGTGTCACAGTTTCGGTAAAGGTTTCCTGCACAAGCTTGCTCGCCAGGTAGTAGGGCGCGTGTGCTGGAATATGCAGCGGATCGTCTTCTCCCGCCAGCGCGTAAAGATCGCGATAGAGGTTTCCGGCGTTGAGTTGAACGATGGCCGGAACGCCGGCATCAATGGCCTCTTCGACAAGGCGGAGTGAGCCGAGAACATTCGCACGTAGGCACTGCTCGGCGTGGGCCGGGTCGGAGTGGTCGGGCGGAATGAAGGCGGCGGCGTGAGCGATCGCTGCTGTGCGGTCGAGCACCTGATCGGCGAGTCCGCCAGCACAGAGGTCCCACTCCACGCCGGTCGCACCCTCGGGCGCTCGTCCGGAGTCTCGTAGCGGGGTGATAACCTCACGCCCTTCGCCGAGCAGATGTGCGACGAGACGCGATCCTACGAATCCGGTCGCTCCGGTCACGACGATGGCGCTGCGACTCATCCGAGGTCTTCCGCGATGAGGGAATCAGTATCTACGACAGTCTCGGCCCAGTGGCGAAGAATCGTCATTGGGCGGATCTCCGGGATTGCGGGTCGTTCCCCGAGGAGCATGCGTCGCAGCGTGTACTCGACCTCGTTGAAGCCTGCTTGCATGCGGAACGGGGTTGTTCCGCTGAAGCGGGCGTTAATCTCGAAAACCACCGCGCGACCGTCGACCAGACGGAATTGGAAGTTGGCTGGGCCGACCGGTTTGAGAGCGGTGGCGAGGATGCGGGTTTGAAGATTCAGGTCATCGAATGCATCGACGTAGGCGCGGTAGGTGTTGCCATCGCGCAAGTCACGCCGCATGACGATGGTCGCCGCGACCTCGCCCGCGAAACAGAGCGCACCCGCCGTGTACTCGTGGCCTGAGTTGGTGAGATACTCCTGAATGACCGGTCCATCGACGTTCGATATGGCGTTCTCCAGGGCGGCACGGTCCTCCACGAGGTGCACTCCCACCGAACGCGCTCCTATTCGCGGCTTGACAATGAGTGGAAACCCGAGCCCCTCGACAAGTGCGTCGGTCTCCTTGGTGTTCTCGGGGAGTGCAGAACGGGGATACGAGAACCCGTGCTCTCTCAGAAAACGCGTCGTCTCGTGCTTGTCGTCGGCGATGCGCACCACCTCGGGTGAGCTCACCACGATCCTCGTCTTGAGAGCAGTCTCGAGTTCGGCACGATGGTCGGCGAACAGCCCGAGCTCTGCGTCGGTTCCAATGAGAATGGCGTCTGGACGGGTCTCTTGGGCAATGTCAGAGATGCGCTCGAGATAGGTCGGGTTGTTCGCCATCGGAACGATTCGAGCCTCGTCGGCCCAGTACAGTCCCGCCGACAGAGGGTTAGGGTCGACTGCAACGATGTGGACGTCGAGCGCCGACGCCTGGAGCGTCCGAATGATCCCCTGCCCGAGGAGCGCCCCCGCGCCCGTGACTAACACCTTCATCTGATACTCCGTCGTGCGGGTGTACCCGCATACTTGGTGGGTTGCCGAGGCTACCCGGTTCGACGGCCTGATCCGACTCTTGGCGGTTGGAAAGGTGTCCGGCTTGTCGTCGCTAGAGATCCGCTACAGAACCTCCTAGCTCTTCAAGACGTGCAAATGGTGGTCCACAACGGCGCGATGATTCGCAGGGAGCCGTAGATCGGTTGCCGGTCCGGATGTGGCAACCGGAGTAGTTGTTGCTTAGACCGGTACGATTACGGAACGGATATCGTCACCAAAGCCTTCCAGCCGGTCGAGAACAGCGTTTACTTCGGTCAGCTCGAATGGGACGCGTCTGGTGACGAGCTTGTCGATGTCGATGATGCCCTGCTCCGCCCACGAGAGAAGCTCGTCGATCTCGGTAGAAAGGTGATCCGCTGCACCCAGGATCTCGGATTCGGAACGAATCAGGTCACGAAACGGGTCGAGACCGAACTCGCTGTCGGTAATGCCGACTGCCACTGCTCGGCCGCCCGGGGCGAGAGATGCGACCACCTTCGCCATAAGGGGTACAGATCCGACGAGTTCCAGCGCCACATCGACTCCACCAGATGACGCAGCCCTGACGGCTGTAACGACGTCTTTTCTTCCGTCGATCGGAGTCGCTCCCAGGGCTGCGGCAACGTCGAGCTTGATCGGGTTGGTGTCGATTGCCAGCACCGCATCCGCTTCCATTGTCAGGGCGAGTTGGATCGCCGACATCCCGAGTCCGCCTGAGCCGAACACGGCGACCGTTGAGCCCGGGCCGGCGCGGCCGCGCCGTAAGGCGTGCAACGATGTGGCGGTCGAGCACATCATTACGGCCGCCGCCTCGGTCGATATCCCATTCGGGATGTGATGGGCATTGCGGGCGGGGATGGCAATCGACTCGGCATACCCACCTTGTCGGTCCAGCCCGACCATTTGGGCGGAATCGCAGAACTGTTCGGTGCCGCGGCGGCAAGAGTTACAGCTGCCGCAGGTAACGAGGTAGTGCAAGCAAACTCGATCACCGATCTGGTGAGTCTTCACTCGATCGCCAGTCGCGCGCACGGTTCCTGCCACCTCGTGACCGGGAACGAGCGGGAGCGAAGGCACCGAACGGGTTCCCGACTTGTAGTGGACATCAGAGCGACAGATTCCCGCTGCTTCGATGGACACGACGACATCGTCCGGACCCGGCTGGGGGTCGGTCAGTTCGGTTTGGCGCAGCGGTTCGCCCGTGGTGACGATTTGGAAGGCTCGCATGTTTCTGGAGCCTACGGCGGTCGGTCATCGCTGTGTCGCTATCGTGATTCCTGTGAACGAGAACATCTCAACCCTTTTCGAGACAACCAAGGAGCGAAGGGTCACCATAGGGGGGCCGAACGGCTCGCCTGCGGTAAAGCTGAAACTACTCCATGCTGGAGTGGCCGCCGCCGCCGGCGTCATCCTGGCTCCGCGCGCCACCGCAGTGGCCGCGCTGGCGGCCATGATCAGGGGTGTAACGGTGACGATCGACGCCCCGGCGTCGGAACAGCTGTAGCCCGGGGTCCCCAGCCCAGCCCGTCTAATCGGCGCGTATCGGCGCAGCCTTCTAGAGAGTTTTATCGCTCGACGAGTAGGCCGGCAACAAACACCGTTTGAGCGGTCAACGCTGCCACGCCGGCGATCGCCAGTCCTACTTCGGCGTTGATGGTCAGACCGACCGGGATGATTGCACCGAGCACCCATGCCAGTTGGAAGAGCGTCTCGCTGCGGATGAAGGCCTTTCCGGACTGATCGGGTGGGACCGACGCTTGGAGCATGGCGTCGAAGGCGAATTTGGCGGTGCCCCAGGCCAGACCGGCAGCGGCGGCGAGTGCGGCTGCGGCCGCCAGGCCGAAAAACTGACCGGCGATGAAGGCGGCGGCGGCCTCGAGCGCCAATGCTGCAACCACCATCGGCTCTTCACGTATGCGGCGCTCCAGCATGGGACTCACCATCGAGGCGAAGCCGTATCCGACTCCTGCGGCGGCGATGAGTGCTGCAAAGTCGTAGGCCCTGGCATCGGCGTCTCGGAACTCGAACGCAAGCAGGAGTAAGAGAAAACCGTTGAGGAGGCGAACACCGGCTGTTGCCAGTCGCGACAAACCGATGGCCCGGCGCGGCGCCGGGGGGCGGGTCGGCCAGGGAGTGTCGAGGATGTCACCTTCGACCGGCGTCGCTCGTCGCGGGTTGGGGAGCCCGAAGGCTGTGAAGGTCGAGATGAAGAAGAAGACGGCAGCCACTGCGAGGGCGACTGCGGGGTCTATCTGTACCGCCAGGGCGCCGAGAGGGAGTACAACGCTTCCGGCTAGGATGCCGATCCGAGCCAGTTGGGCATTGGCGCTGACCAACGCCACCGGTTCGGGGAGCGCCACCGGAAGCATGCTGCTTTTCGAGATGCCGAAGAGGCGTGACAACACCAGCATTCCGAAGGCGAGCGGGTACAGCCAGATCGTGGTCAGGCCCAGCATCATCACCAGCGCCACCAACGTGCGCAGGAAGGAAGCAAGGATGATTGTCCCGCGGTAGATGCCCTTGAAGCGAGAGAACACACCTCCCAGCACCGGTGCCACCACTGCAAACGGCGCGATCGTCAGCAGAAGGTAGAGGGCGACGTTGCCGCGTGCCTCGCTCGATGGAACCGAGAAGAACAGGGTTCCCGCCAGGCCCATCGCAACCAGGGTGTCGCCGGCCACATTGGCCGACCACGACACTGCCAACTGTCGAAAGGTCGGACCATTTCGACTGAATACGGCGTCTACCCGTCTTGCTGCGGCCCGGGCGGCACGCCGGGCCAAGCCGGCACGCCGGGAAAAATAGGGGGGGTACTGGGGTGGCCGCTCGGTCACGCTCTGACGGTAGCGAAGGAATCCAGGCTGGAGATAGGGGTGTGAACGCGGCGGCGCAGATCAAATGTGTTGATTCCGGGCCTTGAGCGAGATCCTGTCCCTGGTCGTTGTGTTCGTCTTCATCGTGACTGCCTGCTCATCGGATGGTTCCGACGAGACCGCTCTCGCTCTCAACACATCCGGCCAGGCATCTGCGACTCGAGTCGAGAACACCTCCACCAGCATGTCGAAAGCCCGGCCGTGGTCCCGGCAGATATGACCTCTTACCAGTACGACCGAGGCGCTGGCTCCGGGGACGCTCGTCTTGGCAGTCGATGGTGGTGTAGTTACGTTTGGTGACGTAATCCTCACCACCCCTTCCGGGGCGCTGGTCTAGGACATCGAGATTCAGTTCTCAGCGATTCCCGAATCGGAGTAGCCGGAGGAACTTGTTGGGCTCACAACCGAGTTGTCGGATGGGTGATGGCACGGCGTCGCTCCAGCCGAGTTGTCAGGTACGGCACATCAGGTGCCGAGTGTCTGCTCTTTTTTCTGGTGCCTGGCTACTTCATTCGGGCATCGGATGTGGTGCATCAGGTAGCGTCAACCTATGAACGTCGCAGTCATTGGTTCCGGATCATGGGGCACCGCCGTCGCTGCCATGGTTGCTTCCCGCGTTTCTACCACGTTGTGGGCGCGCCGCCAGGAGTCGGCGGCGGAGATGACGTCTGACCGGGAGAACAAGTCTTATCTGCCCGGTATCGAATTGCCCGAGTCTCTAGCGGTCACCTCCGATCTGGCCACAGCGCTCGACGGCGCGGAGATCGTGATCATGGCGGTACCGTCCCATGGAGTTCGCGAGGTACTGGAACGGGCGAAAAATCTCGTAGGGGGTGATGCTCGGATCGTGAGCCTCAGCAAGGGAGTCGAGCGAGGGTCGCAGCTGCGAATGACAGAGATCGTTGCCGAGGTGCTACCGATCGACCCCGCCCACATTGGGGTTCTCACTGGGCCCAACTTGGCTCGAGAGGTCGCACTCGGTCAACCTGCCGCAGCAGTGGTCGCTTTCACTGATCAGACCATCGCCGGGGAACTCCAGATGCTTTTCATGCATCCAAGATTCCGTGTCTACACCAATCCGGACGTCGTCGGGTGCGAGTCGGCGGGAGCGCTCAAGAATGTGATGGCGATTGCGGCTGGCATGGCTCACGGCTTGGAGTACGGCGATAACTCCAAAGCGGCGCTGGTCACCCGGGCACTTGCGGAATTGACCAGACTCGGTGTTGCACTCGGTGGTGCTCCGCTCACTTTCGCGGGTTTGGCCGGTATGGGGGATCTCGTTGCCACCTGTTTTTCGGAGCAGAGCCGGAATCGACGCGTTGGAGTGGAACTGGGACGCGGTAAGTCGCTTGAAGTGATCGTTACCGAGATGAACATGGTTGCGGAGGGCGTCAAGTCGACCGAGGCGGTTCTGGCATTGGCAGAACTTCATGAGATCGAGATGCCGATCGCCAAGATGGTCGGGTCTGTGCTGTATGACGGATCGCGACCGGCCGACATGGTCGAGGGTCTGATGACTCGAGAAGCCAAGGCCGAGCTCCATGGGATCGAGTAGGCAGACAGCTGTCCCTGCCTCCTGCGATTAGCGATTAGAAATGAGCAGTTGACTCGCCGTGCTTACGAGCAATCGGCGTCGGGCGTCGGGTATAGACCGCCCGGGCATCGGGTTTCCGTTACCGGTATATCGAGAACCGTTCTAGCTTGTCGCTCGAGCCAGTGGAGTTCTGCCGACGATCGCTCTTTGAGAGATCGCCGGAAGGGTCCGCGGCGAAGCTGGCGGGATGGGTTACCTTCGGGAGAGCTATGGGAAACGGTTTACTGAGACGTGTCGCGGGGCGAGTCTTCGCCGTTACTCTGGCCGCCACGATGCTCAGCACTACCGTCGCTACCGCCTCGTCGAATTCGACGATGGTCAGTTCGACGTCCCGTCGAGTCGATCTCCCTCTTCAGGTGGGCGACAACAGCTCGGAGATCGGCACCCTGCAAGGAATGCTCAAGAGCGCCGGGTTCGAACCCGGTCCGATCGATGGCGCGTTCGGAAAGCTGACGGAGCAAGCGGTCATCGCCATGCAACAGGCAAATGGACTCGAGACGACCGGTCAAGTCGGGCAGGCCGAATGGGATGTTCTTCTCGGCGGTCTGCTCATGCAGCGAGGCCAAAGGGGCAGCGACGTCCGCAGCCTGCAGCAGCGTTTGTCGGATGCCGGCTTCAACCCGGGCCCAATCGATGGTATCTACGGTGGCCTCACCGAGCAGGCAGTGGGCCAGTTCCAGACTGCGAATGGACTGACGGCCTCGGGATCGGTGGATCAGACAACCTGGACCTCGCTCACCACCGATGCCGGTGTGGCATCGGTGGTGTACCGGCGGGGTGACCGCGGATCTGGCGTTCGCTCGCTCCAACTGCTTCTCGTCGCCGCAGGGTTCAGCCTGGGTTCTATCGATGGCATCTTTGGAGATCGGACCGAGAGTGCGGTCACTTCCTATCAGGCGGCCAATTCTCTGACCGCAAGCGGAACCGTGAACCAGACGCTTCTCGATCAACTCTCACAAACGGTCACCCCTCCAGATACCCTTCTGCAGGAGGGTGACCGCGGCACCGACGTCGAGGCGCTGCAAGAGCTGGTGAGCCTGGTCGGATTCGATCCGGGTCCGATCGACGGAATATTCGGGTCCGGGACTGCCCGGGCAATTCGGCGCTTTCAGGGCGTTCACGGTCTGGCGGGCGATGGGACCGTTAACCAGCAGACGTTGGACAAGATGAACGAGATTAAACCGAAAGTTAAAACCGCATTCGACTATGGATGGGATGGTTCCGGTGGCACCGAACAGTGGCGCCCACTGGTCACTGAGGTGTTCACACAATGGGGCCTCCATGAGGAGGTCTGTGGCATCGGCGAAAATGCCAGCAGGTGTGTCGGCAACCAGATCGACAATGCCCTGGTGATAATGTTCTGCGAGAGCGGCGGATGGCCCAATGCGGTCAATATCTCGTCGGGGACGACTGGGCTGTTCCAGCATCGCCCTTCCTTCTGGAACGCCCGCACTGCCCGGGTACGAGCCCAATTTGCAGACTTCGATGTGAACGCTACGCCATACAATCCGGAGGACAACATCGTGGTTGCAGCGCTTCTGGTGTGGGAATCGCGTGAGACGCTGATCGGCAATGCCTATCGCACCGGTCCCTGGGCCGATGGCCCCGAGCCGTGGGGACATTGGAACAATTCGGCGCGGTCCCAGAGCTGTTCCAACCCGCCGCTAGTGGTGGACTAGCGGAAGGTATTAGATATTAGGTACTAGGTACCAGTGACGGGCCAGAACGTCGCTGCCGATCATCTGGAATCTGTCTCTCTTCCTAACGCCTAACGCCTAGAAGTCGTAACCCCTGCGCCGCGATCGGCAGCACAGCGGCGCCGAATGTAGCGAACCGTTGGTCGGTCGTCTGGCCGCGTGCAAAGCGGATGTAGATCTGTTGGAGGATCACCGCTATCCGGAATGAGGCTAGAGCCCGGTACCAGTCGATGTTGGAGCAGTCGAGTCCCGTCTGGTTTTCGTACTTGTCGATGATGTGGTCGACTCCAAAGACGTTTCCGAGCACCTGCCCGTCGGCGGGCACAATGAGCGTCGCCTCGGCCGGACCTTCCCAATAGGCAAGTGTGGTGCCGAGGTCGACCAAAGGGTCACCGATTGTCGACATGTCCCAGTCGAAGACGGCGACGAGTTTTCCGTCGGTGTCCACCATCGTGTTGTCGAGCCTGAAGTCGTTGTGGATAAGCGAAGCTCGCCGTGGCTGAGGGATGTTCTCAGCCAATGACTCGGCCAACATCTCCATATCAGGTATATCGTCTTGGCGGGCGCGGTCCCAGCGGTTGGTCCAGCCTGAGACTTGCCGGGCCACGAAGCCTTCGGGTCTACCCAGATCGGAAAGACCGACGCTCAAGTGGTCGATACCATGAAGAGCAGCGATAGCGTCGACGAGGGAGTTGCCGACTCGGCGACGAGCAGCCTTGGTGTCGGGAAGCGAGTCGGGCCACGAGCGTCTGATCACGGTTCCGCTGCGGCGTTCCATTACCAGGAATGGTTTTCCCATGATCGATGGATCTTCACAGAAGTGGATCGCTGCCGGCGCCAGCGGGTAGGTCTTATTCAGGGCAGACAGAACCCGATACTCCCGTCCCATGTCGTGGCTGCCTGGGGCTACCTCGCCGAGAGGCGGACGACGCAGAACTAGTTCCAGATCGTTGGATCTAACTACATACGTAAGGTTGGCGTGACCGCCATGGAATTGGGCAAATTCGAGTCGCGATGGCGTGTCGATCTCGGGAATAGCCGACCGCAGGTAGTCACCGACAACGTCCTCATCAAACCGCTCCTCATCTCTGATTGGAGCGGTGTCGGGCAGCATTACCCCACGGAAGCCGGCTCGGCCCCGTACCTCTGGTCCTGTTCGGGAGAGGCAACCGGCGTCTTGGCGCGAATCGAGATCCAGATGACGACCAGCACTGCTAGCACTCCGATCGTGAGTCCGCTCCACTGGCTCCACGTGAGCGGACCTAGTGTCGCGTCGGCGGAACCGGCGGCAGTTTCGCTACCGAAATCGGTGTTACGAGTGAAGTCGATGAGGAACCGCTGCAAGCCGTACCACCCCATCCAGCCGATGAAGAGCACGCCGTATCGCAGCCGAGACCAGTTGCGAGAAACGAGATACAGCATCCCCAGCAGGACTGCGGCTCCGAGCAGGTCGTAGAGCGCGGAGAAGTGATAGGGACCGCAGGTGACCCCGGATTGGCACAGGGTTTCGAGCGAGTCGTGCTGCGGAGCGAGGTCGTATCCCGGTTTTACAAGGAATGCCAGGAAGAAATCTGTTCGGGCGCCGAGATGCTCCACGATGAAGAGATCGCCGATGCGCCCTACCACCGTTCCTATCGCCAGCCCGGGTGCCGCCAAGTCCATGTGGGCGAGGACGTTGAGTCCCAGCATTCGCATTCGCCAGCCGCCTGCGATGATTCCTCCGGCAAAGCCACCCATGATGGAGAAGTAGGAGATCGGCTTGAGCGCATTCAGCAGACCCTCGTCGAGGTGGGCCGGGATCGTAAAGGCTCTCGCTCCAATGATCGAACCCACCAAGGCCCAGGTGAGTACCGACGTGATTTTCGTCTGATCGAAGCCCCGTTTCTTGGCCTCACGCAACATCAGCCAGGCACCGACGATGAACCCGACCCCGGCCATCAGACCATGGAGGGAAAGGCGCAATGGGCCGAGTTCAAAGATCGGGATCGGGGGGTATGAGATGGTGGTGTGCATCGGATGCCTACGGTACCTCTGTTGGAAACTTCAGATTCTGGATAGGACAAAGAGTGCAATGGTCACTGCTCCCGCCGCCGGTACAAGCGCGAATCCGAGTTCCCGCAGCGTTTTGGGCCTGGTGACTCCGGTAACAGCGAACGAGCCGCCGATTACCACAATGCCGCCGATCCAGGCGATTGTCGGCGACGATTTGGCCGGATCGCCGACGAGCACATCGAGAGCGACAGTACCAAACAACAGGCCGAGATAGACGTTGGAGAGTCTGAAGACGAGTATGGCCGGTGAACTGGAGCGAAGCAGCGAAAGGGATACAGCGATGAACCCGGCGCCGAGCACTGCCGCCGACGCCACGTAGAGGGTGCCCAGACCGGCGGCTGGCTGTAGAAATGGGATGCTTCCGCCACGATCATCGAGTAGATGACGATGTGAATCGCCGTGGCCCGTTCGCCGACTACGACGGGGAGCATCGGGACATCGGCGGTCTCGTAATCGGTGCGGAACTGAAGGGCGAGCGCCCAGAAGTGGGGTGGGGTCCAGTAGAAGATCACGGCGAAAAGCAGCCACGCCGGGAGGGCGATGCTGCCGGTGACTGCGACCCATCCGACCAGGGCCGGAACCGCCCCGGCGGCACCACCAATGACGATGTTCTGCGGTGTGGTCCGCTTCAAATACAGGCTGTAGATCAACACGTAGAAGGCAAGTGCACTGGTGGCGAGAATGGCTGCGACGATGTGGGCCACGATCCACAGCGTCAGAAAGCCGGCTACACCGAGGACGAACCCGAGGACCAGCGCTTCGCGAGGTGTTGCGCTCTCGGCTAGAAGCGGTCGGTGACGGGTCCGTCGCATCCGGGCATCGATGTTGCGATCGACCACGTTGTTGATCGAATTGGCCCCTCCAGCAGAAAGCGCCCCACCTGCGACCGTTCCTGCAACGAGGCCGGTCCCGGGCCACCCGTCGGCTGCCAGGATCATTGTCGGAACCGTCGTGATGAGCAGCAGTTCAACGATGCGCGGTTTGGTAAGTGGAACGTAGGCCCTGAGTCGAACGAGCAGTGGCCGCCCTGGTGTCGCCGTGATGCTCATCTGGCGATCAACTCCAACGCACACGACCTAGTGCACCGTGCTCGGGCTCGGAGCGGGCATATAAGGGGAAGAGCTTGTCGGTCACTGCGACGCAGGCTACCCAGCACCCGTTTGGACGGGTCGAGTCTTCACGTACCAAGGTGCAACCGATAGGATTCTCTGGAGAAGGAAGGACGACCCATGAAGAAGATCTTCTTGCTTCTCCTGGTCGTTGCCGTTGGCGTGCTGGTTGCAAAGCAACTGTCACACGGCCACGAGTAGGAGAAACACACTCCAGTGAGTGATTCCCGTCGCCTCGGCGGGGGATCGTGTGTTCATATTCTTACACCAACACGAACTCTGCGATCGCCTTGGCGATCTCGCCTGAGTGTGTCAGGACCGCCTCATGGCGGGCGCCCTCGATTTCAACCACTTCTGCCTTCGCGATGTCCGCCGTTGCTTGTTGGAGATGTGCCGGGATGAGCTGATCTCGTGTTGGGATGATGCTCAGCACCGGTATTTCGAGTCGGTGCAGGCGGTCTGTCGCGTTGAAGCGGAGGATGGCGAAACCACCCTCGTAGTACAGGTCGGTATCCCGGTTCAACAGGGTCTGCCACAACCACCGACCATGCTCTAATGCGAAAACCTCCGTCATCATGAGGTAGCGATAAGCGAGTCGGGGGAGCAGCGTTGGGTCGACCCGGCTGAGCGCCCTGCCTCCGACCATCGCCGGCACTGTGAGCCAGCGCGGCCTTTCTATCGGTGCCGCTGCCGTGGCTGCGAGCACCACACGACTCGCTATCCCGGGGTGTCGTAGCGCCAATTCCTGGGCAACCATGCCTCCCATCGAGTAGCCAACGACGGGAACGTCGGTGACGTCCAGCGTGCCGAGGACCTGGGCTACCTCGTCGGCGATGTCCCCGATTTCGAATCGGGCCCTGATCCGATCTGATTTGCCGTGGTTGCGAAGGTCGGGAATCACCAGACGATGGGTGCCGGCGAGGTAGGGGGCAACTCGGTGCCAGGTGGCAAAGCTGTCGTACAACCAGCCGTGAAGCAATACCAGTGGTGGGGTGTCCGGGTCCCCGAGTTCGCGGACGAAGAACTCCTGGCGTCCTGCGACCACGATCCGTCCTGGTATTTCAGCCGGACGTCGTTGTATGCCTTCAAAGCGCGGGGAGACTTCGGGCCCCACCAGCCGCCACAGAAGCCCTCCGCCGATTGCCAAGCCAAAGAGTCCACGTTTCATAGGCGCGAGCCTAGGAGCCTGCGGGTTTGATGGAACTGGACAAGTTGTCGGTGGCAAAGACGTGATCGAAAACGGGTTGACCCCCGATGAGGTGCTCCTGGATGATCCGATCCATCATCGCCACTGTGACGCTGTGATACCAGACGCCCTGGGGATACACGACGGCGATGGGGCCGTCTACACAAATTCGGAGACAATCGACCTTCGACCGTAGTGCCGTTCCGGTCCCCGGCTCCGCAACAGCCAGCTCATCCGGGACACCGGCATCTCTTCGCCTCGGAGCCGGCGCCGAGGCGATTCCCAACTCCTTGAGCCGTGACTTGAGGTAACTCCAGACCTCGGCGCTTTCTGCCCGACTACAGCACTTTGGTGTCGTCTGATCGGCACAAAGAAGGACGTGATGCTGCAGACGCCCAATGGACAGTGCACCGACAATAGTCTCGAGCCTTCCCTTGTTCACTGGACTACCACCCTGCCCTCATGCTCGGCAACAAACGAACCGATGGCGGCGGCTCCCGGCATCGCCGCCAGGAAGCCATCGACCTCGGAAGGCTTCAGGGCGACCAGCAGCCCGCCACTTGTCTGGGCATCGGTCACGATTGTCGCGGTGACTGCATCGACCGAATCTAGGTCCGAGAAGGCCATGGCGTCTTCGTGGTTTCTCTTGCTGCCCCCGGGAATGACCTTGTCGGCTGCAAGCTCTCGAGCACCGGTCAGCACCGGGATGAGATCGGAATCGATCCGGGCCCCGACGCTGTGGAGCATTTCGTGGAGATGCCCGAGCAAGCCGAACCCGGTCACATCGGTCACGGCGGTGGCGTATGCGGTCTGAGCGGCTGCTGCGGCTTTGTCGTTGAGTTCCACCATGGTCGCTACAGCACCGTCACGGATTTCCTGATCGACGATGCCACGCTTGATTCCTGTGGTGATGAGGCCTGTTCCGAGCGGCTTGGTGAGGACGATGACATTCCCGGGGCAGGCACCTCGATTAGTTGTCATCTGTTTCGGGTCGATGAGGCCGGTCACGGCCAATCCGAATTTCGGCTCGGGATCATCGATTGAATGGCCACCCACGATCGTGACTCCGGCCTGTTCGAGGATCTCAGCGGCCCCTTCCAGGACATCGCCAAGCAAATCGAAAGGAAGCTTGTCTCGCGGCCACCCCACCAATTGGAGCGCTGTGATCGAGCGGCCACCCATGGCGTAGACATCGGATAGGGCATTGGCGGCTGCGATTCGTCCCCAGTCGTCTGCCTCGTCGACGATCGGAGTAAAGAAGTCGACGGTCTGGACGAGCGCGACCGAATCCGACAGCCGGAACACTCCGGCGTCGTCTGATCCATCGATACCGACCAGCAGGTCGGGGTGGGTGGTGGGTGTCAGGTTGTCCAATCGGCGCAGAACCTGCGCCAACTCACCGGCGGCGAGCTTGCATGCTCAGCCTGCACCGTGCGAGTAGGACGTGAGACGTTCTTCTGTCACGAATTCACCTCCTCGAGCGGGCAGTGTAAGAACGTAAGAGCGGGTGTGGTTTGTTTCGCCGTTATCCGGTCGATGGTCGGAGGGATTAGCTTTTGGTGGCAGCCCGCCGAGCGTAGCGAGGCGTCGGCTTATTCCTTTGCTGGAGCCGTCGGTCGCAGCGGTCACAGTGTTGAGGTGGGACGTGAGGTAGTGCGATTCAACCCACTAGGTATCAATGAGGGCGCCACTCCTGAAGCACAGCTATGGGTACTCATGCAGCAGATACAACAGGAACTAGAACTCCGTAATCGAGCCGACGTTCTGGTGACAGATCGTGCCGTCGTCGACAACTTTGCCTACTTTCTGCGGGTCACGAGCGGCGCCGCCCCGTTTGCCGTCGAGCCACTCGTGCGCCAATGGTCGAAGACTTACGACCTCCATGTCCGAATGCTGCGTGATATTGCTCTTGAGGCATATGGTGTTCGCAGCCCAAACGACAGCTTCCGTGACGAGATCAAGGCCATTCTCGATCGGGTGGTGCCGGACTACGTTTCGAGTGATGATCTGATCACGCTCAGAGCCTCCGATATCACTGATGAGTTCGATTGGAACACCATCGCCGTGAGGCTTCTTGGTTTGTCGATCGCTTCTCAGCTAGACCCGGCGCGATTTGTCCGCCTCAAAACGTCGCATCACTAGAAGACGCATTTCCCCGTGGGGAGGTGAACGAAGTGAACTGCTGGGTGGAGGGTTGGGTGCCCTGAAGGCGCCAGCTCCACACTGTATGATTTGCGTCACACTCAACTCGAGCTAGTATTTAGTGCTCGGTGCTTTCAAGGCACCCAACCCGTAGGCTCCTCCGCCCCCCTTGGAGGAGTCTGCGCACCCACCGGAATCGGCCCGTGATCGGTAACGATCACGGGCCGATCTGGAAGGCGGGCGCGGGAGCCCGGCGCTACTTGAATCGTCCATGTGAAACCGGACCTGGGCTGACCCTGCCATCTCGCTGTCGCCATGCGCGATTTGGTCCAGCGACGCGCTCCGAAGGTTGAGGAGTACGTGGAGCCACGGTGAAGAATGGTCGGCTATCGCTGCAGCCGGTTCCCACACCGTCGCCGCCAATGTCGAGGCGATTGACCAAGAGGCGGCGGTGGGATTCACTGGCGATCTGGAGCCGATTTAGGCTGCTTTCCTTCTGGAAGAGATGAACAACGAAGTTGGTGCCGATCTGCTTGAGGCGACCTTTTCCAGCGACGCAGCCCTCCAAGCCCAAGAATGCAATCACCCGCAGCCACAGGATTTCTGTCGAACTCACCCCAGGCTTCTAGGCGCTTCCGTTGAGTTGGCCCTCAGAGTTGCTCGGACAACGGATAACTCGAATGAAGCGACAATACAGGCAAGCTAAACGCTTCATCCACAGAATGATCGGACTTGGTTTTGAACGGAAGACGGAGCCGTTGAGCGGCCTCTCGGCCGCTCAACGGCTCCTCAACCATTCTCCGTAACTCACACCTTCCATCCACTCGGTGAAATGAACCATGCGGTGCCGCTCCTTGACCAGGTCGAACAGCGCGGGGTCGGGGCGGTGTTCGAGTCCCAGCATCAGGGCATCGAGCTGTGCCACCCATCCCTGGCCTCCCAGGGCTTCGTCGATACCGTTGCGCCAGTCGGGCAGATTTCCCGGGCTGCCCTTGGCCCAGTAGCGGGCCAATTTGCGGGCGGTACGGACCGTTCTTCGGATCACCTTGGCAGTTTCACGTTCGGCGTAAGCCGACTCGGCTACCGATTCGACCCATTCGATCAGAACCGGTTCGTCGATGTCACCGGGATGTTCGACGGCGCGCCGGTATAGGTTGTCGATCGACTTGGCCAGCGAGGCCCCGTTCACACTGCGGCGGCAATTTCGGGGAGGAGGTCTTCGTAGGACGCCAGGTGGTTCGCCCGCTCCAGCTTGAGCGCAGCCACCAGGTCGGTGTATTCAGTGCTTCTGTCTTGTGACCCATACAGATGCCGCGGTCGTAGCACCGCCGTGTCCTCGACTTCTGGGACCGTCGCCGCAACTTCGTATCCGAAGTCGGGATCTTCCTCCCAGTCGATCCCACCGTGAGCAATGGCCGCAACGATCGCAGCCGAGATTGCGGGTGTGACCTTGGCCGATCGGTCGTCATCTTCGGACCCTCCGACACGTCCTGTGTTGAGCAGGAAAACTTCCATGTTGGTGGAGTTGAGTAGCTCGCGCAGCCGGTTTGCCTGCCACTCGTGCCGGTAGGCGAAGAATGGATTGGTCCCGGGGACGCGAAGGAACTTGCCGGCTTCGGACTTGCCACCGGCGCTCGTGCCGGTGGTCTCACCGAGCATGAAGTAGGCCGCTGCCTGGTCGGTGGTCAATCTGGCGACTGCGGGAATGATGCTGGCGTTCCTGTTGAGGATGAGCATGAAGTCTGCGGTTTCGACTTCGGCTGGGTAGATCATTCTCGGGATGTCTTCTGCCGAGATCACGGCCCTGCTGTTCTCGGTGTGGCTCTTGTCGTGGAAGTCGAGGATTCCTGAGGGATCAATGGCGACGTTTTCGAGGTACGACCCAGGCTGAGTGGTACCGTGCCACACCGCTGGCTCCGATTCCGGGGTCAGCCCGTAGACCTTGGCGAATGTTCCCGCCTCGGTGCCGTACACCTTCCCGCCTGAGTACAAGGATACGAAATCGTCCTGCACGGGCGCGCCGCCGCCCGCCTTAGAGAACGTGGTGGTCGTCTTTCCGGTACCGGACAATCCCACGACTAGACCGACCCGCTGCGCTGCTCCGTCACCCACCACCTTTAGCCCGCTGTGCATCGCCAGACCACCGCGTCTGTACATCAGGGCGTCCCACATTCGCAGGCCACCCATTTTCGACTCGCCGAAGTAGTCGGCGTTGAGCACCCGGGTCACACCTGCATCGAGATCGACAGCGATGATGCGCTCGCTCGGGTACCCGGGAGCCGCCAACGACGGTGTGTAGATCACGGTGAACTTGGGTTCAACGTCATCGTCGATCGGGAAGTAGAGCAAGCGCTGCTTGGCAGCGATGTTGGCGTTGTCCCGCTCGATTATTAACCGGGTTCGTACCCGGGCGTCGGGGTGATCCCCTATGTAGCCGTCGAGAACCACGACATCTTTTTCTGCAATGTGCTCGTCCTGGGCGCGGGCGAGTGCGTCGTACTCTGATCGAGTGATCGTTGGATCGGTGTGCCGGGACGGATCATCGGTCACGATGAACGTGCTGAGCTTCGACCGGGCTGTGACCTCGGTAGTCACGTTGAGGTTGCCGTACTCGGTTTCTCTAACCGTTGCCTGAGCCGTGGTCAACTCGCGAAGCTGGTCCGGGTCGGGATTGTGGAGGGCAGAGCGGGTGCGGACGTCCATAGGTTTTCTCCCTAACGGAATCCTCAGTCTAGGAGCTGGCTCACGCGCCGTCCGTCTCGGCCGCCACGATCGATCTGAACTGCTTGGCAAACTTTCCGACAAGTGGTCCGACCGGAATCTCGTGGTCTCCCACCCGCTCTATCGGAGTCACCTCCTTGGCCGTGGATAGCCCGAAGATCTCGTCGGCGTTAAGCAATCGGTCCAGGGGAAAGAACCCCTGCTTGACCTCGATGTTGAGTCGGTAAGCCGATTCGAGCAGGACCTGACGGGTGATTGAGGCCAGAATCCCGAGTTCCAGCGTGGGCGTTTCCAGCCGTCCTTCCGAGATCCACGCCACTGAATACGTCGGCCCTTCTAGGACTACCGAATCTGCAGTGAGTAAGAGGGCATCTTGGAATCCGGCACGTTGTGCCTTGTCCGTCGAGGCCATGTTGGGCGCGTATGACGTCCATTTGACTCCAGAAAAACTGCCCCTGTCGGTTGCTGGATGCCAGAGGGCCTTCATGGGGAGTACCGAAACCCGATCGGAAACACTGGGGGTAGATTCGGATAGCACGATGGTGCGTGATGGCGCCGGAACCAGGGGATTGCGACTTCCTCCGGTTATTAGCACCCTCACCAGGCAACTGCCACCGTCCCCGGCACAGTCGGTTACCCAAGCTTCGATGTTGTCACGGTCTGGTAGTTCGATCGCCAATGCCGCTGCGCTGTGCTCCAACCGGTCGAGGTGATCTGCGACTCGAAAGGCCCGACCTCCGTACGAGCGGATGACTTCGAACACTCCGTACCCTCTGGTCACGGCCCAGTCGTAGACCGAGATGACTGCTTCGTCGTCTGGCACCGCTGTGCCGTCGATGAGTACCTTCATTGTTACGAAGCCTAATCCCGGCTCGCTTCGTCTAGATACGACGCTCCGGTGCAGGTTCTCGTACCCTCAGGGTATGGAGCGGCTATCCCGAACCGATCCGGCCGACCTGAAGGCTCTTCGCTCAGTCGGATGGATCGCAGGTGACGTTGTGGTCGCGGGTGACCTGCTTGACCACATCCGGATGGGTCCCGACCCGACCCGGGCCATGCGTAGGCTCGGTGACATCGCGCGTGCCCATCCCGGCTTGCTCGAAACTGCACTCGATGATGGTCCGTTGGGATCGAGACTGGTCGCGCTTGCAGGAGGTAGCCGCGCGTTGTCGGCTGCAGTAGTGAATGCCTCGGATCCGGACCGGATACTCGACGGCAGCCTTTCACTCTTCGAGCCCGAAGGAGGTGACCTGGCTCGATCGGTGAAGGAGGCTCTGGCGGCAGTGGCGGCAGCCGATCTCGCCGACGAGATAGAGATGCCGGAGGCGGGTAAACGGATCTCGGAGATCGCCGACGCAGCCACACGATGGGTCGTGAATGAGGTCACCGCTGGTGATCACTCGTCTCTGGCGGTCATCGCCATGGGCAAGTGGGGTGGTCGCGAACTCAACTACGCCTCTGACATCGATCTGCTGTTCGTGCATCGGAACTCGGAGTTGGATGCACTTGCAGCGGCGACCCGTATCGTCGGCAAACTCGCTCTGCGCGGCGACCGGGGTCAGGCATTTCGTGTGGACGCCGACCTGCGCCCGGAGGGCGCCTTCGGTCCGCTCAGTCGCTCGCTCGATTCGTATCGCGCCTATTGGGAGCGATGGGCCGAGACGTGGGAGCTTCAGGCACTTCTCAAGGCACGGTTCGTTGCAGGCGATGTCGATCTGGGTGAGGCATTCCTGGTGGCGACGCTCGACGTTGTGTTTCCCGAGCAACTCGGGGCTGATGCTGTGCGGTCTATCCGCACGATGAAGCGGCGGGCCGAAGACCAGGTGGATGAATCGGTGACTGAACTGAAGCGGGGTGTCGGCGGCATCCGGGACGTTGAGTTTGCCGTCCAGTTGCTCCAACTCGTCCATGGTCGCGCCGATCCGACTCTCCGCACCCAGAGCACACTGGAGGCACTGGACCGTTTGGCTTCCGGTGGTTATGTCCTTTCGGAGGATGCCGTCGCTCTCGCAGGCGCCTACCGGTGGCTCCGTAATGCCGAGCATCGGCTTCAGCTGTACGACCTTCGCCAAACCCATTCCCTTCCCCAGGCCGAGGAGGACAGGGAGCGGGTCGCCAGGGCGATGGGCTATCGCGATGCGCCCGATGCGCCTGCTATGGCGAGTTTTGAGGCGGATCTCACCACCAAGCGCTCCGCGGTGCGTTCGATTCATGAGCGTCTGTTTCACCGACCGGTGCTTGACGCCCTGGCCCAGAGCAAGGCCGCTTCGATGTCGGTGGCTGCGGCGACCCGCCAGCTCGAGGCCTTCGGGTTTTTCGACACCGATGCGACCCGCCTTGCGGTAGAGGAACTCACCAGCGGCTTGTCGCGGCGTAGCTCCTTGATGCGTCACATGCTTCCGCTGATAATGGAGTGGTTATCCTTAGCTCCGGATCCTGATCTTGGGCTGTCACAGCTTCGGCTTCTGCTGGCTCAGACGGCCGATGCCGGTTCAATTGTCGCCACTCTTCGAGACGATCCTGCGGCGGCCGAGCGGTTGTGCCGGGTGCTCGGAACGTCTCGGTTGGTCGGACAACTCGTGGATCGCTTGCCGCCACTTGTACCCACATTCGGTGACGATATCGAGCTCCAGGCATGGCCGTCCCGGAGGGAACTGTTTGAGGAGGGGCGTCGCCGGGTCTCGGGACCGGGAGACGCAGCCGCGGCGATTCATCGTTTCCACGCCGAACACTTGTTACGGATAGCAGTCGCCGACATCGCCGGCCTAATTGGCGAGTTGGACGCCGGTAGTCGATTGTCGTCTCTTTCGGACGCAACCGTGAAGTCGGCGTTGCTGACAGCGACCCGAGCGCTCGGTGTCCAGCCACGGCTCTGCATCGTTGCGATGGGAAAATGGGGCGGGGGTGAGCTGACTTATGCCAGCGACCTCGATGCAATCGTCGTGACCGCCGACGCCGAAGATACCGACGCCGCCACGGCAGTAATCGAGCGCGTCATCGCCATTCTTGGTGGCCCCGCCACCAGCTTTCCTTCACTTGAACTCGATCTCGAGTTGCGACCGGAGGGAAGGGGGGGTGCTTTGGTGCGCAGTTTGGCGGCGTACCAGGCGTACTGGCGACAGTGGGTGGATACATGGGAGTTGCAGGCCATGTTGCGTGCTCGCCCGGTAGCTGGCGATCTCGATCTCGGTCGCGGTCTTGTCGAGGCGTCCGTCGGGCACATCTTCTCGGATCGCCCCGGCCGTGAGACCGAGATCCGGGCAATCAAGGCGAGGGTTGAGACGGAGCGCATCTCGATCGACGAGGACCCCGATTTTCACCTGAAGCTCGGCAGGGGCAGCCTGGCCGACATCGAGTGGACGGTTCAATTGTTGCAGATGCAACACGGTGTCAACCATCCTGCGGTGCGGGGACCTTCGACACTCGAATCCATCCGCTCACTGGCCGCAACCGGTCTTCTCGATGGAGAGGAGCAGGAGATTCTGACTGAGGCATACCGATTCTGTGCTCGGGTCCGGAATCGGCTCTTCCTACGGGGTGGACGAATCCGCGATTCGCTCCCCGATGAGCCGGTGGAGGCGACCAGGCTCGCCCTATCGCTCGGGTACACCCGGTCACCGCGCACTGCGCTGCGTCAGGACTATCAG